>Ga0074046_10001780_pt1 | contig 19025 bp, 19 predicted proteins | sample BogForMeECP23OM3_FD_94441 | JGI IMG/M metagenome (GOLD analysis project Ga0074046, IMG submission 94441) | Bog forest soil microbial communities from Calvert Island, British Columbia, Canada - Bog Forest MetaG ECP23OM3 | ecosystem: Environmental > Terrestrial > Soil > Wetlands ... | reverse complement strand
TGGACAGCACCCGGATAGCGGGGAGAGACGACTCTATATACTTGACGAGTCCTCTCTGGCATCGACCAGGCAGGTGCATGATTTTGTGAACCGGCTCCATCCGAATGACCGTGTGTTGCTCGTCGGCGACCGGCGGCAACATGAGGCGGTTGAGGCCGGGCGGCCCTTCGCGCAGCTCAGGACGCCGGTATGAAAACGGTGAAGCTCGAAGAGATCGTGCGCCAGAAAGACCCAGAACTGAAACAGGTAGTTGAGCAGCTTGCACGCGGCGAAGTGCGCGAGGCGATACAGAATCTTGACCGGCAGGGCCGAGTCCATGAAATTCACGGCCACGACGAGCGCATCGCTGCGATTGCGAAGGAGTACGCAAAATCGCCGGAAAACACGCTGGTGGTTTCTCCCGATAATCGCTCTCGCATGGAGATCAACGCGCGCGTCCATGCGGAATTGCAGCGGAGTGGCCTCGTCAGCAACGACGAGCACCGCATCAGGACGCTAGTGCCGCGTCAAGACCTCACTGGAGCAGACCGGACATGGGCCGAGCGATACGAAGTGGGCGATGTGCTGCGCTACTCGCGGGCATCGAAGGAGACCGGTATCGGGAAAGGCGAGTACGCACAAGTGAAGAGCATCGACGCTCCGAAAAACCGGCTGACCGTTGAACAGCAGGACGGCACGGAGCGAACCTACGATCCACGCAGACAGCAGGGAGTCTCGGTCTTCCGGGAGGAGATGCGGAGTCTCTCGCCGGGCGACCGCATTCAATTCACCGCGCCGGCCAACGAACTCAAAGTTGCGAACCGCGAGTTGGGGACCATCAACGGCATTGACGAAGACGGGCGGCTGCGCTTGAAGATGGACGGTGGCCGCGCGGTCGAGCTCGATCCGTTCAAGCATCCCCATCTCGATCACGGCTATGCCATGACCAGCCACTCCAGCCAAGGACAGACTGCCGACCGTGTCCTGATTCATGTGGACACCGAGTTGGGTGCCAAGGATCTGCTCAATAGCCGCATGGCCTATGTCTCCGTCTCGCGCGGACGCTATGACGCTCAGATTTATACGAACAATGCATCGATGCTGGGGCAGGAACTCAGCCGCGACGTGTCCCATTCGCCCGCGCTTCAGCAAGAGACAGTGGCGCCCAAGATAGAACCACAAACCACGCACACGAATCAGATCAGTCAGGGTTTCGGTCTAGGTCTGTGATGCAGCATTCCCGAATGACATGTCCCGGATAGCAAGAGCATAGCCGAGGCCCGGCCAGTGTCAAGGCCGCGCTTCGCGCGCCGCGTTCGCGGTCGAAGAGCCTTGACACTGGCCTTTGCGCCTCGGCTTATTATTCAGCTATCCGGGGGATGTCAGTTTTCCTGCGGCCCCTTCCGATCTCCTCGCTTCTCGACCTTGGCATTCTCGGCGCAGGCAACTTCATCTTCTTGCGACCGCCGATAACTGATCGGAGTCACCCATGAACCCTGATCGACTTCATCGGGAATCCCTAGCAGGAGAGCGGGCATGCTGCGTTTATGACGTGACTTTCTTATCGTGCTTAACGGAATTTTTCATTTTTCATTTGACAGGATCAACCTTTTCGCGTTATTCTTTCGTCACACGCCTGAGGGGGCAAAGCGCACTCTTGGAGGAGCCGATGGCTCGTTCGCGTGTTAGTGTAGCCAAACCCTTCCTCCTTTTTCTGCTCAGATCCCCGCACCCGCTCTATACGCGGGTTCAACTTCAATACCGATTCTGGTGGCTGGCGTCATGATTACCTCAAAACGAGCAATGCACGTGTTGGCTGATCGATCTCAGCTCGGAGACACAGCTAATAAAACGCAGATCCTCGCAGCAAGAGTGGACCCAGTGGATCCGCGCATTTGTAGGGCACTCGAATCTCTAGAGAGTTGTCATGGTGTTGAACTAAGCGAGGTCGCTTCGAAGCTTAATCTCTCAGATTCACGTTTCCGACATCTCTTCAAAAAAGAACTTGGGATCTCTCCATCGCACTACCTTGCCTTGTGTCGGCTGGCACGAGCCAAAGAGCTTCTCGAAAACTCCTGCCTGAGAGTCAAAGAGGTGGCGGCTCTCGTAGGTGCGGGCGACATGAGCCATTTCGTGCGGAGCTGTAAGATGCTCTATGGTCGGACTCCGTCCCAAACACGTAACGTGCTGTAGTATGCCGTTTTTGGGGGAGATCTGCGGCAATAGCCGTGGCAGCCAACAAATAGCCATTTGGGCTAACAAAAAGTCCTTGTTCCCATTTGCCGATGAGGTCTAAGATCGGCTCCGATCATGGGTCGCGGTGAGGTTCTCGTGTGACATTCACGATGACCCGATGACCGAACGCCAATATTTTCAGAGAGTTTTCTAATCTCCTCGTAGTTGAACGTTAGATTGGTCTCAATTATCAGACCTCTAATACCAGTAGAAGTGGGGATAAAGGTTTCCTATTTCGGTAGTGGCTGTCGCTTTTTTTGTTTTTCTTTACTGAAGTAGCATCCGGCGAAACAGATGGCCGCACCTTAGATGTCGAATCGAGGAACCGTGCCGCGCGGTGCCGGGTAGCAACGGATCCAGAAAGGCTCGACGGCAGAGGTATATGACATGAGCGTCGGTTTTTCCTCAAGCTATATCGCTCTCTGGGCTCTAGTGGTTTTCCAGGGCTTGGTGGTTCTGGCTCTTCTACAGCGGCTTGAGAAATTGCAACTTCTCGCGTCGCAGCGGGAAAGTTCTGAGAATCGCTTGCCTAATGGTAGCCGAGCACCGGGCTTTGCATGCGTCGATAAATGGTCAAATAGGGAGTATGGACTTCGGGACTTGGCTGAGCGAGGAGGAATGCTTCTTTTCCTTTCTTCTGATTGCCCCGCGTGTAAAGCGCTTGTGGAGGGACTTACGCGCGCCGCACCGGACGGCCTGCCACTAATTATCGCTTTCTGCCACGGGAGAGAAAAAGCCTGCGCTCGTTTTTCGAGACGATTGGAAACCAAAGTTCCACTGGTCGTCGATGGCGCGGCGGAGATTGCATCTCGATATCGCGCTTCTGGTTTTCCTACTGCAGTGGGGATTGATCGTGAACTGAAGATTCGCGGATACGGCCATCCGAAGGACGTTAAAGAGATCAGAGAATTGTGGTCCCACAGTTTTACAGAGGCCTTGGCTGGAGAGCCTCGGGAAACAACTTCGTCTGAGATGTTATCTACGATATAGCAGATCAAAGCAAGGGCAATCATCGTGGAAATGTGTGACCCAAATCCGTTTTCTACGTATAACCACAGAGTGTTACTAGTGTGCTTGGCAACGGGGACACTAGCCGCGTTCTTCGACCTACGTGTGGCGTTCTTACCTGCCGCATTCGTCTTTGGATGGTCGCAGATCGGCGGCGCTTGAGGCGTGTCGCTCCTCGGAGCGATAACGCCCCTCGGGAAGGTGGCGCATGCTAGAAGCCAGTGGTTGCAATGTGTTTGGGCTTACATTGGGTCTGGTGCCGTGAGCGCAACTATAGTCGGATTATCGCTAGGACAGATTGGGTATTGGCTAGGTCGGGGCTACACCACTAATAAGCTCTATTTTGTCTCGCTCCTTTCTCTGCTGCTCGCGGCGAGGGAGTGGGGGTGGATCAACTTTCGTCTCCCGGAGCGGAGAAGTCAGACAGAAAAAGTTTGGGCACATCAATTCGGTTTTCTCGTTGCTTCTGCAATGTGGGGTTTTCACATCGGCTTAGGCTTCGCGACATGGGTAATGTTTGGTGGATTTTTTACGCTCGTCGCGCTCGCAGTGGTTATCGGTAGCCCGTTGTACGGTGGAATACTCATGTTCGTATATTGGCTGGGGCGAGGTCTTCCAGTCTTATGTGCTCCAAACCTGGTCGCCTCCCCTAGCGTTGCGGCTGAGTTGCCGGCAACTATTCTGCGGACTCGCTCCCTATATCGCCGGATAACAGGATTTGCCTTGATATGGTCGTGCGGGGCCACGCTGTTGGCAGCTCTGCGAACTCGGTAGCTATAACCTCATTATGGTCAGCATTGAATGACGATCCAGACAACATTTGCAATCAGCTATGCGGTCCTCTGGGGCTTCGTCGTGCTCGAAGCAGTGGTCCTTCGTGAGACTCTGAGGAGAACTCTCTGGTTCACTCGACGCTACTCAGTTTCCACTCAGAAAATTGAACTTGTAGGTCTTCCCCATGGTGCTGCGGCGCCAGATTTTTCGGCGCGATTGTTGGGCACGGGCAAGATGCTTAGAAAGGCTGAGCTCGAAGGACATTCAACAATTCTTTTGTTCGTTTCACCTACGAATACCTCCTTGCCAGACCATAAGCTCGCCGTCGCTCTTCATGTCTGGTGGCATCGCGTCGATGGTCACATTTATTTGATCTGCATTGGGAGCGAACAAGCATGCTGCCAACATGGTCGCGACCTTCAAATCCACGGATCTGGGGACCTGACACCTATGATTGTGGATGAGGATGGCCAGATCGCCCGAAGTTTTAAAATCGATGATACTCCAGTCGCCGTTGAGTTAGATGAAGACCTTCGGATCCTTCGTTATGGCTGGCCTGCCGAAAAAAACAAGAACGGAGAGGAGCGTGAGGGCAGGCTTTAAGATGCTCCGACAAGTCAAACCGAATTTGCTCACGGAGCAGTCAGCGGATTTCGAATATCTTGGAGAGCACTTTAATGCAGCGATTAGAGAATGAGCAGTGCGGCTGGCCTGATGATCAGCCCATTAGTGGCGCGGCGTTCACTCGTGTTGAGAGCACGATTTCATGCGTCCTCACACGCTTTCGGTTGCGCTCCTGCTTTTCACTTGTCCCGTTTTATTTGAAGTTTCGTCGTGTCCGTGAGGAAGCCCGGGAGATTCGAGGCCTCCTGAAGGCCGTTTTTCTTGTAGAGGATTCTCATACGTGTTACACGCTCTCGCTCTGGACGGAGGATCGGGCAATTGCGGAATTTGGACCTCTCCGCAGTCATATAAGGGCGGCTAATTCCGCCTTCGGTCCAACCTATCGGAAAGAGCTCAGCCGAGCAGAAATTTGGTCAGCTCAGTTTCGATTATGCGCAATCAGTTCGCATAACCTAAATTGGGAGGGTCTGGATATCAAGCAGGTGTTGGCTGAGCAAAAGGACCTCCGGAAGATAGTTTCAGCAGCAGGATCCGCTTTGAAGAAGGAGTGCGTGTGACTGATTTGCACCTTATTGCGCAGCTAACCATGGGAGCGGTATTTCTGCTTTCTGCCCTGGGAAAGCTCAGGAATCCTCGCGCTTTTGCTTTTGGAATTGAAGACTACGAAATTCTCCCGGAACGCTTAGCCTTCGGCGCAGCTTTGTTTATCATCGTGGTCGAAACTCTGATCGCGATAGCGCACATTACGGGACAGGGCTTGAGACTGGCTGTTCCGGTTGCAGTCGGACTTCTTGGGAGCTTTGCGATTGCAGTAGGTATAAACCTTCGTCGCGGTCGTCTTTTGCTCTGCTATTGCTTCGACACCAGTGGGGGAGAATCGATTTCGCGGCTAACGCTTTTTCGCCTGCTGTTATTAGTATCGACTGAGATCTTTTTGTTGGCTTCCCCTCGGCGCACGATAACGCAAGCTTGGATTCCAGTTCAGAGCCACGGCGCCACGGCAATTGGATTGACGTTTTGCTGGATCACATTTGTTTTGCTTACGTTCTCGTGGTTGTTCAGTTTGACAGACGTAGTGGACGTGCTGCGTGGGGTCCAAGCAAGGGCTGTGCCCTTAGCAGGAGGCAGATTGCACTTGAATCATTTGCATGATCAAGCGTCCTCAGACCCCCGCGCGGAACCGCTGCATTTGTCCGGCTCGTGACGCAATCGCACTTTTGAGCATCCCAAGAAAGGAGAACACAAATGAGCGGTACTCTTTTTGATGGCCTTATCCAGACAGCTAGTCGGCGTGGATTTCTAAGCACGGCCGCAAGGGCCGCTGGAGCGCTTGCATTGGCACTGATTGGGGTGAAACCAGCGTTCGCGGACTGTTTTTCGATAGAGGGCTGCTGTTTGTGCGCGAATCCGGCCAGCTGCACTTATGGAAACTGCGCCTGCGAATGGTCCTGGCCCGGAGATCCCGTGCGGGCCGGGGGTGGGTGCGTGTATTATCTTTGCTATGAGTGTTACTCTGCAGTCGTTTGCCCCGGGGCTACGCAGACCAACGGCTGTCCCAACCCAGGATGGATATGTTCAAAAACAGTATACGCTGGGCCAATTAGCTGCGGCAACGGCGGTGGTGGTGGGCATTGCGGCGAGAAGCCTTGTTAGTCCAGGGTCGTTACGTTCCACTACAATCGAGGTGATGAGGCCTTGGACCCAAAACACGATTTGATCGTAAAGTTCGCGTGTCTTTATCATCGATTCGCGTTGCCAGTGGAGACCCTATGAAATGTCCAAGGAGATTCTGGAATGTATCGGTTGGAACAATAGTTGTTGCCGTATTGTGCGTGGCGAGGGCAGCAACGGTTCCGGCTGGAAACAATAAGATGGAATGCCCTTTGGGATCGCCAAACGGGAAGGTCTCTGATGCCCTTAATGACGCAAGATCAAGACTCACGTGTGAGCAGAAACAAGGACTTAGTCTGCTCAAGACCGCGCAATCTGAAGCGCTCGGCTTGCAACCGGACATGCGCGCGTTTGTACTTTGGCAAGCATCCCGTGGGTACATGAGGGTGGCTCCTGCAAAGAGTGACCTACTCTTGAAGAATGCTTTCAGGACGACTCTACTCATTGAAAATGCAAAAGACCCGTGCACACACTCGGAGGTAGACTTTTGCGGTGCAAAGTATTGGCTTCAAAAGCGAATACTGCAAGACCTGATTGGGCAATCTCGTCGGATTAGCGAGATCCGGCCATTGTTGACTAGTGCGGAACCCGAAGTGCAACGGATGATGAACGCGGAAGTGTTCCATCGGTTTGTCCGTGAAAAGGAATTTGACCAGGCTCGCGAGTTGTTGTACCGCATGTCTAATGAGAACGGCTACTTCTCGTATAGTAGTGCGACAGAACTGATTGAAAGTCTTCCTAGAGAATGGTCGCAGGATCGGATCGCAATATTTTCTCGGGCGTTGGAAGCTTACGGGCAACACACCGACGAGAAATACCCGTCTGTCGACGATCCAGCAATAATGTTACTTCAGGTTTGGGAGAGCCTTCCACCGTCACTCGTGCTCTCGGCGATCGATCAGATCTTTGATCGTGCCAAAGATGTAGATGAAGATCGTGCCAACGATGTCGATAACCAGCAGCAGGATTTCCGAGTCGGTATTTCAACCAGCAAGGGAGGCGCGTATTTCTCTTCGGTGTACCAGTTCCGGCTATTCCAGTTGATGCCGATTCTAGAACAGCTCGATAAGTCCCAGGCGGAGAGTTTGCTGAGCCAAAACGGCGACGTGCAGGCCGCTTTGGAGCATTACCCGCAAGGCGTCGGTTCAATGAATGCATCGTCCAATGGCAAGACACAGTCGAGTGGCCGTTTTATGACGGGCATCGTTAGTATCGGTGCTCAAGACGCGGTGCACGCTGGCGCAGATGAAAACGTCAGTGAAATTGTTCGGCGCCAACAGCTGATTCTGAATGAGGCCGAAACAGACCCGCAACAGGCCCTTTCAGACGCGATGCGTTTGCCGCTGGACACGGAAAATAATTTCCGCGCATCTACACTGAAGTCCGTAGCCCGGATCTCTGCAATGAAGGATCCCGCTGTATCGCGGGCAGCTCTGGACGAGGTACGTAAGGTTGCCAAGAATCTACCGGCGCACAATCAAGCACAGATACTCGCGGAAGTGCCGGAGATCTATCTACGACTGCACGATGAAACTGAGGCACGGAGCAGCCTGTCAGAACTGACTAAGGTCGCTCGAAAGCTTTACGACCAAGACAGCGATTCGGATGATCCAAATGAGGCATTCAAAGGAATGTGGCCATCAGCCAATTTATGGCGCCACTGTGTCGCGGTTGCGGCGAAGCTCACCCCCAGCCCGGCCGAGGGAATTGTGACAGAGATTCCCGACCCTGAGATCAAGACATTCGAGAGGGTTGCGCTCGCCAATTCCCTCCTGGGCGCCGACTTTGTCTCCCTTTCGACCCTGGAGAAGCACAAAAATGGAATGCGGGCCTCTATGGGGTTTTGAGAGAATTCCCTGAGCCCAAGAATCCAGCCCAAGATATGTGCTCTGCCACGACCGCCAAAGTACTTATGCAGCCACCTAAGACCTGTTAAGTCGCTGTGAACTCTCATTAACGCTACTCTGAAAAGGCCGGATGCTGGATGGTTCGGCGAAATGATTCCTTCGCGTTGCAAAGGATCCAGCAAACCGAAGTGACATTGTTCGAGAGGCCGGACTCCGGGCACCCTCCAGGCACCCAGACCGATGTCTTGTTGGCATCTCATTGATTTTGTTGTGTCGTGCATGGAGTAAGCTGGACGTGCAAGTTATTGTGTGTAATTGTGTTGGCGACCCTTTTAAGGCGTGGGTCGCAGGTTCGATTCCTGCCGCGCTCACCATTCTCACCGGGGAAGTATTTGCTGGCGGTCCTGGCTGGCCGCGCGGATCTTCAGTTTAGGGCGGTTTACGGCGGTTGTCACCGTCACCGAGTTGTTGCCTTTATTTGGCCTCGCGCAGCAATGTAGATGAGATGATTGCGATCCGCTGTAGCGCGCTGCTCTTCGACTTGGACGGCGTGCTGATCGATTCCACTCCGGCAGTTGCGCGGGTGTGGCATCAGTGGGCGGTTGACCACGGCTTTGATCCAGCGAAAGTGATTCGCGTGGCGCACGGACGTCCCAGTCGGACCACCATTCGCGAGCTTCTTCCCAATGCGGATATTGACTACGAAGATGGGGAAGTCGAACGCCGGGAAATGGAGGACCTCGATGGTGTGGTGCTGTTACCAGGTGCGCGGCAACTCCTTAACACCCTGCCTCGAGATCGCTGGACCATTGCGACCTCATGCACGCGACGGCTGGCCGAGGTGCGTTTGCGAGCCGCGGGCCTGCCCATTCCAGAGAACATGATCACATCGAGCGACGTGAAGATCGGCAAGCCCGATCCCGAGCCTTACCTGAAGGCGGCGATGAAGCTTGGGTTTGCCGCCTCCGATTGCATAGTGGTCGAAGACGCGCCGGCTGGAGTTCGCGCGGGCAAGACCGCTGGCGCCAGAGTAATTGCATTTCTCACGACTGTGATTCGCCGCGACCTCGAAGACGCCGGCGCCGAGTGGATCGTTCAAAATTGCGCCGACATGACAGCCTCCAGTGATCGGGAGCATGGCCTTCAGGTGAACCTCGCGCTATAAACTTAAGTGTTTTCGAAAAGCCATTTGCGCGCACTCATCCGCTCAACTAGAATCCAAGGTTCTTCAGAAGTTGCCCGCAAGAGTAGGATTCATGCGAGCTGGGCGGCTCCAAATCTTCTCAATCGCGATATAGAGAATCATACAGGCAGGTTTTCGTGATCATCGGTGTTCCGAAAGAAAGTTATCCGGGGGAACGGCGGGTTGCGATCGTGCCCGCGGTTCTCCCGACGCTAACCAAGGCCGGATTCGAAGTCCATATACAATCCGGCGCAGGCAACGAGGCCGGCTATCCTGATTCCCAATATGCCGACAAGGGCGCGAAGATTGTTGCGGATCGCGCCGCGGTGTTTGCCGCCGCTGACATTGTCGTGCAGATTCTTTGCTACGGTTCCAACGACCTTACGGGGAAGCAGGATGTACCGTTGTTTCGCCGCGATCAGATACTCGTCGGATTTCTGCGCCCGTTCGGCTCGAAAGAGGTCGTGCAGGAGATTGCGAACGCCGGCGTCACCGCGTTCTCGATCGAGATGATGCCACGCACCACGCGCGCCCAAAGCATGGACGCGCTCTCCTCGATGGGAACCGTATGCGGATATAAAGCCGTGCTGGTGGCCGCCGACTCCCACCCGCGCATCTTTCCCATGCTCACCACGGCAGCGGGAACCGTCACTCCCGCCCGCGTGTTCGTGATCGGATGCGGCGTTGCCGGACTGCAGGCGATCGCGACCGCGCGCCGCCTGGGCGCGGTGATTTCGGCTTACGATTTAAGGCCGGCGGCGAAGGAGCAGGTGCAGAGTCTCGGCGGGCGGTTCGTCGAACTCCCCATCGAAGCCAAGGACGCACAGGACGCTCGCGGATATGCCCGCGCACAGGACGAAGACTTTTACCGTCGTCAGCGTGAGTTGCTCGGAAAAGTGGTGCAGGAAAGCGATGTGGTGATTGCCGCGGCGGTGATTCCGGGGAAAAAATCGCCGGTGCTGGTAACTGAAGAGATGGTGAAGGGAATGGCACCCGGGTCGGTGATCGTTGACTTAGCCGCCGAACGTGGCGGCAACTGTGAGATCACGGAAGCTGGCGAGACGGTAGTCAAGCACGACGTAACTATCATCGGAGCGATCAACCTGGCCAATGGCGTGCCTTATCACGCGAGCATGATGTATGCCCGCAACATCACTGCCTTTCTGACTCATCTGATTAAGGATCAAAAGTTGAATCTAAACCTGGAAGATGAGATTGTTCGCGAGACTCTGCTTACTCGCGGTGGCGAGATCGTGCAGGCTCGGGTCCGAGAGTTTTTTAATTTGCCCGCGCTGGCACCGTGACAGTCCTATGGTGGAGAGACGGGGGGTGTCGCCCGGCTCTTCCGCGAGCAGGTTCGTACTAATTGAGGATTAGACGGAGGAAAGATGAACAGTAGTTCGGCCTTGATCAACGCACTTTTTATTTTCGTGCTCGCCGGATTCATCGGATTTGAAGTGATCCGGCGGGTCTCACCGCTGCTGCACACTCCGTTGATGTCGCTCACCAACGCCCTGGACGCGATCGCGGTGGTGGGTGCGATCGTGCTTGTGGGCGAGCACAAGAGCACGCTCGCCACGGTTTTTGGATTCATCGCCGTGGTCGCCGCCACCAGCAACATCGTCGGCGGCTTCTTGATCACCGACCGCATGTTGAAGATGTTCAAATCCAGCCGTCCCGCGGCGAAACCGGCGGCCAAGTAATGACAGCCGAACTCGGAGCAATCCAGGTCCTCATCGAGCTTCTATATCTCATCGCGAGCGTGCTTTTCATCCTCTCGCTGAAGTGGATGAGTTCGCCAACCACAGCCCGGCACGGCATCTGGGCGGGCGAAATCGGCATGGTGCTGGCCATCGGCGGCACGCTGCTCAACCGTGGCATGGACTACCGGCTGATCGGGATTGCGCTGGTGCTCGGCACCATCATCGGGATTCCGCTGGGGGAAGTAGCGATGACTGCGGTTCCGCAGCGAACCGCACTCAGTCACGCTTTTGGAGCGCTCTGCGTGACCCTGGTCGGCTCGGCTGAATTTTATCTGCGCACTCCCGATATCTCGCGTTTCATGATGGCGGTGCTGTCGCTCGAGGTAATTCTCGGCGGCCTGACCGTCACCGGTAGCTTGATGGCCGCCGGCAAACTGCAGGAGATCCTTCCGCAGCGGCCGCTGACTTACAAAGGGCAGAACCTCGTCAACTTTCTGTTGCTTGCCGCCGCCTTAGCGATCGCCATAACTTTGATTCTGCATCCGGAAGAGAGGACGCTGTTTCCGTTCATGATCCTGATCGCGCTGGCGTTCGGTGTGCTATTGATCATCCCCATCGGCGGCGCGGACATGCCGACAGTCATTTCGCTGTTGAACGGCTATGCCGGCCTGTCGGCCGCCGCCATGGGCTTCGTCCTGAACAGCAAGCTGCTCATCATCGCGGGCGCGCTCGACGGATCGTCGGGCCTCATCCTCTCCATCATCATGTCGAAGGCCATGAACCGCTCCTTCACCAACGTTTTGTTCGGAGCCTTTGGTCAGGTGCAAACTTCGGCCGCTGCGGGAGAAGAAGCGCGCCCCGTTCGCAGCGCGACCGCGGAAGAAGCCGCGGCCATTCTGTCTGCCGCGAACCGGGTCATCATCGTTCCGGGATACGGCATGGCCGTGGCCCAGGCGCAGCACAAAGTGCGCGAACTTTACGATGCTCTGACTAAGCGCGGCGTAGACGTGCGCTTCGCCATTCACCCGGTTGCCGGACGCATGCCCGGCCACATGAACGTGCTGCTGGCCGAAGCCGATATTCCCTATGATCGCCTGATTGAAATGGACGAGATCAACGGAGACTTCCCGCAGACCGATGTTGCATTGGTGATTGGCGCCAACGACGTTACTAACCCGGCCGCCCGCTCCGATGCTTCCAGCCCCATCTACGGGATGCCAATCCTTGACGTCGACAAGGCCCATACCGTGATGGTCATCAAGCGCAGCATGAATCCTGGCTTCGCGGGTATTGATAACCCTCTCTACTATCTCGATAACACCCTGATGTTGTTTGGAGATGCCAAGGCATTTGTCGGCGGCATCGTGCGCGAGCTCGGCGGAGGACACGGCTAGCAGGCGTGGTGTAAGTGAGATTTGTATCAGCGCCCAGCCCTTGAATCTGTTTCGAAGAGCTTACCGTATCGCCAAAGCGATACCCTGACTCGAACCGCTCTCGCACCTGTTTGCGAGACAAAAAACCGGCGGGCTGCAGCCTGGCGAGGAGAATTTCGCGCAGTCTGCGGCCCGCCCGGCGTTCAGGCTGCTCTCTTTACCTGTCTGATCTTGGCCCAGCGTGCTTTCTGGGCCAGAGAAATTCTCCGGCGCCCTGCCGCGGAGAGAACACGCTTGGCGCGATGTGGCGCCGCAGCGTGCCCGGTTGCGCCCGTGCCCCGGGTAAGCCGTTCGAGAACCGAAATAGCTTCCCCAAGCTTTTGGACTTGGTTCTGTGCATCCCGGCGTTCCTCGCGGAGCCGGACTATTGCCTTAGCAATGTTTGTCATCAATACCCCCTCGGGTAATTTACCGTGGGCAATTGTATTACTAACTCACCGATTTTGTCATAATTTATTTTATTACTGGCCGAAGGGGGTTACATAAACTTGACTATCCAGGACGGTGACCCGGAGATAAATCCTGCCTGCAACTGCCGCGCCCACAGCCTCATCCCAAGGGTGGTAATAGTCCAGACGACCCGAACAAGAAGAGGGCACCAACTGCCAGGCTATAGATTGCCGTCAGCGCGGTAACTGCAAACTGAAAGCGCGGCAGCCGCGAACTGAAGCCGAAGAGTCCTACTGCCGACGCCGTCATCACCGTGTTCATCACCAGCAGTCCTGCGATAAACATCGCCAAGCCGACAAAGCCCTTGCCGATTCCGCCAAGATTGGCGGCCAGTAAGAAGATCATCAGTTGGCTGGGTGTTTCCGCACCCAGCCCATGCACAACGCCGATCACGAGTACGGATTTCGAACTGTAATTCCATGTCTTGTCCGCCGGGCGTGGGACATCGTGATCGTGCCAGTAGCTGTTCATCTTCCAATGGACCCAGCGCGCCGCCCCGGCCATAACGTGAAAGCGGCTGCGCGGTGCCGGGTTCCCGCTGAAAAGCGATCCTAGAACATAGACTCCGAGGATCAGCAAGGTGATTCCCACCAGGCGTTCGGCGATCCGATCGATACCATGCGGCAGCGAGAGTTGAAACACGATTACGATCGTCCCTAGTACAGCGACCGTTGCCGCGTGTCCCAAAGCGTAAAGCAAACCAAGGCGCATACCTTGCCAGCGACTGGTCTGCACACTGGTGATATCGGAGATCGCGGCAATGTGGTCGTAGTCGAATCCGTGACGGAACCCCAGGATGGCAGCAGATAAGAGCGCAAGTTGAAGGCTGTTTAGCGTGGCGGTCATGAATGCGATGTGGGCTCAACCCCGAGCCTTTCATTGTTCCACACGCCGTCAAAAATCGGAAATCGGCCCGGAAGTTAGGTAGTGGTGCAGTTTGAAAATTGCCGTCCCTCAGCGGCTAAAAGCCGCAATGAAAATGCGATGCTTACGGCACGGCTGAAGCCGTGCCCTTTCAAAACCGATTCCAACTGCACCACTACCTAGAAGTACAGGCCGTCGGGGCAGACTCAATGAAAAAGTGCGGTTCGGTTCGCCTCCATTGCAACGGATTGCATCCGGACTTAAGAGATCGATCAGGAATCCTTTGTAACTCATTGAAGTGAATGTGATTAGCATTTGCCTAGGCTGGAACGCGAATTGCCGGCACTCCTTTGATGCAGTGTCTCTGGCGGAGCGCGAAAACGACGAGCATCAAAGCGACGAGCAGGTGGGTGTGCGCGACGGCCCTGTCGCTGGCCGGCCTGAGCAGCATTTTCGCATGGTGCGCCGTGACTTCCCCGTCACGCGTCATTTCGCACCGAGCCCCGCTCTCGCGATTAGAAATGACCCTGCGCCGTGTGCCCTCGCATATCTCCGAGTTCGCCTCTTTATCGCAGCCGCTTGCGCTGCCGAAATGTGGAAACGTGCGTCCGCCTGAAGCTTTGCTTACCCCCGACCCACTGCTGCTACCTCAAGATGACGATTTGCACGTGCGCGTCAGCTTCATTGTCGGAACTGACGGACACGTGCACAGCGCCCTGATCCTGGACAGCGGCGGACCCAGCGAGGACCAGGTTGTTCTGCGCGCCGTCCGCTTGTGGCGATATCGTCCCGCCCTCTGCAACGGCGTTCCCACCGATTCCGAGGCACTCGTAAGATTCAGCATCCGCTAGCGCGCGAATTCTCCTACAATGGCAACGATAACGACGAGGTTGCCGTGACTAAAGACAATGCGATTCCTCCCGATCCCGATCAAGACGAGCGACGGGACGAGCGGCCCGACAAGCGGAACGATCAGCTCGAAGGCGCGGGAGTTGAAGATTTTCTTCAAAGGCTACCCGGCAGCTTTCGCTGGCCCAAGCCGAATGCCGAGGCTGTGGCCGCGGCGGTAGAAGCAATCCATCGCATGTCGGGCAGCGCGGCTGCCCAAGACCTGGCGGCGGCTGGTGATGCGGAGGAACCCGGCAAAGCCTGCTCAGCCTGCGGAGGTTCGCTGCCAGCCGGCGCTCGCTTTTGTGTCTGGTGTGGAATCCCCACCCAATCGATTGCCGGTGACGCCGTTGGCGGCCCGCATCACATTCACCACCACTATCATCATTTTGTTCCCGGGCCTGGAGTTTCTGGCCACGCCGCGACGTCCGGCACAGCGGCTGCCGATGCCGAGCCCTCTGCTCCTTCTATTCCGCGCGGCCGTGCTCCTTCGGTTACGCAAACTCAACTTGCGGCGGGGACTTCAACCGGAGGTCGCGCCGAAGTGGCCGCGCGCCGAGTTGTCCAGGATTGGGCGCACGCCTGCAATACCAAGCATATCGACGACCTGCTTGAACTCTACGCCGCCGACGCTACTCTCATCCGCTCCAGCGTTCCTCCGATCCGCAGCTTGCCAGCAATCCGTGAGTTTCTTATCTCGCTGCTCGAAGCCGGGTTGGGCGACGTAGAGATGGAATCGCTGCGCGTCGAAATGATGGGCGATATAGCTCTCGATCTCGGGCGTTGCAAAATGCTCGTGCCCGTCGCCATGGGCAAGCGCCGCGAAGAGCGCGGGAAATACCTGGTCGTCCTGGTGCGCCAGCCCGCCGGCACATGGAAGATTCTGGCCGATTGCTGGTCCGCTGATCTGGCCGTCAGCGCCCCGCCCGAGCCCGCTTCCAGAAGGGCAAGCGAACCGGCCCCACCGGTTCGCAAGACTCGATAAAACCGGTCGTTGGTCGTTAGTCGCTAGTCATTTGCCGTCAGACTCGGGCTGAGCGCTGGGGGAAACGTGGACACAAATTTTGCCCGCCAACGACGAACGACGAACGACCAACGACAAGATGCCCACGCCATCCTTCAGGCCAACAAAACCCCCGATCCTCGCGGATCGGGGTTGAGTGGTTCGTTGTGTCGAGCTATTGCCCGGTTTGACGTGTGGTAAACAGCTGCCGGTAGCTTAAGGTTTCCACGTCACGGAACATGGGTGTTCCGGGTGGCAGACCTTCTGGATTTTCGAAGTCCAAGTCGAACACGTCATTTCGCGTTGGGGGGCTATAGACGGTGGTACAGCACTTGTACACGCCGGTGCCATAGGTTGCGTAGTACAAGCTCACGATCGAGCCCTTGTAATTGAAGCCTTGTCCACCCCAGTTTTCCAGGTAGCGCAGGAAGTTGTGCACACCTCCGTCGGTGCCGTAATCGTTGGCTGCGGCCCAGGCGGTCGGCTGCGGAAAATTGATGTTCTTCCCACCTGCAACCGCAAGCCGGTAGTAGGACGTGGTAGCAACACGATCGCCGGTGTCGGTGACCTCATTGCTGCTGCCGGGGAAGCCCAAGCTACCGAAGTCGCTCCAATTGTTCGAAAGGAAGCTGACCGCATCGGCGATCACAGCCGCGGCTGCGTGTCCGGCCTCGTCCACAGCGGGGGTATTCCAGGTCGTGTCGGTCGAGTTGGTGTTGTAATCGCCCAGGACGTACACCGGATTCTCCGACGCCACCGTGAACCCGCCCGGGTCAGCCAGCGTTCCACCCGCGACCAGCGGCACGTTGCCGAGCGAGCCGTCCACCAGCCTCAAAACGTGGCGCGCCCCGCTCACCCAGTTCTTGCGCGCGGAGGTGCAACTATTGATCCGGGCGTTGGCCGCAGTGCCGTAGGGATCGGGGTTCGCTCCGTTCGTGCCATTCGCCATGTTCGTGCCCTTGGTGGTGATCTGAGCCCATATATTCAGGCCAGCGGTGCCCACTGTACCGTAGTAGCCCAGTCCCAGGTTGTCCGAACCGAAGTTGTCCAGCGCCCCGTCCTGGTTAACGTCCTCGGGAGAAAGGTTTCTGCCGGCTGGAACCGGTTCCAGGACTCCGTCGGGCGTACCTGCGGGGACGCTGGAGTTGATATCGTCCTCGAGGCCCGAGTCGCCGCTCTTGGTAAAGGAAGTACCGTTCAAGACCGGGTTGGGCAGCATTCCCCGGCGATCCGAGAAATACAGCACGTATCCATTCTGCTGGGAAGAATTCACAAGCGAGCCGCTGGTTCCGATGTTGCCCAACAGCCATTGCTTCAGGTTGCCGACATCGATTTCAACCGCATTCATCAACCCGTTGGCGGTGCAACTGTTGTTCGCCATGGCGACGTCGCGAACCTCGCCTTCGCGGTCATCGTAGAAGTTGATGGGATACCAGTTGAAGCGCGTGAGGCTCTGTAGCGGCAGCGTCGAAGACTGTGGTGCGCCATTCTCCGCTGTAGTGGTACTGCCAACCTGCCATACCGTGGGAGTCGCCGAGTTGTCCAGCAGAAGCTGTGGCGGAGTGACGGACCACGCCGTGCATTTGCCGCCGCTATTCGCGGTACACACCGGGACAGTTCCCGTTGTGCTCAGACCTGCTTCGGTGGGGATAGAGCCGCTGGTGGCGCGATCCGCCGGCTCCTGCAGCAGCAGAATTGCATTCGGATTGATCGGGTTCGTCCCCGAAGCGGTAGGTGCAGTCAGACCTCGGGCAAATCCCAGCGACAGCCACTCGTTGGTTACCGGGACCCATGTGCCGGAATTGTTCAGGTATTCCACTCGCAACCAGCCATCGATCAGGTTCCAGGTTGCGGTTAGATTTGTTTCCGCATTGGTTTTCTCGGCCAAGCTCGTGCTGGTGCCCACGAGCGGGAAATACGGGGATACTGCCCACCCCGCTGTCGAGCAATTTGGGGGTATGGCGGCTGCCAGTGGAGCATAGCTGGTTCCACCTTCCAGCATGGTTGCCGTGGGGCAAGGGGTGAACGACAGCAGACCGACGGAACTGAGGCCCGTCCCGGTAAGGGCAGGAGCGTTAGGGAATCCGGCACCGCCCGCGAGAGTAGTTCCGTTGTTCGAGATATATGGGGCGCCGGTCGGGCAAAGCAATACACAATTCGGATCCGTTCCAGCTCCCACGGATGCCTGCATCGCAGCCGTCCATGGCGCCGGCGGATAGGGCCAGTCCGCGGGAGGACAGGAAATCGAAATAGTCCCCGCACTGTAAGTCGAAGTGCAGGTGCCACCAGAGGGAATCGCGTTCGAGGCGGTGGCGAAGTACTCGTTATAGGTGTTGGGCGATGGCGACGGCAATGTCCCGGGGTAATTGCCCGCGGTCATCGTGATGCCATACGGAAGGTTGTAGGCGGTGCCGCCTGAGTTCGCGGGTATGTTCGCCAACCGGACGTTATTCACATCCGTATTTCCGCCCGGTAGATCCGCCGGGTCATCGCTCAGCAGCACGTGGATCTGTGCCATGTTATATTCGCGCGACTGGCTCAGCGCGGGCGGGTCCCCCGCCAGCGGCCGGCGAATGATCTGGTAGGGTAAGGTCGTGCCGCTGACGAATGGCATCGACAGTTGCTTGGCTCCGGTCCCCTGGGGCACGTTGCCTGGTTCGGGTGGGCTGTAAAAGTTCCCATTGATGAGCATGTAGTTACTGCTGCTCTTCGAAAAAGGATTCCAGTAGCTGCTGTTATAGGTCGACGTCGTCTGCGGTGTACTGCTGCCTGCACCCATCACGCTGCCATCCCCATAAGAAGAGCTGTTAGGCGCACTCATGGCCACACAATTCGTCGTCGGCGTGCTGCAACCATTGGCGGTGGTCGGAATATCGACCGTGCCGTTATAATTTGTGGCTGCCGTATACCCGTTCGCCAATTGCGTGCGAACCACATTGCCGTAGGCTTCCAACTTGTTGTGAAATGTCAGGGTGCTGCCCGGGCCAACGAACGGATACAAATCTCCATTGGTGTGCACCGGTCCGACCACGTCAAAATTCGGGCCGCTGAAGAAGGAAAGATCGCTCTCCGAGAATACTCCAAACTGGAAAACCGGAATCAGCGCCACCTGTGCGCCCCGTGTCATGGTTACTTCCTGGCTGCCCATCAGGTCCGCGGTCGTCAGCATGTTGATCGGGATGATCTGCGCCCACAACCCCTGATTCGGTCCGGAACTGATCTGTCCCCAGGTCGCTGTCAGCGCGCCCGAGCAACCCGATGCCGGTGAGATTGAATATTGGGTCCACGTGACCCCCACCATCACCGGTTGATAAGAGGAACCGCCTAAAGCGCAGATTTGCGCGGCCGTGGGGGCCTGCGCGT
>Ga0074046_10001779_pt1 | contig 19031 bp, 17 predicted proteins | sample BogForMeECP23OM3_FD_94441 | JGI IMG/M metagenome (GOLD analysis project Ga0074046, IMG submission 94441) | Bog forest soil microbial communities from Calvert Island, British Columbia, Canada - Bog Forest MetaG ECP23OM3 | ecosystem: Environmental > Terrestrial > Soil > Wetlands ... | reverse complement strand
TATAGACGCGCGTGCACACTCCGCGCTTCTGCGGACACGACTGCAGCGCCGGACTCGCCGTCTTATACTTCGTCCGCTCCCGGCCGAATTTCACCAACTGATTAAAGGTAGGCACTCTCGCCACTCCCAGACGCGGCAAGCCGCGTCTCAACCACACATTTCAACAGACACGAGGCTTCCCTCGTCTCCGGTCTGGCACAGGCTGTTGCGCCCAGCCATACTCTCCCGCGCGGCATTTATTCAACAATGCGTGCCGATGAGAATTCGTTCAATTTCCCGCTCAGACTAATCGGCGACGACGGTGACGCCACGCCTCACCTTGATTCAGGTTCGGAGGCGTTCCGTTTCGTCTGCTTCCCCTGCATAGCCTCGCGTGACTCCCAGGCTCTGATGAATATGCCCGGGCGCAAAGGTTTTCGCAGGACGTTTCAGCGAGGGCGTTCCCGATCTCACTTCCAACCGGGCACGTATTTCTTCAAAGCTCAGCCGATATCTTCCCGGAGCCCGTCGCCCACGCGGGTTGCGCGCGCAACAGGACTGCCGTACCCAGGCAAGCCAGACTTAACTCGCGGAACCGTATGATAATAACAACTACGTTGCACATCGTCAACCACTCTCCCGCGCATCTTAAGAATGCGGTGTAGGGACGGGGATTGTTCCGTCTGCGTAGGCTATGGGGACTTCGCCGCTTGCTCAAAATCCCCATGACCTTCTACACTGACAGTTTTCCACCTGACAACATAATGCTCGTGCCTGGCAAACGGGTGCGAGGAGGGTTCATGCATCGTTGCGGTTCCGGTTTTCTTCTTACTTTGGCCATCATCTTCGTCATCGCCTTCACTGGCTGCCTCGGCAAGAGCAGCAGCAATCCCGGCAACGGAGGGGTGACGAGCATTACGCTGAGCCCTAGCTCCAGAATCTCCCTCGATGTAGGTGGCACTCAGGTCTTTAGCGCCAGCGCCAAGGATGCCTCCGGCCGCACCGTCCTCGGCGTCGACATTCAATTCATCGTCGAGAGCGGCAACCCGAACGGCGCCGCGCCAATTTCAGTCGCCAGCAATGGCGCCGCCTGCGCCGGCACCTGGGACGCAACCGCCACCATGTGCACTCCCGGCACTCCCGGAATCGCCTACGTAAGAGCGGTCACCAGCGGCGTCAGCAGCGCGCAAACTACCGTCTACGTCCACCAGCACATCGACAGCATACAGATCAGCCGTCTCGACCCGCAGGGCCCGCCACCCTACGATTGCTTCTCGCAGGGTCAAACTTGGGACTACCAGGCCAATGCCTACAGCGACATTGGTGGGAGTAACGTCGACATCACCGATACCGTCGGCCCCATGAGTTGGTCTTCGAGCAATACCGTTGTAACCACCTTCTCCACCAATGCGACCGTGCCCACACTCCAACCCAACCAGGTTCAGACCACCGCCAAGGTGCCCGGCATCACCCAGCTTTTTGCCACCGCCTCCGGAACCACCAGTAGCCCTTATCCATACACGACCTGCCTGATCCAGGCCATCCACCTGCAGATCGGGGGCCAGGCCCAGGGAGGAAACTCGATTACCTTAAACAACGGCGGCGGCGTATCCATCACGGCCACGGCGGTCGATACCTTGTACCACATCGCCAATAGCACCGCCCTGACCAGCCCACCCCTCACCTGGAGCACGACCAATCCTGAGGTGATAGCCTTCAGCAACACCACTAGCACTAACGGAACCAACAGCGCCACCGCCCGCGCCAATCTTGGCGGCGCCACCATCACCGCTTCCTGCACTCCCCCAACCTGCAATGTCGGAGTTCTACCCGCACTACCCGTCTACGCCGGTGACGGACTATTGCCGAACGGGTCGATGGGTTATGGTGCCATCTCGGTGGACGTAACTTCTACTTCCAAGCCGCCCACCTACACCGCATGGGCCGCAACCACCGGCTGCCAGGACGCCCCCGGATGCTCCAGTGCAATGTTCTCGGTAACCCCTGGAGCCACGCCCATCGGCACCACCATCAGCCTGCCCCGCACCCCCAATTCCATGATGTTTAACCATCAGTCATCGGCACGCGTCTACCTCGGCACCAGTCAGGGGCTGATGTACGTAGATGTCACCGCCGCCAATCCATCCGTCGCCGAGGTCTCCAGTCTCTCGACGCCGTGCAACGTTTCCTTGTGCGGCCCAGTGCTCACCATCTCGAACGACGGTAAACTGGTGGTCGTTTCCGACACCGTTTCCACTCCCAACCAGGTCTATATCTACAACGCAGGCAGCAGTACCAGCGCCCCAGTTGACCTTATTATCCCCGGCGAAACCGCCACCGCCGCCGCCTTTTCCCCCGATCAGCTGGAGCTCTTCATCCTCACCAGCACGGGTAGGATGTACGTGTATTCAACGGTCAACGCGTTGACCTCGCTTCCCATCGCGACGTCGGTAACCAGCGTTACCTTCTCGGCAGATGGAAGCTTCGCCTACGTAGCGGGAACACCAACTGCGGCATCGATTTCCGGTTTCGCGACCTGCAACCCCCAGCTTCCCCAGGGCGATCTGGGCTTTGTGACCACTCCCGGCACGCCGACTCAACTTCTCCCCTCACCGGATGGCCGGAGCGTGATTGCGATCGATTCGCCGAACATTGACATTTTCACGGCCACCGACACGCAGAATGATCTGATGGATGGTCAGTTCGCCTGTAATGCTCCGACGGTGACATTCTCCAATACCGTGAAGTCCATCAACCTTGGCCAGGGCAATTTCACTCCGATTTACTCCCAACTGGTGAACGACGGCGCCGAGGTGATCGTCGTCGCCCAAAACATCCCCGCCGTGATTCTTTTCAACGTGAGCGATGGAACCACGACCTCCGTCCAGCTTGTCGGCAACAGCTACCCGCTTGCCGCCTCCGCCTCCACCGATGGAAGCCAGGTCTACGTCGCGGCTTGCGATGAGTACACCAATAACGATCCGACAAAAGCGTGCGCCGTCGGCTCCGTGCACATCGTCAACACGTGTGCCGCACTAGCGTGCAACATACCGCCGACTCTCGGTCAAGGCGACTTCCAGCAAGTCCCCTTCGTCAACGTCAATGACAACAACAGCCCCAACATGTGCAACAACCAGGCCACAAACGCACCGCTTTGCCTGCCCAACCTGGTGGCGATCAAGCCGCAGTGAGCGCAACCCAAGCATGTGTGGAGACGGGGCTCCGCCCCGTCCTGAGTTGTTGGATCGCTGTGCTCCAGGAAGTGGAGCAAGAAAAGTAAATCACCTGATTCGTAACTGACAGCTGAGACCTGATTTTCTAAGTCCCAACTTCTTTCCCCACACTATCCAGGACTCCATTAATAAACTGCACCGACTCCGGAGTTGAAAACTTCCGCGCAATTTCGAGCGCCTCATTAATCACCACCGCCCGAGGCGTTGCCGGATACGCCAGGAACTCCGCCACCGCCCCGCGCAGCACATTCCGGTCCACCGTCGCCATCCGGTCCATGCGCCAGTGTTGCGCGTGCTTTCCGATCAACCCGTCGATCTCTTCCAGCCGGTCGCTGGCCACGCGAAACAAATCGTCGGCAAACCCGCGCACTTCTTCTTCCACGTTAGTCCGCTCCGCCCAGAACGTCTTCCGGACCAGCTCCGGCGCCTGCTTCCCCATGTCGGCCTGAAACAGCATCTGCAGAACCAGTTCGCGGGATTTGCGTCGAGTGCCCAAGATAGCTCTCAGCTGTCAGCTGTCAGTAAAACCTTTAGCAGTTGAGGTTAACAACAGTCTACAGGACGTTGCATGACGGAAGAATTTGGAATCAGGAGCGAGGTTTGCGTTTCCGAAAAGTCTTGGCCGCCTTGCCTTTCCTGACACCTGAGACCTGAGACCTGAGACCTTTCTTACTGACAGCTGAGAGCTGAGAGCTGACAGCTTTTTTCAGATTCGCCATCTCCACCGCCGCCAGGGCCGCTTCCAATCCCTTGTTGCCCATCTTCAGGCCGGCGCGATCGATCGCCTGCTCCAGCGTCTCGCAGGTCAAGACTCCAAAAGCATGCGGAACACCAGTCTCCTGCGCCGACTGTCCAATGCCACGGGTGACCTCGTTCACGATCACGTCGTAATGCGCCGTGTCGCCGCGCAGCAGACAGCCGATACAAATGATCGCGTCATACTTCCCGGTCTCGGCCAGCATCCGAGCCGCGGAGGGAATTTCGAACGACCCGGGAACACAGACAATTACAATGTCGTGGTCCCCCGCGCCGGCGCGGCGCAGGCCATCGTGGCATCCCTGGAGCAGCCGTTCGGTGATGAAAGAGTTGAAGCGCGAGACCACAATGGCGAAGCGTTTTCCCGCGGCGTTCAGTTGCCCTTCGATCGCGCCTTCGTCGGAACTGCCCTTAATCGTGAGGACGATCTCCCCCGGCAACTCCAGCGAAAAGCTGCGTTCATTCGTCTTAGGATTGGTGGCATCGGCCAGCAGCTTGAACTTCCGCTTCTCGGCAATCTCAAACACCACGTCCGGATTCGTGACCTCGATCACCAGCAGCCGGTTCACATCCTTCAAGCGCTCGCGCACCTCGTCGGAACATTCCTTGGTCAGCGAATTCAGGCTAAGCAGCGCCAGCGGCGCCGACAGGATCGTCGATCTCCCGTCTTCCCCCGCGACCGTTCCGAATCCGATCGACCGCAGAAACTCCGCGAGCACCCGCAAGTCCTTCGGGTCGCTCACGTACCGCCCGATATGTAACGACTTCAACATTGGATTGCCTCGCTGCTGACTTTCAGATCACTCGATTGACTCACTTCCCCTTGAACGCCGCCGGGCGTTTTTCCAGAAATGCCGTCGTGCCTTCTTTCTTGTCTTCGGTGGCACAGCAGACGCCGAACAGTGTCGCTTCCAGAAACAGCCCTTCGGCGAGCGTCATCTCCATGCCCTTGTTGACCGCCTCCATAGCGTACTGCACGGCCAGCGGAGCGTTCGCAATGATCTTCGCCGCAATCGCCTCGGCGCGTGGAATCAGCTCCGCGGCTGCCGTCACTTCATTCACCAGCCCGATTCGATACGCTTCCTGCGCTGTGATCAACTCCCCGGACAGCACCATCTGCATCGCAAGCCCCTTGCCCACCAGCCGCGACAACCGCTGCGTCCCGCCATATCCGGGAATAATCCCCAGCTTCACCTCGGGCTGTCCCAGCTTGGCGTTTTCGCTAGCCAGGCGCATGGTGCAAGCGAGAGCCAGTTCGCATCCGCCGCCTAGCGCAAATCCATTGACGCACGCAATCACCGGCTTCCCCAGGTTCTCGATCAAGTCGAGCACCGCCTGCCCCCGGTGGCCATACGCCTTCCCGGAAACCGCGTCCAGCTTCGCCAGTTCGCTGATATCGGCGCCCGCAACAAAAGCCTTCTCGCCCGCCCCGGTCAGGATCGCCACGCGGATTGAGGAATCATTCTTTATTTCTTGAAAGGCAACCCCAAGTTCAGCCATGGTGGCCGTGTTGAGCGCGTTCAGCACCTTTGGCCGGTTGACGGTGACGTAGGCGGTGGCGTTTCTCTTTTCGAGGAGAATGTTTTCGAAGGTCATAGGTCAAGTCTTCATTCGTCACGCGTTAGTTAACGATTTCTGCGACACCCACGCAACTGTTGTCGGAGAGTAACAAGCGATAATATGGTCGCTGGCCATTACTCAACGCGTCGAACTCGTGTTTCAGTTCAACATTCGCGCTTCCCCAATGCGAGACGGTCAGCCGATACTTGCCACTCGCGAGATTATCAATCTCGAACTTACCGTTCCGATCCGTCGTTCCACTCCAGATCAGCTTGTCTCCGGAGTACAGCTCTACAGCGGCAACCTTCAAGGGCTTGTGCTTTAAGAGCACGATGCCGTCAATCAAATTGCCACCAATAAATGCCTCCCGCAGCCTGGGATCAGGGCATGAAGAAGCGAAAGTCACCGAAGACGCTAATGCTAGTAAAAGGACCAGCCAAGTTTTCACGAGACCACCTCGTCGAAAGCGGCTCAGAACTTCCCCGCCACCGGCTTGCTCGGGTCCGAGTAATCATAAAACCCGCGCCCCGACTTGCGCCCGTACCACCCCGCCATCACCAGCCGCTTCAGCAGCGGAGGCGATGCGAAACGCCGCTCCTTGAACTCGTCATACATCACCTGAGTAATGTAGTAAGTCGTATCGAGGCCGACGAAATCGAGCAGCGCAAACGGACCCATCGGATAGCCGCAGCCGAGCTTCATCGCGTTATCGATGTCCTCGATCGTCCCCACGCCCTCTTCATACGCCCGGATCGCATCCAGCAGATACGGCACCAGCAGCCGGTTGACGATGAATCCTGTCTTGTCCGACGTGCGTACCGGAACCTTGCCCAGCCGCTTCGCGAACTCGTAGGCCGCGTCATACGCGGCGGGCGAGGTGGCAATCGTCTTCACCACCTCCACCAGCTTCATCAGCGGCACGGGATTAAAAAAATGCAGCCCGATGAATCTTTCCGGGCGCTTCGTCGCGGTCAAAAGCTCCGTCACCGAGATGGAAGAAGTATTCGAGGCAAAAATCGCGTCTTTCTTCACGATGCCATCGAGCGACGCATACATCTTCTTCTTCTCCTCGACATTCTCGATAATGGCCTCGATAACGATGTCGCAATCGGCAAGGTCTTCGCGCTTCGTCGTCCCCTTCAGCCGCGCCCGGATCTCGTCCTTCTGTTGCGGAGTGATCCCGCCCTTCTCCACTGGCCGCTCGGCAAGCTTCCCGAGCGACTTTTCAATCCCGGCAAAGCCCTTGTCGAGATATTTCTGCTCGACTTCGAGCACGGTCACGTCGAAGCCAGCGGTCGCGCAGACTTGCGCTATGCCGGAACCCATCAGGCCACAACCTAGAACGCCAACTTTCTTGATTTCCATGATTGCTTCCTTCGTGCAAACAAGTTTAAAAATACTTTGTCATTCTGAGCGCAGCGAAGAACCTGCTTTTTGCCAGCGCCACGGCCAGCAGGTCCTTCGCTTCGCTCAGGATGACAAATTTGGCTGAGGGGAGTGTCACGGTTTCTTAGTCAGGCCCGCCTTGACTTGCTGCCACGGGATGACATCGGAAGGGTTTTGCTCATGCCGAGTGATGCGGTAATCAAGCTCCGCCCGTTGCGCATCTGTCAGCGATGCCGCGTCCGCTTCCAGGCTCTCCCAGACCGTATCCAGCAGTTCCGCCTTCTCCGCGGCGGACAGGCTATTGATCTGGCTTCGCAAATCGTCCATATATGCCTACCACCCTAGCGCGGTTTGTTTGCGCTGGCAAGCACTTGAGGCGGACGAGTTTCCGCATAGAGTAGGAGCGTACGCTCGCTATCCGCCGACGAATAGGGATCGCCGACTTTTCTGAACTTTAGGCGCTCAAGTGCTTTCTGCATCGCTACATTGTCTGATCGAGTCGTCGCGAATACGGGCGCACCGTCAGACTGCGATCTAACAGCCGCTGAAAGTACCTCCGAATAGTGTTTTCCTCGATGCTCGGGCAGGACGTAGACCCAGCCAAGTTCAAGGTCAAATGAAGCGGCTTCCTGCGGCATGCCGGCCTTTTTGAATACACGATTTCGGTAGGCTTGGACGGGTTGCTTCAGCGCAGCCACTCCGACCAGCGTACTCCCGACGTAAAGGAAGGCGAGTGCCTTCGCTCGCCTGACCCGGCCTTCGAGGCCCGCGGCCTCGACCTCACCCCCTTGGCGGACAAAACAGCAGAAGGCCGCGATCTCGCTGTCGCTGCAACCGTCGGGTCGCCGGATTTCAGTGTTCACTCGTCGCATATATGAGTCATGTCATCCGTTGCAGCCATAACTTCAAACTCTCCTGAACCTCACAGATGGCCCTGCACTTCATGGCTCCGAGTCCAATATGGTGGTTGTCGGGCGGGAGTGTTTGCAGGCGCAGCCAAGGGTGGTCGACCGTCTTTCCCGTGGACCAAACGAATTCCGGATACATCTCCACCCAGATTTGCACGGTCAGCCCGCGCGCACGGTCTACGATCGACCGTGGTTTGAATTGAAGTCTCTCAGCATCAGTTGAAATCCTAAATTCGTGGAGAACGGGCAGACAGGCCACGAGCATCTCTGCTTTGCGACGCCCAAATCTGAAGTGTTCGTCGTAAAGGTGTATTGGACCACCGTCCTTCAGTACTTCAACGGTCGGGCCATATCCAGAATCGAAGTCGTACTTGAGAGAAAAATGAGGATTTTCGCGAGTCCCTCGGGCCGATCCTTGGCAATGAGAGCAATAGGCTCTCAGCAAACTCGGGAAAAGAGGGCATCGCTCGTGCTGACTCATTGCGCCTCATTTTATCAGCGGCGTTTTATAAAAACGCTCTTACTGAAAGCTCTCCACCACCATAGCAATCCCCTGCCCGCCGCCAATGCACGCCGTTGCCAGCCCGTATTTCTTCTTCCGCCGCCGCAACTCATACAGCAGCGTAATCACGAGACGCGTCCCGGTCGCTCCCAGCGGATGCCCCAGCGCAATCGCTCCACCATTCACGTTCACTTTTTCGCGATCGAGTCCCAATTCTTTTTCGAGAGCCAAATACTGCGCCGCGAACGCTTCGTTTACTTCAATCAAGTCGATGTAATCCAAAGTCAGCCCCGCGCGCTGTAGCGCAATCTTCGTCGCCGGCACCGGACCGCGCCCCATCAGCTTTGGATCGACGCCCGCAATTCCCCAATTCACAATTCGTCCCAGCGGGCTCAGGCTCCTTCTCTGCGCCTGGTCCAGCGACATCACTACCACGGCTGCCGCACCATCGACAATTCCGCTCGCATTGCCTGCCGTCACTGTCCCGTTTTTTCCAAATGCGGCGCGCAACTTTGCCAGGCCCTCGATCGTTGTCTGCGGACGCCGGTGATCATCCTCGGTCAGCATCTCTCCCGTCGCCTCACCCTTCGAATTCCGAACCGGAACCGGCGTCAGCTCTTCTTGTATACGCCCCGCCTTGTATGCCGCATCGGCCGCGTGCTGCGAGCGCAGCGCGAACTCGTCCTGCGCCTGCCGCGTAATTCCCTGCTGCTCGCCATAGAGCTCGGCCGTATTCGCCATGTACAGTCCGCAATAAGAATCGAGCAGCGCCACCATCAGCGAATCTTCCAGCTTCCCGCCCGGAGCCAGCGTGAACCCATCGCGCCCGCGGATCGAAAACGGCGCCTGCGACATGGATTCCATCCCCCCCGCCAGCACCACCTTCGCTTCCTCGGTCTGGATCATCTGCGCCGCACTGACAATCGCCTGCATCCCCGACCCGCAGATTCGATTCACCGTCAGCGCCGGAGTCTCGATCGGCAATCCCGCCTGTAAAGCTACATGCCGGGCTCCGTAGATCGCATCGCCCGAAGTCTGCTGCGCGTTGCCGAACACGGCATGATCGAAGTGTTCCGGATCGACCCCTGCCCGCTCAATCGCAGCCTTCGCCGCCACCGCGCCCAGTTCCTGCGCCGTGTAATCCTTGATCTTCCCGCAATAGCGTCCAAAGGGCGTGCGCGCGCCGCTGACAATGGCAATGTCTCCAGGTTTCAACATGAGTCCTGCTTAGGTAAAGAGATGGCTGGCCAGAAGCCAACCTGTGAGTTTAACAGAGCAGCTGTCAGCTCTCAGCTGTCAGCTCTTAGCTTTTGGCTGATTGGAATGGAAGCTGGGTTTGGCGCTTCGAAGAAAGTGAATCCCCCGGCATTTGGGTTTTCTCGGCGTCTCGGCGGTGAGAAGGGTTACGCCACCGCGGCCGATGCCGCGAATTGCGGCGCCTGACACACAATCTTTCCTGCGCCCTGCGCCACCGCCAACTCCAGAGCATGGTCGGCGCGGTTGGCCACTTCGGTCACAATATCCGCCGGATCGAAATGCTGACGCATCACCGCTTGCGCCAGGCCGGCGCTGAATTCCACTCCCTTGTCCTTGCCCGGAAAACGCACTTCCGCGAGCAGCCGCTTTAATTTCTCTACCGCCAGCAGCGCGTCTTTTTCGCCCGTGTCGCCGAGCAGCAGCGCGACCGTTGTCGCTTCATAGCGAAAGGCCAGATCGTTCGTGCGTATGTTCTGCGAAAACAGCTGCCCGATCTGATCCATCATCGCCGTCACCGCCTGCTCGCCATATTCCCTGACCAGCGCCCCGCGCCGCCCAAACTGCATCAGCAATACCGTCACCGTCGTGCCTTGCTGCAACCCGCGCCGGGTTTCCGCCTGCAGAAGATCCAGATACGATGCCCGCTTCAGCAGCCCCGATTTTTCGTCCGTCACCGAAAGATTCTTCACCAGCCGCCGCAGCCCGGCGTTATTGAGCGCGATCAACACCTGGTCGCTCAACGTCCGGATCACCAGCACCTCCGAGGGCTGCCACACCCGGTCCGCGTTCTGGGTCAGGATCAGCACACCGACTTGATCGTTGCCTTCAGTCAGCGGCAAAGCCAGCAGTGATTTGATCTGCAATTCCTCGATCGCGGTGCGCACACCGATCAGCTCCGGAGCGTTCCCCACATCGCCCATCGTCACCGTGCCTCGCGCTACTGCCAGATCCTGCAAGGTTTCCACCAGGCTCACCAGCGCCGCCGAACTCGCCGGAATCAGGCCCTCCATGTGATATTCCTGCACGCTCGATGGCGGCAGGCCCGGCTTGCGTAGAGCCGCTATACAGCGCGCCGTTCGCCAGTTCCCGCCGATTTCGCTCGCCGCCGTCTTCAGCACACCTTCGGCGTTCCCCTGGTGGTACAGCTTGCGTGTGATTTCCGCTACTCTGGCCAGACTACTAACGTCGGCTGTCTCGCTCGCCCCCGCTGGCGCAGGAGCCACAGGCGCCACCGCCGCCGCTGCCAGATCGCTGCTGGCGGCAGCGGGCGCGGATGGCGTGGATGGCGTCGCGGACTTCGCATATTGCGGTTGGATGCCGGCCGCAATATACAGCCGCTGCAGGTCATGGTTATGCTCTTCCTCACGGGGGAACAGTTCCTGAATGCGCTGCAGACGCTCGACGGCCTTCGAGCGCATCCCATACTGCACCAGGATTTCGGCTTGCAGCATCAGATCCTGCAGCGCGGCCGCTCCTAGCGTCGGCTCCTGCACCTTGATCGCCTGCTCTTCTCTTTCTTTCTTCACCGTCGTGAACCGCGATGCGATTACGTTGAAGCGTTGATCGGCAATCTTGCCCCGCAACTCCTCCAGCCGTTTCTGATGTCCCGGCTCGTACGGATCCACTTCTGCCGCCCGGTCCAGACACTCGGCCGCTTTCTGGTAATCATGCTTCGTGCAGCACAGATCAAACAGCTTCAGCAGAGCCTGCGCATAGTCGGATTCACGGTTCGACGCGTTAAACAGTTCCGCCAGAAATTCCAGCATTTCCACCGACGGGCGATGCGCTGCCAGCAATTCCTGCATCGTGGTAATGAACGATCGCCGTTCCCCGCGCCGCCGCTGAAAAGCTTCCAGCTTCCGCGCCAGCCCCACCGCCTCCGCATCCAGTTCGGAGTCGATCATCTTTCCGATCAGCCCCACCACCTGGTGCATGCGCGCCGGATTCTGCTCGAACAACTGCCAGATCATCGGTTCGCTCTCCAGGCACCGGCCCGCGGACAGCAGCGCCTCCGCATACAAGTCGCGCAACTCCGGAGATTCGTCTCCGGCTTGCACCATGGGCTCGAAAATAAAAATCGCCGCCCCCGCCTCGCCCCGCGACAGCAGGCTCTTGCCATAAGCCACTGCGATCTTCGAATCCGCCGGATTCTCCGTGAACGCCCGCTCCACCCACGAACTGGCGTCCCTCCCGGCAGCCTGCGCCAGTTCCGCCACCTGTAAAAACGACTGCGCCGCCATCACGTGCTCGCCCAGTTCCGCGGACAATTCCGCCACCCGCATATGGTTGGACTCGGATGGCTCCAGACTCATAATCCGCCGCAAGACCAGCAGCACTTCTTCCTTTTTCCCCTGCCGCTGCAAGTCTTCCAGCGCATTTTCATACGTCCCAATCGCCAGCTTCTTGTTCGAATGCTCCAGCAGTTGCCCGAAGTGCACTTTCTGTTCCCAGGTCGGACTGGCATACCGCGCCAGCTTCTTGTAGGTCAGGCTCGCTCGGGTCGCATCATTCGCCGCCACTTGCCGATCAAACAACTCTCCCAGCAGCCGCACCGCCTGCGCCCCTTTATTCAAGGAGATACACAGGTCCGCCGCTACCTGCCGCACGTTGTCATTTTGCGGATCGCCTTCCAGGATTTGCAGATATTCCGCCAGCGCGTCGGCCGTCTTTCCCTTCTGCAAGAGCTTTTCCGCCTTGTCTACGCGGCGGGCGACTTCGGCACGATTAGGAGTTTCCGGCATGGGCGGTCTTCGGACAGAGAGTTCCGTCTTGATTCTAGGATTCACACCCCCCACCAGCAACGCGGTTCTCCCGCCCGGCGATTACGAAAGTCACGACCGACTTGGTCGCAGATGTGGTGCAAAATGACTTCTGGCTGACCTGCGCTCAGCAGTCCCAAAATGGGAAAAACATCGCGCCTGCTCTTCCGATTCAGAACCCAATTTCCATTGATAATTTTTTCTTTTTTGATATGCTCAACGAGTTTCGGGACCCATCTGAACGGCGGGACGAACCCGGACTTCCCCACCCTGTGCGACTCCCAGTCGCGACTAGTTCCTGGCCGGTCTGTTCCCCCGAAACGAAGGAGTATCTGTGACTTCCACTCGAAAATTCAGCGTAATTTCAGGTAGTGAACGCCAGCCAGTCCGTGGTGCGCGTCTGATCCACAATTCGCATCCGGACCAAACCATCGAGGTCTCCATCCGACTTCGCCCAAAGTCAGAGGTCAAGCACCGGGAGTTAAGGAGCGCCCTCGAACAACCGGGCTTCAAGCAGATGTCGCGCACTGAGTTCGAGAATGCCCACGGCGCCGATCCTGCTGATCTCAACCAAATCAAAAAGTTTGCCCAGGAATACGGGCTGACGGTCCGCGAAACCGGCACCGAACTCGCGCGCCGGACCGTAATGCTCTCAGGAACCGTAAGCAATCTCCAAAAAGCCTTCAACGTGGAACTCAAGGAGTACAGCCACCCCAAGGGCAATTTCCGCGGCCGTGTCGGCGCCATCAGCGTGCCGGCCGAGTATGCGGACATCATCACTGGTGTGTTTGGCCTCGACAATCGGCCCCAGGCAGAACCGCATTTCCGACGCCTGCCGCAGCCCGACAAGCATAAGCATAAGACCCCTGCCTCCACCGCCTCGCATGATCCCAATGAAGTCGGCCAACTCTATGACTACCCGGCAGGAGACGGAACCGGCCAGTGCATCGGGCTCATCGAGTTAGGCGGCGGCTTTCAGCTCGACGACCTGAGCAACTACTTCGGCTCGCTCAATATCACCCCGCCGCAAGTCATTTCCGTCTCCGTCGACGGAGGCAACAACAGCCCAACCACTCCCGACAGCGCCGACGGCGAGGTCATGCTCGACATAGAGGTGGCGGGCGCGATCGCTCCGGCCGCCAAGATCGTCGTCTATTTTGCCCCGAATACCGATCAGGGTTTTCTGGACGCGATCACCACCGCCGTGCACGACAGCACCAATCAGCCCTCGGCCATTTCCATTAGCTGGGGGTCCGCCGAATCGAATTGGACCTCTCAGGCCATGACCAACTTCGACGACGCCTTCCAAGCGGCAGCGGCTATGGGCGTAACCGTTTGCGTCGCCTCGGGTGACAATGGTTCGTCGGACGGAGTTAACGACGGCAACAACCACGCTGATTTTCCCGCTTCCAGTTCGTTCGCACTGGGCTGTGGTGGCACCACTTTGCAAACTTCGAACGAACAAATTGTCAACGAAACAGTCTGGAACGACCTTCCGAACGGAGGAGCGACTGGGGGCGGGGTCAGCAATGTCTTCCCGCTTCCAACCTGGCAGGATGGCTTCGGGGTGCCGGCGCCAACCGTTCAGGGTGGCGGCCGAGGCGTACCCGACGTCTCTGGTGACGCCGACCCCAACACTGGCTATAACATTCTCGTCGATGGCGAGAGTGCGGTCTTCGGCGGCACCAGTGCAGTCGCGCCTTTATGGGCAGGGCTGGTGGCGCGCATCAATCAACAAATGGGGAAGCCGATCGGTTTCCTGAACCCGTTAATCTACGCGCAAGCGATTGAAGCCTCCGGGTTCCACGACATAACCCAGGGCAACAACGGCGCGTTCAGCGCAGCTCAGGGATGGGATGCATGCACCGGACTTGGCAGTCCCGATGGAGCCCCGTTAGCAGCATCGCTGACCGGAGCGCCTGCCATCCACGCTGCGGCTTCGGCAAAGTCTCGCAGACCCAAGCAATCGGCCGCCTAAGCCTGAACACCACCCGGGGGCGAGCGTCGCTCGCCCCCAATTCCCGCCCTTCTCCGCGCGTTGAACAGCGAGCACCTTCCCCACATCACACCTGGTAACCATTACTTCCGTAAGCCCATCCTGCTTCTTTCTCCGTGTCCTTTTGAAATCCCTTTTCTATCCTCATATCAGATCGTCTGAGTATCCGATCAGTCGATGCAATCCAGGAAAGCACTGTGACCGTCTGCTTCTTCCTCTTTATCCCGATCAACCAGCTCACGATTCTTTCGTCGTTCGCGACGGCCGGCGGCTTGTACTTCTTCTTGGCTGGATTCCGTCTGCTCGCCCGCAAGCGTCGATTGCTGGCCACGCCAACCTCCACAATCCGCAGCGCCGCCCCGGGATTGGTCGAGGTCACGGGAGTGGCGGCCGGCCCTTACACCACGACCGCGCTCATCACCGGCAAATCTTGCTTTCTCTACCAGACCACCGCCTGGCAGCAACGCAATGTCAAGAAAGAAGAATGGGAAAAGATTGCGGAGGAAACTTTGCATCTGCCCTTCTTCCTCGACGACTCGACTGGCCAGTTGCTGATCGAACCTCTCGGGGCGGAGCTCGATCTGCGCCGTGATTTTCGCGAAGAGTATGCCGCAGCGCTTTTCTCGTCGGACTTTTCGGGCCAGGATAACGTTCCGCCGCGCGTCAGCGTGTTTCTCCTGCGTCACGGCATCGCTCCGGGCCGTCGCTTGCGCATCGAAGAGCGCGCAGTCAAGCCCAACGACGCGCTGTTCGTTACCGGAACGCTTATGCAGAATCCTGGCGTTCAGGTGCGTCCGCTTTCGCCGCACAGCGACACCCCGCCCAAATCTGCGCCCGGCAAGTTGCCGGAGCAGGGCGCTGTCCCTGCCCCGCAGGTCATCAGGCTTTCCCCGGACTCGGATCCTGCCGCTACTCCAGAGATGAGCCAGCAGGCTAGAATCGCGGCCGCGCTCACTCGCGCCGGCATCACGAAACCAGAGGCCTGGTCCGCCGCCCAAGTCCCCTACGCAAATGTGGCCGTCGCAGAGAACGCGCCACCCGCGGCAATTCCTGCCGCCGCCGATCAGAGCCGGCAAGCAGACCAAGCCAAGCCATCCGACTTCGATCTCGGTCCGCCCGTCGTATTGATGAAGGGCGCGAATCATCCCACATTCGTAATCTCGTTCCGGAGTCAGAAGGAATCCGTCATCACTCTCGCCTGGAAATCCGCGGCTATGATCTGGGGAGGCGCCGCCATCACACTGCTCGGCCTCTACATGCTGTGGGCACAGATGAAGTCGCTGTAGCCCAGCGCTCTTGGCTCTCGGGTTGTCCGGGTTGCCGGTAGCCAACTGCATAATGCCAAGTGCAGACCACTAATTTAGAATGTCACCTGTGAGCGAACCCGTCCGCATAGGGATTATCGGCGACTTCAATCCCGAATTCCGTTCCCATCACGCGACCAACGATTCGCTGCAGCACGCGGCTCGGAAGCTCAAACTCGAAGTGGAGTCGGCGTGGCTTCCAACTCCTTCGCTGCTCGACCCGGGCGCCATCGCCCTGCTCGATTCCTTCGATGGCTTGTGGGCCTCGGCGGGTAGTCCCTACAAGAGCTTCGACGGCATGCTGAAAGGCATCGAGTTCGCCCGCGTCCATGACCGGCCATTTCTCGGCACCTGCGGAGGCTTCCAGTACACGCTTATCGAGTGCGCCCGCAACGTGCTCGGCATCGAGGATGCCACCACCGCCGAAGAGGACCCGCAAGCCAAGAACATCGTCATCTATCCCGTCGCCTGCGCCATGCCCAATCCCGATCCGAAGGCGCCCAAGCTCTCGGGAGTGGACTCCCAGATCCGCCTCCGTCCCGGCTCGTATCTTGCGGCCTTCTACGGCAAGGAATTGATCGAGGAAGAATTCTTCTGCAACTACGAACTCAATCCCGAGTTCGAATGGACAGCCATGGAAGCGGGCTTTCCGGTCGTAGCCCGCGGCTCCAAAGAAGAATGCCGGGCCATCGAATCTCCCGCGCACTTGTTTTTCATTGCGACGCTGTTCCAACCGCAACTTTCGTCAAGCGAGAAGAAACCCCATCCGCTGATCATGGCCTTCGTGCAGCACGTCGCCGACTTCCGCCGCAAACGGCTTGATGACTCTATCCTGGCCTGACGGTGCACCCCCTCCCTTCTAGTGAAGCCTTGGACAGGGGTTGTCTGCCTCTTGACCGTACCCTCCCATCTGTCGTAGCCTCGCGTGCAAATCCGGTCGTCTTCCGCACTCTTGAAGGAGGCTCCCCATGGTTTCTCTCGCTGCTCTTTGGCTCCCGATCCTGCTGTCGGCGGTCATCGTCTTCGTCGCCAGCTCCATCATGCACATGGTGCTGCCCTATCATCGCAACGACTACAGCCAACTTCCCGACGAGGATAAGATCCTCGCCGTGTTGCGCGCCTCCGCTCTGAAGCGGGGTCTCTACGTCTTTCCCTATTGCACCCACAAGGACATGAAGTCGCCCGCTCTGCTCGAAAAGCAAAAACAGGGACCGGTCGGGTTCCTGACCATACTTCCCAGCGGGCCGCCCGTCTTGGCGAAGTTCCTGATCCAGTGGTTTGTCTATTGCCTCTTGATCGGATTCTTCGTCGCCTATCTCGCCGCACACACGCTTGCACTCGGCACCCACTATCTGGAGGTCTTTCGCGTCGTCGGAACCGCCGCGTTCCTCGCCTACGGCTTGGGACACCTGAGCAACGGCATTTGGAAAGGCCAAATGTGGGGGACGACGATCAAGGAAGTTATCGACGGACTCGTCTATGGTTTGTTGACCGCCGGCACCTTCGGCTGGCTTTGGCCCAGGTAATTACTACAGGCCGATGCCGGAGCCGAGCAGGCTGTAGAGCAGCACGGCAAGCACGATCAGGGTGAAGGCGACGTACATGCGGTCGCGCTCGATGGCGAATCCCACGATGGAGAAGACTACGCGGGCGATGGGCGTGGCGATGAGGATCAGCAATCCAAGTTGAATTAACCCCCGGCCGCGCCCGTTACGAACGCTTTGGATGACTCCGGGGATGGTCCGGTATTCGGAGGGCTCACCGCGAAAGACACGGTAATCGGTAGGTTCGTGCGCATGGCGCGCGAGGTAGATACACGCTCCGCAAAGAACGACAGCCGCCGAGAGCAGGACTCCAGTGCGCAGCAGGTTGCCGAGGATGATTTCGATGCGGCGATCTCTCCACGGCTGGGGTTGGAACGGCTTCGGTTGGCGCGCCGGCATCAAATGTTCCCCCAGATTCCTTTGTAGAGCATCTGCAGGCCGAGAATGAGAATCACAGCAGCGAAGACCAGGCGGAGAGATTTGGTCTCTGCTTTCACCAGGATGCGGCTTCCCAGTAACGAGCCGGCCAGAACTCCTAACATGACCGGCATAGACAGGCCGGGATCGACGTATCCGCGACTCAGATAGATGCCCGCGCTGGCGGCAGCGGTCACGCCGATCATGAAGTTGCTGGTGGTGGTGGAAACTTTGAAGGGGATCCCCATGGCCTGATCCATGGCCAGTACTTTGACCGCTCCGGAGCCGATGCCGAGCATTCCAGAGAGCGCACCCGCGCCGAACATGAGGCTGAATCCGGCGGGAACGCGCTGGACGTTGTAATAGCGCAGACCTTCCTCGTCGGGGAAATTGCCGTTCAGCCGCAGACGCGTAGCGAGTAGATCTGGGGGCAGGTTTCGCTGGGCCTCCGTCCTCGGCTTGCGGGACAGAAACGCCGAGTAGAGCAAGACAGCGCCAAAGATGATCGCTAAGGCGCTGGTTGGGATGCGGGTCGCCAGGAAGGCTCCGAGCAACGCGCCGAACGTGGTGGCGATCTCCAGAAACATGCCGATGCGAATGTTGGAGAATCCTTCCTTCACATACGAAGCAGCGGCTCCGGAGGAGGTCGCGATCACCGAGACCAGCGAAGCCCCGATGGCGTAGCGGATATCCACGTGAAAGAAGGTGGTCAGCAGGGGCACGAGCACCACACCACCACCCAGACCGGTGAGCGATCCGAGAAGGCCCGCCACAAATGAGACGATCGCGACGATGACGGTGAATTCCAGGATGGTGAAGGTCATTGAATGGTGATCATCCAAATTTCTCTTAGCAGCCCGTGGCGCAAGTGAGATTCGTATCAGGGCATGCCTTCCGGCATGCCGCAAGTGCATTGTCATCAACGCGCCTTCAGGCGCTGGATTTCGAAAATTAGAGTTTCACCACAGACTGATAGGTTAACATTTCTCTTTTCCAGAGCATCGGAGTGCAACCGCTGTAGAGGGACGGAATTTATATGAAGACGACGAAGCGGATGGTATTGGCAATGAGCAAAACGTTGGCGTTTGAGGTGGGAGCGAATCCGGTGACCGATGCGAAGACGGCTACGGGCCGAGGATTTCACTCCGATGGAAGGATTCTGGTGCTGGTGCTGAAGAGGGCTGACGCGCTGGGAGTCAGTAGATGAACGCGGACCGCGGTAGTGTTTGCAGCGTGCGGAAAAACTCGTGTAGAGACGGGGCTTGCCCCGTCTCGGACTGTTCTACTGGTTTACCCAGACGACGCGGGATTTCTTCAATTGCGCATGTTCCTGCCTGAGTTCACGGGCAATGGTGCCGAGAGGAACCGCCGCGGGCTGCGGGAACTCTGAAAGCGGTCTTTCTCCCTGGCCGGTAAAATAATTCGTGCCG
>Ga0074046_10001778_pt1 | contig 19032 bp, 20 predicted proteins | sample BogForMeECP23OM3_FD_94441 | JGI IMG/M metagenome (GOLD analysis project Ga0074046, IMG submission 94441) | Bog forest soil microbial communities from Calvert Island, British Columbia, Canada - Bog Forest MetaG ECP23OM3 | ecosystem: Environmental > Terrestrial > Soil > Wetlands ... | reverse complement strand
TTTCACGAGGTAATCCACCACGGCGTCTGAACGTCGATCAGACAGCTTCAAGTTGTATTCCTCGCCGCCGATCGCGTCGCAGTAGCCGTTGACGTTGATCGTCACGTTCGGATTGGCCTTCAGAGTCGTCGCGGCTTCATCCAGAACGGCGGCATCACCCGGGCGGATCTTCGACTTGTTGAAGTCGAAATGCACGCCGCGTAGCACCAGCTTCTCCTTGACCGGAGGCGGCGGAGGCGGTGGCGGTGGAGGCGGCGACGGCGGCGGTGGCGGCGGCGGAGGCGGTGGCGGCGGAATCAGCGGATCGCAGATGTAGTGGCCTGCCAGCGCGCCGAGTCCGGCGCCTATGGCTGCTCCACCCACACCGGCGTAGACCCTGGTGTCTTTGTTACCGGAATCATGCCCCGAGGTATTGTCAACGATCACGATTCCTGCGGCTGCGCCTGCGCCTGCGCCAAGCAGTCCTCCGACGATCGCGCAGGTACCCCACGAGCGGGGCTTCTGCAAATATGCGCAACCGCTCAAACTGGAGGCGATTAGCGCCGCACTCGCGACGCCAGCGACTGCATTTAAAAGCCTTGATTTCAGTCTCATGAACTCCTCCTCACCCGAGTGCGTCTATGCGCGAAGCGAACCCCTCACTTGCCCTGAGCCTCAATCATGCCCAAACGGGAACTATCCCACCCAATTGACGGGGGAAATATAGTTATATTTGTAACAAGAATGCAACATGTCCGGGGGGGGGTGGAAAGGCGAGATTTTTGCCCGGGCTGGCCGGCGTTCTCTCCGCGCAGCCCGGGGGTTCTGTGGATAAGTGGTGGTGAAGTTGCCGCGGCTTCCCGGTCAAGCTCGGCTCATATGACGCGCCGGACCCATGTAAACATGGTGTCCGGCGCGGTCGTCTGGGTCGAACTACTCGTGATGGTGGTGATCCTTAGGATGAGCCCCTTCCACGGCGTGCTCGTGATGCACGGCTTCCTCGTGATGTACGGCTTCGTCGTGATGTACTGCGGCGCCCGGATGCCCAAACCACTCGGGATGATCATTTCGGTCGGCTCTCCAGTCCGCATGATCCCGGGCCCATTCGGGATGGTTGGAGTACATCCAACCGGGATCGTGCTCATGCCACCAGTCAGCCTCATGCCAATTGTGATCGGGGCCGTATGCGCCCCAGCGGCCGTAATCTGGGAGCTTTCCCCAGACGTTGGGATGGTTCTGCATGAACTCTTGCAGATCAGGGTGCTCATGCCGGAATTCCCGGTTGTAAATCAGGTTGGGATTCCGCTCCAGCTGCTCCCTCAATCCGGGATGTTGGCTGAGAAAATTGTCCAAGCGCGATTCGTGGTACTGGGCCGCCGAGATCGACGGCATCGCCATTGCGAGCAGCACGATCAAAATGGCTGGCATGATTTTGAGATGCTTCATATGTGATTTCTCCTCGTTCTCGACCAAGCTCAACTAAGGGAGCAATCGATATGCCATCGATCGCTTCCCAGCATATCCTAGCAAATCCGCGGATTGCACACTCATTTTCTCGCGTCGAGTAAGTTCGTGTCTCCCGAAATGGTGCATGACCGTCAGATTTCGGTTGGCCCAGACCGCGAACTGCGCAAAAAGCGGGAACCCTGCTAGACTGTTTCGCTCATCATGCTCTCACTGGCGCGCGGCAAAGAGGGAAGTTTCAAGCTGGTCTCGGGTTACAAGCCCGAGGGCGACCAGCCGGCCGCGATCGAATCGATCGTAGGCAATCTGGGCGACCGCGTCGGGCATCAGGTCCTGCTCGGCGTCACCGGCTCGGGCAAGACCTTCACGATGGCCAACGTGATCGCGCGCGTGAACCGGCCCACGCTGGTGATGGCGCCGAACAAGACGCTCGCCGCGCAGCTCTACAACGAGTTCAAGAGCTTATTCCCGGAAAATGCAGTCCGCTACTTCGTCTCGTATTACGACTATTATCAGCCCGAAGCGTACGTTCCCTCGACCGACACGTTTATCGAGAAAGACGCGAGCATCAACGACGAGATCGACAAGCTGCGCCATTCCGCCACCAAGGCGCTGCTCGAGCGCAACGACGTGCTGATCGTGGCGTCGGTCTCGTGCATCTACGGCCTGGGCGAGCCCGAGGTGTACTTCGAGATGCTGGTGTTCCTCGAAGAGGGGCAGACCATCGACCGCGACAAGATGCTGCGCAAGCTGGTCGATATCCAGTATCAGCGCAACGACTACGATTTTCATCGCGGGACGTTTCGGGTGCGCGGCGACACGGTCGAGATTTTCCCGGCCTACGAAGAGCAGCGCGCGGTGCGAGTCGAATTCTTCGGCGATCAGGTCGAGGCGCTGTACGAAATCGATGCGCTGCGCGGCAAGGTGATTCGCAAGCTGCAGAGCGTCGCGATATACCCCGCGTCGCACTACGTGACGACTTCGGACCGGATGGAAATCGCGGTGCAGGACATCCGCGCCGAGCTGAAGGAGCGTCTCGAATTCTACCGCACCGAGAATCGGCTGCTCGAAGCCCAGCGCCTCGAGCAGCGCACGATGTACGACCTCGAGCTGCTGGCCGAGATGGGCTTCTGCCCGGGGATCGAGAACTATTCGCGCCATCTCACGGGACGCCTGCCCGGCCAGGCGCCGCCGACGCTGCTCGACTACTTTCCGAACAATTCGCTGTTCTTCATCGACGAGAGTCACGTAACGGTTCCGCAGATCGGCGGGATGTATCGCGGCGATCGCTCGCGCAAGCAAGTGCTGGTCGATTTCGGCTTCCGGCTGCCTTCCGCGCTCGACAATCGCCCGCTGAATTTCGAGGAGTGGGAATCGCACATCGTGCAGGCGGTCTATGTTTCGGCGACGCCCGGCGATTACGAGCTGCAGAAATCGTCGGGGCTCGTCGTCGAGCAACTGATTCGCCCGACCGGACTCATCGATCCCGAAATCGAGGTGCGCAAGGCCGGCACGCAAGTCGATGACCTGCTCGAGGAAATCCACAAACGCGTCGCGGTCAACGAGCGGGTGCTGGTGACCTGCCTGACCAAGAAGATGGCCGAGGATTTGACCGACTACTACCACGACCTCGCCGTCCGCGTGCGCTATCTGCACTCGGACATCGAGACCATCGAGCGCGTCGAGATCATTCGCAGCCTGCGCAAGGGCGAATTCGACGTGCTGGTCGGAATCAACCTGCTGCGCGAAGGTCTCGACCTGCCCGAGGTGTCGCTGGTCGCGATTCTCGACGCCGACAAGGAAGGCTTCCTGCGTTCGGCGCGGTCGCTGATTCAGACCACCGGCCGCGCCTCGCGCCACATCAACGGCCGCGTGCTCATGTATGCGGACGTAGTCACCAAATCGATGCGCCAGGCGATCGACGAGACCTACCGCCGGCGCGCCAAGCAGCTCGCCTACAACGAGCAGCACGGCATCACGCCCACCTCGATCACCAAGGCGATCCACGCGTCGCTGGTCGAGATGTACTCGCCCGAGTGGGCGGTGGTGCCCGAAATAGGCGACGACAACGCGGCGGATGAAGAGTTCATCCCGGCGCACGAGTTGCCCGACAGGATCACCGCGCTGCGGCGGCAAATGATGGACGCGGCGGAAAATCTCGACTACGAGCGGGCCGCCGAGCTGCGCGATCAGATAAAGAAGCTCGAGCGGCACGCCTTCGGGATGGATCAGCCGCGCCGTCCCGAGCAGCCTGCCGCACCGCCCGGCTCCGCCCATCAACACGCCAGCGATGCGGCGCGGGGCCGGCATGAGGGCCACAAGATCAAGGACGTCAGCGAAAAGGGCATCCCGGTGAAGACTCGAGGCCGCCGCGGTGCGGGCGCGGCAACGGGCGCCGCCGCGGGCGCGATGCGCCCCAACCGTCCCGTCAAACAAGGCAAGCTGAAGCTGATTCCCGACACGCCGAAGTAGCGCGCGCTACGATTGAAGCTCGCAAAAAAACCGGGGTCCCTCGGCTACGCTCGGGATGACACAATAAAAAGATGACGGAAAAAGAGTCCCACTCTGTCATCCCGAGCGAAGGTTGCCGGAGCCGAGGGACCCCGGATCAGCGTTGGACACAGTAGCTCATCCATGCGTTCAGTAGGCACCTCCTACTTCGTGTACATCGTCGCGAGTGCGTCTCGCACGATCTACATCGGAGTTACGAACGATCTCCGGCGTCGAGTTGACGAACATAAGATGAAGGAGATTCCGGGATTCACTGCCACCTACAACGTTCATCGGCTGGTCTGGTTCGAGGAATTCGCGGATCCAGCCACGGCGATTTCACGTGAAAAGCAACTGAAGGCCTGGAGGCGCGAGAAAAAGATCCGACTGATCGACTCGATGAATCCGGCGTGGACCGATCTGAGTTCCGAGTGACGCGATGGGGCCTCACGAAAAGATCGGGGTCCCTCGGCTTCGCTCGGGATGACACAATAAAAAGATGACGGAAAAAGAGTCCCACTCTGTCATCCCGAGCGGAGGTTGCCGGAGCCGAGGGACCCCGGATCCGATATAGTTGCGAGCCTGGTCGCGTCACTCAGCACTCAGATCGTCAAGTAGCGCGGACCGCCGCATTGCCCCGGCGAGGGTGGCGTAGGCTTGAAGGGCTAGCCGCTACTTCGCGCGCTCGCGGAGTTGGCGGGCGGCGCCTGCAAAAAAATTGCGCGCGATAAACGATCGCTCGCCGGCCGCCATCGCCTCCAGGATCTCCGCGTTCAACCCGATCGCTTCATCGTCGGACGGATTCGCATTCAGCGCGATCTCGGCAATCGCCAGTGCGCGCCTGAGTTGGGCCGCATCCTTGAGTGCGCGCGCCTTTGCGACGATCGCGTCGCGGCCGCAGATCGCGACGATGTCGTCGCCGCGTTCATTGCGCGTCGCCGGGAACATTTGCGACGGCTCCCCTGACCACCATCCGGCGTAGCGCCGGATAACGTCGCGCACCACGAACGCGACGCATCCGTAAATCGGTTGCAGGTACGGCTTCGCCGCGAGCTCGGCCGGGATTGAAATGTCAGCCTCGACGATGTCCACCGGCCATTCGCCGGCGTTGAGCCGCCGCACGACTTCATCATGGATGAACCGGATTGCCCGCGCCGTCTCGCGCAGCACTTCGATGCATAGTTGCTCGCCGCGATACGCGGGTCCGTGGCCGGGCAGAATGTAACGCGGCCCGCATTTCGCGATCGCCTCGAGCGTCTCCGCCCATTCAAGCGTGTAGCGCTGCACCTTGTTGGGATTGCCCGTGTTCGGCATCGACGAGACGATCAAATCGCCGACCATCGCCAGCCGCCGCGCCGGCATCCAGACCCAGGTCGCGTCGTCCGTCTCGCCCATCGCGTGATGCAGCTCGACCGGCTCGCCCACTAGGTCGAGAAATTGTTCATCGCGATAAACCAGGTCGGGGTAGCTGAACGAGTTGCGCTCGAAGAGTCCCTCCGTGGCGAACGCGCCGCCGAACTGGAGCCGATTGATATGCCGCTGCCATCCGCGGGTCAGCGCGTAGCGTTTGAAGCGGGCGGCGACGTCCTCGTGCGCCCAGATTTTCGGCCGCGCATGGCCGCGCGCGAGCGCGTCGGTAATGAACGCGGCGGTGCCGAACGCGTGATCGCCGTGGCCATGCGTATAGATGAGAAACGCGAAGGGCTCCTCGCTGACCTCGCGAATCGCGCGCACCGCCATCGCGCCCATCAGCCGCGAGCTGGTATCGACGACGATCATCTCGCCGCGCCCGTACGCGAACGCGACGTTGGCGAAGCCGTGGAACATCGCGATTCCCGGCTCGAGCACTTCGAGCTGCCCCGTCAGCGGGTCGAAGCCCGGCATGCCGTTGGATTGCATTAGGTTGGGCGTGGAACTCATGGTCGGTCTCCTGCGGATGCGGGTCGCTTACGACGAATCTATCGTTTAGACTTCGCACTTGGAAATGAAGGCTGAAGTCATCGAGTCGAGCGCGCGACAAGAGGAGCTGGACCGCCTGCTGGCGTTGCAGCATCACGATCCCCATTCGATCCTCGGCGCGCATCTCGAGGGCAAGCGGATCGTGGTACGCGCGCTTCGCCCCGGGGCCGCGCGGATCGAACTGCTCGTTGCGGGCGACGCGCCGCGGCCGATGCGCATGCGCGGCGCCACCGGACTGTTCGAGGCCGTGGTCGAGGGCCGCATCTCGATTTTTCCGTATCAGCTGGAGATTCACTACCCCGACGGCGAATCGATCACGATTTACGATCCGTACTCGTTCATGCCGACGCTCGGCGAGCTCGATCTATATCTGTGGGGCGAGCAGAAGGACGACCGTGCCTACAACAAACTCGGCGCGCACGTCCGCGAGATGGCAGGCGTCGGCGGCGTGTCGTTCGCGGTGTGGGCGCCCAACGCGCGCGGGGTCAGCGTGGTCGGCGACTTCAACCGCTGGGACGGGCGGGTCCACATGATGCGAACGCTCGGCAGCTCGGGCGTGTGGGAGCTGTTCATTCCCGGCGCCGGCGCGGGAATCAATTACAAGTACGAAATTCGCACGCGCGACGGCGGCCTGCTGCTCAAGAGCGATCCCTTCGCGCAGCGGATGGAAGCGCCGCCGGCGACGGCCTCGGTCGTTTACGAATCGAACTACGAATTCCACGACGCAGACTGGCTTGCGGAGCGGGCGCGGCGGGAATGGATCAAAAGCCCCGTCTCGATCTACGAGGTCCATCTCGGCTCCTGGCGGCGCGTGCTCGAAGAGGACAATCGCTCGCTCACTTATCGCGAGATGGCGCCGATGCTTGGCGACTACGTGACCAGCATGGGATTCACCCACGTCGAGCTGCTGCCCGTGATGGAGCATCCGTTCACCGGCTCGTGGGGCTACCAGGTCAGCGGTTACTTTGCGCCGACCTCGCGCTACGGCAGCCCGGACGACTTGCGCTACCTGATCGACGAGCTGCATCGCCGCGGCATCGGCGTGATCCTCGACTGGGTGCCCGCGCATTTTCCCAAGGACGAATTCAGCCTCGGCCGGTTCGACGGCACCGCGCTGTTCGAGCACGCCGATCCGCGCCAGGGCGATCATCCCGAATGGGGCACTTACATCTTCAACTACGGCCGCGCCGAGGTGCGCAACTTCCTGACCGCCAGCGCGCTGTACTGGCTGGGCGAGTTCCACGCCGACGGCCTGCGCGTTGACGCGGTCGCCTCGATGATCTACCTCGACTACGCGCGGCGCGAAGGTGAATGGATTCCTAACGCATTCGGCGGGCGCGAGAACCTCGAAGCGATCTCATTCATCAAGAAGCTCAACCAGGACGTGTACCGCCTCAACCCCGGCGTCATGATGATCGCCGAGGAATCCACCGCGTGGGCGGGGGTCAGCCGCCCGGTCTTCATGGGCGGACTCGGCTTCGGCTTCAAGTGGGACATGGGCTGGATGCACGACACGCTCGAGTACTTCACGCTCGATCCCATCTATCGCCGCTACCATCATCGCGATCTCACCTTCGGCCTGCTCTACGCGTGGAGCGAAAATTTCGTGCTGCCGCTCTCTCACGACGAGGTCGTGCACGGCAAGCGCGCGATGCTGGCCAAGATGCCCGGCGACCGCTGGCGCCAATTCGCCAATCAGCGCGCGCTGTTCGCCTACATGTGGGCGCGCTCGGGCAAGAAGCTCATCTTCATGGGCCAGGAAATCGGCCAGTGGCGCGAATGGGACCACGACTCGAGCCTCGATTGGAACCTGCTTGACTATCCCGACCATCGCGAACTGCAGGTCCTGGTGCGCGACCTCAATCGCATCTATCGCGACGAGCCGGCGCTGTGGGAGGCCGACACCGATCCGGCCGGCTTTCGATGGCTCGACGCGGACGACGCCAACCGCAACATGATCGCCTTCATGCGGGTGGCGCCGAGCACCGGGCGGCGCATCGTATGCGTATGCAATTTCTCGCCGCTGCCGCGCAGTCGCTATCGCGTCGGCGTGCCCGGCCCCGGATTATATCGCGAGATTCTCAACACCGACGCGGCTGCGTATGGCGGGTCCAACGTCGGCAACCTGGGCGGCGTCGAGGCCGCGGCGATTCCGTGGCGCGGATTTTCGCATTCGATCGCGATCCAGATGCCGCCGCTTGCGGTGATCTGGTTCTCCGTTCCGTAGTGCAGCCGATCCATTCCCACCGGCGGCCGCCCGCGCTATAGAGTCCGCAATGGACGATCAGGAAAACGAATCTCAAGAGCATCCCACCGAGCCGCTACATATCCAATCGTCCGCCGAGCGCCGCGATCGCGACATCCTGCGCACCGAGCGCTCCCAGCTCGCCAAGCTCGCGCAGGTCATCAGACTCGCCGATTTCATGGCGATCCTGATGGTGCTCGCCACTTTTTTCAGCGCCTATGCCACCTGGCGCACGGCGATGCTCACCAGCACGATCTTCGCCGTGTCGGATCGCCCGTTCCTCGGCGTCCAGCAGGTTACCTTCGAGGCGACCGGCACGCAGCATCCGGCGATTTTGGTCAATTATCGAAATTTCGGAAGTATCCCCGCCCTCGATGCGATCGTGGCGGTTCATGCGGTGGTCGACGGCAAAGTCGTCCAACCTGCCCCGGACACGATCTCGGCGATCGACGCAGGAATTCTGTCGCCAAGTGTACCGCACTACTTCTACGTCTCCCTGCCGCCTGACAAATACCAAGCGGTCGCTGCGGGCAAATCCAACCTGCAAGTCCACGTCAGGCTGCTCTACAAGGGTCCCGCCCGCGAGAAGCAACTCTGCTACTTCGAGCGCTTTGCGTACAACTTCGGGGTGGGTGTTTTTCAGGCGTCGGGCGGCGACGATCGATGCGGCACCGACGTTTTTTGAGCCGCTTCGTGCTTCGCCCGAGTCAGGGCGCCGCGTTGCGCGCCACGCGGGTTCTGCGGAACTTCACTCACCTCGTTGCGCAGCGCGCGTTCATCTGACAATTTTCTTAAGCGCCCCGGTAGCTCACGATGACGTGTCCCATCTGCAAAAAGCCCGCCGACCTGTCGCCCCGAAATCGCTTTCGTCCGTTCTGCTCCGAGCGATGCCAGATGATCGATCTGGGCACGTGGGCTTCGGGCGATTACAAGGTGGAGGGCTCGAAGGCCGCCGACAACGAGCATCACGACGATCTGAAAAAGCGCAGGCTCCTCAATTGACGCGTGACGCGCCGCCGCGGGTTCATCCGACTTCGGTGGTAGGCGCCGAGGTCGAGCTGGCCGCCGGCGTCGAAGTCGGTCCGTTGTGCCTGCTCGACGGGAAAATCCGTCTCGGTGCGCGCACCCGTTTAATCGGTCACGTCACGATTCTCGGCATCACGGAACTCGGCGCCGACAACGTGCTTCATCCGGGCGCTGTAATCGGCGACGAGCCGCAGGATTTGACTTACACCGGTGGCGCACGCTCGGTGAAAATCGGCGATCGAAACATCTTCCGCGAATATTCCACCGTCCATCGCGGCAGCGAGCGCGGCGCCGTCACCATCATGGGCGACGACAACTTCATGATGCAGAACGCGCACGTTGCGCACGATTGCCGAATCGGCAGCTCGACCATCATCGCCGGCGGTGCGCTGCTCGCCGGCTGGGTCGAGCTCGGCGACCGCGCGCTAGTCTCGGGCAACTGCGTCGTGCATCAATACACTCGCATCGGGCGGCTGGCGATGATGCGCGGTCTGTCGCGTACCAGCCGCGACGTGCCGCCGTTCTGCATCATGGACGGCACCCATACGCTGCGCGGGATCAACGTCGTTGGACTCAAGCGCGCGGGAATTTCGTCGAAGTCGATTCATGCGCTCCGGCACGCTTTCACAACGCTCTTCGGCACGCGCCAGAATCTCAAGCTTGCAATCGAGAGACTCGAAAAATCCGGCGATCTAGCGCCCGAAGTAATCGAGATGGTGGATTTTATTCGCGCCTCGAAGCGCGGCGTCGCCTTCGGCCCCAACGACTCGCAAGCCGATTCCGAATCGTAAATACCTCGCCCGGGGTAGGGCGTAGCGCCTGAGTGCGGAAGAGCTTTATTGTATGTGAAACCCACCGTGGGTTTCACGCTTCCTTGGGCAGAGGTGACCCCTGCACCCGATGCCAAGAAAAGATGCGGGCTTCGCCCTGTTAGAATGGTTGAGGGGAAGTTGTTTACGCGGCCGCTCGCCTTCTTTTTCTACCGTGCTTTTTTTGTGCCATCCTAAGCGCAGCGAAGGAACCCGGATCCTGCCTCGCCGGTTATTCCAAAGGACGTGCCACGGGCACACGGGGCCCGGCCGCAATGTGGCCGGTAAAGGAACGAGTTGAAGGGCATTTTGGGGGATATCGTTCGAGAGTACAGGACGAGGGTGAAGCGTCATGTCTAAGATTGGAACGAGGCTGATCAAAGCGGCCCAGGAAGCTCGCGCTATTGTTCGGGGTGAAATCACCAAGGGCTTCGTTGTGCATGTGCCGGATGACGTCGATGTCAGGGCATTGAGGAAAAAACTGAAATGTTCTCAGTCGGAATTTTCCCGGCGATTCGGGTTCGCCATCGACGCTGTGCAGGATTGGGAGCAGCGTCGCAGGACGCCGGACAGAACGGCACGCATTTTTTTGACTGTCATCGCGCGCGAGCCGAAGGCGGTCAGTCGCGCACTGGCCCGATCAAATTAAAGACTCGCGCGCCGATTCCGAATCGTCCGAAGATTAGCAGCAGCCAGCCCGTGCTAACCCAGTGCGCGTTTCGCATCTGGATCTTTTTTTCTCTTCCCAATTCGGCGCTGGTGTAGCAACCCGCACCACTCCCCCCGATTCGCGGCGGTTGCTTAAGCTTCCGACCCCTGAAACAATCATGATGAATCTGGGAAATTAAAAAAATGAACATACGACCACGATTTTTCATCGGCGCGGGACTGATCATCCTGGCGATCGGCTACCTTATCGGCAATGCGATGCGCACCACCTCGGAATACTACCTGACCGTTCCTGAAGTGGCCGCGCGCCAAAGCGAGCTTGGCGCACAGTCGCTGCGGGTTGCAGGCCGCGTCAGGCCCGGCACGGTCAACTGGGACGCGAACACGCTGACCCTGAAATTTGAAATCGTGCCGATTCCCGAGCTCGATCCTGGCGCCGCGCCCATCAAACCTGTCGTAGCGACCGATCCCGTCTCGTTCCGCGTCGTAGCCGCCGGCGAGCCCAAGCCCGACATGTTCGCGCCCGGCCGCGACGTTATCGTCGAGGGCAAGCTCGGCGCGGGCGGTGTAATCACCGCGACGCAGGTGCTGACCAGTTGCGCTTCCAAATACAAGCCCAAACAAGCACAATAACCGCGGATTTTACCGATGCCGGAACTTGGTAACCTCGCACTCGCGATCGCGCTGATTCTCGCCGTCTATTCCATCGTCGCGAATATCTACGGCGCGCGCCGCAATGCGCCCGACTTCATCGTCAGCGCGCGTCACGCGATTTGGTCGATGTGCGCGATGGTCACGATTGCGGTGGTCGTGCTGTGGGTGGCCCTGCTGCGCAGCGACTTCTCGCTCGAGTACGTCGCCTCATATTCCAGCAGCACGCTCCCGACCGCTTACAAATTCACCGCGCTATGGGCCGGGCAGCAGGGCTCGCTGCTGCTGTGGACCTGGTTGCTGGCGATCTTCACGTCGGTAGCCGCGTTCCAGAATCGCCGCCGCAATCCCGACACCGCGCCCTACGCGCTGGCGGTGCTGGCCGGCGTCGCAATTTTCTTTCTGTGGATGCTGAATTTCGTCACCCGTCCGTTCGATCTGCTCGCGGTGATTCCCGCCGAAGGCTCCGACCTCAATCCGCTGTTGCAGAACTATTGGATGGCGATACATCCGCCGTCGCTCTACACCGGCTACGTCAGCGCATCGGTTCCGTTCGCATTCGGCGCCGCCGCGCTCATCACCGGCAAACTCGACGACGGATGGATTCGCTCGACGCGCCGCTGGGCGATTTTTTCCTGGTTCTTTCTGTCTCTCGGCAACATATTCGGCGCCCGCTGGGCCTACGAAGTTCTCGGCTGGGGCGGTTACTGGGCCTGGGACCCGGTCGAGAACGCGGCCTTCATGCCGTGGCTGGTGATGACCGCTTACCTGCATTCGGTGATGATCCAGGAACGCAAGGACATGCTGAAGGTCTGGAACCTGTCGCTGATTGGACTCGCATTCGGACTGACGCTGTTCGGCACTTTCATCACGCGCAGCGGCGTCATCTCGTCGGTGCATTCGTTCACCCAATCCGGCCTCGGCCCATACTTCCTGAGCTTCCTGATAGCGGTGACGCTCGCCTACACCGCGCTTTTGATCTTCCGCTCGAAGGAATTGCGCAGTCCCGCCGAATTTGAGTCGTATCTGTCGCGCGAGGCCGCGTTTTTGTTCAACAACCTCATCCTGGTCGGGATCACGTTCGCCGTTTTCTGGGGCACCATCTTCCCGGTGCTGTCGGAGGCGGTGCGTGGCGTGAAGATTACCGTCGGACCGCCGTTCTTCAATCGCGTCAACGCACCGCTGGCGCTCGGGCTGGTGTTCCTGACGGGCATCGGGCCGCTGATCGCGTGGCGGCGCACGACGGCTGACAATCTGGTGCGCAGTTTCGCCGCGCCCGTCGGGATTGGCATCGCGACCGGGATCGTCGGCTTCGCTTGCGGCTTGCGCCAATGGTACGTGCTGACCGCCTTCTCATTGGCCGCGTTCGTGATGGGCACCGTACTGGTCGAGTTTCGCCGCGGGATGAACGCGCGCCGCCACCTGCTGTCCGAGCCGCGCGCCAAAGCGCTGGTCAATCTGGTTGCCAAGAACAACCGCCGCTACGGCGGCTACGTGATCCACGTCGGCGTGATCGTCGCGTTCATCGGAATCGTCGGCTCGTCGTTCTTCCGCACCGAAGTGAAAAAGAGCGTGCACGCGGGCGACAGCTTTACGATTGGTTCGTACACGCTGCGCTTCCTGGGTTTCTCGGAGGTCGACACGCCGCATCTGGCCAGCGCAACCGCACGCGTCGAGGTGCTGGGCACTGACGGCCGCGAAATCACCGTGATGACGCCGGCCAAGCTTTTCTACATTCGGGCGCAGCAGCCCGCGACCCTGGTCGCAATCCGCTCGACTCCCCTATACGACCTCTATGTTGTACTGGCCGGAGTTGACGACAGCGGTCAGACCGCGACCTTCGAAGTGTTTTTGACGCCCCTGGTCTTCTGGCTATGGGCTGGCGGCCTGCTGATGGTGCTTGGCACCGTGATTGTGATGTGGCCCAACGTGCGCGAGCGTGCCGCAATCGCGACCGTGCTGAGCCGCTCGTCCAGCGCCGACCGCGAACTCGCCGACCTGGCCGCTCGCGGGGGTGATTGAATCTGTGCGTTCGCAATTCGTATTCGCATCGTCGCCGCGGCTCGCGTTCGCCGTCGTTGCGCTCTTCATTTTTCTTTCTCCTGAACTAAAAAACGTTTCACGTGAAACATTTGCCGCGCAACCCCCAACCAACGCGCAGGTTTCCGAAGGATTGACCTGCCAATGCGGATGCGGTCTGACCGTCGCCAACTGCAATATGCCGACCTGCGGCTTTTCAGTGCCGCTGCGCGCCGAGGTTGACGACATGATCCGCAAAGGCAAGAGCCGTGCGCAGATAATCGCCTTCTATCGCCACAAGTATGGCGAGAAAGTCCTGTCCGCGCCGACTGCTGAGGGCTTCAATCTGCTCGCCTGGACGATGCCTTTTATCGCGCTCGTACTCGGCGGCGGCTTGATGGTGCTCGTGGTCGGGCGATGGCGCTCCAATGCGCCGTCTGCGCCGGCGGGCTCGACACCCACGGGGGAGCCCTCGTCATTCGATCCCGAACTCAGGCGCAGACTCGAAAACGAACTCAAGGAGCGCAGATAACCGGTGTTCATTCTTGCCGCCGCGCTAATTGTCGCCGGAGTCGCGCTGTTCGTGGCGGCTCCGCTCGGCATCGGGCTCGCCGGAGCGCGCGCCAAGTCGCAGGGCGAGATTCAAGTGGAGCGCGACGAGCATGAACGCGGGCTGGCGGTGCAGGGTCTTCGCGAACTCGAGTTCGATCGCGAGATGGGCAAGCTGTCTGACGCCGACTACGAATCGATGCACCACGCGCTCGAGGAGCGGGCGCTGACCGCGATGACCGCGGTCGAGAATTTCCGCCTGCAGACCGGCCGGGCCGCAACCCCGAAGAAGCCTTCCTCCGCACCTTTGACGCAGGCGCCGCGCCGACCCGCTGCGCCGGCGCGCCGCACCGATGGCGTGCCGACGCCCGTCGTGCAGGCGGAACCGCCGTCGCCGTCGCACAAGATCTGCTTCTGTCCGCAATGCGGAGCGCGCGCCGCGGACGACTCGAAGTTCTGCGCGCAATGCGGCCTCGCGATCAAGCCGATCGGCGGCGCAACCGCCTGGACTGAGTGATGTCGGCGCCGGTCGTCGAGACTCGCAGCCTGGCAAAGACTTACGGTCTGGCGCTCGTCCTGCGCGAAGTGCAATTGCGGCTGCTGGCCGGTACGGGCGCGTTTATAGTCGGCGGCAACGGCGCCGGGAAATCCACCCTGCTGCGAATTCTGGCCGGACTCGAAGCACCCAGCGGCGGCCACGCCCTGGTCTTCGGGCAGGACACGCGCAGACTCGCGGCGCGCTATCGGCGTCGAATCGGCCTGATGGCGCATCAGAGTTTCCTCTACCCGAATCTGACCGGGCGGGAGAATCTCGAATTCTACGCTGAACTGTATTCGCTCGCCGACCCGCGCGAGTGTGCCCATCAATGGCTCGCCCGGGTCGGACTGGCCGAGGCTGCCGATACCCGCGTGCGTGCGTTCTCGCGCGGGATGGAGCAGCGCCTCTCGGCGGCGCGTGCGATGCTTGCCGATCCGGCGCTGCTGCTGCTCGATGAACCGTTTGCGTCGCTCGACCATGACGGCGCCGAAATCGTCGCGGCGCTGATTCGCGGCGCGGTCGAACGCGGCGCGTGCGTGCTGGCAACCACTCATGGAATCCCCGAAATAGACGGCGTCGAGCTTGCAGTCTTCGAAATCTCGCGGGGCCGCCTGATGGAACATGCGCATAAGGAGGAGGTCCGGCGCGGCGGGCGAATTCGCTCGCTGCTGGGCAGATAGCAGCCGTGTCGGGATTTGCCGCCGTTTTGCGCAAGGACCTGCGCCTCGAGCTCCGCAGCGGCGAGAGCACGCTGGCGCTGCTCGCGCTTTCGATGCTGGTGCTGGTGGTGCTGGTCTTCGCGCTGGGCGCGGCGCGGGTGCGCAGCGTCGACGCGGCGGCGGGCGCGCTGTGGGTGGCGATGGTGTTCGCGGGGATGCTGGGCGCCAATCGCGCGCTGCTCGCGGAGCGCGACAACGGCGCGATTCGCGGCCTGCTGCTCAGCCCGCTCGATCCCTCCACGCTCTACGCCGCGAAACTCTGCGCCGCGTTCATCTTCATGGCGGTGGCCGAGGTTGGCGCGGTCATCCTGATGGTGTTGTTCTTCAATCTCGACTTCGACGCGTCGATGGCGCGGCTGGCTCCGATTCTGGTGCTGGGCGCGATCGGATTTTCTGCGCTGGCGACGCTGCTCTCCGCAATCACAGGACGCACTCGCGGCGGCGATATGCTATTGCCGATTCTCGCCGTGCCGATTTTCGTGCCGGCGCTGATTGCGGGCGTCAAGGCGAGTGCGGCCGCGCTTGCGGGCGCGTCGTTCGAGTCGATGGGCGACTGGCTGAAGATCATGATCGCGTTCGACGTGCTGTTCGTCACCGCCGGTTACCTGCTGTTCGAGCATGTGGTAGGCGGGGACTGACGAAAGGAAAAGACCGGTGGCTCCATGAACAACCCCACGATTCGCAACTGGCTCGGATTCTCGACGCTGGCCCTGATGCTGGCGTCGCTGTTCATGGTCTTCGACTACGTTCCCCCCGATGCCGAGATGGGAATCGCCCAGTTGATCTTTTATTATCACGTCCCGCTCGCCTGGGTCGCGTTCGCGTCCTTCGGGCTGGTCGCGATAGCCGGGATATTTTACCTGTGGCTCGGCGATCAGCTGTGGGACGACCTCGGCTACGCCGCCGCCGAAACCGGGATGGTCTTCTGCACGCTGATGATTGTCGCGGGTTCGATTTGGGCCAAGCCGATTTGGGGCACGTGGTGGACGTGGGACTCGCGGCTGACGATGACTTTTATCCTGTGGCTGATGTACGGCGGCTACCTGATGCTGCGCGCCAGCGCCGATGACACGCCGCAGGTAGCCCGCTTCGGCGCGGTGATCGGAATCGTCGCCGCGATGGACGTGCCGATCGTTATCGTGTCGGTGCGGCTGTGGCGCACGATACATCCCGCGGTGCTGGTTACCAAGCAGGGCACCCATGGGTTGGAGGATCCGCGGATGATCTGGACGCTGATGGTGTCGCTGACGGCATTTACGTTGTTGTGGGCGTGGTTCCTGATGCTGCGCTTCACGCAGTTGCGGACCCGAAGCAGGATGGGCAGGCTGGCCGGCGGGATCGCGCTGGCGACCGCGGCGGCATCCGACCCCAAGTAACGGAGTTGAGTTGATGGGAGCACATTTTGGATACCTGTTCGCCGCGTACAGCATCATCTTCGTCGCGATTTTCCTGTACGTAATGTTCATCTGGCGCCGCCAGGCGGCGCTTGATGCGGAACTTCGCACGCTGGAGGCGCGGGTGGCGGCGCTGACGGAGCGTTCGGCGGCCGGTGGGCCGTCCGAGCCGCGATCCGGGGCTTGATTTGCCAATCGAGCATAGCAAGTGAGTATAGTAACTGAGGTTGCGAATGTTTCCGGCTGAGTATCCCGGATGGAATTTCGCGACTACTACAAAACTCTCGGGGTCGATCGAAAAGCCAGCGAGGCGGAAATCAAGAGCGCCTACCGCAAGCTCGCCCGCAAATTCCATCCCGACGTAAATCCCAACAACAAGGATGCCGAGGCCAAATTCAAGCAACTGAACGAGGCCTACCAGGTCGTCGGCGACGCCGACAAGCGCAAGAAGTACGACGAACTCGGCGCCGATTGGGAGCACGGCGTATCGCAGGAAGAGATGATGCGCCGCTACGCGCGGCAGCAATCGGCGGCCGGCGCCGGCGCGGGCGCAGATTTCGGCGGCGGCGATTTCAGCGATTTCTTTTCGCAATTCTTCGGCGGCGGCGGACCAAGCGGCTTCGGCCGCGGCGCCGGCGGGCGCAGCCGCGGCGGGTCGTCACGCGGATTTTCCGGCTTCGATTTCGACGCCAGCGGCGCGGGCGTCGAGCCGGCGCGCGCCCCCGATCTCCGGGCCGAAGTCAGAATCCCGCTGGTCGATGCCGTCAAGGGCGCAAAGCGGCGGCTCGATCTCGTCGCCGAGGACGAATGCGCCACCTGCCGCGGCAGCGGGATGATCGCGCGCGAGGAAAAGCAGGGCAAGGCGCGCGTGATTCGCTCTGCCGAGGCTTGTCCGACCTGCGGCGGGGTTGGCGTGGTGCAGGCGCGGCGCACGCTCGAAGTCACAATTCCGGCGGGCGTGGCGGACGGCACGCAGTTGCGCTTGAAGGGGCAGGGCGGTCGCGCACCGCGTCCCGATCAAAATGGCGATCTCTTCCTGATGGTCAGAATCGAACCGAACCCGGTGTTCGCGCTTGCGGGCCGCGACCTCCGCGTCAATTTGCCGGTGTGGGACTACGAAGCGGCGCTCGGCGCCGAAATCACCGCGCCGACGGTTGACGGGCGCGTGTCGCTCAAGATTCTTCCCGGCAGTCAGACGGGAAGGGTGATGCGGCTGCGCGGGCGGGGACTGCCGGCGCGCGGCAATGAGCCTGCGGGGGACCTGCTCTACGAACTGAAGGTGCTCGCGCCGACCGACTTGAGCGCCAAGGAGCGCGCGCTCATGCAGGATTTGGCCGATAGTCTCAAGGCGCGCGGGATTGCCGATCCGCGGGCGGAACTGATGGCGTCGAAGTGACGCGGAGCTGAACGCAATGGCGCGGCGATCTTCTACTACCAGCTCGACTTCGACGCGTCGACGCGGAGATCGCGGCAATGTAGTCCTGATGAGCAGGAGCGTGTTCTGCTCGATGGGCGGAATCAGCGAACGCGAGTTGGCGTCGTGGGAGCGCGAGGATCTGATCGCGCCGGTTCGAGTGGAGCGGGTGCGCGGACGGCCGGAGGCGCTCTACGATCGCGAAGCGTTGCGGCGGGTTCGTGTGATTCGCACGCTCGGCGAGGAACTCGAGGTCAATATCCCGGGGATCGGCGTGATCCTGCATTTGCTGGATCAGATGGGGCGCTGACGTCAGGCGCGGGCGGTGAAGGCGCGAGCTTCCAAAATATAAAGAACGTGCGGCAGGCCGGCGTGGACGACGTCGCGCTGGTATGTGAACCCGCAATGCTCCATCACGGCGCGCGACGCCCGGTTGTGCGGCAAGGTGAAGGCAACGATTCGATCCAGGCGCGTCACGTTGAAAGCCAGGTTTAGCGCCGCGATTGAAATCTCGGTCGCGATTCCTTTGCCCCAGTAATCGGACCTGACCGCATACGCGAGCTCGATCTCGTCGCGGCCCTCGACGACGGCGTGTTTGATTCCGCCGTAACCAACGAAAACGAACTCGCCACCGACCCGCTCGCGGAAGACCCACAGTCCGAAACCGTGCAGCTTCCAATGCTCGGCGGCGTGTTTCAGGAAAGCACGGGTCTGCACTTCGCTGAAAGTGTTACCGTCGGCGGACAGCGTCGCCATCACGCGCGAATCGCCATGCAGACGGCGAATATCCGCGAAGTCGCCTGCAACGGCGGGCGTGCCGATCAAACGACGAGTGTTGAGTTCGTTCACGCCGGATTCGAGCGGCTCGCGCGGTTACTTCTTGCGAACGATGGTGAGGCCGTCGGCGACGGCCAGCATCACGGCCTCGACGCGCGTGTCTTTGGCGATGAAATCGTTGAGCGCGCGAAGAGCCAGCGTGTCCGAATCCTTGATGGCTTCATGGACGATCGCACCGCTCCACAGCACGTTGTCGATCAGGATGAGTCCGCCCGGACGCAGCCGCTTCAGAATTTCCTCGTAATAGATCGAGTAGCTCGACTTGTCGGC
>Ga0074046_10001777_pt1 | contig 19039 bp, 18 predicted proteins | sample BogForMeECP23OM3_FD_94441 | JGI IMG/M metagenome (GOLD analysis project Ga0074046, IMG submission 94441) | Bog forest soil microbial communities from Calvert Island, British Columbia, Canada - Bog Forest MetaG ECP23OM3 | ecosystem: Environmental > Terrestrial > Soil > Wetlands ... | reverse complement strand
CACTATCGTGCTCTTCGTCATTCCCCTAGTCGCGCTCGCGCTCGGCTTCACCTGGTGGCTTTACAGCGGTCGCTATGTCTCGACCGACAACGCCTATGTAGGCGCCGACAAGTCGCTCATCACCCCCCAGGTCACGGGCGCGATCGTCGCCGTTCATGTGGTCGAGGGGCAGCAGGTCAAAGTCGGCGATCCGCTGTTCGACATCGACCCGCAGCCATATGAGATCGCGCTCGCGCTCGGCTTCGGCTGGTGGCTCGGCAGCGGCCGTTATGTCTCGACCGACAATGCCTATGTCGGCGCCGACAAGTCGCTGATCACGCCGCAGGTTACGGGCGCGATCGTCGCCGTTCACGTGATCGAGGGACAGAAGGTCAAGGTCGGCGATCCGCTGTTCGACATCGATCCACAACCCTACGAAATCGCGGTCGCGCTCGCCAAGGGCCGGCTCGACGCGGCGAAGGTCGCCTTCGACAACCTCAAGGCGTCCTATGTGAGCAATAGAGACCAGATCAAGATGGGCCAGGACGCGGTCAACGTCCGCAAGTCCGATTACGACCGCAAGAACGAGCTTGCGACGCGCGGCTCCGGCACCAACGTCGACCGCGACACCTCGCTCGCCGCCCTCATCCAGGCCCAGCAGATCCTCGAATTCGTCAACAACCAGCAGGCGTCGACGATCACAAAGCTTGGCGGCAGCCTCGACTCTCCGATCGAAAAGTTCCCTGAATATATGCAGGCCAAGGCGGGCCTCGACGACGCCGAGCGCAACCTTCGCAACACCAAGGTGCTCGCGCCGATTGACGGCGTGGCGACGCAGGTGAACCAGATCGAACTCGGCCGCGTCGCGCCGGCGGGGCAGCCGGTGTTCGCCGTCGTCTCCGACAAGGGCCTGTGGGTCGACGGCAATCCGAAGGAATCGGACATGACCTATGTCCGCGAGGGCCAGCCCGCGACCGTCACCATCGACGCCTTCCCCGGCAAGGAATGGAAGGGCACCCTCTGCTCGATCGCGCCGGGGACGGGCGCGCAATTCTCGATCCTGCCGCCGCAGAACGCGAGCGGCAACTGGGTCAAGGTCGTGCAGCGCGTGCCGCTCCGCTTCCGCTTCGACCCCAATGAGGACATGTCGAACCTGCGCTCCGGCATGAGCGCCTACCTCTCGATCGACACCGGGCGGGTGCGCACGATCAAGGGCGTCCTCGACGGCCTCGCCGACACGGTCGACGGCCCGATGGGCAAGAGCGCCGCGAGCGCGATTTCCCCGGCGAAATGAACGCTCCGGCTCCACCCCTCTACGAGACCATCGCGCCCCCTGTGAAGTGGGCGCTGACCGTCTGCATCATGATGGCGACGGTCATGCAGGCGCTCGACACGACCATCGCCAACGTCGCGCTTCCCTACATGCAGGGCTCGCTGGCGACGACGCAGGACCAGATCAACTGGGTTCTGACCTCTTACATCGTCTCGGCGGCGATCATGACTTCGCCGCTCGGCTGGATGGCGACCCGCGTCGGGCGCAAGAGGCTGTTCATCGTCTGCACCGCCGGCTTCACCGTCGCCTCGATGCTGTGCGGCGTGGCGCTGTCGATCGAGCAGATGGTCGCCTACCGCGTCCTGCAGGGCGTGTTCGGCGCGGCTCTGGTGCCGCTCTCCCAGGCGGTGATGTTGGATATCTTCCCGCCGGCGAAGCGCGGCTCCGCCATGGCGATCTGGGGCATGGGCGTGATGCTCGGCCCGATCATGGGTCCGACGCTCGGCGGCTGGCTCACCGACTCCTATTCCTGGCGCTGGGTGTTCTTTGTCAACCTGCCGTTCGGAATCCTGACGACCGTCGGCCTCTCGCTGTTCATGACCGAGACGCCCACCCGGCGCGACGTGCCGTTCTCGTGGTTCGGCTTCTTGAGCCTCTCGCTCGGCATCGGCTCGCTGCAGATGATGCTCGACCGCGGCGAACAGCTCGGCTGGTTCGATTCCACGGAGATCGTGGTCGAGGGGATCCTCTCGATCGTCGGCTTCTATTTCTTCCTGGCCGACGCGTTCACCGCCAAGCGACCGTTCATCAACATGCGCATCTTCCGCGACTGGAATTTCGCCATCGCGCTCATCTTCATGTTTCTGATCGGCATCATTCTGCTCGCCACCATGGCGCTGGTGACGCCGTTCATCCAGAACCTGCTCGGCTACCCGGTGCTCGCCAGCGGCTACCTGCTCGGCACGCGCGGCATCGGCACGTTTGTCGCGATGTTCCTGGTCGGACGGCTGAGCGGCAAGGTCGATCCGCGGATCCTGATCTTCATCGGCCTCGTTCTCGCGACCGCCTCGCTTTGGCAGATGGTCGGCTGGTCGCTCGACGTTTCCGGGCGCTCGATCGCGATCAATTCGGTGATGCAGGGCTTCGGGCTCGGCTTCGTATTCGTGCCGCTCAACACCATCGCCTTCGCGAGCTTGCCCGGCGAGCTGCGCACCGAGGGCGCGGCGCTTTGGACGCTTATCCGCAACATCGGCTCGTCGGTCGGAATCTCGGTCGTGATCGCGCAGCTGACCTCGATGATCACCCAGTACCACAGCCAGCTCGTCGAGCATGTCACGCCATTCAGCGACGCGATGCACATGCCGAACGCCGCCATGCTTTCGGGACCGGGGCTGGCGAACCTGGAAATGCTCGAGGCCCTCGTCACCCAGCAGGCCGCAGCGATGGCCTATTCGAACGACTTCTTGCTGATGACTCTCGTCTCGCTCTGCGCCTTTCCGCTGCTCGCGCTGATCCGGTCGCCCAAGGCCGCGCCCGTTGCGGCGAGAGGCGAGCAGGCGGCGCACGCCGTCATGGATTGACTCGCGACGGCGACCGTCCTTCGCTCGGCGAGACGGCGCGCCGCGTCGGGATCGTGCGCCGGCAGGTAGAGGGTCGGGCGGGACGCGTCGAAGGCTTGGATTGCAACGAGCGTCGCGGACGCCGCGCTTTCGTCGACGCTTACGCCGTCGACCGCGCCGCCGAGCAGGGTCTCCTCGCTGTAGGAAGCGTCGCCGGCGATGAAGAGCGCCGCGTCGCCGTCTTCGACGATCACGCTGAGATGGTCGCCGGTATGGCCAGGCGTCGCGATCGCGATGACGGTTCTGTCTGCGGTCAGGAAACGCGATAGCGCGAATGGACCGAAGGCCCGGCTTTCGAGCGCGAGCGGCTTCGGGTCGAAGGTTTTCGGCCAGCGCTGCGGAAGATAGCCGCGCAACTGGCCCGCGAAGCCGGTGGCCATGCGCAACTCACCCGGCGCAACAAGGACCTCGCTCTGCGGGAAGCCGGCAAGGCCGCCGTCGTGGTCAATGTGCAGATGCGTGAGCACGATCCGCTTGACGTCGCCCGCCGCAATGCCGAGCGCCTTGAGTTGCGGCGCCGCCTCTTGCTCGGGCTCCACGTTGAACCGCGCCGCGAGGCGAAAATAGGGATGCCAGCGCGGCAGCCGCATCAGGCCAGGGGACGCGCCCGTATCGACGAGAATGACCCCTTCCGGATGCTCGATCGCATAGGCGTAGGTCGGGAGCCAGTCCAACCATTCCCTGTCGATCAGCGGCGCGAGCCGCCGCGCCAAACCGTGACCCCGGCCGACCACCTGGCTCTCCTTGATCTGCACGAGGCCGGTCTGAATGGCATGGACTCGAATATCGTTTAGCCTTCCCAAACAGCCAGCTTCAGCGGCCGACGCGACCGAGATGGGTGTCGACGAAGCGAGTCGGATATTTGAGGCCATAGCCAAGCGCACGATCGAAACCGATGTGGGCGGCCCAAATGAGGGCGACGGCGACTGCCGGCTCGCTCGCGAAGAGAGCGCCGGCAGCCGCCAGAACGAGCGGCGCGACATAGGTGTGGACGACATTGTAGGCCGCCGCCCCGACGCGCGGCCCCGCCAGGTAGCCGAGCATGCCGAGATCGGGGGCGAGGAAGAGAACCACGAACAGCGGCCACGAGAAGCCGGCATGGGCATAGAGGCCGACCGCTCCAACGACGGCCGCCAAGCCTTCCAGCCTGAGTATGCCGCGCACGGGCCCAGTCAGGAAAACTGCCCGCTCTTGCGAGGAAAGATCGGACGTCAATGTCGCGGTCATGAGCGCCTCCTGTTTGGGGCGTCCGGCGAGCGGTTTTGCGCGCGTCGACGGACGGTCAAAGGTAGGGCCGCCGACTGATCAAGAAAATTGCATAATTCCGTCGATCGGCCATACATTCTCGTATGACCAACTCCGAGCCCTCGTGGGACGCGCTGCGCACCTTCTTCGCAGTCATGCGCGACGGCACGCTCTCGGGCGCCGCGCGGTGGCTTAAGCTCACCCAACCGACGGTCGGCCGCCACATCGACTCCCTCGAGGCGGCGCTCGGCGTCACGCTCTTCACCCGTTCGCCGCGCGGCCTGGTCCCGACGCCCGCAGCGAAGGCGCTCGCCCCTTACGGCGAGGCGATGGCCGCCGCGGCCGGCGCGCTGGCTCGATCGGCCGCGTCGGAGGGCGACCTGGACCGCGGCGTCGTGCGGGTGACCGCGAGCGAGATCGTCGGTTGCGAGGTGCTCCCGCCCATCTTCGCCGCGTTCCGCTCCGAGCATCCGGGCGTCGTGATCGAGCTCGCCGTAACCAACCGCAACGAGGATTTGACGCGAGGCGACGCCGACATCGCGGTCCGCATGATCCGGCCGACCCAGAGCGGCCTCGTCGCGCGCCGCATCGGCGCGACGCGCATCGGCCTCTACGCCCATCGCGACTACTGCCGCCGCTTCGGCGAACCCCGCTCGCTCGACGACCTGCGGCGGCATCGGCTGATCGGCTTCGACCGCGACAATTCCACCTTCCGGTCGGCGGGCGAACTGGCGAACGTGCTGACAAGCGAGGACTTCGTCTTTCGCTGCGACAGCGACGTCGCGCAACTCGCGGCGCTTCGCGCCGGCGTCGGAGTCGGCGGGTGTCAGGCGCGGATCGCCAGCCGTTCGAAAGATCTCGTCCCGATCCTGCCGGACGCCTTCCAGCTTTCGCTCGAGATTTGGCTTGCGATGCATCGGGACCTGAGGGCGAACCGCCGTGTCCGCTTGCTCTACGATCGGCTGGCGAAGGGCCTCATCGAATATGTCGGAGGCGCGCCGCGAGCGGTCCGGTAGGATTTCTTTTTTCAAACGGAACTTTTTCGCGTGTCGCCTGTTTCCAAGGGCGTACGACCCATAAACGGAGGGCTCCTTGGACAAGACGATCATCGGACTGGTCGGTGCAGCCTCGGCGCTGGCTCTCGCCGGCGGCGCTCAGTCCGCGAGCGCATCGCCCCTGCCCCCCGCGCAGAGCTTTGCCGAACTGCTCGACCCCATCCCCGACGCAGTGTCACGTTTGAGGACGCAAAACGGGGACGGCGACCTCAGCGCCACGGCCGACGAGCGCCCCGTGCAGCTTGCGCAATACCACCATCACCATCACCATCATCACCACCATCACTGGTGGTGGCACCGTCATTGCCATCACCACCACCACCATCACTATTACTGAGGTCCTGGCGTCGGACGCGATCCCCGACGCCAGTCGCGGCGCGACCCGCGGCGCTCCCTCGCCCTTGGCGCCGCGGGAAGCGCCGTCGCGGTTCTTCGAACCGGCGCCGCGGCTTTCACCCGCCGCGCCGCGACCGCTCGGCCGCCGCGCCGAGAATGTGGCGATAGGTCCCGTCGAAGACGGTGTTCGTGGCCGATGTCCACTGGCTGTCCGCCGAAAGCGTCTCGCGGCTCGCGTAGATGCGCTGCGACTGCAGCTCCCGCTCGGCCGCCTCCTCCTCGCTCATCGGGACCAGCTCGAAGTCGGCCTCCTCGGGGACGACCAGAATCTGCGCGAAGGGCTCGCCGGGCCGGAAGATGTGGACGTCGCCTTCAGGAGGCGCCTTGAAGACGAGAAAATAGGTCATCGGCCACCAGCGACGAATAAGCGCCGGGAGCGCGATCGGCGTCGTGTGGGTCGGATCGGTGTAGAACCGCGGATGCGGCTCCGTGCGGATTGCAAAGCCCTCGTCGACCTTCAGGTCGAGCGACACCTGATAGGTGTAGTAAAGGTCTCCGAAGGGCCGGAACGGCGGCCATTCGCCGCCATAGTTTTCCGGTCGCGGCCCGAAATCGCCCGTCAGAATGACGCGTCCGCCCCTTGTTCCAACCGCGAGCGGGTTCGAATACGGATAAAAAAGCTCGATCCCGTAGCGGGCCCCTTCCGAGAACGGCAGGCAATGCCATGCCTGCTCCATCGAGCCGTCCTTGCGCGGCTGCCGCTCGCCCGCCCATCCGGGCGACTCGAGCTTCGTGCGCCGCGGATTGAGACCGGGCGTGAACGTGCGGACCTTGACCTGATGCATCGGGAGCCCCTCCTGCGGAGCCGATAACGCTGGGGTCGCGTTTTTGTTCCTTGTGGAAAGACCGAGGAACCGCTTGAGCGGGCGCTTTGCTCGGCAGCAATGGCCGGTCTACAGTCTGTCGCGCGCCGGCCAACAGGCGCGATCCGGAAGAAACGCCAAAACGAGAGGGAACGCATGGCGAAGCTGCTGGTCCTGTACAAGACGCCGTCTGACGCCGCGGCTTTCGACAAGTATTACGCTGAAACGCATATCGCGATCGCGAAAAAGATCCCCGGTCTCCGCCATTTCGAGGTGAGCCGGGGCCCGGTGGCGACCCCGGCCGGCCCCTCCGGCGTCCACCTCGTGGCGACCTTGACCTTCGACGATGCGTCGGCGATCCAGGCGGCGTTCGGGAGTCCGGAGGGCCAGGCGGCCGCAGCGGACGTCGGAAAGTTCGCCACCGGCGGCGTCGACATGTTCATCTATGAGACCGCGAACGTCTGATCGCCGCGGGAAAGACGTTGAGGCGCGATGAAATCGGGTCGCGACGGTCAAACCTTCGACGGATCGCGCCGTGGCTATCTAGCGGGCGTCAAAGCGATCCGGGAGCCGCGGCAAGCTCGGCGGTTCCGGCGGAACGCCCGGGCCCGACGGGCAACCGATCCTGCGAAAGCCCCTACTTGCCGAGGTCCGCCAACGCCTGGACGAAACCCTTCATATTGACGGTGAACTTCGCATCGGCGCCGTTGAAACCTTCGACGGATCGCGCCGTGGCTAGCGGGCGTCAAAGCGATCCGGGAGCCGCGCAAGCTCGGCAGTTCCGGCGGAATGCCCCGGCCCGACGGGGGCAACCGATCCTGCGAAAGCCCCTACTTGCCGAGGTCCGCCAGCGCCTGGACGAAGCCCTTCATATTGACGGTGAACTTCGCATCGGCGCCGTTGACCGCGCGCACCGTGATTTCGGTCGTCGGGGCGGCGCTCAGGCTCTTGACCACCGTATCCTCGAGCGGCAGCAGCGCCTCGCAATGATCCGGCATGCAGATCGAAAACCCGACCTTGCGCGCCTCCTTGTCGCCGATCTTGATCTCCATGCCGGGCGGAATCTGAATCCCCGAGGGAACGGAGATCGCCGAGGCGAGCTTGCCGTCCTGATGGCCCATTACCCAGGTGAACACGACGCGCTGCCCCCCCGGATTTGTCGGTCTGGGCGATGCTCAGGGACGCCGAACAATGGCGCTTGCCCTCCGGCTCGTCCGTCTGCGCGCAGGTGACGGTCCAGCTGTCGTCCACGATGGTCTCGGCGCGGCGGATCTTCGCCGGCTCCGTCCGCGCAGTGGCCTTGTCGGCAGGCTTCGCGGTCTCGGCGAAAGCGGGCGCGGCCGCGAGCCCGCCGGCCACGAGCGCCAAAAACAGAACCTTCATCGCGAACTCCCGCCCCGAAATCGTGCGGCCCTGCTAAGCGGAAGGCCCCTGCCTGTCAAACTCCATGCGCGCGCCGGAGTCTCAGTGTTCTCGATGCGGGCGCGTCGGGCCACTCCGTTCGGCGCCCGAGAAAATTCGCCTATGCTGCAGCAAAATGTGTGCGAAACCGTATTGCGTTCCCGCGCCGCACTACTATGCTAGCTTCATTGTGAGGAGACGAGGAGGGGAGTTATGGCCTCGAACAGCAATTCCGGACAGAAGTTCATTTCCCGGAACCGCAAGCCCCGCGTGCACATCACATACGAAGACCCCTACAATTCGGAGAAGCTCGTCGAGCTGCCCTTCGTGATGGGCGTGATGGCGGACCTGTCGGGCAACGCCTCGGCGGTCGCCAAGCCCGACATGAACGAGCGCAAGTTCCTGGACATCGACATGGACAATTTCGACAAGCGCATGGCCGCAATCGAGCCGGCGGTGTCGATGAAGGTGGACAACAAGCTCGGCGACGGCGCAGGCGGCGAGAAGCTGTCGGTCAATCTCAAGTTCACCAAGATGGACGATTTCTCCCCGGCCGCCATCGCCCGCCAAGTGCCGGCGACCGCCAAACTTTTGGCGGCGCGCGAGCAGCTGTCGAATCTGTTGCGCTACATGGACGGCAAGGTCGCCGCGGAGGACACCCTCAAGAAGCTGCTGTCCGACCCGGACCTTATGGCGGCGATGAAGGCGAAGCTCGAGCAGAAGCCGAGCGGCGCCTAAATCGGCGTAACAATTGACGTGACGATTGGATTGCACGCGGGGCGAAGGCTCGCCGTGCGATACTTCGGCATAAGAGGGATGCTGCGCTATGGCAGAGCTTGAAGACCAGAAACAGGCTGCGGCAGCGGGCGCTGCGGTTGGCGAGGCCGACGAGTTCGCAGATCTGTTGAAACAGAATTTCAAGCCGCGCAGCGATCGCGCGGCGGCCGAGGTCGAGAACGCCGTCCAGACGCTGGTGACGCAGGCGCTGGCGGATTCGAGCGTCGTCAAGAGCGACGTCATCGACACCATCGAGGCGATGATCGCCGCCCTCGACGCGAAGCTCTCGGCGCAGATGAACGTGATCCTGCACGCGCCGGAGTTCAAGCAGATCGAAAGCGCATGGCGCGGGCTGAACTATCTGGTGTTCAATTCGGAGACCGACGCGACGCTGAAGATCCGCGTGCTCAACGTCGGCAAGACCGAACTGTACCGCAACCTCAAGTCCTATCCCGGCGCACGATGGGATCAGAGCCCGCTCTTCAAGGCGATCTACGAGAGCGAATTCGGACAGCTCGGCGGCGAGCCTTACGGCGCGCTGGTGGCGGACTACCACTTCAGCCATTCGCCTACCGACGTTCAGCTCCTCCGCGATCTGTCCAAGGTCGCCTCGGCCTCGCTGGCGCCGCTGATCACCGGGGCGGACCCGAATCTGCTCGGCATGGACGCCTGGACGGAGCTGATGAATCCGCGCGACATCGGCAAGCTGATGGATACGCCGGATTACGCGGCGTGGAAGGGCCTGCGCGACGCCGTCGACAGCCGCTACGTCGCGCTGTGCATGCCGCGCGTGCTCGCGCGCCTGCCCTACGGCTCGAAGTCGGAGCCGATCGAGGAGTTCGCCTTCGAGGAAGAGACCGACGGGCACAAAGGCGAGAAGTACGCCTGGATGAACGCCGCCTACGCCATGGCGGCAAACATCAATCGCGCCTTCAAGGAATACGGCTGGACGGTTCGGATCCGCGGCGTCGAGTCGGGTGGCGAGGTGATCAACCTGCCGACGCACACCTTCCCGACCGACGACGGCGGCGTCGACTTGAAATGCCCCACCGAGATCGCGATCACCGACCGGCGCGAGGCCGAACTGTCCAAGGCCGGCCTCATCTCGATCATCCATCGCAAGAATACCGACAAGGCGGCCTTCATCGGCGCGCAGTCGGTGTACCGGCCGAAGACATATATGAGTACGGACGCGACCGCCGCCGACAACCTGTCCGCGCGAATTCCGTACATGTTCGCCGTGTCGCGCTTTGCGCACTACCTGAAGTGCATGGTGCGTGACAAGATCGGCTCGACCAAGGAAAAGGCGCAGCTGGAGAAGTGGCTGAACGAGTGGATCACCTTGTACGTCGACGGCGATCCCGAGCATTCGAGCGAAGAGGTCAAGGCCAAGCTGCCGCTCGCGGCGGCGAAGGTCACCCTGGTCGCGAGCGAAGATAACCCGGGTTACTACTCGGCGAATGTCTATCTCCGGCCGCACTTCCAACTCGAAGGCATGGACATCGGCATGAGCCTGGTTTCCCGCCTGCCGCTCGAGCAGTGAAGTGGCAAGTGGACGCCGCCGCTCGCGAGGGCGCGACGTTTAGGGTTTGGGGCGGGGGCGTCAAGAGATTTCCAGTACGTCCCCGATTTTAGGGAAGCGAAAAGGAGATTGGATTATGGCAGCTGGCGATATGTTTCTCGAATTTTCGGGAAAGGGCAAGTTTGACGGCGAGTCGCCGGACGACAAGTTCAAGGACAAGATCCAGGTCCTGTCGTTCTCTTTCGGCGTGTCCAACTCCGGCACGGGCGCTGTCGGATCGGGTTCGGGCGCGTCCAAGGCGGCCTTCTCGGACCTGAGCGTCACCAAGTTCGCGGACAAGTCGACTCCGAACTTCTTCATCAACTGCGTGAACGGCACTCACCACGAGAAGGCGATCCTTCACATCCGCAAGTCGGGCGAAAATCCGCAGGAATATCTCACGATCACGATGGAGGAGGTGTTCATCACCTCGTTCAGCCATTCCGGCGCCGACGGCGGCGGCCTCCCGACGGAGAGCGCAACGCTCAACTTCTCCAAGATGGAGGTTTCCTACAAGCCGCAGAAAGCGGACGGTACTTTGGACGCCGCCAACAAGAAAGGCTGGGACGTCAAGGGGCAGAAGACCTATTCCGCATAAACGGGCGTCGCGGCCGTACTCGGTTCGCCTGGGTCCGGCCGCGATCCGCTGCAACGACCGCTAGGCGCGACGGCAGGAACCCCGCGATGGCCGCCAAAAAGAGCGATCGGCTGGCGCCGCCGTTGATGCATGCTTTTCGCGCCGCGCATCGCGAGCGCGATGCGGCGGTTGCGGTCGACGTCCGCGAAGATGGCGATCGTGTGCTGGCGTCGCGGCGCGTGACAACCCGTGCGCCGATTACCGAAGGCGAGTTACGCAAGCTCGTCGGCGAGGACGTCAGTGCGCTGATGAACACCGTAAATATGGAATCGGCGGAAGATCTGTCCGATGTCCCGGAGGTGCGCCGATCGGTTCTCAATTTCGGATTGCGCGACCTCGCGCGCATGTCGATCGACGAAGACGCGGTTCATGGGGTGGCGAGGGAGATCGAAACAGCCCTGCACGATTTCGAGCCGCGGCTCGCGGCGAAGTCGATAAAGGTGCGCCGGGACGACAAAGTGTCACCAGACGAGCTCAGAGTGCGCTTCCTGGTCACCGCCGATCTCCGAATGCAGCCGGTGAACGTTCCCATGCAGTTTGTCGCGGAGGTCGAGTTGGATTCGGGCAAGATCAGAATCGATCGGCTCTGACCGATGAACCGCGAGTTCCTCAAGTTCTACAATCAGGAGCTGGCGATCCTGCGGGAACAGGCGGCGGAGTTCGCCCAAGCGTATCCGGGCGTGGCCGAGCGGCTGGGGGGCCTTCTCGAGGACAAGATCGACCCGATGATCGGCGGGCTGCTCGAGGGCGCCGCCTTCCTCGCGGCTCGGGTGCAGCTCAAGCTCAAGCACGAGTTCGCTGATTTCACCACCAACTTGATCGATCAGATCGCGCCGCACTATCTCGCCCCGACTCCGTCTTTCGTGCTCGTCCAGGCGGCGCCCAAATACGGCGACCCTTCGTTGCGCGAGGGACGCACGATCGCTCGCGGCGCCTTTTTCGATGCGACCTACCGCGAGGCGCAGCGCAACATCGCCTGCCGTTTCACCCTCGCCACGCCGATCTCCTTGTGGCCCTTCGACATCGTCAAGGCCGATTACCTCACCAGCACGGCGGCTGTGCAGGCGCTCGTCCCTGGCGCCGGAGGCGACTGCGTCGCCTGCCTGCGGCTGCAACTCACTGTCCGCGCGGCGGGAAGACCGGAGGACGAGCCCGCAGACAAGGAGGCTTACGCCAAGCCCGAGCTCCGGTTCTCGGCGTGCCGCGTCCGCTCCCTGCGGTTTCACCTGCTCGGTTCCGAAGTTGACGCGGTGGCGATGTACGAGCAGCTGTTCGCGCATTGCCGCGGCCTCTATTTCCGCGTCCTCGATTCGTTCGGCGACCCGGTCTACGCCGCAGGCCGCCCGGACATGGTGCAGCAGATCGGTTTCGGCGAGAACGAGTCGCTGATCCCGAACGACCATGAGCTATTCCGCGGCTTTGACTTCCTGCGCGACTATTTCGCCTTTCCCCGCCGTTTTCTCGGTTTCGACCTGAACGGACTCGCTGAGGTCTCGGGCCGTCTCGAGGCCAAGACCGTCGACATCGTCCTCGCCTTCGACGAGGTGAAACCGCAACTCGCCGCGGCGGTGCGCAAGGAGTTCTTTGCGCTCTACGCCGCGCCTGGCGTCAACCTGTTCGACAAGACGCTCGATCGCATTCCGGTGCGCTCGAACCAGTTTGAGTTCGCCGTCATTCCCGACCGCAGCCGGTTGCTCGATTTCGAGACCAACCGGGTGACAAAAGTCTTCGCCCACATCCCCGGCGCGCCGCAGAAGGTCCCGGTCGAGCCGCTCTACTCGGCGACGGCCGCGCGTTCCGCGACCGGCCTCTCCTACACCATCCGCCGGGCGCCGCGCAGACTGACGGTCGAGGAGAAGAAGTACGGCCAAGTGTCGGCCTACGCCGGCTCCGACGTCTTCCTGTCGCTCGGCGAGCGCAGCGACCCGAACGAGGTCCAGCGCGTGGCGGAGCTGAGCGTCCAAGCTTTGTGCACCAACCGGCACCTCGCGCAGCACCTTCCGGTCGGCGAGAGCGGCAGATTTCCGCTTTCTGGAGGACGCTGAGCTCGTGCTGCGCTGCGTCGCCGGGCCGACCCGTCCGTTCGAGCCGCCGCTGGCGGCGTTCGAAAACAGAGGACAAGAGGTCTCAACTGGCGAGGTCGCCTGGCGTCTGGTCAGCATGCTTAGCCTCAACCATCTGGGGCTGGCCGAGCGCGCCGGCGGTGACGGCGCCAAAGCGCTGCAGGAGATGATGATCCTGTTCGCCGACCTGGCCGACAACGCGACCGATCGAAAGATTCGCGGCATCAAGAGCGTGGATACGCGCCCGATTGTGCGGCGGCTCCGTCAGCCGGAAGGCGCCGCCGCCGCCCGCGGTCTGGAAATCACGGTCGTGCTGGAGGAAAAGGCGTTCGAGGGCTCGGGGGCGTTTCTCCTCGGCGCGGTTCTCGACCGCTTCTTCGCCGAATACGTCGCAATCAACCACTTCACCCAAACGGTCGTACGAAGCCCCGAGCGCGGCCAAATTATGCGCTGGCCGCCGCGCATCGGCCTTAGGGGCGTCCTGTGACCTACCGCAGCGAGCTCCTGGCCGAGCCCTGGCAGTTCGACCTGTTCACCGTCCTGCGCCGGCTGGAGCGGGAGAATCCGGGAAAGCCGCGCATCGGCGACGCGCGCACGCTCGCCGACGAGTTCGTCACCGTGGGCGAAAATCCTTATTTCGCTTTCCCGGACTCGAACGTCGAATCGGCGAACGCCGACGCAAGCGGCCGCGTCCGGCTCAAGGCGCGGTTCCTCGGAATGTTCGGGCCGCAGGGGGCGTTGCCGCTCACCACGACCGAGGAGGCGTGGGGCTGGCTCCGCGAGCGAGATGACGCTTTCGTCGAGTTCGTCGATATCTTCCAGCGCCGGTTCCTCGCCCTTTTCTTTCGGGCGTGGGCGGATTCGCAGCCCGTCGCCCAAAACGACCGACCCGATGAGGACCGATTTCTCGCCTACATCGGCTCGACGATCGGCATCGGCACGCGCGCGTTCCGAAACGCCGACTCGATCTCCGACTTCGCCAAGCTGCAGTTCGCTGGACTGCTTGCGCCCCGGGTCAAGAGCGCCTCGCGGCTCCGGTCGTTTCTGGCGAGCCTGCTCAAGACCCGCGTCGAGATTGAGGAGTTCGTCGGCGCCTGGCTGATGCTTGAGCCGAGCGAACAAACCAGCCTCGGGTCGAAGAACAGCGGTCTCGGCGTCGATTGCGTCGCCGGCTCCAGCATGTACGGGGTCGACAACAAGTTCCGCGTCCGGGTCTACGTACGCGAGATTGAACATTTCAAGCAGTTCCTGCCCGGTTCGCCCCTCGCGCTCGAAATCGCCGACGCAATTTTCCTTTACACGGGCGAGGAGTACGACTGGGACATGGAGCTCGCGATACCAGCCGGCGAAATCACGCCGGTTCGCCTGGGCCAAAAAGCGCAACTCGGCTGGACCAGTTGGATGGCGCCGAACTGGTCCAAGTCGGACGAGACGATTCGCAGGGACGCGCATTTTCATGTCGAAAGCCGCCTCGACCGGCGGCGCAAGGGATCGAGAGCGAATTAGGGAGGGGTTCGGGATGGGCGCAGACATCAGTGTTGAATCAGTCGCCGGAAAACTGAACCGTGTCGGCTACGAGGCCTTCATTCTCGGCCTTCGCCAAGCCAAAACCGCGGGCAACCGTAACATCGAACTCGGTCACTGGATCTTCCAGCTCCTGCAGAAGGACAAGACCGACATCGCGCTCACGGCGGATCACTACAAGCTTAGCCGCGCCAAGCTGCTCTCCGACGCGACCATCGTCGTCAACGGCTTCCGCAAGAACGAAACGGAGATGCCAGGCATCTCCAACCAGGTCGCCGACGCATTGGACCGAGGCTGGCATTACGCCACCCTACTGTTTGGCGAAACCCAGATCCGCACCGGCCACCTGCTGGTGGCGCTGCTCAAGTCTGTGGAGCTCAGGCGCGCCCTCGTCGGCATATCGCAGGAGTTCGCCAAGATCCCGGTGGACGACGTTGCGGTCAGCCATCGCTCGATCTGGGAGGGCTCGGACGAGGGCAACCTTCGCCCGATGGACGGGTCGGGCATCGCGGCGGCAAGCTCCGAAGGAACGACGGCCGCGGCCGGCGCGAAAGGTACGACCGCGCTCGACCGCTTCAGCCAGGACCTCACCGCCAAGGCGAAGTCCGGCACGATGGATCCGATCCTCGGCCGCGACGAGGAAATCCGCCAGATCATCGATGTCCTGATGCGCCGCCGGCAGAACAACCCGATTCTCACCGGTGAGGCGGGCGTCGGCAAGACCGCGGTCGTCGAAGGCTTCGCCCAGCGCATCGCCGCGGGCGACGTGCCGCCGCCGCTGCGCGGGGTCAAGCTCCATGTTCTCGACGTTGGCCTGATGCAGGCCGGGGCGTCGATGAAGGGCGAGTTCGAGCAGCGCCTGCGCTCGGTGATCGACGAGGTGCAATCGTCGCCGACGCCGATCATCCTGTTCATCGACGAGGCGCACACGCTGATTGGCGCGGGCGGCGCGGCCGGAACGGGCGACGCCGCAAACCTGCTCAAGCCCGCCCTGGCGCGGGGCACCCTGCGCACCGTCGCAGCGACGACCTGGTCCGAGTACCGGCAGTATTTCGAGAAGGACCCGGCTCTCACCCGGCGGTTCCAGCCGATCCACATCGGCGAGCCCAACGTCGCGACCGCCGCGGTGATGCTGCGCGGCCTCGTGGCGCCGATGGAGAAGCACCACAAGGTGCGCGTCACAGACGAGGCGATCGTCGCGGCGGTCAATTTCTCCAACCGCTACATCCCGGCCCGGCAACTGCCCGACAAGGCGGTGAGCCTTCTCGACACGGCCTGCGCGCGCGTCGCCATCAGCCAGAACGCCAAGCCCGCCTCAATCGAGGACGCGGAGGTCGCGATCGCAAACCTCGAAAGCGAGAAGGCGTCCATCGCGCGCGAGCGCGATCTCGGCGCGGCGAACGAGGAGCGCATCTTGGAGATCGACGGCCAGATCGCCGAGAAGCGCGAGAAGCTCGAGGCGCTCAAAGGCGACTGGGACAACGAGCGCAAGCTCGTCGAAGAGATCCTAGCCTTGCGCGAGAAAATCTCCAAGGCGTCGGCGCCGAAGGCCGCCGAACCGGTCTCGGCCGCACCCGCGGCGCCGGCGGCCGAGCCTGCTGCGCTGGCGGGCGACCCTCTCGCCGACGGCGAGACGTTGCACACCAAGGTCGGCGAACTCGGCAAGATCGATCCCGAGAAGCGGATGATCTACGCCCACGTCGACGAGCAGGCGATCGCCGCCGTCGTGTCCGACTGGACCGGCATTCCGGTCGGCAAGATGGTCGCCGACGAAATCGAGACGGTCCTGCATCTCGCCGACATCCTCAACCGGCGCATCGTCGGCCAGAGCCACGGCCTGCAGATGATCGCCAAGCGCATCGAGACGAACCGTGCCCGCCTCGACAATCCGAACAAGCCGATCGGCGTCTTCATGCTGAGCGGGCCTTCGGGCGTCGGCAAGACCGAGACCGCGCTCGCGCTCGCCGAAGCGCTTTACGGCGGCGAGCAGAACATCATCACGATCAACATGTCGGAGTTCCAGGAGGCGCACACCGTCTCGACGCTCAAGGGCGCGCCTCCTGGCTATGTTGGCTACGGCGAGGGCGGACGGCTGACCGAGGCGGTGCGCCGGAGGCCGTACAGCGTCGTCCTGCTCGACGAGATCGAGAAGGCGCACCCAGACGTGCACGAGATCTTCTTCCAGGTGTTCGACAAGGGCGTGATGGAGGACGGTTCGGGACGCCGCATCGATTTCAAGAACACGCTGATCCTGCTGACCACCAACGTCGGCACCGAGGTCATCATGAAAGCGGCCGCCGGCGGCGCGAAGCCCGACCCCGAAGCGCTAGCGCAACAGCTGAAGCCCGCGCTGCTCGAGGTGTTTCCCCCTGCCCTGCTCGGGCGCATCGTCACCATCCCCTACTTCCCCCTCTCGGGCGAGATGTTGGCGGGCATCGTGCGCCTGCAGCTCGGCCGGATCAGCAAACGGATCGAGGAGAACCATCGCGCGAAGTTCGTCGCCGACCAGAGCGCGATCGACCATATCGTCTCGATGTGCAACGATCCGGACGCCGGCGGCCGCGTGATCGACAACATCATCAACAACACGATCCTGCCCGCGCTGTCGCGCGAGATTCTGAAGCGCTCGTTGGCGCGTGAGGAGATCCACGAGGCGAAGGTATCTGCGACGGACGGCGCTTTCGTCTATGAAGTGAACTGACCTACGCGGAGTATCAAGTCATGGCCAACCGATTCGAGCAGGTCGACGAGATCGTCGGCGACGCGATCACCGTCGCCCTCGAGCAGCGTATCGACGGACAGTGGGCGAAGGTCGTTTGCCCCAAGAGCGCGCATGAGTCCTTCGCCGCAGACCGGGTGACGGAGCCAATGCCGCCGAAGGATGCGCTGTCGGGCGCCGTCAAGCTCGCCAACGACCTGAACCTCGCCATCGTCGTCCTCGACCCCAACGGCATATGGAAGAAGGAATGGGGCGAGCTTTACCGCGTTGAAGATGACGACGCCGGCGAAGGCGAATGACTGCGGAGACTCGAGCGTAGAGCTTCACGAGGTCGGGGACATAAGCGTGGGGAGCGCTGGGCGAAGCGGCTCGCGTTGGATTGCGCGGGCGGTGTCGGCAATTGCGCTCGTCGTCTCGACCGCCGCCGCCCACGCTGAGTTCCGGGTCTGCAACAATACCCGCTCGCTGATCAACCTGGCGGTAGGCTCGCTCGCGGGCGCCGACTACGCGACTGAGGGCTGGTGGACGGTGACGCCCGGCTCGTGCGCGACCCCAATCCACGGGCCACTCAGCGGCCGCTACCTCTATCTCTACGCGACCGGAATCGACGGCGTGGATCTGCTCAAGGGAACGGTGTCGATGTGCGTCGACCGGGGCAAGTTCAAGGCCTTCGGCATCGACAACTGCTGGCGTCGCGGTCTCCAGGCCGTCACTTTCGCCGAAATCGACACGCTCGAGTCCCCCGACTGGACGACGTTCCTGACTGAACCAGGCAAATGATCAGTCGCGCCGTTTGAGCTTGGCGACCGAATCCTCGGACAGAATGTCGTTGAGCAGGCTGACGAAGTCGCGCGTCGCCAGCGCCTTTGCGCGTTCGAGCAGATAGGGGATCGGACTCGACGGCTGGGTCTTCTGCATGTGTTGGACGACCTGATCTATCGTCGCGATCGCGGCATGACGGCTTGCGGCCGGCTCCGTCTCAACCGGCTCGCCTCCCTCTGTCGGCGCGTCGGAGAGATTGCGCACCGGCACTGGAAAAGCTCCGTCCGGGCCTACGAACACACGGGCCTCGTCCGCCGCCTCAGGCGCGAGCAATTGCATCACTTCGTAAAGGTTCTTGCCCAGCGTCTGGCGAGCCTGGCGGATCAGAAGCACGGCCGGGCTTGTGGGCTCGGCGTGCAAAAAGTAGCCGAGGGCGGACGACAGCGCTGAATCGACGTCCGCGAGCGTCGCAAAGGCGCTCGGAACGGCTGGAGCGGCCGCCGCGCCTTCCGCATCCTGCGCTCCGCCTTCAGCTGTTTGCGCTTCGCCGCTCTCGGCGCCGGGGGCGAGCGACGGGTCACGAGCCACCACCGCCGCGCGCAAGAACTCGGCCATCCCCTTGGCGATCTCGTCGAGCTTCTCCAGCTTGACCGTCGCCTTGCCCGCGCCGCGCGCCTTGGTCGTCGTGCGGACCACCTCCACCGAGGCGGCGAGGCCTCGCGCGGTCTCATACGCCTTGACCAACTTCTCGATCTCGACATCGCGCAGGACCCGGTCGATGACGTTGGGCGCCATGAACTTCTCATCGGCGCTGATCTCCTCCTGACCCTGAAGATTGAGGCGCGTCACCACGCGCGGCTGCGCGGCGCCAGTGGCGACGAGATGGTCGCGATAGGAGAGAGAGCCCTGGCGGGTCGCCTCCATGAGCGGCGCATATTGCAGTGGCAGAAGGACCACGGCGCCGTCCTCGAGCGTTTCGAGCTGGCCGACGCGCAGGCCGAAGTCGCTCCCTTCAGCACGAGGATGGGCCTCGTCCCAGTAGGTCTCCAGCAGCCACGCGACCGAGCCGACGCGGGACGCAAAACCTTCCAGGTCGCGATTGAGAATCGAGAGCTTGGCGCCGAGGATCAGCAAGCGAACGTCGAGGGTGCGTTCCAGCAGGCCCTCGATCGTCTTGAAAGCGGCTGGAAACTCGATCGTCTCGCGGCTGAATGAATAGTAATTG
>Ga0074046_10001776_pt1 | contig 19040 bp, 16 predicted proteins | sample BogForMeECP23OM3_FD_94441 | JGI IMG/M metagenome (GOLD analysis project Ga0074046, IMG submission 94441) | Bog forest soil microbial communities from Calvert Island, British Columbia, Canada - Bog Forest MetaG ECP23OM3 | ecosystem: Environmental > Terrestrial > Soil > Wetlands ... | reverse complement strand
TGGCCGGGTCGAAGGCGCCGACGGTTGCAACGCCATCGCCATTCCAATCACCATACACCGGGATGAAACTGCCGGCTCCGAAGCTAAATGAGCTCTCGAGGCCGCTCGCCGCTCCCACGAAGATCCATTGGCCAGACTTCGTGGAGAACACGCCAAGCCCTGCGGCGCTGGTGCTCGGCGGCGGCGGCGGCGGAGGAGGAGGCGGCGGCGGGCTTCCACTGGACGACACGCTGAGAGATACGGTGATCGCCTGAGAGGTGACGCCTGAGCCGCCGCTCACGGTGAGCTGGGCCGAATAGGAGCCGGCAGCGAGCGTCGAGGTTGCGAAGCGCACCGTGATTGGAGTCGCCGTCCCTGTGTTTGTGCCGCTCGATGGGGAGACGGAGACCCAGCTCTGGTTCGAGCCTATGCTGTAGCTGAGCGTTCCGCTGCCGGAGTTGCGAACCGTGAAGCTCGTATTCGCTGGACTTGATCCAGCGGTCGTAGACGCGCTCAGGCTGGAAGTCGAGAGAGCGATCGATGGTGCCGGCACGAAAGCGATCGGAGCAGAAGCGGGAGAAAACGGGCCGTAGGTGCCGGATGCCGTGTAGGCGGCGACCTTCACGGTGAGGGTATCTCCGTAGGCCCCTGTCACCTGTGCGGTCGTCGTCGTCGTCGTAAAGTTCGGGCTCGCCGGATACGGAGCACCGTTCAGCGCGATGTAGACGCCATAGCCCGCCACCGGCCCAGAAGCTGCCGACCACTGAACGTTCGCGGTCGTGGCTCCGACGACGTTCTGTGCGCTCGCCCCGCCGCAGACGAGAAGGACGCCCAACCCGAAAACGACCCGGAGCATCGCCCGAAAGGTGGTGTTCACCATGTTCGAAGCTCCCGACTCCCTTCACAGGCCCCTGCCCCCGCCCTGCGCGGAATCCGACGCAGTTTTGGGGCAACCCAGTGCTTGGCTAGGAATGTCGGAAGCTCTTGATCCAAGCCGCGTGAGGGGCGTCACATGATCTCTCACGGAGGCGTAGAAAAGCGAGAAAAACCTTACGCCGTCGGGGGTTTCGTCGCGAAGGCGAGCTCGACTTCTCGATGCATCTCGGCTCGGAAGCGGGAATATGCGAAGCGCAGGGCGTGGGTACGGATCGTCTGTGGGTCGAAGGCTTGGGCGTGGGTCTCGAAGCGGTGGATGGCTGCCGCGAGGGCCTCGGCGGTTTGTGGCTCGAAGTGGAGCCCCGTCGCAAGGGCCCCGCTGGACTGTCGCGAGGGCAGGGGCACCACGGTTTCCAGGGCACCACCGCGACCCAAAGCGATCACCGGCCGGCCGCACGCCTGGGCTTCGACCGCCACGATTCCAAAGTCCTCTTCTTGGGGATAAATCAGGGCGCGGCACCGGGCGTAGAGGCGGGCGAGCTCTGCGTCGGAGACGCGTCCCAAAAACGTCACGTTGGACGGCGCCCGAGCGGCGAGGGCCATTCGGGTGGGGCCGTCGCCGGCGACAACCAGCCGACGCTCCAGCCCTCGGAATGCCTGGATGGCGAGATCCTCTCGCTTGTAGGGCACGAAGCCGCCCACGAGGAGATAGAAATCGTCCGGCGGGCCGCCGTCGGGGTGGAGGCGATCTGTATCGACCGGTGGGTACACGACAGAGGCGTCGCGTCCGTAGTGGCGTGCGATCCGGGCGGCCACGCACTGGGAGATGGCGACGAAGCGGTGGACGTGGTTCGGTGCGCTCGTGCGCACGTCGAAGGCCCGTAGATACGAGATCAGGGGTCCGGCGAGTGTCCGGCGCAGCCCGCCGCCGAGATAGGCTTCGGCCTGATCCCATACGTAACGCATCGGCGTGAAGCAGTAACAGAGATGGACAGCGCCGTGCGGCGGACGCACACCCTTCGCCACGGCGTGACTTGAAGAGAGAACGAGATCGTAGTTCGGCAAACGGAAGCGCTCTATGGCCCAAGGAAAAAGCGGAAGGAACTTGCGGTAGTGGCGGGCGGCGCCGGGGAACCGCGAAAGGGGGCTCGTGAAGATGCGACGGGCCTCGATGCGCTTGGAGGTGGAGCCCGGGACATGCACGAGAGTGTAGAGATCCGCTTCCGGGAACAAGCCGCACAATTCGTCGAGGACTCGCTCTCCGCCGCGCATTCCCGTGAGCCAGTCGTGGACGAGCGCAACGCGCACGGCGGCGCAGGGTAGCGGTGAATTGAGAGGAGCCGACGAAACTCGTGAGGAAGCAGAGTGGAGCAAGGGATTTCGCGTACTTACACGAGCCGGGAGGGAGATCGGGCGCCGGCCAGCAGGACGCGGGGCGGATCCTCGTCGACCTAGGCGCCAGGCACTCCAAGCAATGCATGCCCTGGAGCGTCGGAGGGAAAGCCCGAACTCTAGGAACGCTTGAGCCCGCGACCCACGGGCTTGCGCTAGGGCGTCCGGTCTACCGCCGGCTCAAGGGCGGCTTGAATCACCTCCTCGACGCTGTCGGCGAATCGAATGTCGAGCTTTTCGGTGACCTCTGCAGGCACCTCGACCAGGTCCTTCTGATTTCTGCGCGGCAGGATGACGGATTGAACGCCGGCCCGGGCAGCCGCCAGGATCTTGTCCTTGATCCCGCCGACCGGGAGGACGCGGCCGCGCAGGGAAATCTCTCCGGTCATCGCGACGTGGCTCTTGGCTCTTCGCCCGGTGAGTACGGAAACAAGCGCGGTTGCAAGAGCGACCCCCGCGGAGGGCCCGTCCTTTGGGACGGCGCCCGCGGGAACATGCAGGTGGATCTCGCCGCCCTCGAGTGCCGGAGCATGGATGCCCAGCGCATCGGCGTTCGCACGCACCCAAGAGAGCGCTGCCTCGGCCGACTCGCGCATCACGTCGCCGAGCTGGCCGGTAAGACGCAGCCGCACACCCTCGCCACCGGGCATTGACGTTGCTTCAATGAAGAGGATGTCACCGCCGTGGTTCGTGCGCGCGAGGCCGACCACCACCCCCGGGATCGTGGTTCGCTCGGATACCTCAGGCAGATGCGGGGGTGCGCCAAGAGCTTTGCTCACGAACGCGGGATCGACGGACCAGGTGGCGGTCGGACCCGCCTGCGCGAGCTCACGTGCGACTTTGCGCAAGAGCGTCGCGAGTTGACGGTCCAGGTTGCGAACCCCCGCCTCCCGGGTGTACTCGTGGACCACCTTCTCGATCGCCTCGGGGGTCACGGTGACGCGGGCGGGCGTCAGTCCATGGGCTTCGACCTGCTTTGGCACGAGGTGCCTTTCGGCGATCAGAAGCTTGTCACGCTCGGTGTAGCCGGGGAGCTCGATCACCTCCATCCGATCAAGCAGGGCAGGAGGAATCGTGGCAAGCGTGTTGGCCGTGGCGATGAACAAGACGCGCGAGAGATCAAACGGAACCTCGATGTAGTGGTCGCTGAAGGTGCTGTTCTGCTCAGGGTCGAGTACCTCGAGCAGTGCAGACGAGGGGTCACCCCGGAAATCGGCGCCAAGCTTGTCGATCTCGTCGAGCACGAAGACCGGGTTGCGCGAGCCAGCGCGGCGAAGGCCTTGCAGAATGCGCCCCGGCATGGCCCCGACGTAGGTACGACGGTGGCCTCGAATCTCGGCCTCATCCCGCACACCTCCGAGCGACGCGCGGACGAACTTTCGCCCCATGGCGCGGGCGATCGAGCGGCCGAGGGAGGTTTTGCCGACACCCGGGGGACCGACGAAACAAAGAATGGGCCCCTTGGCCTCGGGTGCGAGCTTGCGGACCGCGAGGTACTCGAGGATCCGTTCTTTCACCTTTTCGAGGTCGTGGTGGTCGGCGTCGAGGACAGCGTGTGCCGCTGAGACATCGAGGTGGTCCGTCGTCTCCACCGACCACGGAAGATCGGCCATCCACTCAAGGTACGTGCGCACCATGTGCCGGTCGGGTGCCTGCTGAGGCATGGCACTCATGCGCTTGAGCTCGCGCTCGGCCTGTGTGCGTGCCTCTTCCGGGAGGTTCGCAGCGGCGATCTTCTCGCGCAGTTCGTCGACCTCTCGCGCGCCTGCGTCCCCCTCACCGATCTCGTCCTGGATGTCCCGCATGCGGTGACGCAGGAGCCGCTCGCGGCGACGCGGGTCGTCTTCCTGCGACTCGGCCTCGGTGCGCAGCGTACGCTGCGTCTCTGCGATCGTGATCTCGCGTTCAAGATGGCCCGCTAGGCGAACGAGGCGGGGCAAGGGATCGGCTTCCGACAGAAGGGCGATCTTTTCTTCCGGCGCGAGCGGGAGCGTTGAGCTAATGAGATCGGCCAGTAGACCAGGCGTCGGGATTCCGGCGACGAATCCCTTCCACTCGTCGGGGAGGTCGTCGCGCACTTCGATGACCTTCTGCGCGAGGTCCACCACCCGGCGCCACGCCGCGGTGCGCTCCGGGGACTCGACTCCGGTCTCCGGGAAGGGCTCGATGCGAACGCGGAGCGCGGGCTCGGTCGTGACCGCCTCGCCCATGCGAGCGCGCGCAACCCCGACCACCACAGCCTGCTTGCCCTCGCGTCTCGCATCGACGATGCGAACCACGCGGACGATGCAGGCGACCGGATGGAGTTCCTGGAGGCTGGGGTCCTCAACGCTGGCGTCACGCTGGGTCGCCACGACGAGAAAGCCGCCTTGGCCAGCGGCATCGAGAGCCGCGAGAGACTTGGGCCGACCGATCGAGAGGGGATTCGTGACACCGGGGAACACGACGGCGTCCCGGACCGGCAGGACGGGGAGAACCGCGGGGACTTCGATGCGCTCCCCGCCAAACTCCAGGGAACGAGTCGCTTCAGCTTCGGGCAAGATTCCTCCAGGGCTTTTGGGAACCCTAAGAGCCAGGAACGCAAGGTCAACCGGAGAGGTTCCCAGGAATCGCGGGAGCGGACCTCGCCTAGGGAGAAGGAACCTCGCCGGGCCCCCCACGGGACGGTTGGGAGCGGCAGTACCCGGGATCGGACTCGAACCTGGCTACGGTCCCGGTGCGGCCGAACCCTTCCAGGTCTGCGCCCTCCTTAGGCTTCTTCGAATTCTCGAGACCGTTGGCCCCCGCCCGAACCTTCTCGTTCTGTTTGGATCACGGCTCCAGGAGCCCCCTCGTGCTGAGCAACCGGGGAGGAGGTGAGCGCTACCCCGGTCCTCCTCGGGCCCTGTCTGTGGGGAATGGTCAGCCGTCACCTCGGGGACGTCGTCTCGGTACGCCCTGCTCTCGTCCACTTCATCCGAGATCTGGTGCAGGGAGATCCAGTGCCTTTTCCTGGGTTCCCACGCGTTCTCTCTGAAAGAGCAACTTGAGAATGGCGCGGATGCGTGGATGTCGGGCAAGGCGGGCCTGGAGTCGCGAAGCCTGATTCAGCAGGAACAGCGAGAACGTTTCTAGGTTCGTGAGGCGCTCGGCGAGTTTCCGCAATTCGTGAAACTGTACGTTGAGCTCCGCAATCTCTCGTCGCAACCTCAGCACCTCTTTGCGGTCGAGTTCCTTCGATCGGACGAGGAGGCGAATCGCCGATTCGGCTCGTTGCCAGTTCGGATTCGGGGCGTCTCCATCCGCCCAGGCCCAGGTGCAGTCTGGTTCATAGCCGCGGCGGATGAGCCAATCACCGCACGCAGCGAGCAACGCCTCGGTCTGCTCCGGAGTCGCCTCATCGCGCCATCCACCCCGCCGTCCCTGCCTCATGTGGTTCCAGTTCAGAAGCGAATGCTTGTCATGGTGAAAGACATCCAGGGGGTTGCGCAGATCGATTCCCTGCACCTCACACCGCTCGGCAATGGCGCGTGTCCGGGCGAAGTTGGCCTCGAAGGAATACTCGCAAGCCAGCGATTCCGCGAGCTCCGTGGTGAGAGAGAGGCCGAGATGCTTCGCCAACTCCAAGATCGCGGGGACGGGATTGTCAAAGACCTCCTCGTACTTCTGGCAGACCACGTGCGGCTGCGAGGTCCAAAACTCATGACTCTGGATCGCGTGATCCAGGAAACGCGATTCCTCGATCACCTGCTCAAAACTGATCCTGCACTTGTGCGCAAGCGAAAACGCGACATCGCGCAGGTCTCGGTAAATGTAGACCCCGAGCGCCCGTCCCTCGGTCAAGGCCTTCCCGAACTCGGGATGCTGATCGTGGGACTTCAGGACGTGCAGTTCGTCTCGGGCGGGGTTTCGATCCGCATATTCAAAGAAAGTCTTCGCGTCGTTGTAGAAGCCTATGCGTCGCCCAACCCCGAACATCTCGACGAGGTGAGAGACCACGTTGTACTGCCAAGTTGATCCGGATCGATACATGCCCGCGCAAAACACGTACACGGCGTCACTCCCCCCTTTGCCGCGACTCCACCGTAGCTTTATGTATCGGCTACCACCATGGACTCTTCAGTGAGCTCCCAGATGCCCCTCCGGGCCGCCGAATGGGGGAATAAGCCGGGAGTTGCGCTCCTCCCGGGACCGCTTCATGGCCCGCGCCGGTCGGATCGGTCCAAGGAGCGAAATCGAACACATTCCGAGTGCGGTTCCCTCGATCTTCAAGCCCCGGCCTCTCCGTTTCATGCGGCCCCGGGGAGCGAGTTCGAGGCGCGGCTCTGCGGCTTGCGACCCCGCTCCTCTTCGATCGCTCGGGATTCTGCGAAGCCGGTCGTCTGCAAAACACCCCAAGGTCGAAAGAGTTGCGGGAGGAGTCTCCCGCCAAAGGGGTCGCGGCCGCGGGGTGCGAAGGGAGGATGGCCAAATCGGCTGCGAGGGCCGGCCTCCGCTCTTAGCCAGGCTTCCTGCACGACGCATAGATCGACTCGTTTCGTCTCTCCTCCAGGTCCAGGGACGGGTCGAACTCCCGCAGCCGAACGTCCTCAAATCCCGCCTCCGTGAGGATCGCGGTCAGATTCTCTTCGTCAAACATGTAGCGATGATGCCCATCCATGTAGGCAATGTAGTTCACATAGTCGATCACAGAGTGATAGTGGTAGGCGGGTCGGTAGAGACAACGCATTTCGGGATCGAAGGCCTGCGGGCGGAAGTATCCCTCGAGGTACGGCCTGGCGTTCGGGACGGCCGTACTGAAGAAGGCCTTTGGTTTCAGGATCCGATGGCATTCGGCAAGCAGGCCACACATGGGTTCGGGGAAAGCAAAATGCTCGAGGACGTGCGAGGAGTAGATTCCATCGACGCACGCATCGGGAAGGGGCAATGGAAGGGAGAGATCGAGACAGAGGTCGGAGTCTCCACCCCGGTCGATCGTGGTCCATCCTTTGAGTCGGCGAGCGCCGGCTCCGAGCTCAAGGAGGACGGGTTCACCCGAGCGAACGACGGCCTCGACCGTCGCCCGGTTCCGATCCTCCTGCTCCTGCTTCGTCTTCTCCGCTTCCGCCCAGCGCTGCATCGCGGCAAGCACCTCGGGCGGGCAGAACCTACGCACGGCGATCCGCCGCAGGAGAGATCGAACCTGAGCCAGGCCTCTCACTTCGTTCCGCGTTTCGATCACCGGAAATTCCTTCCGGGGCAGCTACCGCGCGTCCGGGAGGGGCTCGCGCGCCGGCTCACGTCGTTCGGGCATCCGCGAACAGCAGGTCAGTCAACAAAAGGGGCTGGCCAATGCCAGGCTTGTGGGGACCTTCGTCCGATCCACAGGATCGCTCCCACCCCGTCCCATCCGGACCACGGAAGGATGCGGGGGAGACGTGGTGCCCGGGACTGGACTCGAACCAGCACGGCCTTGCGACCGCCAGACCCTGAATCTGGTGCGTCTACCAATTCCGCCACCCGGGCAACTTATTGACTTTACTTACCTTCTCACTCTTCCTCATCGGTCCAGCTACGAGCTCACACCAGAGGAGAAAGCAGAGTGGCAGTGACGGGGCAGCTTCGCAAGCGCGGGCGGTCCTGGCAGGTGGACGTAAGCGTCAACGGCGAGCGGGCGCGGCGGTCCGTCGGGGCTTCAAAGATCGAGGTAAGAGGGATCTTAGACGAGCTCCACGAGATGCCTGCGCCGCGGGGGGTACGCTGCCATGGGCGACATTCTGGGCGGCTACCTCGGGTCACTCCGCCTGCGCGGCAAGAGCCGGACGATCCATCAGACGGGGCTGCACGCAGGACGCCTCGAGGCCTTCTACGGTGCCACGTTCAACGCCACCGCCCTGACGGCGCGGGGCGGACTTCGACGCGTTCGTGAAGCAGCGCCGCGCCGAGGACGTCTCGCCCGAAACGATCAACGGGGCGCTCCGCGTATTGCGTGCCGCGCTGGCTACTGAGCCCGGCGGGCCGGCTCGAGGGGCCTGTTCCGCCCCGCGTGAAACTCCTGCGGGTTACTCGACGGATCCCCTCGATCCTCGAAGAGGAGCAGCTCGAGACCTCCTCGAGGGTGCCCCAGCGCCATTCGACCTAATGCTCCTCCTCGCGGCTCGCGCTGGACTGCGCCACCAGGAGATCCTCCACCTCCAAGTCCGCGACATCGCTCCCCGAGGGCGACGTGTCCGGGTGGCGGCGAAGCCCGGGTGGACCCCGAAGTCGCACGAGGAGCGCGCTGTACCCATTGGAGTTCGGGCTCGCGGGGCGCCTTGCTCTCCACGTCGAGAGCCTTGGCGAGCGACAGCCGGATTGGTGGCTCTTCGAGGGGAATGAGGGCGGTCCGCGGGTCAACGCGGCCGAACCCGTCCGGGAAATTTTTCGGCAAGCTGGACTCTATGACGGTGTTGACCGACCCGGACTTCACATGCTCCGACGCACGTTCGCGTCGGGTCTCCTTGCGAAGGGCATTCGGAGGGGCCGCGCGTCCACTCTTGGCACTCATCGAAAATGTAGTATAAAGAACGAATGCTCGTTTTTTATCTCATGCGGTCAGTTGATTGACACGGAAGGCCGCAAGCCGTACGGCGGAGTTCATGGCGCTCTTCCGTGCCATCGAGACATGCCGCCGACCGCCTCGCGCGCGGCTGTTCGTCGATAGCCTGGCGCGCGGTTTCCTCGGAGGTTCGCTGGGCGTCGTCGCCGACCTCTGCCGCCTCCCCTTGCTCGGCACAGGTGTTGAACGGGTGATCGATCACAGATGGCCGGGCGCACGGACCTCCGGGGTCGCCCGCACGCGCCTGATCGACGATGCCATGAGAGAGGCGCTTCGGGACAGCTTCCAGCAGTTCGTGATCTTGGGCGCCGGCTTCGATAGTCGCGCCTACCGACTTCCCGGGTTGGCCAGCACTCGCGTGTTCGAGGTCGATCATCCCGCCACGCTTGCGATGAAGAAGGAGCGTCTCGACGCGGTCCTCGGTGCGCTCCCGCGTCACGTCACATTCGTCGCCGTCGACCTGGATGGCGGAGAACTCGCCCATGCGCTGGGAGTCGCCGGCTTCGAGCCGCGCTCTCGCTCGTTCTTCCTCTGGGAGGGCGTGACCAACTACCTGACGTCCGGCGCGGTGGATTCCACGCTGCAGTACGTCGCCGTGACGGGAGCGCCCGGGAGTCGGATCCTCTTTACCTACGTTCACCGCGGTCTGCTCAACGGCTCTGTGGTTTTCGCTGGCACCGAACACCTGTTCGCGACTCTCGAGCGATCGGGCGAACCATGGACCTTTGGGCTCGAACCCGCGGAGCTGCCCGCCTACCTCGACGAGCGTGGTCTCGAGCTTGTGTGGGATCTCGGCGCCTCGGAGTATCGTGCGCGCTACATGGGTCCGGCCGCCCGTCGCATGGCGGGCTACGAGTTCTACCGTGCGGCGATGGCCGAAGTGCGGGCGATCGGCTCGGCTTCTGCTGGAGCGACCGGAGCAGGCGCGCAACCGTGAGCGACAGGGAATAGCGAGATGCCGAAGGTCAGCGAATCACACCTCAAAGCCAGGCGCGGCCAGATTCTCGCCGCAGCTGGCGAATGCTTCGCACGCGAAGGCTTCCATCGCGCGACGATGCAGGACATCGTCCGGCAGGCCCGACTGAGCCCTGGAGCCATCTACCGCTACTTTGCCAGCAAGGACGAGATCATCGACGCGATTGCGGCGGAACGACACGCTCGAGAGGCGAAACTGATCGCCGCTGCACGCGGCCGCGGCGATACTGGGGAGGCACTGCGCCGCCTCGCCCGTGATGTCTTTCTCTCTCTTCGCGACCCCGCGGAGCGCGACCACCGCCGCATCGGTATCCAGATGTGGGCCGAGGCTCTGCGCAGACCCGCGATCCTGTCGATCGTCCGCCGAGGTGTGGACCAGCCGCGGGCGCTGCTCGCCGACATCGTTCGCCGAGCTCAGTCTCGAGGGCAGATGTCCGCGCATCTCGATCCAGACGCCGCCGCGCGGATGGCGATCGCGCTTTTCCAGGGGTTCGTCCTCCAACAGGCGTGGGACCCGAAGGTGCGCGTGGAACCCTTTCTCAAGGCGATCGAGGCGACGCTCGAGGCCTTGGTGTCATCGCAGGACGGGGCGCAAACCCAGCCTCAGCCGGCGCGGTCCGGTTCCGGCAATAGGAGATCGCGGCGTCGTGGTTACCCTGATTCACTTGAATCTTAGTAGATCGAGATGGGCGTTCAACGAGACGAACTGCGTATTAGGCCTCCTCTCCCTTGAGCTCTCGCTGCACTCGCTCAGCAAGAAACAGTTTGATTAATGATTGATACGGAACATCGCGCTTGTGTGCGAGCTGCTTGATCTCTTCAACGATGAATGCCGGCAGTCTCAGCGAGATTGTTGTAAGTGAAGGCTTCAGGTTGGGTAGCGTTACCCGCTTGGCCTTGGACCAGTTGATTACATCCGCTGAGTCCTGCTTAGACCAGAACTCGCGCTCCTCGTCCTCGGTTTCAAATCGACGTCTCTTAGGCATATGTATAGTAGACCTCACGTTCTCGTTTGGTCATATCGCGCGCCGAGATCACGCGGACGAGCTGCCGGCGAATCGTACATACAACGAACAGGTGTCTACCCGAGTCTGTCTTGCCGAGAACCAAGATGCGGTCTTCGTACTCCGAGTGCTCATCGTCCGGTTCCGCGGCGAGTGGTTGATTGAAGAACACCTGCTCGCACTCGCCGTCCGAGACCTGATGCTTTGCGTCGTTCTTGCCGGAGTTCCCGTCATCCCAATCGAATCCCGTGCATGCGCGAAGGCGTTCGAGAAGATTCACCCGATCGATTGTATATGGATACCATATACATCGGCAAGAGCGCACTGTCCCTTGAGCCGCTCCGTTTTGACATGGTCGACATGGCCGTAACCCATTGAAACGAAAGGGAGTTTGCGGGGATTACCTTCTCACTCTTCCTCATCGGTCCAGCCACGAGCTCACACCAGCGGAGAAAGCAGAGTGGCAGTGAAGGGGCAGTTCCCGCAATCGGGCATTTTCTTCGGCCGACGGTGGGCCGCCTCGTCCCTCAGTCACCCTCAGATCGAACGGGTTCAGTTCTGGCGCCGGTCGATCGTCCGTGGGGGTGGTAGCGCGAAGCGTGACTTGCCGGGGCCGCGTCGGGCCCGGGAGCCCGACGACCCAAGTGCTGCAGGCGCAAGATTCAGTCGGTAGAGTAAGAGTCCAAAGGTGAGTAGAGACGTAGATCACGTCGGAGGCGAGACATCCATGGCTTCTAAAACCAATAAGCGCAGTCCCTCCTACAGCCAGCTTGAGGCCGGCGCGGAGCGGGCAAAGCCCAGTCTGCACAGGCACGCTCGGGAGATTCAGCCGTACGGCAAGATCGCGAGGTTGCCGATCGCTTTGGATGAGAAAGTTTGCGCGGCCAGCGCTGAAAACCTGAACCAGATCCTCGCAGATACGATCACTCTTCGCGATCTGTACAAGAAGCACCACTGGCAGGTTTCAGGGCACACCTTCTACCAACTCCATCTGCTCTTCGACAAGCACTCTAACGAGCAAAACGAACTAGTGGACACAATCGCTGAGCGGATTCAAAGCCTAGGGGCCGTCAGTCTCGCGATGGCAGCCGACGTTGCGGAGACAACGATCATCCCGCGTCCGCCTCGCGGTCGGGAGGAAGTGCCCGTTCAAATCTCCCGCCTGCTCGAGGCACACGAATTCTTGCTGAAGGAAGCCCGCACCATGGCCCGGCAGGCTGCAGAGGCCGGCGACGACGGTACCAACGATCTGCTCGTGAGCGATGTCATCCGCACCAACGAACTGCAGGTATGGTTCCTCGCTGAGCATGCGGTCGACACGCCGGTCGTGCGCTAGGCAAGGTCGCCCGACTGTCAGACCACGTGCGCCGCGGTCGACCGAGGTGGGATTGAGAAATTCCAACCCGCCGTCGATCCGACGGACTGGAGAATTCCCAAGAATCCGTGGGCCGAGATTGGGCGTCACGTCACGGCGACCACCCGTGAGTTCAGCGAACCCGCCTTCGCCTCCGCACTGCGTTCCGCCTCCGCGTTCCTTGGCCTGAGCTGTTCTGTTTCGGCGGAGTCCCAAGGCAGCTCCTGCAGAAGAGCAAAAGGGGAGTATCTTCAGATGGATCGGGAGATCGGCCTGTTTCACGCGATCCGAACCACCCGCGCGATGCGCCGGCTCAAGCCGGACCCCGTCGCCGATGAACTCATCCGTGAAATCCTCGAGGCCGCCACCTGCGCGCCGAGCGGTGGCGATGCCCAGCATTGGCGCTTCATCGTGGTGAGAGATCCCGAGATCAAAAAACAGATTCAGATCCGATATCAGCGCGCCTTCGAGGATCTCAAGGAACGCTTTCATGCCGCACCACCGCCGCCCGGCAAAACTGAGGCGCAAAAGCAGCGCATGCTGGCAGCGAGGGACCACCTCACCGAACACTTCCACGAAGCGCCGGTGCTCATTGTGTGCTGCCTCCACGGCGATTCGGGAAGTGGAGTCGGAGCTGGGGCTTCGATCTACCCTGCCGTGCAGAACATGTTGCTCGCCGCGCGTGCCTTGGGACTGGGCGCAACCCTCACGACGCGCCATCTGCTTTATGAGAAAGAGGTTGACGAGATCCTGGGATTACCCAAAGAGGCCAAGACCTTCGCGATCATCCCGATCGGTTATCCGCTGGGACACTTCGGCCCCGTCTCGCGCGCGCCGCTCGAGCAAGTCACTTTTCTCGACCGCTGGGGCGGAAAGTTTCTGTAGTCTGCGGAGGCGGAGATCAGGGGGCTTTATTGCCCCTGATCGCTCTCTGGGACCCAGCGAGCCGTCGTCTCGCCTCCATTCAAATGAGGAGAAAGTAATGCCGAGGATCGTCCTCCAAGTCTTGGCCGCGGCGTTCGCCGTTCTCGCCTGCGGGCTCGCCACTGCGCAGGCTGCGTCCACAGCGTCCTCCTCCGTGGTGGCCGAATCAGCGCCCCTTCCGCCGGACCAGATTTCTCAGGAGATCAAGGACGCTCTGGCCGCCGTCGATCGTCCCGCGGCCGACAAGGCCCTCGACGCGGGACGCCGACCGGAGCAAATGCTTGCCTTTTTCGGAATTCGACCCGGCATGAAGGTGGCAGATCTCTTTGCGGGTGGCGGTTACACGACTGAGTTGCTCTCACGGGTCGTCGGGCCGACCGGTACAGTCTATTCGCAGGAGCCCGTCTTCCCTCCGGAGTCCCAACAGATCGAACAGGTGTGGAGCACGAGACTATCGCAGCCGACCTTCAAGAATGTGATCGCGGTTCACAAGAGCTTTGGGTCTGACGATCTGCTTCCGGTGAAGCCTGGTTCTCTCGACGCGATCATCATCAACATGAACTACCACGATCTTGTGTTGCTTGGTGTCGATCGCGACAAGCTAAACGCTGAGATGTTCAGGGCGCTGAAACCTGGCGGCGTCTACGGCATCGTCGATCACAGCGCGAAGGCGGGGAGTGGACTGAAAGATATCTCGCTGCATCGGATCGATGAAGGATTGCTCGTCAACGAGGTGGAGACAGCGGGGTTCCGACTCGCGGCGGCATCCGGTGCGCTGCGCCATCCGGAGGATGATCGGACCTGGGTGACGGCACCACGAGCCGCGGGAGAACGCCGGGGCACAAGCGACCGTTTCATGCTGAAGTTCGTGAAGCCGTAGTCTCGAGTTGGGTGGTCGTGCGGGCTGGGCGCGCTGAAAAAATGCAAACCTCGGGATGAGCATCGCGCTCGCTCTTCCCCTTTTTCGTCTGGACGCGCGCGGTCTCCGTACAGGTGGACCTTTGGCCAGATCCGCCGGAACGCGGGGCCTGCTCGCTGCGAAAGGGCTAGGGCTCACGGATGTCCTCTAGGGCACCGGCGCTCCTGAGGTTTGGCTGCGGAGAGATTTCCAAAAGAAGTCGGCGTCAAAGAAGTGCGGGAACGATCGAGCACGCCTAGACCACGAGTTCATCGACGTAGCACCATCGCCAGTCTTCGCCTGGCTCGAGCGAGCGCACGATGGGATGACTCGTTGCCCAGAAGTGCGTCGTCGCGTGGCGGTTCTTGGAGGAATCGCAGCAGCCGACGTGTCCGCACGAGAGGCAGAGCCGGAGATGGACCCAGTGATCCCCCATGCGCAGGCACTCCTCGCAGCCCGGCGAGGACGGTGTGGCCTCGACGACCTGATCCAGGTGCGTGCACACACCCACTGGCGACTCACCCTCGTCCTTCGCCGCGGCCGCACTGCGGACCGTAATCACGGTTGCGAGGGCCGCCGCCAGGGCAACTCCAGCGCTCAAGCCGGCGACGGAACGGAAGCTCGCGACGAACGACTCCGCGATGATCCGCTCGAGAAGCATCCGATCACGTCCTTGCACGGATTCTGAAATGTTCGTGTTGGCAAGACTTTGGCGCTCCACGGCGAGTTCCCGTCGAAGCCCGGGGGAAAGCGAAGCAAGTGCGGCGCGCCCATCGATCGCCCGCGTAAACAGCGCGAGCGTCACCACCCCAATCGCGGAGACCGCGAGCAACGACGCGACGCGTGCGAAGGTGCTGTTGACGCCCGAGGCGATACCGGCCTCGTTGGGAGGAACGGCGTCCAAGACGACGGTCGTGAGCGGGGTGAGACTCATCGCCATCCCCAATCCGACCGTCGCCATCGGCGGGAAGAAGGTCGACCAGTACGACCCTCCGATCCCAGGAACTGCGAACAAGGCGAGCCCTGCGGCGGTGGTGAGAGAGCCCAGGATGAGTAACCGCCTCGCACCCCAGCGGTCGGTGATGCCGCCGGCAAAGCGCGAAAAGATTCCCACGACGATCGCAAATGGCAGGAAGGCAGCACCTGTGCGCATCGCGGAATAGTGCTGCACTTGGATCAAGTTAAAGGGAAGGAGAAAGAAGGCCGACGTCACCGCGAAGTAGAGGAGCAAGGTGAGGGCATTCACCCCAAAAAACGAGGGAGACGAGAGGAGTCGAGGCGGCACCATGGGCGCCGGATTCCGTCGTTCGAGCCAACCGAAGCTCAAAACCGCGAGGGTTCCGAAGAGGAGCAGAAGGGAGGCCGCTACGCCGTTGGCGGGGGAGAGGATGATGGCGGAGACGAGCCCGGCAATCCCGAAGGTGGAGAGGACCGCACCCCACCAGTCGACGGGAGGCGCGCGACGGAGCGTCGGAGGATCAGGGACGCGCCACTTCGCCACAAGGACAGTGAGTAGAGCCAGCGGAACGACCAGGAGGAATGCGCCACGCCACGACACGGTGTCTACAAGCCAGCCGCCGACCACGGGTCCACCGGCGCCAAAGAGGGCGGTCGCGCCGGACCAGACCCCAATCGCACGTCCACGCTCGGTTTTGGGAAACGATGCGCTGAGAAGTGCCAGGCTGTTCGGCACTAGGAGCGCGGCGGCGAGTCCTTGGAGCGCCCGGCCGGCAATCAGCTGGGATGCGCTCGCAGCGAAGCCACACGCGAGTGAGGTGAGCGCGAGGCCTGAGGCTCCCCAGACGAAAAGGCGCAACTTTCCGAAGCGGTCCCCCGCGGCTCCGGCGGCAAGCGCGAGCGCCGCGAGCGCCACGGTATAGGCGGTGCCAATTCCCTGAAGCTGGGGCACAGATGCGGAAAATGCGTCCTGGATCGCGGGCAGTGCGACATTGATCACCGACGCTTCTAGAAATGCGGTACCGGAGCCCAGGATCGTCGCGATGAGAACCCATCGCTTCGCGTGAGAGGCACAGCCCGGCGTCTCGGGAGCAGCACGTACCGAAGTCTCGTCACCGGGCGGTCGGACCACGCTCATCATGGGTGGTCGTTCTCCTGTCGGATCTCAGGTCCGAGCGCTCACGGGGTCTTGATAGCATTCGCGCGGATCCGCGCGGCGCCTCCTTCCAAAGGACCGATGTGACGGGAGCCTGCGCAAGCGCACGTGTAATGTGGGGGGTGGGCCTCGGGCGGCCTCTCCTCACAGAAGCGTCTCGGTCGTCGGGCGATAAGGTCCAGTGGCGCGGAATCTGCCTACGCGATCTCGCACCGCGGGGGCCGGCGGGTCCTCGAGTGCTACCTCGGCCCGCCCGAGGCCCCTCGGTCCTGGCCGGCGTGAGACCAGGGCGCGGAGCTCTTCTCAGCAACCCTCTCCGAGGCTGTCCTGTAGTGGTGGTCCGGTAGCCGGAAGCCGAGGATGCGCAACAGCTCCACCTGCTTCTCCAGCGTGATATCCCGCGCGCGATAGGTCCGGCCGGAGCCGGGTGGTTGGGGTCTCCGGGCAGCGACGCCGGCCAGAACCTCGGCGGCGGCTTGGCCCAGAAGCGCTCCCGTGAGCCTCACGTTTCGGTTGCGAAGGCGCCAAGGACAAATGGGGAAGCTCGCCTCGACTCGGCCCTGCAGTACGAGATCGCCGCTATCTACTCCGACGTCGATGAAGTGAACCGTCACACCGGCGGACGCGAGGTCGGCGTGCAGCACCTGCCAGAACTCGGGAAACATCCCGCGATACTCTGGGAGAATCGAAGTATGCGCATTGAGAGCACCGAGCCTGGGAAGGCCGATCAGAGGCGCCTTCAGAATCGAGGTGCCGCAGACTAGGAGCAGATCGGGCGAACGCTCTCGACACCACGCCAGGGTTTCCGGGCGATTGACGCTGGGAGTCGAGTGAATGGAGAGAGGCTTCGGCCAAGCTCCGGACGTAGGGCCCGTCTCGCGGAGAAACTCGCGCTTTGCTTCTAGGATGAGTCGTTCTCCGATGAGCTGCACCCGGGAGCGCAGCCGCTCTCCACGCAGCCAAGTCTTTGTGACCGAGAGGTAGCTGTAAAGACGATCCGCGAAGAAAGTGCGGGTCGCTCCCCCGCGTATGCGCTGCACGCCAAGCCGAGGGTCCTCGACCACGATGCCTGCCAGTCCCAGCGTCTCGTGAAGCTTCTGAGCAACAAAGCGCGCGTGGGCGCTCGGATTCGTCAGCAAGAGGACGGTGTGCTCAGGCACCGGCGCGACTCTCAGAGCGTGCGACTGCGGGGAAGCGGATCCGGACCGTATCGGTCTCGACCCGGTCCAGCTCGCACGCCAACGCCTCACCATGGCAGGTCAGGCGCAGGTCGCCGCCTCCCTTGTGGAAGAAGCCGAACTCGAAGCCTGCGAGGTCCGAGGGGCCGAGCGATGGGAAGCGAAGCCCGTCCGCCCGAAAGTCGATGCTGGCGGGACCTACGCTCGCGTGGTCGCGCAGCACCAGATAGTCGAGGAACTTCGATGTCGAGGACAGCAGGATCCGGCCGTCGGCGTAGACCTCGGAGAGGTGCTCGAGCGCAGACCGCGTGTCGTCCGGAATGTGCCCGCTCTCGCGAGTGCGGCTGGCTCGGCGCTTTCCCAGGTGGGTATAGATCACCGCCGAGCCTCCCACCGCCTGCAAGCGCCCGAGGAGCTCGGGGGAGAGCAGCTCTCCCAACCCATCGATGTCGGCGAGATTCCAAGCGCCGTAGCGCCGGAACAGGTAGAGCGAGGACCGATCGGCGAAGCGGTGGGCCACGTAGGGACGATTGGCATCCTCGTCGTACGAGAAGATCTCCGGCGAGAGCAGACGCCGGGCGGGACTTAGGATTCGGTCGAGGCCCGCCCGCAGCGCGGTCTTCACCGGATCCGAGGACAAGCGGGCATACCACTCGCGGCGGCCGACCGGGCGGTCCTGACCGATCAGGTCGGTTAGGTTGCCGTCCCACGCGTAGCGGACGCCGGCGGCACGAATCAAGTCCAAGCTGTAGTCCACGTTGGGATATTCGTATCCCGAGGCATCCGTGAAGCTCGGCAGCCCCCCCGTTCCTCCGCGATGCGTGAGGTTGCACGAGGACCCCGCATGATCGATCCAGATGCGCGGTCGGACGGCCGCCTCGGCCATCCGCTCGAGGGCGAGCTCGGCCTCTTCGCGGCTGAAGCGGCGCTTCGGCGCCACCCAGTAGTCGCCCCACGTGTGCATGGAGTCATGGGGATGGGCATCCAGGATTTCGGGATGGTCGACGAGGTTCACCTGGTCGGGCAGGGCCTCGTTGTGGTTGAACACGAAAAAGCTGTCCGCAAACGGGAGCGCCAGTTCCTCCCAAACCAACTCATGGACCTGCTTCCAGTTTTCGATGGTCGTGTTGTCGGGGTCGTTGCTCAGGGTGAGCCAGGCTTGATAGGGCGGGGGATAGGCGAGGAGCGACGGGGCCCCCGACGGATCGCAACGACGCCAGAAGGGATTCATGTTCTCTCGTCCCGTTGGGACGCCTCCTTCGGCTTTTCGGCGACCAGGCAATAGCCGAGAGGAATGCCCGCAGAGGTGCTGGCCGAAACGCGCCGCACCGTGCGAAGGCTCAGGAGCCAACGTGCCAACCCCGAGTGAATCTTCGAAGCCAGTTTCCGGCTGGCGAGAAGCTTCCCCGTAAGGTCGAGCAAGACCTCTGGCGCTCCTCCATAAGCCTCGATGGAGAGCACCGACAGTCGGTTCGCACTGCAGAGCGTTCGGAGCTGGAGCTCGCTGTAGCGGTGGCGATCGTCCGGTCCTGTGAGCCAATAGAGGAAGGGTGAGCCTATGATCAACTTGCCCCCTGGACGCAGCACCCGCGCCATCTCGGGCCAGAGTCGATCCGGCTTCGCGTTGTACATCAAGAAATCTGTCGCGAGGAGCGTATCCGCGCGCTCGCTTGGCAAGGGAATGCCTTCCTCGAGATCGACCTCGTAGTCGAGGAGAGAGTTCGAAGGATCCCCTTGCGGTCGATCGATACACAACACCTCGGAAACTTGATCTCGATAGACCTGGTAGAG
>Ga0074046_10001774_pt1 | contig 19053 bp, 13 predicted proteins | sample BogForMeECP23OM3_FD_94441 | JGI IMG/M metagenome (GOLD analysis project Ga0074046, IMG submission 94441) | Bog forest soil microbial communities from Calvert Island, British Columbia, Canada - Bog Forest MetaG ECP23OM3 | ecosystem: Environmental > Terrestrial > Soil > Wetlands ... | reverse complement strand
TCGCCCTGACCAACAAAAAGAACATTCAGGACGCGCTGCTCAAACTGGAGCAGCACTTGGCGCATCTCCGGGAGAACCTGGATACGCGGGAGCTAGCCCTGGAATTTGAGCGCGCGCACCAGCTCAAGAAAACGCTGCCGGGGAAGAGCGTACGCTGAAGGTCTTCCGCGAGTGGGTCGCCGGGTGGAGTCTCAGGGAGCTGATGTCGCTCCGCTCCAAATGTCCTCGTACACCTTCCTCATAAGGGGTTCGTCATGCTCCACTATGTAGGTGGGCTTTTTCTTGGCCGCGTCTTTTAGGGATTGCCCGGACAGCCACACCCGGCTATCCGCAAACAGAACACGGTCATGAATCGCGTTGGTGGTTCTGAGTTGAAAGTTGCCGCCGGAAGCGTACTTCTGTGCAAGAGAAAGGACTGACGAAGGAATGTTGGCGCTCAAGAGGCGGAAGGAGACCGTGCGCGGTATTGCGCCCGCGTATACATCAAACAGTTCAGGGCTGAGGTACGGGTCAATCACAAAAACCTCCCTAGTTGCTAGTCCCAGAATTTGCTTCACCGCTCGATAGAACTCATATTCCTGACCAGGCTCAAAGACGCCTTGGATTTCAGGTTCGGGTAGATCTAATCGCAGCTCGGCTAGGCAGCTGTTCAGAACAGCTTCGTAGGCTTGAGTCCGGGCCTCATAGTTCCGTTGGTCCAAACCGGTGTCTACTGCATAGCCAAACGGCACGATGAAGTGGTCTCCAGCAGACAGGGCGCGTGAGAAGTGATTCCTGTTCGGACTGTCACTCCCGAATGCGCGCATGATGAGCTTGCCTGTAAGTTGCGACCATTCATTTTCCCTTGTTTCGGCTTCGCTGTAGCTGAGGCGTTTCAGCTCTTGCAAGGCTTCCAGCTGCTTTGACAATGCGGACCTTCACCGTCACCCGTCGGGACCGCACGCGTGCGCCGGATTGTCGATCGAACGACCAGCCCGACCCGCGCGGGAAGCTCGCGGCGATCTTCGCCCCTCGGCCTCGCGAGTTGAACCGGCCCGGCGAGGACGACGGCGCACGCTGCGCTGAAGCCCCGGGCAGGGCGCTCGGCAGCTGACGCGGATCGCCGCCGGCACGGGCGACGCGGCCCATCAGTGCCGTGCGCAGCGTTGTCGGGGCGGGAGCCCTGCCACGGCGGGATCGGCCTATCCGCGGCTCGAATCGATCTTCGTCCTGTGCCATAATCGTCGAAATTGGGCGGCTGGAACGATGTCGGCAAGTATCTCCCTGGTAGGTGCTTGAATCGTCTTAAGAAAAGAACTGTAGGGAAGTAAACAGTCTCCCAATTTGGTCAAGGGGAGCGGCAGTGTCTCCCTAAAAAGCGATGTGAAGACAACCACTTGCGCCAGAATGGCGCGCGAACGCAGTTCGCTTTATCTTGCCTTCTTAATCGGGGTCTCCTTCTCTTCTCGGCCATTTTCGCCTGCTCTTCTCCATCATGTCCGGACCTGCGCTGCTCTGCGGTACGGTGCGCTCGTTGTTAAACCACCCGGTCGCTCCATCTCCGGCCTGTGTGTCCCGGTGCGCCGTGCATTCTTCCGCGCTTATCGATGGCGGATTGGGGACCGTCTGAGCGGTTGTCGATTCGTCGCGGCGCATCTCGGCATCGGATTGGCGCGGCCGCATAACATGCGCTCGAGGTTGGTCCAAAATCGCTCCTGCCACAGGCAAGATATCGTGCTTCCCGTCGTCTATCGTCTGCGTAAGTCGTCATCCGCCGGAGCGAATCTCCATTGGTCGCTCGCACGCGCGCCAGCTTAGGGTTGAAGCGACCCCGAACGCCATGCGTGGACGCCCAGAAGCTTGTGATCCTTCGCCGTCGGCGCTGCCTCGGACGTGTCGTCGGCATGCAGCCGATCCGCATAAACCGTGCCGTCTCGCCACATCGCGCGCCTTATGACCGCGAGCTTGCGGGCCACCGCCACCACCGCCTTCTCGTTGCAAGCGCTTGGCGATCTTTTGGCCTCAGCTTTTCAGCGCCGTCTTGCCTTTGTAGCGCGTCAGCATGGCGCTCGCGGCCTCGTAGAGCGCGCGCCGGACGTCCGGATCGCCGGCCGTTGCGGCGAAGGGCATCAACGCCTTTGCAATTGCCTCCAGTCACCACGGAACATTGCAATAAGACCGCTTCCTGGTCATCGACGACGCACAGTGCCGTCTCCTCGATCGGCACAACCAGCCCTGCAACGTGCGCCATCGCCGTCACCCTCCGTCGCGTCGGCGGCCGGGAGTCGGCGCCGGCGACGGACAATGTGCCCGTCGGTGACCGCTTCCGGGCGCGTCTCCGGGGAAGCGGCAGTGCGTCATGCCCCGATTACATCAGGAGTCTATGGCTCGGGTCCATGTGCCGCAACTCCGACACTCCGACACGCGCAACTCTCACCCAAAGCTATCCGGACCGCGATCGCTCATTGCGACCGCCCCAAGAGCAACAGCGCCCGAATAGCCCGTCGGACTGCGGAACGAGACCCGTTAGATCCTCGAGCCGACGGTCGTCGTCGGACGCGGCGACGTTGCTTCGGCGCAGGTCTAGCGCCGATCAGCGAACCGCCCGAACCCGCGATAAACAGAGACGCCTCGGTCCAGGAACGGTCGATGGAGGCCAGCGGGACCGCATCGTCGGGTGCATAGCCGCTGACCTGGAGCGACGCGTGCAAGGTACGCATGTGTCTCAATCGGCAGCGACCGGCCGAATGCGAGGTGATGTGCCCAGCGCGCAGGACCTGCGTTGTAGGCCGCGAGGAACCCGGGAACGCCACATCCGTCGTGCTGCTCGTTAGGCAGGCCGCGCCCGCGATGATGTTGTCGTGCATGGCGCATGGATCGGTGCCGAGACGACAGCGCTGGTGCAGACCGGCCGATGTCGCCGGCATGATCTGCGTCAAGCAGACCACACCATTGGGCAGGATGGCGTGACAGCCCCGGACCTTTCCGCGCGCAGGACGGTGCCCATGCATCCCGCCGAGCGCCGAAGCGCTCAGAAACTTCGGCGCCGAGCTCGCCGAAGACGATGCGCTGGCCCGACTTTGATTGTGCACGTGCCTCGCCACCGCAAGGGCGGCGGCGCGGCGTTCTCCTTGCGCATAGATCGCGGCCTTCCTGACGGCCCTCAAGGCCCAGAATACGTCATCGGAATGTGCGTCGTCTCCCAGCTCGCGCACCTGCTGGTCAATCTGAACACGGTAGTGGTCAACATCTAGTCTAAAACTTGACCCGAGCTGGATGCCGCAAAGGGCGGATTTCCCCCGTCCAGTAGTAGTTCGGGAACAATCGGAATCGCCTGGACAACTGACCTTCGTTCGATGAGATCCCGATGGCCGTCATTTCTGTTGGGGCGGGAAGTGGCCCTTCAGGGTGTTCAAGCGCGCTGATGGACGCGGTCGGGCTCCCGCTCGAAAGCCTCGATTAGAAAGCGCTCGAGGGGCTTTTCGGACGCCGTCTTCGGAATGTCCGTGAGGACCTGAAGGAAGCTCGGGACAAAATTGGCTTCCAACCGGCTCTTGCAGATTTCAAAGAGGCGCGGGGCATGGAATGCCGACGGGTCTTTGGGCACAATTGCGGCGACCACGTCCTTCTCGCCGGGGACCTGATTCGGGCTGGCGACGCCGTAGACATAGACATCGTCGACGAGACCCGATTCGGCGATCGTCTTTTCGATGAAGGCTGTGTTGACGAATTCGCCGTTGCGCCGGATTCCTGCGCCTTTGCGGTAGTCGAAGTACAGCCAGCCATCTTCGTCCTCGTGCGCCACGTCGCCCATGTGCAGCCAGCCGCCCGCGCATTTCCTCGCAGACGCCGCTCCGTCGCCGAAATACTCGACCATGAAGGGCGCGTCGTTGGCGTGGCGAAACAGCAGTTCGCCTGCACCGCCGCGCGGCACGTCATTTCCGTGATCGTCCACGATACGATGTTTGAGCGAAGGCGGCGGCTTGCCGATGCTGCCGATGGGGCCCGAGCCAGGATAGTTGAAGGTCAAGCCGCCTTCGGCGGCGCCGTAGAACTCAAGGATTCTGACATTGAAGCGCTCTTCGAACGACTTCCAGATCGCGGCCGGCATCCCGGCCGAAACGATATGGCGAACAAGGTTGTCCGAATCCTCGGGAAGCGGCGGTTCGGCGTAGACGGCCGTGGTCATGCCCCCGAGCAGCGTGAAGCTGGTGGCGCCGTACTTCCGCGTGATGTTCCAAAGACGCGATTTCGTGAACCGCCGAGACAGAACGCATCTGAGCTTGCACGCGAGCGCCGCGCCCAGGGTGATGATCTGAGCGTTCGCGTGGGTGAGCGAAAGACCAGAGTAGAGTTTCTCGTCCGGCCCGTAGCTGAAGAGGCGCGGGGCCATCAGCGACGTCTCGCAATACCGGCGCTGTGTCATGACGATACCCTTCGGATCGCCAGTCGTGCCCGATGTGAAGATCAGTTCCAGCGCGCTGTCGGGATCATCGCCCAGGATGGGAAGGTCCGGCGGAGCCACAGGCGCGAGCGCCGCCCAGTCCGCCACCCCGGGATACTCGGCCAGCGGTCGCGCGCCCTCGTCCGTCGCAAAGGCCGCGATCCACGCAAGGCGAGGAAGGGAAGCCTTGACGTCCAGCAAATTGTCGAGCGCATAGTCTGCGGCGAACACGCCAGTACACTCGACCTTGTCGAGCTGGAAGCGCAATTTGTCGCCCTTGGCGCGCGGATCAATCGGCACGACCGCTGCGCCAAGAATCGACGCCGCCGTCATGGCTTCGACAAATTCGGGATGATTGGCCATCAGCAGCGCGAAGCGCTGTCCCGGCTTGACGCCAAGATCCTTGAGGACCTTTGCCAGGCGGCGACCGTTGTCCCAAAGATCGCGGTAGGTGCGCGTTTCGTCGGGTCTCACGCCTCCGCCTTCAAACGTGACCACGTCGAAATCGGGTATCTCCTCGGCCCGGTTGGCGATGAGATTGGCGAAAATGTCTTCTCGGCGGTTCGACATTCGTGCCTCCTTTTATCGAGCAAGCAACGTGAGACAAGCGACAGCTTCTTCGACGCCGGCCAGGCCGCCACCGTTTTCGGCCAAGGCAATGCGGGCGCCCGCGGCTTGACGCTGGCCCGCTTCACCCCGCAGTTGCGTCACCAATTCGAAAATCTGCGCCAAACCAGTGGCGCCGATCGGATGGCCCTTGGATTCGAGCCCGCCCGACGGATTGATCGGGATCCGGCCGCCAATCGAGGTTTCGCCCCGTTCCGCCGCCGGTCCGCCTTGCCCGAAGGGGACGAGCCCAAGCAATTCGGATTGCAGGACCTCGCCGATCGCCGTTGCGTCATGCACTTCGGCGACGCTGACGTCCGAAGGGCCCAGGCCGGCGGCCTCGAACAGTTTGTGCGACGCCTTGCGCACCAGATGATGCTCAAGATCGGTCGCAGGTCGATCGGCGCTAGTCTGCATCGCGCAGGCGAGCACCCGCATCGCGCGCCCGGCCGACCCCTGCAGGCGCTTCAGGCCGGATTCGTTGCAGAGAATCGCCGCCGCCGCGCCGTCGCTGACCGGCGAGCACATCGGCAATGTCAGGGGATAGGTGATCGGCGGCGCGGCGAGGATCTCATCGATCGAGTAGGCGTCGCGATATTGGGCAAACGGATTGTGGATGGAATGCGCGTGGTTTTTTGCGGACACCGCCGCAAATTGGCGCTGCGTCGTGCCGAATTCGCGCATATGCATGCGGCCCATCGCGGCGTAGATGTCCATAAAGACGCTGTAGGGCTTGGCCGAAGTCGAGCCCGTCGGCGCTTCGACGCCGCGGCCCATTTCCATCAGGCGTTCACGATTGGCCGCGGTGTCATGAACGTCCCAGGCGCCGTCGAAGGCCGCGAAGGTGCGCGCCTTGTCGTCGGAGAACATTTTTTCCGCTCCGACCGCCAGGACGATGTCGGCGGCGCCGGCGCGCAAGTGATTCACGGCGAGATGGAAGGCGGTGCTGGCGCTGGCGCAGGCGTTCTCGACATTGACGACCGGCAGCCCTTGCAGCCCGATGCCGCGCAGAGCGAGCTGACCGCGAATCATGTGCTGGCCGTCGATATGGCCTTGCGTTGCATTGGCGAAATAGGCCGCCTCAAGCTGGGTCCTGTTGCAACCAGCGTCGGCGAGCGCGGCCTCGACCGCGCGCGCGGCGAGATCTTTGACGCTTAGCGACATGTGTTTGCCGAACGGCGTCATGCCGACGCCGGCGACATAGATTGTCATGCTCATGTTGACCTCGAGTGGAGACTGCGGTCCAGTTCGAGCGGCGCGGTTGCGGCTCTAGCCGCTTGCGCGCCGCCTCGTTGGATCACCTCGCTTCGGATGACTAATGCTGCTGGACTTCGTGCGCGAGGTAGCCTTCGTCTGCCTGCGCCGCGAGCAGGCGCCGCGCGCCCAAGACCTTGGAGCTCGAGGCGAAGCCGACGGCGCGAAGCCGCCCGGCGAGCGCTGCGCTGGCCGCCTCGGCCGCGAACACGCCGGTTTGCGCGTAAGCCGAGTTGCCGCGCAGGATCACGCTCACCGACTGGGTGTTGCCGCGGGCCTGGCACGAGATCACGCTGCGATGAACCTCCGGGCTCTCGCGAGGCGGCTCCTTCTGGGTGACCTGACGCCCGATCGTATTGGTCACCTCTTCCTGCGCGGCCGCGTCCAGATGCCGGTGGTTCTCCTCGAACTGCCTCAGGAGCCCTGCGATCGACAGCATCATCTCCTGGTTGCCGAGGGCGAAAAGCACGGAGCAGTTGCGCACCCGCGCATCGCCCTCATACCAGACCGGCTCACCGGCGCCGCCCCAGGGCAGGGCCTTGAGCAGGCGGTGGATGCCAGGCACTGAGACGTCGTAAGTGGTGGCCCACGGCCATTGCGCGAGCGCGCCATTGCTCAAATAGTACATGGGCTTGGTGCACATGCGCAGAAACGACATTGTCGACGCGATGCTGACTTCCGAGTCGCCGTAGTAGAGCACGTCCAGCGTGTCGATCCCCGGCGTCTCGAGCGCGATATCGGCGGCGATGGCGCCGGCGCTCCACATGTAGGAATTGGCCGGACACAGGGCGAGTTCCTTCTTCGCGAAGGCCGCGCCGAATTCCTTTTTCAGGAGCAGCATCCAGTCGGTCTCGCCGGTGGTGTCGAAGTAATGGCAGCCCGCGGCCAGGGCCGCCTCGACCACCGGACGGCCCAACTGCATGAAGGGGCCCACGATGTTGAGGACAACCTTCTTGCCCTTGAACAATTCCGTCAGCGAAGCGACGTCGTGCGGCACACCCACGCAAAGATAGTCGGCGCCCTTAAGCTCCGGCACCTTCTCCATTTCGGCGGCGAGCCTTGTCTTATCCCGGCCCGCGGCGATGAACGGGATGCCGCGCTCGGCGAGTTTCCAGGCCGTGAGCTTGCCGGTATAGCCGCTGGCTCCGTACACGACGACTTGATAGTTGGCAGACATGGTTTTGGTCTCCGTTGCGAGGGTAGGTGGGGGCCTTCCCGGAGGGCAGGGCTCTCCGGATCGGGTATCGGGGTGAAGCGATGGGTTGGCGTTTCGGACCGCCGATTACAGGCGGTCAGGATCCGCGAGATAGTAGCCGCCCTTGATGGCAAGGATTTCGTTGCAGCCGTCCTCGATCAGGGAAACGCGGGCGTCGCGCAGGATTTTCTCGATCGGGTATTCGCGGGTCAGGCCGTTGCCGCCGAATAGCTGGAGCGCGTCGCTCGCGACCTCGAACGCGGTCTGGGTCGCAGTGACCTTGGAGGTCATGGCGGCTTGCAGGGCCGGCTGCGGCGCGGTGAAATTGTAGTGCGCCACGCGCCGGGAGAGCGCGCAGGCCGCCTCGACTTTGCGGAACATATGGAAGAGCCGGTGCGCCACCGATTGGTGGCGGATAATCGCGACTCCGCCCGCCTTGCGCTCATGCACATAGCCGTGCGCAAGATCGTAGGCCGAGCGGGCGCAGCCGGTGAAGATCGCCCCCATCAGCGCATTGGCGAAGCAATGGACGGCATAGACGGCCGCTGGGTATTGATCCGGTCCTGCCAACAGATGTTCCTTGGACAGGCGCACGTCGTCGAAGAAGATTTCGCCCTGATTGAGCGCGCGCTGCCCCATCTTGTCGAGCGGCTTGCCGCGGCTGACCCCCTTGGCGTCGCCGGGGACGATGACCACCGCGCCCTGTTGCGTGCTCGGTCCCGAGCCGGCGTCGGCCGCCGCGTAGAGAATGCAGACCTGGCCGATGACGCCGTTTGAAACCCAGGCCGACTTCTGGCCGTTGATGATGAGTTCGTCGTCCTTGATCGTTACGACGCAGTTGGGTCGGCCATAATTTCCTTGCGGGTGGAAAATCATGCGGTTGGGATCGAGCATGTCGGTGCCGTGGTCCGGCTCGGTGATCGCCCAGCATCCGAGCTTGTCGTCAGATGCGATGGCGCGGCAGAACGAATTGCCGAGGACCGTGCTCATCAGGGCGGGCAACATGCCCGCGCCGATCGTAACCGCGAGGCCCGAGTCGCCCCAACCCAGCTCCTCGAACAGGATGCACATGATGCGGGCGCGCTCTGCCGGCTCGAAAGCAAGCAGGGCGTCGACGGTGAAACCCAGGGCGCCGAATTGCTTGAGCGCGTCCCAAAGAGGCGAATCGGCTGCGATCACTTGTTCGGGCGTCATCCGGTCGAGGGCCAGTCCGACGGGACGCATCACGTCCTGCGCATAGCGGCGGGCGGTCTCCTGCACCGCGGCGGCGGTGTCGACGAGCTCGGGCTCCGCGCCGAGCGGCGTGAGAGGGACTGTTGCAAATGCGTGCGCGGCTGCCATAATTCGTCTCCTTGGGACCGTATCGATTGCGCCTGATTTCAGGATGTTCGCGGCGTCTGAGCGCAACCTAGGCGGACCGCTCCTTTGCGCCCATCACCCGAACTCGAGACTTCGGTGGGCCTGAGGGGGGAAACGGAGGGTGATCCGATGGGGGAGGAAGGCGGCCTCGCGCCGCTCGGCCTGGTCGCCCGGCCAGACCCCCTGCCACGACCCGCGAGCGCCGCGCTGGACAGCTCCGTCCGCGCCAAACTGAGCTTCATGCCCAGCCCGCACGGGCAGATCGAGCGCAGTCGGCTGGCCTCCGTGCGCGACGCCGCCGTCCGCGCGCGTCTTGTCACGCTCACGGCGCCTGGCGGGTATGGCAAGACGTCGCTGGCGGCCGAATGGGTCGCTCACTGGCGCGAGCAGGGGTTCCTGTGCGCCTGGCTCAGCCTGGAGCACGACGACGACGTGCCCGCGCGCTTTCTCTTCTGTCTGACGCAAGCTCTGCGCGCTCTTGGGGGGAGCGTCGGCGAAGCCGCACAGGCCCTGCTAGCCGGAGCAACCCTCACCGCGCCGCGCGCCGTGGTTTCCATGCTGATCGGCGATCTCGAGCGGGTCGAGCGGGAGGTCTTCCTCGTGCTCGACGACTATCAGTGGATCCGCGATCCTACGATTCACGATGCGATCGCTTTTCTGCTGCTGCACGGACCGGTGCAGCTGCATGTCGTCATCGCCTCGCGGTCAAGGCCGGAACTGCCGTTGGCGCGTCTGAGGGCGCTGGGGCAATGGCTCGAACTGGACGTCGCGGATCTGCGCTTCGACGAGGACGAGACCCGGCGATTCCTCGTGGCCGCCAGCCCGAGTAAGCCAACGGCCTCGCAGATCGAAAGCTTGCACGCGCGCACCGACGGCTGGGCCGCGGCGTTGCGCATCGCCGCCTTGGGCGCCAGCGGCGCCGGCGCCGTCGATCTGCGGGCGTCCGGCGCCTCGCGGGCGTTCGCTTCCCTGATGGACGATTTGCTCGAGAGCCTGCCGAGAAGGACCGTCTTGTTCATGGCTCGGACCGCTGTGCTTGAACATTTGAACGCCGGGCTTTGCGAAGCCGTGACCGGCGAGACCGACAGCGCAGCCCTGCTCGACGAACTGGAGCACAGCTACGCGTTGGTGGAGCCATTCGATCACGAAGGCTGCTGGCTGCGGTACCACCAGCTGCTGCTCGACTACCTGCGCGGACCTCTGACCCTCAGACTGCAAGTCGATCCGGCCGAATCCCATCGCCGGGGGGCTCAGTGGTTCGCGAGGCGAGAGACGTGGACCGACGCGGTGCGGCATGCGCTCGCCGCCGGCGATACCGCTCAGGCGCTGGATTGGCTGGCGCATTGTGGCATGGCGCTGGTTAAGAAGGGCGATCTGATGACCCTGCTCTCCTGGCGCCGCTACCTTCCGCCGGATTTGATGCGCAAGCAGCCGAGCGCTCAGATCGCGGTGGCCTGGGGGCTCACGCTGGCAATGCGCTACGACGACGCCGAGCCCATTCTCAATGAGGTCGAAGAGGGAGAGGCGACCCTTCCCGCGATCGAAGCGCGCACACAATGTCAGGCGTTGCGCGCGGTAGCCGCCGCGTTGCAGGACGACTCGTCGCGAGCCGCTGAACTGGCTGAATCGTGGAGGGCCCTAAGCCACGGGGTCGACGCGTGGACCGAGAACGTCATCTCCAACGTGATGCGATACGTCCACTGGAAGGCAGGTCGATGGTCGGACGTTTACGAACAGCCCTGGAGGCCCTATTCGCTTGAAGACGATCCCCGTAACGTCTTCTCGACCATCTATCGCGAAGTCTTGTTGAGCTGCGTTGAGTTGGAGCAGGCGAGATTCGGCGTGGCCGAGCGACATGCGCGGGAGGCGCTGCGATTGGCCGAGTTGCACGCCGGCGCGTGTTCGGTCGCATCAGCGTTGGCGGCTCCGCCATGGGCCATGATCGCCTATGAACGCGGTAATTTCGATGCGGCTGAAGCCATTCTCAAGCCGCTTGTCTCGCTCATCGACACGACGTCGATGCTGGAAAGCGTGCTTCAGACTTATCTGACCCTCGGCCGCATCGCGCGCGCCCGCGGCGATGCCGGACAGGCCTATGCGTTGCTCGAACACGCCGAGTCAATCGGATACAATAGGGTGTGGGACCGGCTGGTCGCCGCCATGTTGCTCGAGCGGCTGCGTTGGCTTTGCGCCGACGGTCGCCTCGACGAGGGTCGCGCATGCGGCGTACGTCTAGGGCGCCTGGCCGCCAACCACGCGGAAGCGACGCTTTGCGCGCGCTCGGACCTGGCCGTCTATCGCGACTGGGGCCTAGCCCATTTGGCTTTGTGCGACCAACGCGGCTCCAAGGCGATCGAAGGATTCGCGCGGCTCTATGCGGACGCGCGCGCGCGTCGCTTCGAGTATCGGGCGTTGCAACTGGGCGTATCCCTGGCGCTGGCGCATATCGCCTGCGATGACAGGGACGGAGCATTCGGCGTCCTCGGGCAGGTTCTGCAAGGAGCGCAGCGCAGCGGCGCCAGCCGCTGCATCCTCGATTTCGGCGAAGATGTGCGAGCCATGCTTCCGCGCTTTCTCGTCAGCGAGCAGCGGGATCCGGCGTTGGTGCCGTGCGTACAGCGTCTGCTTTTGCGCAATGCGGAGGCGGCCCCCCAAGCCGGCTACGACGCTTTGAAGGCATTGACGGAGCGCGAACGTCGCGTGCTCGCGCTCGTGGCTCTGGATCAGTCAAACAAGGAAATCGCTCGTTCGCTCAATATCTCTGCTGAGACCGTCAAGACGCATCTCAAGAACATTTTCGTAAAGCTCGACGTGCAGCAGCGCTGGCAAGCCGCCGAGCTCGCCCGTTCGCTCGGGCTGCTCGACGAACGGTGATGCGTCTGACCAGGCTCTGGGTCCGGCGCGTTGCGATGCTGGTCCGAGTTCCCCTTGTTCAAGAACCAAGCGGTGGGCCCATCGACTGCGCCGCAACAGAAGACTCAGCGGCGATGGGAAGTGCGAATTCGAACGTGCTTCCACGCGACGGGTTCGCGCGCGCCCAGATTCGTCCCTGATGCGCCTCAATGATCGAACGGCAGATCGACAAGCCCACCCCTGTTCCGCCCGGCTTGGTCGAGTAGAAAGCCTGGAAGACTTGATCGACTTTCGCCGGGTCGAGGCCCAAGCCCGAGTCGCTGACCGAGACGACAAGCTTCGCTCCACCATCCTCACGAGTTTCAATCGACAGCTCACGCGGCTCGCCATGGCCCATGGCTTCCACGGCGTTGAGCATCAGGTTCAGGATCACTTGCTGAAGCTGCACCCGGTCCCCCAGGATCAGCGGCGCGGGCTCGCCGAGTTTCAAATTGAGCGCCACGCGACTGCGGGTGACTTCGTCGCGCGTGAGCGCGATCACTTCGCGGATCGCGTCGTTGAGGCAGAGCCGGTCCATCGTGACCGGAGCCCTCCTGCCAAGAGCGCGTATCCGATCGATCACGTCGCTCACGCGCTGGCCGTCCCTTGCGATTCGCGCCAGCGTTTCCCGCACTTCGGCGAGATTGGGCGGCTCCCCTCTGAGCCACCGCAATCCGGCACCGGCGTTCATGATGACCGCGGCCAGAGGTTGGTGGATTTCATGGGCGATCGATGCGGTGAGCACGCCCAGCGTCGTCACACGGGCGATGCGCGCAAGCTCTAGCCGCGTCTCCTGCAGTGAGCGCTCGGCCTCATCGGCGCGTACCCGGTCGCTCACGTCCTTGGCGGCGCCACGATAACCTAGGAAGCCGCCCTGTTCGTCGAACACTGGCTTGCCGCTAACGGACACCCACATTGTCGATCCATCCGGCCGCACCGTCTTGTACGTGAAGTCGCGAAATGGCTCGCGCGCGTCGAGGATCGCGCGATGAACGCGCCATTTCTCGGGCTCCTCGTCGACGTCGGCGGCAACGTCCCAACGGGTGGCGCCAATCACGGCGGCGCGAAACGGGGCCTGGTGCGACAAATTCGTGAATCGAAAGTCAGGCCCCATCTCCCAGAACCAGTCGAACGCGGTCTCGGCATAGTCGCGAAAACGATGCTCGCTCTCGCGGACAGCTTGCTCCGCCTGCTTGCGCTGAATGATGTCCCGATCGTTCATGCTCCGCTCCGCGGGCATTGGTTACACTGTTCTCAGTCCAGAGCCAGTTTCCGTGACCCTCATGATGTAGAGACGCTCCGGGACCGAGATTCCAATCGCTCCATCGCCGCCTCGACATGCTGCGTTTGCCAAGCGGCGGCTAACGTCATCAGCCTGCCGATCATCGACCCCGGCCAGGGCGCCGAGGGTCAACCAATATGCCGCGTTCACGAAGCAAGCATCCGCTCCGCTGGCGCGTTCTCCGCAGGCGCCGGCCTCATCTCGAATATGATGCGGGAGCTGCGCTGCCCGGTGAGATACGACCAGACCCATTGCGTCCGCACGCGCAGCCGATTTTGGGGCTGCGGCAGCGACATGACATGAACGAAGGCCCAGATGAGCCAAGCGATGAAGCCGCTCATCCGAATCCGGCCCGCTTCCAGTACAGCAAAATTCTTGCCCACGACCGCCATATTGCCTTTGTCGAAATACCTGAACTCACGCGCCGGACGTTGGCCTTTGAGCTCGCGTACAATTCGCTTGCCGACGAATCGACCTTGCTGGATCGCCGCTTGCGCGACTCCAGGCACTGGCCGGCCGGCCTTCGGAAGGGCCGATGCATCGCCGACCACGAAGATGTGGGACGCGCCTGGAACGTTCATGAACGGATCGACCAAAATCCGGCCGGTGCGATCCGTCTCGACGCCGAGCAATTTGGTGATCGGGGACGCCGAGACGGCGGCCGTCCACAACACCGTCGCGCTCGGGATCCGCTTGCCGCCAGCAACCACGCCCTGATCATCGACCGTTTCGACTTTGACCCCGGTCCAGATGGCGACACCGAGCCTTTCGAGCCGTTTGGCGACTCTCTTCGACAGACTTTCGGCGAAAGTCGGCAACACGCGGTCGGCGCCGTCCAGGAGGATGATGGCGCTGGCGGCAGGATCGAGGCGGCGAAAATTCTTGCGGAGCGTGACTCTCGCCATCTGAGCCAGCGAGGCAGCGAGTTCGACGCCGGTCGGCCCTGCGCCGACCAGCACGAATGTCATTTGGCGCTGACGCTCGGTAGGATCGTCGGCGACTTCCGCGAGCTCGAACGCGCTCAGAATCTTGCTGCGGATCTCCTTGGCTTGGCTAAGCGTCTTGAGCCCGGGCGCGTGTCTGGCGAACTCGTTGTGGCCGTAATAGCTCGGCTCCATGCCTGCCGCCACCACCAGGAAGTCGAACGGTATCTGGCGAATTCCCAGCCCCGGGCAATGCGCCTCGACGATGCGGGTCTCGAGATTCGCGGTGGTCACTTCGGCGAGCATCACGGTCAGGTTTTTCTGCTTGGCCTCGAGTTCCCGTACTGGCGCTGCGATCTCGGATAGCGACAACACGGCCGTCGCCACCTGGTACAGAAGCGGCTGAAAAATGAAATGATTGCGCCGGTCGATCAGACAGATGTCGACGTCGGCGTGGCGCAGCGCTCGAGTCGCGGAAATGCCGGCGAAACCCGCGCCTATGATGACGACGCGCTTCCGCTTGGCTGGATTGGCGGCCACGGTTTGGCGCGTCGCTTTGGACGACGGCTGAAGTTGCGTCATTGTAAACCACTCCAATTTTGCCAAGTTCGATAAAGTCCTGTCTCCCGGATTCTTCCAAATCGGTCCTATGGGTGTTCAAAACAGCTTGGCTACTCGAAGCGTCAAACCAAAACCTTCCTTAAACCCGCCAGACACGTTCACATCATGACTAACTGACACCAAACCTTGCCAGGTTGGCGAGACGAACATCATATAGGTCATTCGAAGCTGATCTTCTCTGGTCTTCAAGCCATCGTTTACTCCAGCAATCTTCTGAGCGCCCCCGAAAATTCCGGCATACCCGACCGAGATGAAAGCATTCGATGCTGTGGGCAGCCAGGTCCGGACAAGATCGGTGACGTCGTAACTCAGCCACGCATAAGTTTCGAAAGTGGATGTTTGAGTAAGCTTTTGGCGACCGGTCCCCGCCTCGTCGCTATCGCCGTAATAGGTCCAGTCGACCGACATATCGAGGGTTAGCTTATCGACGACGCCTTGCGTCCAGTCGGCCTGAAGCTGATTTACCCAGCGATCGCCTCCGATGTTAAGCGGCCGACCTCTGCTATAGGTTCCGACCGGAATGGTGACGTAATCAGCGGCAGAAAACCACTGTCGTTGCTGTGGCCGGTTGATGAGCCAGTATCCGGCGGAGACAATAGGGTCTCCTATCCCGGATGCATTTCCCAATCGGTCGCCATCGATTTTTCCGTCGGTCAAGCTTCCAAACGGCACCAGAATATTGACGTCCCAGGGATTTCCGAAGATCATGTTCTGGCCATAATAAAGGTAGCGCACGATACCTAGGTCGCTATATAGGCTGCTATTATGACTTGCAGTTCCAGTAATTGTACTATTAAAATAGTTATGTAGTCCGAATTCATAGTAACCCATTGCCACCTGCGTTCCAGGCGGCAATGGAACCCAATCGAACGGTTGATAGTCGATTGCTCGGGAGGGCGCCACACTCAGCACCGCAGCAGCAAGCCCCCCAACGGAGATCGAACAAAGTGTTCTTACGGCTCTCACGTTCGGCCCCGCTTCCTCACTGCGCGGTGTAGCCGCCATCGATCACCAGCTCCGAGCCGGTCATGAATTTCGACTCGTCTGAAGCGAGATAGACGACGCCCCAGGCGATGTCGTCGGGCTCGCCGAGGTGACCGACGGGGTGAAGCGCGATGAGCGCTTGTCGACGCGCTTCGGCGTCGCCAGGACCGCTTTGGACCATCGGCGTCCAAATGTAGCCGGGATGGATTGAGTTGACGCGGATGCCGGTGCCTGTCTTGGCGCAATGCAGCGCCGCCGATTTGGTGAAGAGGCGCACGCCCCCCTTGCTGGCGTTGTAGGCGGGGAGATTTGGGTCCCCGACCAGCCCCTCTATTGAGGAAAGGTTGATGATCGAGCCTTTGCGACCGCTCTGCTTCATCGCGCGGATGCCATGTTTGACGCCAAGGAACACGCCGTCGAGGTCGATGCTCATGAGCTTTCGCCAATCTGCGAAGCCGAGCTCCTCTACATTGGCGGTGATTGCGATGCCGGCGTTGTTGACCAGCACGTCGAGCTGCCCGAAGTTCGCCAGCGTCCGGTCAATCACCGAGATCCACTGGTCCTCCTGGCTGACATCGTGATGAACAAAGAGCGCTTTACCGCCAGCCTTTTCGATTTCAGCGACGGCTTCGGCTCCTTCGCTATCGCGCATGTCCGTTATGACGACGCGGGCGCCTTCGCGAGCGAGCAATGAGGCGGTCGCCCGCCCGAGCCCCATCGCGCCGCCGGTGACAAGCGCTACTTTGCCTTGCAAGCGATTCATTTAGGTACTCCTCTTCTTCATTGTTTGGGTCGTCGACGTCAAAAGGTGATCACCATCCGGCCGTCCACCTGGCCGGCCTTGAGGTCAGCGAATACCCGGTTGATGCTTCCGAGATCCGTCCTGTGGACGTGCGCTTGGACTTTGCCTTCGGCGGCGAACTGGAGGGCTTCAGCCAGATCTTGCCGGCCGCCGACGATTGATCCTCGAATCGTGATCCGGCCCATTACGATCTCGAAAATGGGGGCGGGAAATTCGCCGGGCGGAAGGCCGACGAGGGCGATCGTGCCCTTGCGCCTCATCAGGTGAATGGCTTGAGTGAAAGCCGCCGGCGAAACGGCCGTGACGAGCGCGCCGTGCGCGCCGCCGCCCGTTTGGCGCACAACCTGTTGCGCCGCATCGCGGGCGCGCGCATCGATTGTAACGTCCGCTCCCGAAGCGCGGGCGAGCTCCAGCTTCTCGGGGGTCACGTCGAGCGCGGCGACGTGCAGTCCCATCGCCTTGGCGTACTGAATCGCGAGTTGACCGAGCCCCCCTACGCCGGAGATAGCGATCCACTCGCCCGGTCTCGCCTCGGTCTCCTTGACGCCTTTGTAGGTGGTCACGCCTGCGCAGAGAATCGGCGCGAGCGCTGCAAAGTCGGGATTGGCCGGCAGCCTGGCCACGTAAGGAGCCGCGCCTATGACGTATTCGGCGAAACTGCCGTTCACGCTATAGCCGCTGTTGCGTTGAGCAAGACAGAGGCTATCCCACCCGGTTCTGCAATATTCGCAGCCTCCGCACGCGTCGTGCAGCCAAGCGAGGCCAACGGCGTCGCCCTCCCTGAATCCCGACACGCCGCTCCCAATCGCCGCGATGACGCCAGCGCCTTCGTGGCCCGGAATGAAGGGCAGAACCGGTTTGACTGGCCAATCGCCGTCAACGGCATGGAGGTCGGTGTGGCAAACACCGGTTGCCATGACTTTGATCAACACCTCCCCGGGTCCCGGTTCGGGAACCGCGATTTCCTCGATCGCCAAGGGGGCGTGAAACGTATGCGCCACTGCGGCTTTCATGGTTTTTGGCATGGTTCGATCTCCGCGACCGGGGCGAGCGCCGTTACTTCGGAAACAGGAATTGGAGCTGGGCCTGGACTTGCCAGCGCGGTCCGTAGGTCGGACGCTCGACCTCGTAGAAGGCCTGAACGCGAGCGTTCAGAGCTTGCCCAGCAATCTTGAACACCCGGCCAACGCCCCCGCCGATTGGCACAGTCCACTTGTTGTTGCCTGGGGCGGTCCAATCCGAAGTAATCACAGTGCTTGAAACGAGATACCAGGCGTTGGGGAAATTGTAGAAAACGAAAGGATTGAGGGTCATCTCATTGACCCGGACACGCCCGCTGCCGGCCCACGCGTTGTTCGCCAGCAAGCCGACCAGCCAGGGCCCCTGAATCGTGAGGGCGACGGCGGCGGGTCCGCCGCCCCACTTATCGACGGCCACCGTATCCACGAACTTGTTGGTCGCCGTCGGCGTGAAAAGTTGTGCACCGGCTCCCCAAATGATGGGGCCAGGATGCGACGGGACCAGATATGCTTGAGGCACAATATTGCCGAGCCCAAACTCCGGACCGTAATCTGGAGAGAACCTCGGCTGATAAGTTATTGGGATGATCGTTCGTGTGACAATGTTCCAATCGTCATTGATCCTGAACGGGTATACAGGCTCGACCAACAGGTCGTTCAGTGCGTGGTGGTACGGACCGGCGCTGAAATAGGTGTTGTTCTGGAAGGGAACGGTGACGATATTGGCGATCGGGTTCTGCGCGTCGTTGGCCAGGCTGTGTTCACCCTTCTCCGGCTCGGTTGCGGCAGGCGCGGAGGCCGGTGCGGCCGACGAGACGGCTGCGGGCTTGCGCGGTAGCTTCTTCTTCGCGTTGGCCGTCGCCGCTTCCGGCGGGGCCGATTGAGCCCATGACGGCGCGCACCCCAGTGCGATCGCCGCCAGCATCCCCGCCAGGACGGAGGCTCCGACAGCGCTTCCGGAGCGAGAGAAGATGTGCATCGAAAGACAAGCCGTCATTTGAGTATCGGGGATCGTTCGGCCACGTGATCCACGTGGTCGTCTTCTTTCTTGTCCGCTTGCTTGTCCGCTTGGCCAGGTCAGGCAGCCAGCCGCCTATCGCATAACCTGGCCCTGCGAGTTTGCCTGGAAACTTGCCCGGATTGAGCCGCTATGGGCTCGACCATTCCGGCTTGCTGGAGCCATGCGGGACCAGCACGGTTCGGAATGATCCCGGCGTCCGGGACAACACCACCTGATCGGTCATCCCCTGGTACGTGCCCAAAGGCGTTTCCGCGGTGAACAGGTCGGGAGCAATGTTGCGATGCTCATCGGTCGAGCCGGCGGTCGCTCGCGCATAGGCCTTGTCGAAGATGCCGAGCGAGAGCTGCCACAGCACGGTCCTGGTCAGGGACACGACCACTCGATAGCTTCCACCCTCGACGGCGCGCCGACGGAGCGCTTTGAGTATGCCGACCGTGGCGAGCCAGCCCACCACATTGTCGCAAATGGGAATGATGGGAGGCGATTTGGGCTGGGTGGGTGTTCCTTCGATCGCGAACAGGCCCGTGACTGCCGCGCCGATCTCGTCGAAGCCTGGACGGTTCGACCAAGGGCCTTTCTCGCCATGCAGGACGACCGTCGCGTGGATCAGTCCGGGCTTTTTTTCGCATAGCTCTTCGGCCGTGAGGCCGGTTCGCGCAAGATAGCCCGGGC
>Ga0074046_10001772_pt1 | contig 19077 bp, 11 predicted proteins | sample BogForMeECP23OM3_FD_94441 | JGI IMG/M metagenome (GOLD analysis project Ga0074046, IMG submission 94441) | Bog forest soil microbial communities from Calvert Island, British Columbia, Canada - Bog Forest MetaG ECP23OM3 | ecosystem: Environmental > Terrestrial > Soil > Wetlands ... | reverse complement strand
TCGATGCTGATCGACTCGTACGAGCTTTTTCGGGTGACGCGCAACGCCAACACGGAGCGCGACGAGGACGAGGCCGACGACTTGCTGGCGCTGATCGAATCCGAGCTGCGCGACCGCCGTTTCGCGCCAATCGTGCGGCTCGAAGTGCTGAGCGGAATTAATCCGGTTCATCGCGGAATGCTGGCCGCTGAACTTGGACTGGACGAACGCGCCGACGTGTTCGAAGTGGATGAGATGCTCTCGATGCGCGACCTGGGAGAGCTTGCGGCGATCGACGCGCCTGCGCTGCACGATCCGCCGCATCATCCGGTGGATCATCCGCGCCTCACCGTCGGGCGCAGCATCTTCCACGTCATTCGCGACGGGGGTCCGTTCCTGCTGCTGCATCCGTACGAGTCGTTCTCGACGTCGGTGGAGCGGTTTTTGCGCGAAGCCGCGGACGATCCGAAGGTCCGCGCGATCAAGATGACGCTGTATCGTACGTCGCCCGACTCGAAAATCATCAGCTACCTATGCGACGCGGCGCGCAACGGCAAGCAGGTGGCGGTGGTGGTCGAGTTGAAGGCGCGCTTCGACGAAGCTGCGAACATCCAGTTCGCGACCCGGCTCGAGGAATTCGGAATTCACGTAACCTATGGCGTCGTGGGTCTGAAGACTCACAGCAAGGTGATCCTGGTTGTTCGCCAGGACTACAACGGTCTGCGCCGCTACGCACACATCGGCACCGGCAACTATCATCCCGGGACGGCGAGATTTTATGCCGACTACGGACTACTGACTTGCGATGTTACTATTGGCGAAGACCTGACGGAGCTATTCAACTACCTGACGACTGGCTATATGCCGGATCGTCCCTATCGCAAGATCCTGCCGGCTCCGACCGTGCTCAAGCGCGCGCTGTTGGCGCGAATCGAGCGCGAAATCAAGCTCAATTCGGCCGCATCGCCCGGGCTGATTCAGTTCAAGATGAACGCGCTCGAGGACGTGGACATCACGCGGGCTCTTTATCGCGCCTCGCAGGCGGGCGTGAAGGTTGACCTGATAGTCCGCGACACCTGCAGGCTGCGCCCGGGAATCCAGGGGCTGTCGGAAAACGCGCGCGTGGTGAGCATTGTTGGCCGGTTCCTCGAACATGGCCGCATCTTTTATTTTCGCAGCGGCGGAGCGGAGGAGTTTTTCATCGGCTCCGCCGATTGCATGAAGCGCAATCTCGAGAGTCGCGTCGAAGTCGTCGCGCCGGTCGAGGATCCTCAACTGCGCAAGGAGTTGCGCATCGTGCTCGACCTCCAGCTGCGGGCCAATCGATGCCAGTGGGAAATGCTGGCCGACGGCGCCTACGTCAGGACCGCTGCCGCGGACGCAGCCCCAGCCTGCCAGCAGGCGATGATAGATTTCGCGGAGACGCGACAGACGGAAGCGACCAAGGTCAAGAAGCGCCGCTCCAAGGGCTTCGCCCGCCGCACGGTACGAGAAAGGAGCGGCGAGTGACGGGAGGTCTGCGTCCACTGGGTCCGGTTTTCTGATCCAACCCGCCCCCGCGTGGACGCAGTCGCACGGATGTACGCTGACGCGTGCCCGGGAATCGTGATTCATCTGGCAGCCGTAGTAGGCGCCAATCGCGCGAGTCCGGGACGATGGCCGCCTCATGACGGCCAGCCTGCGGCTGGCCGATCGAATCAGACTGCGGAGCGAGCGCGGCTATTCGCCGGGACGCGGCGGAATCGCAACGTAGTTGCCGGGATTCGCCGCCATCGCCTCGCGAATATCCGGATGCGCCGAGAAGAACGCGCCGAGTTGCGGATGCTTCTTCGCATAGGCGTCGTCATTGATCAGCGCGGGATTGTGGGCGAGTTCGCTTGCGACCTTCTGATGCCCGGCCGCGAAATCGTTCCAGGTCTTGAGCTTTTGCGTGTCGATATCGCGAGTGTCGGCGGCCTTGAACGTGGTCGTGGTATTTCCGTTGACGACGGTGCCCAGCGTTTTTCCTTCCTGCGCGATCGCCGGAGCGGCGAAAGCGACAGGAAGCGCAACTGCGATCAACAGAGTCGATATACGGTTCATATTTTCAGCTTAGTGCAGCTCGCTCGAAATGCAAAAATTGCCAGCGTGCCGTCAGGAACATAAACACGCGATTGGCATAAGCGGGTATCACCCGCGGCGCGTGGTTTACGGCATTGACAAGCCAACGCGGGCGCTGGCGGCGGCATGCGCGAGTGCCTCGCGCGTAAAGACCATCACGAGTTTGCGCTGGAAGAGATCACCTGTCGGGTGAGACTCTAGCGGGCGCGGATACGGAAAGTAGGTCTGTACGGCTCCCGCGCCATAACCCGCGACCAGTCGCTGAACGCATGCGTCCGACGCTCGCACGCCGACGCTGACGCGGCCTTTGTTCCACGGCGCCAGCCACAGACCTTCCGACGAATACGCGCCGTCCTCATTGCGCACCCATCCGGGCGGCAGCAGGCCCAGTTGTTGCGCCCGAAAAGGAGAAAGGCCGTCGGAAGGCCGGCCGCTCGCGAGATATCGATCCGCCGCATCGAGCAGCGCCGCGAAGCGAGCGTCGTCGAGCCGGCATTCCATCTCGACGGCGCTCGCGCCGCGCAATCGCTCGAGCGCGGCGGGGTCGGGACGCGCGAGCACCACGTCGTCGATCGCCTGCAGCTTGGCTCCGCTCGACTCGAGCATCGCGCGCCACGCCGCCGCCGACGGATCCTGCTGCCGAAAGACGACCGCGGTCACGCCGTGCGTCGCCATGAAGGCGTTGAGCTGCGCGGGCGCATCGGGGATTTCGCCGCCGTCGAGAAATGCGCCGACGATCGGCCACGCAAGAAACGACCTCGGCGTCGGCCCGAAGTGTCCTTCAGCGATCCCGAAATACATCCTCGCCGCCGCCTGCCAGTACATCGCGCTGCCCATCTCGCCGAACGGCAGCGCGAGGATTGTCTCGCCCTGGGTGAGATAGTTGCGGTAGGAGCCGGACCTGAAGAAGTCGGGCGTGTCGAGCTCATGCACAAATCGCCCGGCGTTCAGATTGGGAAGCATGAACAACACTACCGCGGCGACGATCGCGGCTTTTGCGGCGGCGCTCGCGCGAAGTTGGGCGATCCAGAGCGACGCGATCGGGGCAACGATTAGAAAGATATACATCGTGAAGCGACCCGGAAAGGCGCTGTTGATGAGCGGCGCGCGCGCCAGCAGCTTCCACGGCATCGCGAACAACACGTAGCCCGCAACGTGAAGCCGCGCGCCAAACGATGCGACATAAAGCGTCGCGAGCATGATCGCCACAAAGCGCGCCTCGGGCCGCTTCCAGCGCGATTTGAGGAACAACCCCACAATGATGACCAGCGGCAGGCCCAGGTATGCGCCGTTCTCGATCACGTTGTGTGAGTAGCGGCTCGAGATTGCCTGGAGCGGCGGAAGATGCCCCAGCGTCAGAGTGCTCGTCGGTATGAACATCTCGAGCAAATCGGTGCCGAACGGAGTCGTGTTCCAGAGGGGGTGCGATGAAAGGCCGCTGGCGACGACGACCCGATACAAATAAGGCGTCAGCGCGGCGACCGACGCGGCGAGCGCGATGGCGGAAAGTATCGCGAGGTCGCGGAGGCGCGTGGATATCGCGGGAATCGTGAGCCATGCGACGACTAGCGCGGCTGCGGCGAACATCACGATCGTCGCAAAAATTTCCAGACTGATCAGGAACTGGCATATGAGCGCCGTCGCGAGTGCGATCACGAACCACGGCCGCGCGATTTTTTCATTCAGCCTTAGCAGCGCGAGATAAACTACCACCGGCGCCAGAAATACCGCGGTCAACTCCAGGTGGCCTGCGGCCTGATGGCCGATCATGTAGGGCGAGAAGCCGAACAGGTACCCGCCGAGCATCGCGGGCCACGTCGAGCCTGCGATCCGCCGAACGAGGATGAACGCAGTGAGCGCCGCCAGCGCCGGCATCAACAGAATCGCGAGGTTGTAGGAGACCACCGCGCCATAGCGCGCCGTCAATGGAGCGGCAATCAGGCTCGGCAGCGGCACGCTGGTGACCCACGCAAGGTCAACGCCCTCGGGCGCCCAGATGATCCGCGGATGGAACGCGTCGAGGCGCTGCGCAATCGCGTGCGGCCACCATTGAAAACACCAGATGAAGATTTGCGGGTCGCGCCGATTGCCGGCATGAACCTCGGCCAATCGGGAAATCATCCCCCGCCCATAGAAGAGAATTGACAATGCCTGATAGACGACGAACGCGCCGAATGCACCTGCGAGCGAGCGCGGCTTGGGGACCTCGCCGGCGGCGATCGCGGGGATGAGCTTATCCTCCCGCACGCGCGAATTCGGTCGTGCGGCGGCGCGGCGCAATCGGGCTCTGCGCAACAGTCTTCGATTCCGTTTCGTTCATACTCATTTCCCGATGCCCTAATATCTATCGCGCAAGCACCATACCAATACGCAGCGCGGCGCCTGTCACCAGCTATCGACGTTGGGCCGCTTCTTGCCGGTGCGCGGCGCCTTTGGCGGCGTCGAGCGCAGACCCGCGGCGATCCATTTGCGTGAGTCGAGCGGATCGATGACGTCGTCGATCTCGAAGTGCGACGCGGTGTTCACCGCTTTCCCGTGGCGATACATCCGCTCCACCATTTCGTCGAACAGTTCTTTGCGCTTCCCGGGCTCCTCGACCGCGGCGAGCTCGTTGCGATAGCCGAGCTTCACCGCTCCCTCCAGCCCCATGCCGCCGAACTCTCCTGTCGGCCACGCGACCGTGAAAAATGGCGCCTTGAAACTGCCGCCCGCCATCGCCTGCGCGCCCAGTCCGTAGCCCTTGCGCAGCACGATCGTAAAAAATGGCACGCTGAGGTTCGCGCCGATTACGAACATCCGCGCCGCATGCCGCACCAGCGCCGTCTTCTCGACCTCCGGGCCAACCATGATGCCGGGAGTATCGCACAGGAATACCAGCGGAATGTCGAACGCGTCGCAAAGCTGCATGAACCGCGCGGCCTTGTCGGCGCCGTTGCTGTCAATTGCGCCCGCGAGATAAACCGGGTTGTTGGCGATCAGTCCGACCGGACGTCCTTCGATCCTGATCAGCGCCGTCACCATCCCGGGGCCGAACTGCCGGCGTATCTCGAGCACCGATCCGGTATCGGCCAGAGTCTCGATGACCGATCGGACATCGTAGATGCGAAGTCGATTCTCGGGAACGATTGTGCGCAACAAACGCTGGTCGGCGCATTCCCAGTCGCGAATCTCTCCCTGGAAATACGATAGGTACTGCTTGGCAACTAGTACTGCTTCGGCCTCGTCGGCGACCGGAATATCTACCACGCCATTAGCCACTTGCACGTCCATCGGTCCTACTTCTTCCGGTCGAAAAATACCCAGTCCGCCGCCTTCGATCATCGCGGGACCGGCCATCCCGATGTTAGATCCCCTGGTGGCGATTACTACATCGCAGCATCCGAGCAATACTGCATTGCCGGCGAAGCACCGGCCGGAGTTGATACCTACTAGCGGCACCAGACCGCTCAACTTTCCCCAGTAGTTGAACGCCAGGCAGTCGAGTCCTGCCACGCCAAGCCCGTCGGTATCGCCGGGACGCCCGCCGCCGCCTTCGGTGAAGAACACCACCGGCAGGCGCGACTTCTGCGCAATTTCGAACATTCGGTCTTTCTTGCGATGGTTCTGTGTCCCCTGCGTGCCGGCGAGCACGGTGTAATCGTACGACATGAGGATGCATTGCGCTTTGGATTCCTCGAACCGGTCGCCGTTGACGCGTCCGATTCCGGCGACCATTCCGTCGGCCGGCGTGTTCTTGATCAGGTCCTCGACCGTGCGCCGCCGCCGCTGCGCCGCGATCACCAGCGGACCGTACTCGACGAAGGTGCCCGGGTCGCACAGGTCGTCGATATTTTCGCGAGTGGTGCGCTGCCCGGTCTTGCGGCGGCGCGCGACCGCGTCGGGCCGCGCGGCGTCTAGTCCAAACGCATGACGCTCGACCACTTCCGCGAGATCGGGACGCACGCGATCCAAATCCACGTCTTTGGCCGCGTCGCGACGCGTCGTTTCGACCTCGGCCTCCTCGATAAAAGCCAGTGGATGTCCTTCGAAGATTGCGTCGCCCTTGGCCACCGTGATCCGCCGCACGATCCCGCTCATATCGGCCGCGATGACGTGCTCCATTTTCATCGCTTCCATAATGAACAGTTGCTGGCCGCGATGTACCCGGTCGCCTTCGCTGACATCGACGGAAACGATCGTGCCCTGCATCGGAGCCTCGATCGCGACCGTGTTCTCGGGCCCCGTGATGTCGTGCTCTGGTGGTGTCGCGACGGTGGTGGAAGCCGCCAATGGCGTCGGCGTGTGAATCCCGGATTTGCCATGATGGAGCACCGCCAGCGGATCGCTCGCGTCGATCTTTGCTCCTGCCCGCCGTGCGCCGGCATGCTCAGCGCCCGCTTTGAGAGCCGGCGCCGAACGCTCGAAGAACAGCCGCTGATGCCCGGATTCTGCACCGCCAACCAGCGCCGCGATATTGTCCTCGACGAAGCGCGTGTACACACGATTCGCGATGAACTCGGGATGCTGCAGCAGGCTCTGCAGGAATCCAATATTGGTCCGCACGCCCTCGATTCTGAATTCGCATAGCGCGCGATAGGTTTTCGTCACCACGTCGGCGAAGTCAGCCGAGTGCGAGTGCGCAATGAGTTTGGCGAGCAGCGAATCGAAGTTCGGGCTCGTCGTATATCCCGCATAGGCGAACGAATCGGTCCGCACGCGCGGTCCCGAGGGCGCCTCGAACGCGGTGATCGTTCCGCCTGCCGGTTTCGCGCTGCCATCGGCGCGCATCGATTCCATGTTGATTCGCACCTGCATCGCGAACCCGCGCGGTTTGGGAATGTCCGCTTGTTGCATCCCGAGCTCCGCGATCGAGTGGCCTGCCGCCAGTTGAATTTGCAGCTTGACGAGGTCGATGCCCGTCACCTCTTCCGTGACGGTGTGCTCGACCTGGAGCCGCGGGTTGGCCTCGATGAACGCAAAGGCCGCCTCGTCATTCTTCGCGGACGCATCGCCATTGACCAGAAACTCGAACGTGCCGAGGTTGTCGTAACGCACCTCCTTCGCCATCCGCACCGCGGCCGCCGTCAGCCGATCGCGAAGCGCCGGCGCCAGTCCCGGGCTCGGCGCTATCTCCACGATCTTCTGATTGCGGCGCTGGATGCTGCACTCGCGCTCCCAGAGATGGCTGACGTCGCCCGATCCATCCCCGATAATCTGCACTTCTATATGACGTGCGCGCGGCATCAACTGCTCGACGTACACGTCGCCGTTGCCGAACGACGCGCGCGCCTCGGACTGACAGCGTTTGTATGCTTTCTCGATTTCCTCGATGTGAGAGACGGCGCGCATGCCGCGACCGCCGCCGCCTGCCACCGCTTTGATCATCATCGAAGCGCCCGCGCCCAACGACGAAAAAAACCGCCGCGCTTCATCGAGGCTCGTCGGCCCCGAGGTCCCGCGCAGGATCGGCACGCCGCATCGCTCGGCCAGCCGCCGCGCCTGCAGCTTGTCGCCGAAAAGTTCGAGTATCTCGGCTCGCGGTCCCACGAACGTGATGCCCTCGATTGCGCATCGCCGCGCAAAGCCGGCGTTCTCGCTGAGAAAGCCGTAGCCGGGATGGATCGCATCGCAGCCCGCCTCTTTGGCGAGCGCGATAATCTGTTCTCCGTCGAGGTACGCGGCCGCGCCCGCGCCGCTTAGACGACGGGCCTCGTCGGCCTTGCGCGTGTGCAGCGACGTGGAATCGTCGTCCGGGAAAACGGTCACGGTGCGGATACCCATCTCGGCGGCCGCGCGGATGATGCGAATTGCGATCTCACCACGGTTGGCGATCAGAAGACTGTTCGGAGTCATATTTCTCTCGTCTCTTTTTCGGTACGCTCAATCGTTCGCCTGAATTTGTATCTAAAGCACGATGAGCCGGCCGCGCGAAAGCGCCGCGCAACCGATCGATAGGTTCATCGCCGTGCGCTTGCGGCGAATCGGCGCGCAACCTATGTACAATGTCATCGCGAGGGGCAGGTGAGCATGAAGATTCACAAATCAGCATTGGCGGCATTGATCGCAGTGGTGTGCTGGCGCGCCACGACCAGCATGGCCTTCGCCGCCAGCTCTCCCGCGGCGACTCCGAGCGCGGCGCCACCTGCCGGCGCTGCGGCTCAAGGCCCCGGCGACCTCGGCGCTGTGATCGCCGCAGGCGCGCTTGCGGATTTGCGCTGGTCCAATTTCTCTGACTATCGCGACGACGTAAAAAAATTCTACTACTCGGGTGGCAATTCGCTGGCCTGGATCCAAAACGGCAAGGCCAGCCCTCAAGCGCTCTCGATGATACTGCTCTTTCAGCAGGCTTCCTCGAAAGGCCTCAACCCCGACGACTACGACGCATCGCGATGGGCCGCGCGACTGGCCAAGCTCCAACCGTCGGCGCCCAAGCCATCCGATACCGACCTTGCGCATATCGATCTCGCGCTGACTGTCTCCGCGATGCGCTACATTTCCGCCCTGCATGTTGGAAGGGTGAACCCTCAACACTTCAAGTTCGGCCTGGTCGTCGGACCCAAGCGGTTGGACTTGGCCGAATTGCTGAGAACGCAGGTGCTTCCGGCGTCGGACATTCCCGCGGTTATCGCGAAAGTTGAACCATCCTATAATGGTTATCTGCGGGCTGGAGATGCGCTCCTCACCTACTCGAAGATGGCGAGCGCGGGTGATGCTCCGCTCATACCTGTACCGCAAAAGGGCGTGCGCCCCGGAAATTCCTTTGCGTCGATGCCTCAGCTAGTCGCGCGATTGCGTCAGCTCGGCGACCTTCCATCCAATGCCGAGGTGCCCGCTAACTCGACCGTTTACGACGGCGCCGTCGCCGGCGCTGTGAAACATTTTCAGCGTCGCCATGGCCTCGATATCGACGGCGTGTTGGGTAAGGGCACGGTGACCCAATTGAACGTGCCGCTCAAAACCCGCGTGCAACAGCTCCAACTCACGCTGGAACGATATCGCTGGATACCGCCGGACTTCCCCGAGCCGCCAATCATCGTCAACATTCCCGAATTTCGGCTACGTACGATGCGCCGTCAACCGGCCAACTACCTAACGATGAGAGTAGTCGTCGGCAGGGCGATGCGTACGCAGACGCCCGTGTTCGCGAATAGCATGCGGTATGTAATCTTCCGCCCGTATTGGCTTGTTCCGCCGTCGATCCAGCGCGCGGAGCTCGTCCCAAAGACGCGCCGCGATCCCAATTATCTCTCCGATCATGGATTCGAAGTAGTAGATGGAAACGGCAACGTTGTTCCGTCATCTCCGGCCACGGACGAGCTCATAAGCGGACTTCGTTCCGGCGCACTGAGTATTCGGCAGCTACCCGGACCCAAGAATGCGCTCGGCCTGGTCAAGTTCATGTTCCCCAATCAATACAACGTGTACATGCACGGCACGCCGGAACAGGAACTGTTTGCGCGTTCCCGCCGCGACTTCAGTCACGGATGCATCCGGGTTGAGGATCCGGTCGCTCTGGCGGCGTGGGTGCTGCGCGACAAGCCCGAGTGGACGGTGGACAAAATTCGCGCCACGATGAACGGCGATACCTCCGTACAGGTGAACCTCGACAAGCCTATTCCGGTACTAATTCTCTATAGTACTGCAGTAGTTGAGCCGGATGGCGAAGTCCGCTTCTTCGATGACATATATGGCTATGATGCGTCGCTGGCCAGGGTGCTGGCGAATGGTCTTCCGTATCCGAACTGATTACCCGCTCCAATAGTCACTCGCAATTATATATTTCAGGCTACGCCGTGTTCTTTGAACCAGGCCTGCATCCGCTTCCATCCATCTTTGGCGGCTTCCGGCTTGTAGCTGGGACGATAGTCGGCGTTAAAGCCGTGCGGGGTATCGGGATAGATCACGATCTCTGACGGCTTGCCCGCCGCCTTGAGCGCGGCGCGCATCTGCTCGATCTGCGCAAGCGGGATTCCCACGTCGGCGCCGCCGTAGAGACCGAGAATCGGCGCGTTGATCTGATCGACCAAATCGATCGGATTCTTCGGCCTGATGGCAGCCGCCGCAGGCTGCAACGGTCCATACCACGCGACCCCGGCTTTCAGAGAGGGGTTATGCGCGGCATAGAGCCAGACCTGCCGGCCGCCCCAACAGAACCCGGTGATGCCGAGTTTCGTGGTATCAGCCTTACCCGTGCTTTTCGCCCATGCCACGGTAGCGTCGAGATCGGCGGCAACCTGCTGGTCGGGCACTTTGGCGACGACCTTCGCGATGATCTGCTGAACGTCACTCATGCTCACGACGTCGCCTTCACGCGAGTAGAGCAACGGCGCCACCGCGAAGTAGCCCAGTTTGGCCAGGCGCCGGCAGATGTCCTTGATATGTTCGTGGACGCCAAAAATCTCGTGCACCACCAGCACGGTCGGAAAAGGCCCTCCGCTCGCCGGCATCGCGCGATACGCGGGAATCTCGCCGCCTTCGACCGGAATCTTGACCTCATCGGCAACCAATCCGTTGCTATCGGTCGTAATCGTGTCGGCCGACACCGGCATCACCGCCAGCGCGAAGCCGGCCGCGAGACTTCCCACCACGAATGCGCGGCGCGAGAGTTGAGGTTGCAATGCAGGCGGCTTGACCCCTGCGTCGTCCGCTCGATCCATCTTTGGGTTCCCGTCTTGTTCCCGGCAGAAAGTCAGGCTGGTTGCCTGCTTCTCAATTTCTGCAAGACCGTTAGCTGGAACGCAAGGGAGTTTCGCGCATGAAGCGGACGGTGTCGTCCAAATCGCGGATGCCGGCGTCCGAGCCCAGGCCTTGCGCCACCAACGCTGCCGCGGCATTGCCGAGTTTCATGCATTCCGACGGCGGCCAGCCCAGCCGGATCGCGCGAATGAAGCCGGCGCAATACGCGTCGCCGCATCCCGACGTATCGACTACCGCGATATCGTGCGCCGCCAGACGCACCTGCTCGCGCGCAGTCGTTAGAAGGCTGCCCTCGCCGCCCATCGTGAGCACAACTCCGCGCACGCCAAGGTCGAGCAGGTGCTGGGCTGCCTCTTCGGGCGCCTGTGATCCCGTGAGCTTGCAAGCTTGATCGGCGTTGGGCATGAACCAATCAACCAATGGCAGGCACGGCTTCAGGATGGCGAGGAGCTTGGGCGAGCCTTCGCTCAGGATGTCCATGCTGGTGGTCGCGCCGCTGTCGCGTGCGCGCCGGAGTATCTGCGCGGCTCCATCGCGACCGAGTCCGCGCATCGAATCGCTGCCGCCGAGATGCAGATGCGCTGCGCGCTCGATCAACGGCCAGGGTACGTCGTCGATCGCAAAGCAGGCGTTGGCTCCGATCGCATGAAGCGCAGGCCGTTCGCCGTTTGGTCTAATCGGCAGGATGCTGGCCGAGGTCTGGATGCCGGGCTTGCGAATAACGTGGCTGGTATCGACGCCGAAGCCGTTCAACGCGCGGATAAGGACGTCTCCCAAGGCATCGTCGCCGACGGCGCCCACCGTCGCAACTGAAAGTCCCAATTTCGCCAGGCCAACTGCTGTGCCCGCCGCAGACCCAGCCGGTGCGAGCCGAATCTCGTCGAGCAACACGCTGCCTTGCCCCTCGGGGATATGGGTCACGTAGCGGCCGAGGATGTCGAGGACGTGCGCGCCCAGCGTCACGACCGGGCCGCTCATCAGTGACTCGGCTCCGCTTCGGGAACGGCTTTTATCCGCGCGCCGTGGCGCGCTTGCTTGCGCGCGATTTCGCGATCCTGGCGCGCGATCATCGCGGAGTGAAGCTGCGCGACGATCTTTTCAGGAAGCACGGTCACCGGCTTGCCGGTTGCCAGCGCCTGCATATAGATCGTGGCGGACTTCTCGAGCAACTCGACAAAAGTGAAAGTCTCGTCGAGATCGGGACCGATGCTAAGCGCGCCGTGGTTCTGAATTATGTAGCAATGGCATCGATTGGCGAGCTTGCGCGCGACGTTGTCGTGCAGTTCGCGCGAGCCTGACAGCGCGTAGGGCACGACCTCGACGGTATTGCCTATCGCCAGCGTGACTTCGTCGAACAGCGGCGGAATCGGCAGGTTCAGCACGCTGAGCATGCTCGCGAACTTCTGATGGGTATGAATGACGGCGCTGACGTCGGCGCGCATTTTGTACGTCGCTACGTGCATCGGAGTTTCGATCGACGGTTTGCGCTCGCCCTCGATTCGAGCGAGGTCGAAGTCCACGACGCAGATGTCCTCGATCATCATCAGGTCGTACCGAAGGTGCGTCGGCGTGACGACGACGGCGTCCTCGTCCTCGACCAGCATCGAGACGTTGCCCGCGCTGCCGGACTTCGATCCGAAGTAACCGTCGGCGGACAGCCGCTGGCTGATGCGCAGGACGCGCCGCTTATAGTCGTCGTAGTGTCCCATTTCAAAAAAAACCCGCCCCCCGCGATATCGCTCGAATTTCACGATACCTCGGAAGCAACAGTTATCAACACATTATGAGATGTCTCCGATGCGCGCGCCTCACAGCTTGACCGAGTTAACCACCTGGATTTCCGTAAAGCCCAGCAGGCCCCAGGGGCCGTTCTCCACGCCAATCCCCGACCACTTGGCTCCGCCGAACGGAAGATTCGGTGCGATCGCTAGATGCTGATTGACCCAGGCCGAACCGCACTCCAGTTGCGACGCCACCTCTGCGCCGCGCGCCGAATCGTTGGACCATACCGAACCGCTCAGCCCGAAGTGGGTCCCGTTCGCACGGCGGATCGCATCATCGACATCCTTGTAGGGAATGACCGGTAGCGCGGGGCCGAACTGTTCTTCATCGACGAGCCGCACGCCATCGGAAATATTTCCGACGATCGTGGGAGCAAAGAAGTAACCTTCCTTGCCCACCCGCGCACCGCCGGAGACAATCTTGGCGCCGTGCTTCCTGGCGTCCTCGACTAGCTCGGTCACCCGCTCGAATTGGGGCTTGTTGTTGATTGGACCGAGCTGGGTCCCGGCCTCGAGCCCGTCGCCCACCTTGACGCCGCGCGCGAGCTCGCCAAGCTGCTCGAGCAACGCGCCGTACATCCTTTCCGGAACGTAGACCCGCTTGATCGCGCTGCAGACCTGGCCGGAGTTTTCGAACGCGCCCCAGAAGATCTTCGGCGCCACCGCCGCCGGATCCACGTCCGACAAAATGATCGCGGCGTCGTTGCCGCCGAGCTCGAGCGTAACCCGCTTCAGATCCGGCGCAGCTGCCGCCGCAACCTTCTTGCCGGTCTCAACCGAGCCGGTGAATGATATCTTTCTCGGCGCCGGATGACTGGTCATCCACGCACCGAGCTGGTCGCCGCCGGAGACCACGTTGAGGACTCCGGGCGGAACAATGTCGCGCAGGATCTCGCCAAGCATCAGCGTGGTGATCGGCGTGAACGGCGAGGGCTTCAGCACGACGGTGTTGCCGGCGAGCAGCGCCGGCGCGATCTTCCACATCCCCAGCATCAGCGGGTAATTCCACGGCGTGATCGCGGCGACGACGCCGAGCGGTTTGCGCTTTATTTCGATTTTGCCCTGCGCCGTGTCCTGGAGTACCTCGCTGGGCAAATCGAGCATCGCCGTGTATGCGCACCACATCGAGGTGCCCATGATTTCCTGCCCCGCCTTGTCCAGCGGCTTGCCCTGCTCCTGGGTTAGAGTCCGCGCCAGCCCTTCAGGCGGTTGTTGCAATGCGGCCGCGCATTCGTTGAGCACCTTGCGCCGCGCGTTGATGTCTTTGCTCCACGCGGGGAACGCCTTTTGAGCGGCGGACATCGCCTGATCGAGTTCAGCCTTGGTGCAATCGGGAACCTCGGCGAAGACCTTTCCGGTGGCAGGATTGACGACGCCGGTGGATTTCGATCCCTTCACCGACTGGCCGTCGATAGTCATGGCGTATCCGGGCATTGTGAATCTCCTTACTGAGGCAGTCCGTGAGGGCAAATGTAATTGATTCAATACAACGCCGGTCGTATCGCACGCAAACGGCGCTAGAGTGACAGCGTTCGCTACGACCAGGCTGCGAAGTCGCGTCGGATGAAAAGTCCGCATCGCCAGGTGTTAATCACTGCGCGATCTCCCGATCTCGGAAGCTTAATCGCGGCTTCACGGGAAACTCGCGCGAATTAATCTCACTCTAATCACCGGGTAATCAGCATTCTCCATCCTCACCGATGCTGCCGAAATTTGTATCGGCCGCATTAGTCGAACGAGGAGGTACAAGAGAATGCGAAAAACAATCGCGCGGTCCGTTGCAATGGGCCTCGTGGGCCTGCTCATCCAACAGGGCCCGGCGGCTGCCTTCGGTCCTCCGGAAGGGCCGCCCACCGCCACGCCCATCAAGCACCTGGTAGTGATCTTTCAGGAAAATGTTTCGTTCGATCACTACTTCGCGACTTATCCGAACGCGACTAACCCCGGGGGCGAGCCGCGGTTCGTCGCTCAACCTGAAACCCCCACCGTGAGCGGACTGACGGGCGCGCTGGCGAGCAGCAATCCGAACGAGCTCAACGCCGCCAACGGCACCAACGCAATCAATCCATTTCGTCTCGATCGCAGCCAGGCGTCGACCTGCGACCAGGATCACAGCTACGGCGACGAGCAGAAGGCCTTCGACGCGGGGCTGATGGATTTGTTCCCGCTCAGCGTCGGCTCGGGAGAAAGCGCCTTCTGCCTCGACACGTATTCGTACGGAAAGGGCAATGGCATCGTGATGGGCTACTTCGACGGCAACACCGTCACCGCGATGTGGAACTACGCGCAGAACTTCGCGCTGAACGATAATTTTTACGGGACGACCTTCGGACCATCGACGCCCGGCCTGTTGAACCTGGTCGCCGGCACCACCTATCCCGCGACGCTCACCGGGTCATCGACCAAGGTCGTGAACAAGACCGGCAGCACGGGGACGATAGCCGGCGACCTCGATCCCACCGGCGACACCTGCTCGAGTGCGACGACGATTCAGATGGGTGGGAAGAACATCGGCGACCTGCTCAACGCGCAAGGCTTGAGCTGGGGTTCGTTCATGGGCGGTTTCGATCTGACCATCACGAATCCCAATGGAACAACCCTATGCAAACGGTCCAGTCCGGCAACTCCCGCCAACTATACCGGGTCGGTTCCCCCGCCCCCTGACACCAATTTTACCGCCGACTACATCCCCCATCATGCCTTCTTCCAGTACTGGGCCAGCACCGCGAACCCGTCTCACACCCGGCCCAGCGTTGCGCCGAGCCTGTATGGTACCAGCGCCGACACCGCGGCCAACCACAATTACGACATCAACGATTTCTTCGCCGCGCTCGATGCGAACAATCTGCCTGCCGTCAGCTTCCTCAAGGCGCCGGCCAACATGGACGGTCATGCGGGCTACTCCGACCCGCTGCTCGAGCAGCAATTCGTGGTCAACGTCATCAACGCGATTCAAAACTCCGAGTTCTGGCGCAGCACCGCGATCGTGATCACCTGGGACGATTCCGACGGCTGGTACGACCATCAGATCGGGCCGATCATCAACTCCTCGGCGGTCTTCCAGAGCAGCGACGCGAAGGACAGCGATCAGCTCAACGGACCCGGCAAGTGCGGCAACGGCGCCCCGCTCAACAGCATCGAGGGCCGCTGTGGCTACGGGCCGCGAATCCCGCTGCTGGTGATCTCGCCGTTCGCGAAGCAGAACTTCGTCGATCACACCTTGACCGACCAGAGCTCGATCATTCACTTCATCGAGGACAATTGGGACCTCGGGAGGATCGGCAACGGTTCGTTCGACGCACTGTCGGGGTCAATCGAGAGCATGTTCGATTTCAGCCACCATCCGAACAATGGCAACGACGTGCTGTTCCTCGACCCGGCGACCGGAGAGCCGGTTCACTATCGTTTCTAGATCTTCGGATCGATCGACAACGGGCGCGCGTCCCATGCGGCGCGCGCCCGTTAATTTTGCGTCACCTGCGCCTGGAGCGTGGAGGCTCTCAGCGCGGTTCTTTCTCGCCGCGGTACTTGAGGGTGAGCTCCGCCACTCCGGCCGCGACGTTCACTCCGTTCTGCCCTTCGATTGATACCGGCTGAAGCGCGATCGACTGGTCGAAGCCTCCGATCAGGACGTTTGCGCCCGCACCTGCACCAAGCGTGACGCTCGCGGTCACACCGCCGTAGTGTCCCTCCAGCGCCCCGGGCTTGAGATCCTTGGTCGGCGCGGCGACCGCCCACAAGATCACCGCCGATTTGAGATAGCCGATATCTGCGCCGAACTTCGAGACGCTTCCGCTGTAGTATTCAGTTCTTCCGCCATTGGACGAGTATGAGCATCTGAGTTCGCGCGAAGATCCGAACACGAATCCCCATCCCGCCGCTTCGTGACAAGTCAGATAGCCTGTCTTGATAGTGTACTTGCTAGCCTCGGCGTGCGCCGTCAATGACCAACAGCTCAACAAGAGCATACTGGCAGCAGCAACCGCGATGCGGAGTCCTGGTTTCATATCTTCCTCCTGAAGCGAAAGCCGTACTTGTTCCCTGATCGACGTTAGCCAAAAAACAACAACCTGCGATTCTGTCTTTGCCTCTCCGATGTCAGCTTACTTTGTAAACCGAACGGACTCTCTCGGCAAGCCGCAACCCGGTTTCAAACCACGGAGACCGGTTCCGGCCGTCCACAACGCTGCTCGACGCCTTGCCTCCCGCCGCTGCGCGATCGATGCTTCCACTTTCGGCGGGAGCGGATGTAAATTCAGTGGCGCGCGACATGATTCAAACTCTTCTGATTGATAATTACGATTCCTTTACGTTCAACCTGTTTCAGCTCATCGCGCAGGTTAACGGGAATGAACCCATCGTCATAAAGAACGATCAGCTTGCCTGGGATGATCTGAAAAATTACCGCTTCGACAATATCGTTATTTCGCCGGGGCCCGGACGCCCTCAAAACCACCGCGACTTTGGCGTCTCCCGCGACGCGATCCTGTTCGCCACAGTGCCGATCCTCGGCGTCTGCATTGGTCATCAGGGAATCGGCGATGCGTTTGGCGCCGCCGTCGCGCTTGCGCCGGACCCCATGCACGGCCGGGTCGCCCAGGTCTATCACCGTGGCGATCCTCTGTTCGCGGGCGTGCCTTCGCCCTTTTCTGCCGTCCGCTATCATTCGTTATGCGTCATGCCTCCCATCCTTGCCCCTCTGGCGGCAATTGCCTGGACCGCCGACGGCGTAGTCATGGGCATCCGCCACGGAGGTCGGCCGATCTGGGGCATTCAATTTCATCCGGAATCGATCTGCAGCGACTATGGCCATCGGATATTGGCGAATTTTCGCGACCTGTCCCATTCCTTCAAACAGACCCGCAAATGCAGTCCCCAGCCGTCTTCTCCGCCTGCAAAGCCCGCCCTCCGGCCGCGCGCCGAGCCGAGCGCCGATCGCCATCCGAAGTTTCAGCTTCGCTCGCGACGTCTCGATATCTGTCCCGACGCGCAAGCCGTGTATGCGGCAACTTATGGCAGTTCGCCGAGCGCATTTTGGCTGGATAGCAGCCTGATCGTTCCCGGCCTGTCGCGCTTCTCCTTCATGGGCGATAGTTCGGGTCCTTACAGTTTCAGAGTCCTATACGATACTCATAGCGGTGCACTTACCGTCGCCGATTCGTCAGGCGTCCGCCGGATCGAGCAGAGTGTGTTTGAATACCTGCGGGAATTTATCGAGCAGGTGCGCATTGCTCCTGCCGATTTGCCCTTTGATTTTACCTGCGGGTTTGTAGGTTACCTTGGCTATGAACTGAAGCGTGAATGCGGCGCCGGCTTCGCCTACAAGTCGCCGACTCCCGATGCTTACTTCCTATTCGCCGACCGGCTGATCGCGATCGATCACCTGGCCGCCGTCACCTATCTGGTCTGCCTGGCGCCCGTCGGAGATAGCGCCGATGAAAGCGAGCGATGGTTCGATGCGATCGAGGCGCATCTGCGCCGCCTCCCGGCCGGGCCTGCCGCGCCCGCGCCGCCCCGCCCCGAGGTCGCGATCCCGATGCGCTATCAGCATTCGCCGCCGGAGTATCTGGAACTGATCGAGCGATGCCTCCGCGAGCTGCGCCGCGGCGAATCCTACGAAATCTGCCTGACCAATAAAATTTTTCCGCAGGCGCGAATCGATCCGATAGCCACTTACAACGTGATGCGCGCGATCAACCCCGCGCCCTACGCGGCCTTTCTCAGTTTTCCGGGGCTGTCGATCCTGAGCGCGTCGCCCGAGCGCTTTGTCAAGATCGATTGTGCCGGCAATGTCGAATCGCGGCCGATAAAGGGCACCGCCTCGCGCGGGCGCACCCCTGCCGACGACGATCGCATGCGCCATGCCCTGCAATCCAGCGAAAAGGAGCGCGCCGAGAACCTCATGATCGTGGACTTGATCCGCAACGATCTGGGCCGCGTCTGCAAGATCGGCACGGTCGAGGTGCCCCGCCTGATGGAAATCGAGAGCTACGCCACCGTCCATCAGTTGGTGAGCACGGTGCGCGGATGCCTGCGTACCGGCGTGACCGCGATCGACTGCTTGAGGGCCGCGTTTCCGGGCGGTTCCATGACCGGCGCGCCGAAACTTCGCACCATGGAGATCATCGATCGCCTGGAGAACCAGGCGCGGGGAATTTATTCCGGCGCCTTGGGGTTCCTGTCGATTTCCGGCGCGGCGGATCTTTCAATTGTTATACGCACCATCGTGGTCGCCGACGGCGCGATTTCGATCGGCGTCGGAGGCGCCATCGTGGTCGGCTCGGAGCCCGCGCGCGAGCTCGAGGAGGCGATGCTGAAAGCTCAGGCGCCGCTGCGCGCAATTGCGCTGACCCGCGAGGCCGTGGCGACGGCAGCGCAGCACTAAGTCGTTGGCAGGGTCCGCGCCCGCCAACGGCGGGCGGCCTTAATACTGGGTGCAGGGGTCACCCCTGCCATCGCGTAGTCGCGAAAAGATGCGCTGCGCAGATTTTCGCGTCTTCTCACTGCGGGTGCAGGGGCCGCAGCCCCTGCCCAAGGAGGT
>Ga0074046_10001771_pt1 | contig 19079 bp, 16 predicted proteins | sample BogForMeECP23OM3_FD_94441 | JGI IMG/M metagenome (GOLD analysis project Ga0074046, IMG submission 94441) | Bog forest soil microbial communities from Calvert Island, British Columbia, Canada - Bog Forest MetaG ECP23OM3 | ecosystem: Environmental > Terrestrial > Soil > Wetlands ... | reverse complement strand
AGGCACGCCTCCCCCAGCAGACCTTTGACGATCCGGCTTACACGGGATGGCGTTCCCTGCGCCAGCGCGACGAGGCGCGCTGGCTCGTGCTTTTGGCCAACCGGATCGCCCTGCGCATGCCCTATGGCGCAGCCGGCGAACCGACCCGTGGCATCGCCTACGAGGAGAAGGTTGCGGAGCCGGGGCTTCTTGGGAGCGCGGTTTGGGCGCTCGGGAGTGTGGTGGTGCGCTCCTTCGCGCGCACCGGCGCGTGCTTGCAGATCTCGGGCTCCCACCACGCGCTCGTGCCCGATCTCCCGCTGCTCTCGGGTCCCGAAGATGCGAAGCCGTCCCCCGTCGAGGGTATTTTCGGCAACGAACGGCGCGAGGATCTCGAGAAGATCGGCCTCTCGGTCGTGCAGCTCTACCAGCGCGACGTCGCGTTCCTCGGCAGCGTGCGCAGCTTTCGCAGGCCCGAGCGCTACCCGGACGCCGAGGCTACGGCCGACGCTGCGCAGCAGTGCACACTCGCCTATCAGATCTTCGCGTCGCGCCTTACGAAATTTCTCGGGCGGACGGTCTCGGACGTGGTCGGCCTAGGCGGAAGCGCCGCAGCAAGCGAGGCCCTGCGTACCGCGATCATCGGGTTTCTTTCGACGCCGGAGGCGCCGCTTGGTCCAGAGCGTGTGGGGATCGTGATGAAACCGAACCCGAAGGACGCGACCGCCACCGACGTCGCGCTGCGCGTCGGGCCTGAGCTCACGATTGCCGGCCGACCGGTGAACGTGCTGCTCCATTTCTCGCTGCGGCTTTAGCTGATTTCCGGCGGTGCGTGCTCCGCCATCAGCTCTTCGACCCGCGCACGAAGCGGATCCTTGAGGGCGCGTGCCGCGCTGGCGTCCAGGACCTCCTCGAAGGTTCCGAGACCCGCGAGTTCGGCAGCGTCGATCATCACTTGTGCCGAAGGCCGAACCGAGGGAATCGCGGAGCGTACGACCACGAGGGGAAGATCGCCGAGCGCAGCGACGCGCCGAACCTCCAGCGCGTAACGCAATCCGGCCAGGAGCTTTGGGATGCCGGGCGTCCGCTCGAGCAGGAGGTTCAGAATGCACGCATTCAACACGAACTGATGCATTTCGGCTTCATTGCGCTGCTCCTCGCCTACCAGCATCTTGTTCAAGCTGTCCAAGCGACACGCACCGGGGTAGCTCACGACCCAGCTGAGCGGCGAGCTCACCCAGAGCTTCTTTCCGCCTGAGGGCGCAGTCCAGAGCTCCTCCCAGCGCGAGAGCTCGAGCTTCACACGAATCGCGGGGATCGGGCTTGTGAGATGCGCGCGCAGCCGGAACGGCCTCTCACTCACCTTGGCCCAAAGCTGCTGGAGCTCCGCAAACGCGCGATCGGAATCGTAGTAAGACTCCGTACTCTCGCCTTGGATGAGGTTCCCGAGCAACCTTTTGGGGCGCAGAAGAGGTGCCACCGTGTCGAGGTACGCCCGAAGTTCGCTCTCCAAGAAGTCGGCCAAGGCGCGCGTCGCGCGCCGAAGCTTGAGCAGGCGCTCGAGCGTGATACTCGGATCCTCGGGCATTTCGGACCACTCCGCTGTGTCTGCTCGAACCTTATCGCACCGGGACGGTCGTTCCGCTACTCCCCATCACGAGGCTCTTCGCGCGCGGCAGAGAAGCTCCCGCTTCCTTTGCCCTGCGGCACCGAGGGTTGCTTCTCCACCCCCGGCGCCGGATCAGGAAACGCAGGGCTCGGTGAACATCCCAACACCAGTCGATGTGCGGACATGTGGGAATCCATCGGGATGGGGCGCCAAATGACATGGGCGCGGACTCGCCACGAGGGAGCCGCGCCCATGGCGCAGGAGTTTTTGGTTCCTAGCCCGCTTGCCAGTCGTCTTGGCTCGTGATCCCGCCATCCACCCAAGTATATGTGATCTTTTGGAAGGTCAGCTCGACATTTTCGCAGTGTGGGTAGTGCGCCTTCTCCTTGTCATGGGTGATCGGAAACCACTGCGTGATGTTCACGAGTTGGGCGTTCGTGAGTTCGATTGTGTAATATTTTGACTGTCCGCCCATCTTATCGACGCGGTAAAACTCGAACTTCACTTCTGTGAGCGTCTCTCCTTGGGTCAGCGCTTGCAGGAGCTTCGGGGAGGCCTTGTCCATGCGCTTCGTGATGTGGATTGGCTTATGTCGGCGGCGCCCGCTCGCTTGGCCCGTGTCGGCATCAAAGGCTATCTCGACACCGTATGAGAACTCATAAGCGATGCACGAATTTTCTCTACCCTTCTGGTCGTCCTCGCCCGGCCACGAGCCGTGGCCTGCAATGACGCCTTGGTTCTTTCCTTTGAACCACACATAAATCGGATTCGGCATGAGACGTTACCTTGTATTCAGAGAAGCCATTTCCCGCGCTTCTCATGGCATCGGAGTTACGGTACCCGCCCGGTTCCCGCGCGTTACTCCTGAACCGCTCAGGGTCAACGCTTTCAGGATGGCTCCCAAGGTCATTGGACCTCCTCCTGAATGCTGCATGGGATACGCCGGCTTCGAAGGACGTGTCAAACGAAATCGAACGGGTTCCTCGGAATTCCGCTGAATGAAGCCAGGCGAGAACGCGGATTGAAACCCGAAGGCCAGGAGCGGACACTCAGCCCATCTGCCGGCTGCGCTTTCCGTTGCGACCGACGCAGCTGCTGCGAATGCCGCGGGGAGGCTGGGCGGGGCTGCGAGACTGCGGGCATGGATCAAGGCGCCGCGGTGGCGCGCGCTCGGCACACCTCTTCGCCGGATGGACGGCGCCTGGCCCTCCTTTTTGGCTCTCTCGGCAGGGCCCTTATCCCGCGTCAGGCGGCATGGCCGCCTTCGACGACTTCTCGTTCGCCTGCGCCTGCGGCGGCATCCGCGAATCTCCGCCGTGTCCATTCGATGGTGCTCAAGCTGGTGCTGACATTCACGTCCTTAGTGGCGTCGGAAACCTTGTCGGCCTTGGCCAGCGCATCGCGCGCGGTTAACGAACGCATCAATTTGATCAGGCAAAGAGCGGTCTAGGGTGGATTGCTTAAGACAGGATCTGGAGACTGACTCCAGTCGGTGTGGACGTTCGTTTGATCAAAGTAGAAGGCTTCAATGGCTTTAATGTTGGACCACCATGTCACCTTCGGTCCATTGTTATAGGTGAAATCACTCCTGTTGCAATTCACTGTGACCAGATTTTGGGACGGCACGCCCAGATTGTTCACGTCATTGAACTTCATCCCCGGTGATTGGCTCCAACGAGGGTTGCCATCCTTACCTGTGTTGTTGATGATGTCACCAGAATCGCAAATATACATGATGTCCTTGCGGTAGCCGCACACGAGGACAAAATGCGCGGGTTGAGATAATTCGATCAGAATTGGGCCGAGCTGAAGCAGATATGTGATAGCCGACTTGATGTCATTCTGTGCACCGCCTTGCGTGGCATACTTAACATACGTCATCGGCGTTCCTGGACCTATTTGCATTGATGGACCGCCATTGATTCCTTTGACAGCGTTCGTGAGTGTAATGTGATCAACCTTCCATTCGCCGTCTTGTATGGCCGGAGGGTAAACGGAGTTGAATAACCGCCGGCACAGTTCCAAGGGCGTTATGCCGTCGGGTTCGCCAGCTGGGACAACAACTTGGGGTGTATCCACCAGGGTATATGGAGGGTTATAGGGAAAAAGCAACTGTCCGCTGGTTTCCTGATTCGACACATACCACCAGTGTAAAATCATCGCGAGACCCGTCGGATGACAACCATTCGAGCACCAGTCGTCCTTCCAAGTAAGCGTCGGTTGGTTGCGGCAATTTGGGGGACGCATCCAAACCGATTCCCAGGGTTGAGAAACGCCCTTCCAAATGTAAACCGGCGGAGCCACGATGGGCTCGCAATTGGCCACGCCGATAGTATTGGTGGCCGCCGCAGAACGAGCCGCCGCGAAGCCATTCACGCTTGCAGGGAGGGAGAATGCAACACCCGGGTCCACGTTCGCGTTATCATCGGCGCCGCTGCCAGTGCTGCCGTCGGTATCGGTGCTCGGGTCGGTGTTGCTGCTGGGGTCGGTGCCGCCAGGCGGCAGGCCACCATCCAGACTATCATTGCCATTACTCATGATTTTCAACTCGTGATTTGATGATCAGCGTTTCTCGTTTGGCAATTTGAGCTCTTGTGGTCTTGGAACATTTGGCCAACCGCGATTCAGTGGCCATGAAGTTTTTGTAACTGCGCCTTTGTCGCCTCATCGGCGACGCCCGTCGTTGGCAGGCCTTGTTTCGTCTGAAAAGCGCGAATTGCCCGTTTGGTGGCTTCATTGAGCTTTCCGTCAATCGGGCCTTTGTAAAATCCAAGATTGCGCAATCGGGATTGGATGCCGCTCACTTCGGAGATAGGGTCGAGTTGGCCCAAGCTCAGCGTGATGGGGTGAGTATTGTCTCCTGCGAGAATGATCTTGCCCGTCTTGGCGTTAGGGGGAATCCTTTCAATCAGCTCACCATCGGCGTTGGTCTTGCCTCTTCGAGAGTCGCCATCAATCACGATGATGTAGTCGAGGTTAGCCCGCGGTTTGTGGCTGGCATCGAGCAATTTCATGCGCAGTTTTTCTGGAATGCCCTTGCGTTTAAACTTGTGCGTCACTCCCGTGGCCCCGGATTCATTCTTGACGGTCAAGTCGGGAATGTGGACGATGTCGCCCTCGAGCAGAACGTTTGGGTTTTTGCGCAGCGCTTTGAGATTGGCGTTGGACGAATGATTCCAAAGGGTTTGCCAAAAGAAGCCCTGCTCAAAGGCGATGCTACTCATGCAGTCGCCTTGCTTCACTGTGTAGTCTTTGGCCATGAAACTCTACGCTCCTGGTCCGGTTCTGGAATCGGGGTATCCATGCCTACGCGCCGAGGCTTTGGATCGACGATTCGGCGCACAAAAATCAAGCCGATCATGACCCTACGAGTCGCTCTTCTAGACAATCGCTTTGGCCGCCGTCCGTACAAGGCTGCCCGGCCACGTCTGCTCTGGATCGTGTGATTTCCGCACAGTGATGGCCATGCCGCTTGCTCCCGATCCGCTCAGGCAGGCTCCCAGGCATCTTTGTCGAGCCTTGGGAACGTGATCTTGCAGCTGCCCGGATCGATTCCGTCGATCCGCTTGAAGCCCTTCTCATCGAGCGAGCCGCTCGCGACCTGCTTTCCGTCGGGAAGAGTCACCTGGTAGGGCTCGCCGGGTACGGGCTTTCCCTCGTCGTCCACGAGCTTGATCTCAATCCATGTCTTCTTCGGGTTCTGCGGGTCCGGCTGGTAGGGCGTGAGACTGCGCTTGCCGTATTTCCCGGTGCCCGTCTCCTCCTGGTAGGCCTTCGCCTCCGCAATCTGCCCGGGGTCGGAGTCATCGGCGGGCTCGGCTTCGCTCGGAGCGAGAGGTGAAACCGCGCTTCCAGCGCTGCCCGACATGGCCGGAGAACCGGGACCTGAGTTGATGAGGGTCATGGTCTGGCCGTCAATCGTGACCGTTGGGCCCGACAGCGTGACCCCGCTCGAGTCGACGACGACGCTGCTGCCCGCCGTCTTGATCGTGATCCCCGTCATGGACTCGATCACGATGGCCATCCCCTTCACGTACAACTTCCCAGCCGTCGACTCGGAATGGTCGGCCTGAAAGACCTCGATCCTGTCTCCCGTCACCGTGAGCGAATCGCTCGCTGTGATCTGCGTGGCGCGCTTGCCGGTCACCGTGAGGTGCTGATCACCGCCGATTGCCGTCATGTCATCGGCAGTGACCTTCGTGTGCCGTTCGTTCTTGACAAAGGCATATTCATTTTGCTCCACCGTGCGGTGATACTCCTTCCCGACGCTCTCGTAGCGACTGGACTGGACACGGATGTCCATGTTGCGCTGCGCGAACAGGAAGAGCTGCTCTTCCCCACCCTTGTCCTCGAAGCGGATCTCATTGAATCCGCTGCCGTCGTAGCTGTTGGTCTTGATGACGGTCTGTGTCTTGTGCGTCGGCAGCTCGTACGGGGGCATGTTGTCTTGGTTGTAGACTCGCCCCACGACGTGCGGTTGGTCAGGATCTCCTTCGTGGAATGCCACCACGACCTCGTGGCCGACCCGGGGCAGTGCGAGGAAGCCGAAGCCTCCCCCCGCGACCTGTTGGCTCACGCGGACCCAGCACGAGCTCTGCTCGTCCAGCGATCCGTAGCGATCCCAATGGAAGTGCAGCTTCACGCGTCCGTACTCGTCGGTGTAGATTTCTGAGCCGGAGGGTCCGACCACGGTGGCCGTCTGGGTGCCACGAATATATGGCCGCGGCGTAACCCGCGGCGGACGGAAGGGAACGTCGTAGGGGATGCAGCGAAACTCGCTGGCGTACTCCTCTTCCCCGGCCTGGCGTGGGGCCGCGTACTGCTCGAGGGCCTCGGGCTCGTAGCCCTCGTGACGCACCTCGGTAATCAGGTACTCGACATTGAAGTCGGAGCGGGAATGCTCGTCGAGGGTAAAGCGGTAGCCCGGGGTCAAACGCTCGACCGTGCTTGAGCCATTCGCCGTCTGACGCGGCGCCTGCTGCTCCTCGAGCCGCACGCGCGCCCACTGCTTCGCGAGATCAGCGCTTGCGAATGCCCCCTGATCGTACTCATAGACCTCGAGCTCTTCAAAGTCTTGGGCCTTTTGCTTGGCGTCAAGGTTCGCCTTCGGCATCTTGAACGAGAAGTTGCGCAAGAGCACAGCACCCGGTCGGACCGACTCCCCCCGACGGAAGCTGCGAATATGGTCGGCCGAGGCGTCCATTCCCGCCGCATCGCGAAAGGGGATCTTGGCCTCGCCATCGATCGGCACGTGGGCTGCAGGTTTGTCGCCGAGCAAGAGCGCATGGTCGCCCTCCTCGTGCGAGTAGAAGTAAAAGATGCCTTCTTCCTCGAGCAGCCTCGAAATGAATGCCCAATCACTCTCTCCGTACTGCACGCAGTACTCGCGCGGCTTGTAGCTCCCGAGATTCACCTTGCGCCAGGAATCCGTCGGGAGACCGGCGTCCGTCATCACCTGCTCGACGATGTCGACAACAGACTTGTCTTGAAAAATCCGAGTGTTGATGCGATGCAGGAGCATCCACTGGCGTGGCACGAGCTGCGCGTAGTAGTTGCTGAAGCGCTTCCCGACAGCGCCCTGCTCGAAGTGGCAGATGATGCCATTCACGTAGCGGTCGGTGTTCTCAGCGCCGAGCAAGAGCGTCGCTTCCTGCCCGATGACGGCCTTGAAGTCGACACTGGCATCGTCGGACACGAGCTCAAGATCGAAGTGGAAGAGCCGCGAAATCGCCTCCGTGCCGCGAAACCGCAGCACGCGAAGCTCGTTGTTCTTGAGTTCGCCCACCCCCAACTCGAAGCGGGTCTCGCGGGCATGTCGGAAGATCGCCATGATGACCTGCTCCCGGGCGGTCCCGTCCTGTCCCAATCAGTCGGTCGCGAACTCGAACCGAAAGTCGCCCTCTTCGTTCGCGCCGAGCATCACGCGTTTGGGCATCAGCCCCGCCGCCATGCGCTCCAGCAGTTGGAGGCTGATCTGCGGCAGGATGGTCTGATCGATCATATGGTCGATATTGCGCGCGCCGCTCTCCGAATCGGTGCAGCGACGTGCCAGCGCGTCGCGCGCCGCCGGCGACACCTCGAAGGCGATGCCATGACTCTCCTCGAGCCTCTTGCCGACGCGCCGGAGTTTCATGTCGGTGATGAGGCGCATGACCTCGGGTCCCAACGGGAAGAAGGGGACGATCGTCATCCGGCCGAGGAGCGCTGGTTTGAGCCATTTTTGCAGGGTCGGCCGGATCAGCTCGATCAGCTTCTCGCTCGAAGGGGGCTCGTCGGAGTCAAAGGCTTTCATGATGAGGTCGCTCGCAAGGTTCGAGCCCATCATGACGACGGTGTTCTTGAAATCGACGATTCGGCCCTCCCCGTCGGCCAGGGTTCCCTTGTCGAAGACTTGGTAGAAGAGGTTCATCACCTCGGGATCCGCCTTCTCGATCTCGTCGAGGAGTACGACGGAGTAGGGACGATGACGTACCGCCTCGGTCAAGACGCCACCCTCCCCGTAGCCCACGTAGCCGGGCGGCGACCCGATGAGCTTGGAAATGGAGTGCTTTTCCATGAACTCGGTCATGTTCACGGTCACCATGAAGCGCTCGCCGCCAAACAAGAGGTCCGCGATGGCGGTGGAGATCTCGGTCTTGCCGACGCCGGAAGGGCCGACCAGCAAGAAAACGCCGATCGGTTGGCTTGGTGCCTGGAGCCCGGCCTTGGAGGCTCGGATCTTGCGTGCGATCGCCTCGATCGCTTGATCCTGCCCGACCACGCGTTCCCGCAGTCGGTCTTCGAGGGAAAGGACCTGCGCGAGCTCATCGCGCATCATCTTGCCCGCGGGGATTCCGGTCCAGTCGGATACCACCTGACCGATCACCTTGGGCCCGACGTGCAGCTGGACGAGCGGCGTCTCGCCCTGCATCGCCTCGAGCTCGCGGGTCGCCTTCTCGATCTCCTCGCGCAGCTCGGCACGGTCGCGTAAAGGCTGCGCCGCCTGCCCCTCGCTGCCGGAGCCCGAGGCGGGGGCTTCGCTCCGCGCCTTGGCCAGGGCGAGCTCCTTCTGGAGCGCGCGGATGGTCTGCACGGCCTCGAGCTCTCGGGCCCAGCGGGCGTGCAGCTCGGACCGCCTTTGCTCCGTCTCATCACGCTCGGCTTGGAGCTTTGCGCGCTCCGTACTGCGATCCTCCAGGGAGTGCTCGGCGTCGGCCTCGAGAGCGGAGATCGCGGTGTCGAGGTTCGCGATCTTGCGCTCGAGATCGTCGAGCGACCCGGGCTTTGCGCTCTGGCCGATGGCGACGCGGGCGCAGGCCGTGTCGAGCACATCGACGGCTTTGTCCGGAAGCTGGCGCCCGGAGATGTAGCGGTCCGCCAGTGTGCAAGCGGCCTCAATCGCGCGGTCGAGCACGCGTACGCCGTGGTGCTGCTCGAACTTCTCCTTCACCCCCCGGAGCATCGTGACGGCGACCGCCGGAGAGGGCTCATCCACATGGAGCGGCTGGAAGCGTCGCTCGAGGGCCGCGTCCTTCTCGATGTACTTCTTGTATTCGCTGAGCGTCGTCGCGCCGATCGTTCGCAGCTCGCCACGTGCCAAGGGGGGCTTCAGCAAGTTCGCGGCATCTCCCGTGCCGGCGGCCCCGCCCGCTCCAATCAGGGTGTGGATTTCGTCGATAAACAAAATGGTAGGGGTGGTGGCGGCTTGAACCTCTTGGATCACGGCCTTGAGTCGGTTCTCGAACTCTCCCTTCACTCCCGCTCCCGCCTGGAGCAGGCCCAGATCGAGCGTCAGCAGCCGCACGCCCTTGAGGGACGACGGGACGTCCCCTGCCGCGACGCGCTGCGCGAAGCCTTCCACCACCGCGGTCTTGCCGACGCCCGCCTCGCCTACCACGACTGGGTTGTTCTTCCGACGGCGGGTCAAGACGTCGATCATCTGGCGGATCTCGTGATCCCGACCCAGGACGGGATCCATCCCCTCCCTCGCCTTCTCGGTGAGGTCGACGGTAAAGCGCCCGAGCGCCTCCTCCTCACCCTTTGCGCCGGCGGTTAGGCCCGCCTCTCGGCCGAGGGGGGCGCCGCCCGTCTCCGGCTGCAGCTGGTCTTCGCAGCTGCCCGCCACGATCGAGAGCAGCTCGCGCTTCAGTTCGTCGGACCGGATCTTCTCGTACTCGTCTGTGAAATCGCGGAGCGAAGAGCGGGTCGGCTGCAAGACGAGCGCGAGCAACAGCACACCCGAACGCATCTTCGGCAAGGAGTAGTCGACGGCCGAGAGCAGGAAGGAGTCTTCGAACCACTTGAGGAGCAGCGGTGAAAAGACCGGCATCCCGCCGTTGCCGGTGCGCAGTCCCTGAATCACCCGCAAGAGCGCCTTCTCGACGCGGTCCCCGGCGACGCCGAAATGCCGGTAGATGGCCGCTACATCGCCCTGCGTCTCGCTTTGCAGGTGGTAGAGCATGTGCTCCACCGTCACTTCGTAGTGCGTCGACTGACGGCAACTTGAAGCGGCCGCGTGCAGCGCCGCCACGCATTGCGGATTCAACTTGCCGAGGAGTTGCCTGATCTCGACGCTTGCCATAGCGGGAACTCTCCTCCGGCGGGCTTACGCCCCTGCGGCCGGCGGTGCAGGAAAGAGCTCACTTGCGTCCGGGCTCTTAGGGTCGTGTCGCACCCAGCTGGTCCAGCCGAGCCGCGCCGCGTCCGGTTCCACGGTGACCCGTAGCATCGGAACCTCACGTCCTTTTAACACGAGGCGCAGGTCGTAGACGAGGGGGTCGGGAAGCAGGAACCGGACGAGTGCGCCGAGCGTCGGATATGAGCTTCCCCCCGGCAGGAACTCCTCGTAGCGCGCGCGGTCCATCGGGCCGAGCCGAATCCGACACTTCCCCGTGCGATCGGGTACGGACTCCCCGATCACGAGGTTCTCCCCAAGCGTGCCGTTTGCGATCCCAATGCGGTTCTGATCTTCCATGGGGATATCGACCCGGCGCAGCACGCATTGTTCGACATCCGCGGGCACGTCGTCGAAGTAGTCCGAGATCACGCCTCCAAGGAACACCGCGCCGCGTGGGCGCTGCGAGATAAATCCGGCGTACCGGAGTAGGCGCCCGGCAGGAAGACCCACGCGCTCGCGCAGCCCGTCGGTCGCGAGGCCGATCAGCCCCAAAAGATGCTGAGACGTGCGATCCGTGGCGCCGGGCTGGAAGGTGAACTCCCAGCGGTACTTCGACCAGGCGCGAAACAAGAGTGCCAGCAGCCGATGGTTCAGGAGGTCGAGAAAGACGCGCGCAGGGTCGCTCTCGCCCAGGAGCTCCGCCTTCAAGATGTCCTCGGAGTAGAACGCCGGCAGCGGGGAGCTCGGACCGTACAGGCCAAAAATGGGTGTCTCGATCTCGAAGGGAGGATCTCCGCGGGACCGACGCGTCACCGCCGTGAGATCGCTCGTCGGGAACGCGAGCGAGCTTGTCGGGCGAAGCCGCGCCACTTCCCGGGAGGCAGGCCCCGCCTCACCGAGTGACACTGTCTCGGGATGCGCTTGCTCGAGCAGGCGGATCGCCTGGAAGAACGTGAAGCTTGCCGGGTCCTCCTCCAGCGCGCGGATTAGAGGATCACCTGTCTCCCCACCCTCGGTGGCCATGCGTAGGTCTCTCCCTTCTGCTTGCCGCGTACCGTGAGCTCGCTGAAGGCGTTGACGGAGACGTAGAGTGCGAGGAACTCCTCGAGCACCGTGGCGAAGAGATAGAGCTCTCCCTCACCGGCGAAGCCCGTCTCATCGAGCTCGATGCGTGTTGCGATTCCGCGCATCGGCGTGCCGCGGAAGATGCGTTCCGACTGGCGCGCTTCGACCGCACTAAGCGCGGCGAGCCGCAGCTGGTTCGCCCGACCGGCCTGCCGGTCGTAGAGCGCCTGAAAGTTGTAGAGGCCCAGGATCCCGCGCAGCGCCTCTGGAGACGCAAGGGAAACGTGGTTAAGGGCGAGGTGGGAGATGAGGCGCCAGTGGAATCCCCCACCGAGGGGCGGGAGGACCGAGGGCGTGAGAGGCGTTAAGTTGCGGAAGTCTGCAAATTGGGGAGACAGGTCGGTCTGCTGCCGGATGTCACCCGGCTTGAGTCCTTCCGGGAGCCTGCGGTTGGTGCAGGTGAGCTCGACGGAGACTGTCTCCGTCTCCGGGAGCTGTCCGCGCTCTTCAGCGGTGACGAAGCTCAAATAAACGTCGGAGTTGGGCTTCGCCACCGCCGGGACGCGCCGGAGCTGATAGTAGACCGTCCGCGGATCGCCGGGCGCCATGCCATGGCGGAACGAGTAAAAAGGGTGATAGGTGCGACGCTCGCCGGTTCCATGCGCGAGACCCGTTACGCTATCGACGGAATACACTTCAAAGTGATTAGGCTCGGGGTCGGAGGGGCGCAGCAAGTAGCTCGTTCTGCGGTGGTCCAGACGGATGGGGTCGGCGTCACGCGACGAGAGATTGACAACCGGCGTGCAGTGCAGCCGCACGTTGTCTGCCGTGACGCGCAGGCCCTCGGGGGGGCGCTCGCGGAAGCGCAACACGAGGTCGAAAGCCGTCTCCGGCGCGAGCTGCCTCAAGGCTCCGAGCCCGCGCACGTCGACGAAGAGAAACTTCTGCGGAAGCGTGAAGTATTCCTGCAGGAGGCGATAGCCGAGAAAGGAGTGTCGGGGATATGGGAAAAGTCCTTCCTCTTCACGCACGCCCGCGGGTTGCACGGGCGCGGGCCGCGAGGGCAGGGCAGCGCGCAGTGTCTTTCCGCCCATCACGACCTCGAGCTCCGCGGCCTCTACGTGCCGCACGAGCCAGAGATAAAGAGTGGTGGAGAGGGCAAGATCGCCATGCAGGAAAAGGCGCAGCGGGTCGAGCTTCAACTCGGCGACCTTGGCATTGCCGAGCACTTCGAAATGGAGCCGCAATGCCCCGCGGCCGGTCGACTCGAGCTGCGCGGCGGCGACGCGAAGAGGATGAAAGTCGACGTCGTTGCACGTGCGGAAGCGGCACGGGGTACCATCGACAGGCACTGATTCGAGCTCGGTTACGCCGCGCGGAATGCGCTCGGTTGAGGTCGTCTTTGGCTTGGCGGGGTGCGAGAACTCGACGATCGCGCTCGAAGGCACGGGACGCAGGTAGTGCGGCCAGAGCATGTCGAGGAGGGTCTGCGTGAGCTGCGGAAGATCGTCGTCAAGCCGCTCGCGGATACCGCCCGTCAGGTAGGCGACGCCCTCGAGCACCCGCTCCACGTCCGGATCGGTGCCAGCCTCCCCAAGGTGCGGCGCGAGCGTGGGGTGCTCGCGTGAAAAATCTCGCCCAAGCTCGCGCAGGAGCTCGAGCTCCTCTTGGTAGTATCGCGTGAACATCTGCCGCGCGTCCTACGGTGCGTGGAGCGGTGTTTCCCCAGCGCTCACCCCGCCACCTTCCACTGACCGTTCGCGTCTACCACTGTCGCGAAGCGCACGCCCACTTTCTCGTCGCTCGTCGCGAGCCGGGCCAGGACCTCGAAGCGGAGCTTCAAAACGTCGGATTCGTCGACCTCCTGCCATCGCACCCGTACGGAGCTCAGCCTTGGCTCGAAGGTTCGGATCGAATCTTCGATCGTCCGGCGCATCTCTTCGGCACGGCCCCCGATGTCCATGTCGGTGAGCGCGGGAATGCCGAACTCCGGCACGGCAGCGCTGTCACCCTGGCGCGTGTTGAGGATGCGCTGCAGGTTGCGCAGAATGGACTCCTGGATCTGGTCTGTCCGCTCGTGCACGGATCGCGCCGTCCCGAGATCCGCGGTTCGCAGACGATCAAAGAGCCCGCGATTGCCCGGCATACCTGAGCCGCTCCGGCCGGCGTGTGCCCCGCTCCGGCCTTCCCGCTACTTGTTTGCGTCCATCTTCGAGACGAGCGAGAGCGTGAAGTTCGCACCCTGATATTTGAAATGGGGCATGACCTTGAGATCCACCTTGTACCAACCAGGGTCGCCCTCGATATCCTCCACCAGGATCTGGGCCCGCCGCAGAGGGCGGCGCCCGACCGTGCCGGGATGCGGTGTGTCCGTGTCGTTTACGTACTGCTGGATCCAGGTCGTGAGCTCCTGCTGCAGCTTGGTCTTGGTCTGCCAGGTTCCGAGATTCTCTCTCTGCAAGACCTTGAGGTAGTGGGCGAGTCGGCAAACCATGAACATGTAGGGGAGCATGGTTCCGAGCTTGTAGTTGGACTCGTTCTCCTTGCCTTCTTTGCTCTGTCCGAAGTACTTGGGCTTCTGCACGGAGTTCGCCGAGAAGTACGCCGCGTTGTCGCTCCCCTTGCGGTAGGTGAGCGGCATGAAGCCTTCCTCTGCCAGCTCGAACTCGCGGCGGTCGTCGATCATGATTTCGGTCGGGATCTTCGTCGTGGTCTCGCCCATCTCCTCGAACAGGTGGATCGGGAGATCCTCGACCGCGCCGCCCGATTTCGGGCCGATGATGTTGCTGCACCAGCGCCACTTCGCGAACGAATCGGTGAGGCGCGTGGCGAAGGTGAAGGCGGAGTTGCACCACAGGTATGCGTCGTGGTCGCCGGTCACCTTCTCCGAGTAGTTGAACGCTTTCACCGGTACCGTTTCGGGCCCGTACGGCAGGCGGGCGAGGTAGCGCGGCAGGGTGAGCCCGACGTAGCGGCCGTCTTCGCTCTCGCGAAACGAACGCCACTTCATGTATTGCGGGCCTTCGAAGACCGCCTTCAAATCCTTCATGTTCGGGAGCCCGGCGAACTCGTCGAGTCCAAAGAACTCGGGGCCCGCGCCGGCGATGAAGGGCGCGTGCGACATCGTCGCGACGGCCGCCACGTTCTGCAGCAGTTTCACGTCCTGAGGTCCCGGGCCGAAGGCGTAGTTGCCGATGATCGCGCCCGTCGGTTGGCCGCCGAACTGTCCGTAGTCCCGCTTGTAGATCTGCTTGTAGAGCCCTGATTTCGGGATCTCTGGGGAGTCCTCGAAATCCGCAAGCAGGTCCTCTTTCGAGACGTTCAAGATCTCGATCTTGACGTTCTCGCGGAAGTTCGTGCGGTCCACGAGCAGCTTGAGCCCTGTCCAGGCCGACTCAATCTTCTGGAACGTCGGGTGGTGGAGGATCTCATCGAGCTGAGCACTCAATTTCGAATCGATCTCAGAAATGAGTGCGTCGACCAGCGCTTTATCGATGCGCTCCTTGGCGTGCTTGGGCTTTAGCAGTTCACCCAGCAGCACTTCGACGCCGCGCTTGACCTGTGGATAGCTCTCGTTGGTCGGCTTGATCCGGGTTTCGGCAGTGATGGCGTCGAGGAGCGACACCTCCTCGGTGGTCGCTCCTGCGCTCCCCGGCGCCCGTTGGGTCTGCTCGTCCGACATTGGCTGGGTCTCCTTGCCTTTCCCTCCCACGGAGGAACGGCGCTAACTCTCGGAGCCGCTCGAACCCTCATTCAGCTTGAGCTCTCGCACCAGCTTCTCGCGGGCGGCGTCGTCAGAAAGAACCTGCTTTAGCTTTTGGCTGAAGGCCTTCACGTTGCCGAGCGGACCCTTCATAGCCACGAGCGCATCGCGAATCTCGAGCAGTGCCTTGAGCTCCGGCACCTGCCCTACCACCTGCTCGGGCTGGAAGGACTTTAGGTTCTGGATCTCGAGGTTGACAGGGACCTCGTCGCCTTCCTGGGCGTTCGGCGTGAGCCGGTCACGGACCCCGAAGGACATCGTGATCCTCTGCTCCGCCAGCACCTGGTTGAAGTTGTCCTTGTCGATGTTGATGACCTTGCGATCTTCGAGCGCCGTCGAATCTTCGCGGCCTGTGAAGTCGCTGAGCACTACGAGCTTGAGGGGCAGCTCGACGTCCTCATCCATGTTCGTCGCCGGCTTGTAGACGATGTTGATGCGCTCCTTGGGAGCGACCGTTGCTTCCTTAGCCACGCCAAATCCTCCTGTGGAAGGCTGCCCTTCCTGATCATTCCAGCGCCGCGCCTGTCGCCGGATCGATCCGGCACAGCCGCGCGAAGATCTCCTCCGCGCGGGCGGCGTCCTCAGGCGTCCCGCCCCGCCGCTCCGCCAGGCGCTTGCGGCAGCGGTAGAGGCCTTCAAGCACGCGCAGGGCAAGCCCCGGTTCCCAGTCCTCGAGCCCATGCCGCTGCATCTCTCTGTCGAGCCCTTCGAGAAGCGGAGCCGCCACGTGTTCCTTGCCGGCGTCGCTCGCGAGGGCCGCAACTTCAAGGCGCGCAAGGAAACGGCCGCGCGTAGATCCGTCCTTGATCAGCGCCTCCTCGAGCTTTCCGAGAGCATGGGAGAGTCGGCCCTTGCGCGCGAGCTCCTTGGCCTCCTGCCGCGCCGCGACGACTTCCGCCGAGTCCGGCGCTGCGGCGCCCGCAAGCGAAGGACGGGAGGCCGCGCCCTCCTCGGCGCCCACTTCGTCGAGGATCCATTTCCTGGTGTCGGCATCTGCGAACGGGGTGCCATTCTGGAAGCAGAGGGAGGGAAGGGTCGGGAGGCGACGCAAGAGCGCGCGCACCTCCTCGAGAAGTCCCTGGCGGGCAGCAGCGTACGGTTCGCCGAGCCCGAAAAGCGCTCGGTCCGAATATCGCTGCACATCGAGCCAGATCGGCCGCTCCCGGAAGGCCTCTTCCGAACTTCCCAGAAGCCCCGCCCAGTCGCTGGTTTCCAAAAGCCTCCGTAGCTCTGAGATGCGCTCCGCGGGCGGGTCGATGAGCGGGGTTTTGCCATCAACTACCGGCGGCGCCGAGTGTGCTTCACCCCAGAACAGGAGCCGGGGCAGCCGATATGCCAGCGGGCTCACCGGCTCCCGCTGGCGGAAAAAGTCCGCCGACCTCGCAAGCGCTTGCTCGGCATCTGCCCGGGAAAGGATCTCACCGCTTGCCGCCGTGGCTGGCGACGACGACTGCGAGGTGGGGACGGCCGGAGCGGCCTTGGCCTCAGCCGCTTCCCTGGGTAGCCGCTCCACGAGCTCCCGCAGGTCGCTCGTGAGACTCCCCACGCTCACGGGTGAATCTGCAAAGCGCTCGAGCAGGACTTTCTCGAGGTCGGTGCACGCCTGAAGACAGGCGAGGAGCGCCTCCCGGTCCGCGGGCTTCGCGGGCTTCGGGTCGCCGCGCAGTCCCAGCGCCTTCTGGCAGGCATCTGACAGGTACTGGATCGCGTTGACGCGCCCGCGCAGGCGCGCGGGCACTGGGGGGAATCCCCCGTCCCAGTGGGCTTGCAAGAGCCCCTCAACGATCCGCAGGCCGTCGACCAGTCCCGCAAAGCCCTCGGTCGCCAGCAGGCCAACGGCCACGTAGGTCGCGGTCGGGATGTCCTTGGACTTTTCCCGAAGGATGCGCGAACCCGTCTCGACGACCCGAGGCCAATCGGTGAACTCGCCCTTCGCGGGCTCCTTCATCACCTCATGGCGCAGCGCTTCGTAGTCGGAATCGTCTGAGACCGACTGACCGGCGGGACTGGCCCCGGGAATCGGAGCCGATCCCAACGCAGCTCTTGCGGACGGTTCGGTCATCGGTTTCTAGCCGCGTGCAGGGGAAATCCTCAGGCGCTCCTGGCGCCAGCTCATGATACGAGCGTTCGCGCTCCTGTGACAAGCGGGGATCCCGCCCTCTGCGGCGGCAGGGGGGTCTCGCGCACGCGTGTGCAATGCGTGCGCAAGAGGGTCTGAAGGGCTCTGGCGGAGCGAAACCAGGCCGGCCGAGCCATGCCTTGTCGGGATTCCGAGCGAGGGATCCGATTCAGTGGGAGAACGAGACACGCGGTCGTGTTGCACTTCGCCGCCGCGGTACATTCTTAGAGCAGTCCGCGCGCGGGCGAGATGCGCCCTCGCTTCGAGGTCAGCCGAATTCTGGGGCGGTCGGGCGGAGGATTCGAGGGGGTCGAGGCCCGTCTAAGTCGCCTCGACCGGGCGAGTCTCTACGCTGCCAAAGCGCTCGAGCCCTTCGGGCGTCGTCCGAGCGGAGGTCCGCCGGGCTCGAATCGGCGAGGACGCCGCCCATCTCGCCCCCACCCGCCGTGGGCAATGCACTGGCGGGCGGGGACGAGCGCGCTGCTCGCCGGGCATCCGAGCCGCCGTGGCGTTCGGAGCCCCCGAGGCGTTCCCCGGCCTGGGCGGTGGCGCCGAGCAGGTCGGCCGCGAAAATCGCAGCCCCTGACACTCCCTTGCGCACGCCGGCCCCTCCCAGGAATTCGGCGTCCCCAGGGCTGTGCTTGAATGCTAGGGTGACGCCATGATCAAGGCGAAGCTCGGCGATCGTCTCGACGCTTGGCTTCAGGCGCTCTTGCCCTTTCTCTTTCGCCATCGGCTGAATCCCAACCTGCTCACGATTCTCGGCACGCTGGTCTCGCTGGGTGCGGCGGTGGGCTTCGCGTTCGGGCAGTTCCGCTGGGCAGGGGTGCTGATCCTGGCGGGTGGATTCTTTGACCTCGTGGACGGGGTGATTGCCAGGCACCAGGGCACCGCTTCGACTTTCGGGGCCTTTCTCGACTCGACCCTCGATCGCTTGGTCGATATGGGAATCTTGCTCGGCATCGTGATGCACTACGCAGGAAGGGGCGAGCCAGGGCTCGTTCTACTCGCAGGCTACGCGCTGGTGGCGACGGTGCTTGTGTCTTACGCAAAGGCGCGGGCGGAGCTCTTCGTTCCTGTGTTGGAAGGGGGGCTCTTCGAGCGCGGCGAGCGGATTGGCCTCTTGGCGGCGGGTGCGATCCTCGGATTCATGGTGCCTGCGCTCTGGATCGTGGCCGTCGGTGCGACGATCACGGTGGTGCAGCGTTTTTCCCTGGCCTACCGAGAGATGGCGGAGCTCGACGCCTCGTCGCGTCGCGTGGCCGGTGCAGAGGAGCGATCTTAAGATGGGAAATGAAGAACGGCCGAGCGAGAAGCCGGGTGCGGAAGGGGCGCTTCCGGCAATCGACTTCTCCACATTTATTCTCTCCCTCTCGACCTCAGCGCTTTTTCACCTGGGTCTTATTCCCGAAGCGCAGTCCGGGAAGGCCGGCGAGCGGAACCTCCCCCTCGCCCGACAAACCATCGACATCCTTGAGATCCTCGAGACGAAGACGCGAGGGAATCTCGACCCCGAGGAGGCCAAGCTGCTCGAGAGCCTCCTCTTCGAGATCCGGATGCGCTTCGTCGAAGCCAACCGTCGCTAGATGGCAGGTGGCGAGCCCGTAGTGCGCGCGCTCTCGCTCCGCGCTCCGGCAAAGCTCAACTTTGGGCTGCGCGTCGTCGGTCTGCGCTCCGACGGCTATCACGAGCTCGAGAGCCTGTTTGTGCCGATCGGCCTGGCCGACGACGTACGCCTCGAACTCCGGCGGGCTGCCGGAGTGGGGGTGCGACTCACGCTGGAAGGCGACGCTCAACACGTTCCCGCGGACGCCTCGAACCTTGCAGTCCGGGCGGCGCAAGCGTTTCTTGAGGCGGCGCAGATCGGCGCAGACGTGGCGATCGCGCTCCGCAAGCGCGTGCCGGCGGCGGCGGGTCTTGGGGGGGGCTCGAGTGACGCGGGTGCGGT
>Ga0074046_10001768_pt1 | contig 19109 bp, 22 predicted proteins | sample BogForMeECP23OM3_FD_94441 | JGI IMG/M metagenome (GOLD analysis project Ga0074046, IMG submission 94441) | Bog forest soil microbial communities from Calvert Island, British Columbia, Canada - Bog Forest MetaG ECP23OM3 | ecosystem: Environmental > Terrestrial > Soil > Wetlands ... | reverse complement strand
GTTCATCGACTATGACGATCATGGCTTCCCCGAATCACAGAGAAAATCTCTGGTTAAAATTAGTCCCCGCCCCGGGGTTCCGCAACCTCCGATTGTAGGAGTGGCCATGACAACCTAGGCCTCGGCCGCCGTATTCGAGGGGTTGTGGCGCGAAAGACGCGCCTTGCCGGCAAGGCGAGGCTGGCACTAAGAAGGAGCTACGTGTTTTGAGAAGGAGAGGGACATATGACAGCGCAGCGGACCACGGGCCTCAGAGCGATTTTTCTCGCAGCCTTCTTTCTCGTCTTCTCTGCGCCGGCCCTCTTCGCAAATGAGTGCGCCGGCCATTCTGACGAGCCCCTCGTGAACCTGCTTCCGCCGCCGCCTTGCGAAGCTTGCGAGGAGACCAAGGCAGAACTCGCCGAATTGGCCGGTCTGGAGCAGGCTCGCACGAAGGAGCAGGAGAACCACGCCAAGGACGACGTTAAGAGAAGCGTCGCCCGGTTCCTGGATGGAGCGAGCATCGCGTTCAACGCCGCCGGCCTCGAAGCCTGCGAAGACTTCTTCATGAAGCGCCGCAAGGAGGAGAAGGCCGCTGTCGAAGCGGCAAAAAACACCTTCTGCCGCATCCGCCCCTTTTTGACGCCCGGCAACGCCCTTCACCCGGTGGACAGCGCGAAACCCGACGATAGCTTCTCCTACCCGTCGGGACACGCGGCCTATGGCGCTACGGTTGGGTTCCTTCTCGCCGAAATGATGCCCGAGAAGCGGTCCGTAATTTACGCCCGGATCGACGATTACGCTCACAGCCGGATGATCGCGGGCGTCCATTTCCGCAGCGACGTCGAAGCGGGCAAGCTGTTCGGAGCCGCGCTCGTCAACGGCATGTTCGCGAAGCCCGGGTTCGATCGCGAATTCGAGGAAGCGAAGGCCTGCGTGAGGAAAGCGGCCGGCCTTCAGTGACGCAAGCGGCTGCGGCAAACGCTCAGCCTGCAAATGTTGGCCGCGCCGATACATCGCCGGCCGGCGGAAGCGGCTCGGTGCGCCAGGCGTAGTCCTCCTTTAGACGGCGGCAGAGATCGAGATACCTTGCCGTTACGGGCTCCTCGGAGAAATTGGCTTGGAAATGCGCTTTTCCGGCCTCGCTCAGACGCCGGGCAAGATCTCTGTTCGAAATCACGGCTTTCAGGGCGGAAGCGAGCCCGGCGGGATCGTCCTTTGCGATGAGAAGCCCCGTTTGACCATCGGCGACGAGGTAATCGGTGTCCGCCGAGCGCGCTGAGATCACCGGAAGTCCGTTGGCCCAAGCTTCGAGCACGTTTTCCAGGCCCTCGCCGCGGGAGGAGCGCACGAACACGTCGGCCGCTTTAAGCAATGCGTGAATGTCGTCGCGCCATCCGAGAAAACGGATGCGCCCGGAGACGCCCATTTGGGCGCTTAGCATTTTGACCGCATCCTCATAGGGACCCGCTCCGGCCATCCACAGATAAGCCTGCGGCACCTCGGCCAGGGCACGGACCATGATGTCCGGTCCCTTGTCGCGTGCCATGCGGCCGAGCCACAGCACGAGCGGAGCGTCCTCGGGGGTGTTGAACGCGGTGCGGCGCGCAGGCGCGGTCCGGATTTCGGGAACGAAATTCGGAATATAGGTCACGCGGCTCGCCGGCCAGCCTTGGGCTTCGATATGGGCGGCGATACGGGGCGAGTTTGCGATCAGGTGGTCGCAGGACTCGAACGCATCGAGCGGATAGCATTTACCGAGCCGCGCAACCCTGACCCAGGGCCCCTGCGGACACGCGACCGCGGCATGCGGCATCCAGTTGATCGCGATGCTCGCATGGAGCGCTTGCAAAGTCCGGCGGTACTTCGCGCGGGTAATAATATCGAACCTCCCGCCGAACCAGGCCGATTGTGCAGGGATGCCGGCATTGGCGAGCTGCTCCGCTGCCCAGGCGTTGCGGCGCGTAAGGATTGCCTGCGGGACATTGCGCGCGTGCAGCGCCTTCACCAACCGGGTGAAAAACCGCTCCGCTCCTCCGCGGCCCGAGCTGCCAAGCGCTTGAACAATGCGCATATCTTTTCAAACCCAGAAGCTTTGGCTGAGCAGACTCCGTTGACCTAGCCAACGGGTGCCTGCTTAGGATCTTTTGTTTTCGCAGAGCCCCCGCCTTCGCGAGGGCAAACTTTATTGCAAAACTGGGAAGTCTATCCCCGTCTTCACGGGGACATGCTTTTGCAGAACTCTGCTTAGCGCCAGTGCTCTGCGACCCAGGGTGTGGGACGCACATGTTTATAGAAAGCTTGATACCAGTGTTTGAGAGGCCAGCGGCCTTCCATAGCTTCGTCCGGATCGGGCTTACCGGGAAAGGCCACGACTTTGGTGCCCTCCGGCAGCGGGGGGACCACGAAAAAGTTCAACGGCCAGGAGGGGAGCAGGCTGCGCTTGAAGCTGAGGCACCAGGCATCGGGCCAATACTTCATATCCGTGATCTCGCGGGAGATGAAAATCTGCTCGTTCCGATGCGTCTGTAGAACCCGCTCGCATTCGTTCATGATGCGGTCGTAGATATAAGTGTGGCCGCCCACCGGGAACCGGAAGATCGAGGTATTGCCGATCCCCGCATTCGGCTGCGTCCAGTTCCGCGCCACGCAAAAATGTCCGGGCTCGTAATCGAAGAACTCGTCCAGGCTTCCGGTGACCACCACGTCGAGATCCAGAAACAGGACATCGCCCGTTACGCCTTCCAAGTCCTTTTGCCACAGAGAAAGCTTTCGCCAGGGAAGCCATGTCTTTTCGGGAGGCAGCTCGATGTAGGGCAAGGGGAACGTTTCAACCCCCTTCGCAATGCCGGTAACGTCGTCGGTATAGCAGACAAGGCGCGTTGGGCGCTTGGTGTGCCTTTGCACCATCGAATAGAGCCGGTTGACGTAGTCCGGCCCATAGCGTGTCCCCCACTTCATGCAAATGACTGTCTGAGTCATGGTCCGCCCTAGCGCCCCGATTCGGTGAAAAATGCCCTGCGCGCGCTGCTTATAGCTCCACTGTCGCAAAGTGTCACGCGGTCACCGCGAGGGACGGTGAATGGGAAACGCACACCCTGCTTGTGCAACCGCCGGGCCTGGGATAGAGACGCATCTGTTTCTCAAGACGGACGGCGCACGAATTCATGAAGGTTTGGGGTCCATATAGCACTCTCGGCGTAAGCGTTACCGCTGCGGCGGCCATTGCCGATCAGCTCCAAAAGGCTTGGACGATAGGCCTGTTCGACGCCGCTCCTGCCCGGAGAATAGCGCTGGCACCGTTTTTCGACTTGGTGCTGGTGTGGAATCGCGGCATTTCTTACGGGTTGTTTAAGCAAGATAGCGATGCGGGCCGTTGGGCTCTCGCCGCTTTTTCGTTATGTGCGGTGCTCGCTTTAGTCTATTGGCTCGCGCGGCTTCAAAACCGTCTTTCGGCATTGAGTGCCGGGCTGATAGCCGGAGGTGCACTCGGAAATGCGATCGACAGGGTCCGTTTCGGCGCTGTGGCCGACTTCTTTTCCTTTCATATCGGCGGATTCCAGTGGTACATCTTCAACATAGCGGATGTTGCGATTGTTGCGGGCGTCGCCGGACTGCTTTACGACTCGTTCTTGTCCAGTCACAAAAGCGCCGGAAAACAGGCCTAGCGGGATAGGCTGCACGGATCGGGGCGATTTACCATGTTTGCAACGCGCAAATTACTTTCAGGCTTGGCTGCGGCTCTTGCGCTCGGCGCGCTCGCCGCGGGCTGCGATAGCAGCATGTTTGGGATGAGTTCGCCCGTTGTCGGAGCGAAGGAAGTGCTCTTAGGCAAGGCGGCTCCGTCGCCGGACCTGCCCGACCGGCCGAAACTTGTCATACCGCCGCCGGATGCCGCACTGCCTGCGCCGGGGCAGCCCACTCAAGCTTCGATGGCACGGCAATGGGCGCCCACCACCGAAGCGCCGAAAAAAGAGGCTCAGGCTCAGGATACGGCGCCGAAGAAGGAAGAAGCGTCTGGGTGGTTCTCGGGTCTCTTCGGCTCGAGCGACGCGAAAAAGACGCAATAGCCTTGCCGCGCAAACCCAGGCCGGCTTTCCGCAGCGCGTTATGAGCCGGCGAAATCGCGGCCATGCCAATAAAATGGCTCGCGGTGCCCATGGGCCACGACGCCTGCAATAATCTCATCGTTCTTTACCTGGTAGATGAGATAATAGGGAAATCGTTTGAGGTTGTAACGCCGTGCACCGCGCTTCGTTTTGGGCGAGGCTTCGGGGAAATTCAGCGATGAACGTAAGCGCCGCCTCAACTTCCTCGTAGAGCCCCGCACTTTCATTTCGCCGCGTTCGTAGGCTTCAAAGCGGCGTGCGGCCTCGCGATCCCAGGCATCTTCGATTTGCGCTTGGCGATCCAGCAAGGTGAGGTTGATGCGTTCGACAAGCTCCACGCGTTCTTCTGGGGTAAGCTTGGCCGCTTCCTCGCAGAGGACTCTGACACGCTCGTTCATGAGATCAATATGCGCTTAGCCTGGCTTAGTTGACAAGTATCGAGGTTTGCAGCCGCCCTCTAATTGAAAAGTGCAGCGACGGGCAGCGTGAGGCCTGGCGGATCGAGGCGTAACTCGCCGTCGCGCACGAGGCGCGTGCCGCGCACATCGCCCACCCCCCGCGTGTGGTGAATGACAAGCCGGTCCTCGGGATCGAGTATGAGATAGTGCTCGACGCTGGGCACGAGGAAATAGCCGGCAAGCTTGTCCCGCATATCGCGCTTCTCGCTGTCCGGCGAGAGCACTTCGACAACGATGACTGGGCTCGGCACCTCAAGAGAACGCCCAGGCAATTTTTCTCCGCAATAAACCAGCGCATCCGGCTCAAAAGCGGTGTTATCGGAAATCCGCACCGTTGCCCCGTCCCCGACGGAGAAACAGGGCAGGCCCGCGGCGCCGATGGCTTGCTTTAACGCGAGCGCAGCCGCCAGTTTGACTTGGATATGCTCCAGCCGCTGCGCCGCCTGCATGACGATGACGCCGTCAATCAGGTCCGAGCGCGGGCAGCCGTTGGCCTGCGACCACGCAATGTAGTCATCCACGGACATTGGTTGCGGTTTTGCGAGTGCGGCCATATAGAAATAATAACAGCAGCAGCGGTAGGCGGCAATGGCAGCGTCTGGGCGTCCGTTTTTCACTCCGTCGCAATTTCGAGGCGCTTATGATAGAGTTCGCGCATGCACAGCTCTAACCCCGACGCCGAAACCGTGATCTGCACTTTGCGCGCCAACGAAGCGGCTTTGCGCGCGCGCGGGATCACGCATGCCGCCCTTTTTGGCTCGCGCGCCCGTGGCGACAACACACAGGATAGCGATATCGATATCCTGATCGAAACAGATCCTGACGTTCTCACCGACCTTTACGGCTACGCCGCCATCAAGGCGGCAGTCGCCGCCCTCTTCGACGCCGGCGTCGATGTCGATGTCGTCAACCGCGACTTTCTAAAACCTTCGATCCGCCCCGTCGCGGAAAACCATCTCATTCATGCCTTCTGAGCAAACGGCGGCGGCGGCGCTGCTCGATATCGCCGAAAATATCGGCTTCGCGCAAAGCTTCGTCGAAGGCATGACCTACGAGCAATTCCGGGACAACAGGCTCGTCTTCTACGCTGTCACCCGGTGCCTTGAGATTATCTCCGAAGCGTCGCGCCGCTTGCCGCCCGGGATCAAGAACCGCCACCCGCACATTCCCTGGCCGGACATAGCCGGAGCCGGAAACATCTACCGCCACAATTACGAGGACGTGCAGCAGAAACTCGTTTGGGGAACCATACATAAACGCCTTCCCGAACTTCTCGCCGCCGTCAATCGGGAAAAGCGGCCGGACTGCCCCGCAAGGGAAGGCTCCCCGCCGGACCAAGACAGTTAGGCGCAAAGGGCGCGAACGCCCGGACCGCGCCCGCAAATTGCAGCGCTATGGCGTCCAACTGCCGGCGCTTTGGATTTCCCGGTACATCGCATCGGGCGCCAGATCGATCTCGCCGGGCCAAGCAACGGCGCCATATTCGAGATAGGCTTGCCCGAACAGCGCGGCATCCGAAAGCGCCGCAAAAACCCCGGCGTCCGGCGAGACTATAAGCCGGCTCATATCGACGATGCCCTCAAGCCCATCGAGAAAGCGAACCCTCAACCTGTAATCGGGCAGCGCTTCGACGGAGGCAACGCGCCAGCGCGCTTTCGGCACGATGGGCGGGGCTATGGCAGCGGCCGGTCTTGTCCGGCGTCTGGTCTTGTGAGCATCGGTTCCATGCTTCCATTTACCCGGTTCGATGGGCCTTCGCCCATTCCATGACGAGCGACTGCGCGCGATATAGCCTATTCTTTACCGGGGTCGCGGCCGCGCCAATAGCCTGGTTTCCTGGCCGTGTGCGCTATCGCGACTATGACAAGCCCGGCATCTTCGATCCTGTGAATGAGAAGATAGGGAAAACGGCGGAGTTTGTAGCTGCGATGAGCCCGGCCTGCCGGCTTTGATGCTTTCGGGAATTCGAGGAGATACTGAAGCGCCCTGCTCACCTCGTCCCGAAGGCCGAGACTGAGATGCAGAGATACCGCCTCGTAGTGGCGAGCGGCCTCTTCAAGTTCGCCGGCCGCTTCGTCCAGAAATCGAAAGCCCATCATTTCCAGATGCGGGCCTTCACCTCTTCCCAGCTGTAGGATTTCGTCTCGCCGCGCTTGTAGCGCTCCCAACGGCGCTCGCACTCTTCAAGGAGCGCCGGATCGATCTCATGATCGTCCTCATGCAGCATCGCTGTCAGAGCATCCAGCAGCTCGGCTTGCTCTTCCGGCGTCAGCTGCCGCGCCTCTTCGGTCAGTTTCTTCACGCGCTCGTTCATGCAATCACTATGCGCCCCGCGGGGCGCGGTTGGCAAGGTCATGCGATGAAGGCGGCATATTGCCCATGCCCAATCGCGAGCTTCCCCAAAACAGGGCAAGGGAACGGCAGCAGCTTCCCCTCAGCGCTAACCCCAGCCAAACCAACCCTTCTTCTTGTTTTGTCCGGCGCGCCCGGGAAGCTTATACTTAGCTCGCACACTAGCGGGTTCCGGCCGCACCGTTAAGCGCAAAACGAAGGAAATAAATGACACCGCGGAACTGACTAATTTTCCGGCCGTGACCGTGAAGCCCCCTCACCCCAGCCCTCTCCCGCGGATGGGGAGAGGGAGCAGGGCGTGCCCGTTGCAACGGCGTACCCTCTCCCCTTGTGGGAGAGGGACAGGGTGAGGGGTAAGCCACGCATGATGGGGTTGATATGTTACTTCGATAGTTATGCAGAAACATCGGAGCAATCAAGTTCTGGCATGACATTGGGCCTCGCCGGCATCGGCGGCCCTAAAGCTTCCCCGCCACCTTCAGCGCGAAGGCATAGGCGAGCGCGTCCTCTTTTAGCCGGTCGAAGCGGCCCGAGGCGCCGCCGTGCCCGGCTTCCAGATTGATCTTGAGCAGCAAGAGGTTCTTGTCCGTCTTATTGGCACGCAGCTTCGCCACCCATTTCGCGGGCTCCCAATAGGTGACGCGCGGGTCGGTCAGCCCGCCCGTGGCGAGGATGCTCGGATAGGCTTGCGCGCGCACATTGTCATAGGGCGAGTAGGCCGCAATCGTGCGGTAGGCTTCGGCGCTTTCGATGGGGTTGCCCCATTCGGGCCACTCCGGCGGGGTCAGCGGCAGCGTATCGTCGAGCATGGTCGTCAGCACATCCACAAACGGCACGTCCGCGATAATGCCGGCGAATAGCTCCGGCGCCATGTTGGCCACCGCGCCCATGAGCATGCCGCCGGCCGAGCCGCCCTGGGCCACGATGCGGCCGGCGCTCGTGAACTTCTGCTCCGCGAGATAGTGCCCGGCGGCGATGAAGTCTTTGAAGGTGTTGGTCTTCTTTTCGAGCTTGCCGTCCTTGTACCAGCGGTAGCCCTTGTCCTTGCCGCCGCGGATGTGCGCTATGGCGTAGACGAAGCCACGGTCCACAAGGCTCAACGCGTTGGTGGAGAAACCGGCCGGAATCGCCATGCCATAGGAGCCGTAGCCGTAAAGGAGGAGCGGCGCGGAGCCGTCGAGCGGGGTGTCCTTGCGGTAGAGGAGCGACACCGGTACGGTTTCGCCATCGCCTGCCGGGGCGAACACGCGGCGCGTGACGTAATCCTCGGGGTTGTGCCCGCTCGGCACTTCTTGCGTCTTGCGCAAGGTGCGCTCGTGCGTGCGCATATTGTAATCGTAGACTTGGCGCGGCGTCGTCATCGACGAATAGGTGAAGCGCAGCGTTTCGGTGTCGTATTCGTAGCCCTCGGACATGCCGAGCGAGTAGGCCTCCTCGGCAAACGCAATCGCGTGCTCCTCGCCGCTGGCGAAGTTGCGGATGACGATGCGCGGCAGCCCGTCCTCGCGTTCGAGCCGCACGAGGTAATTCTTGAAGCAGGTGAATTCGAGGATAAGCCGCCCCGGTTTGTGCGGCACGAGATCGCGCCAATTCTCGCGGCCGGGGCTGGCGAGCGGCGCTTCCACGAGCTTGTAATCCTCCGCGCCGCCGGCGTTCGTCATGATGATGAGACGGTCTTCGTGAGGGTCCACTTGATATTCGTGGTTCGTCTCCCGCGCTGCCACGAGCTGGAGGCCCTTGTCTGGCGCGGCGGCGTCGAGCAAGCGGACCTCGCTCGTCTCGTGATCGCCCGTGGCGACGATGACAAAGCGCCGGTCCTGGCTTTGGGCGGCGCGCGTGAAGAACCCTGCATCGGGCTCCTGGTAGATCAGCCCGTCTTGCGCCGCATCCGTGCCAACGCGATGCCGCAGAACCTGCAGCGGCCGGCGGTGCTCATCGACGCGCGTGTAATAGAAAGCGGTGCCATCGGCGTTCCAGACGGTCTCGCCCTCCATATCGGGCACCTCGTCCGCCAAATCCTGGCCGGTTGTGAGGTCGCGGACTTTGATCTTGAAGAACTCCGAGCCCTTATCGTCGAAGGCGTAAGCCAGGAGCCGGTGATCGTGGCTCCATTCCGCGGTGCCCAGCGAGAAGAAGGCTTTGCCCGCCGCCATGGCATCGCCATCGAGCAAAACCGTGGCTTCGCCGCCCTCGCGCGGCTCGCGGCAGAGGCGCGGATGCTGGCCGCCCACAACGTAGCTTACGAAATAGGCGTAAGCGCCGTCGGGCGCGGGCACGGTGGAATCGTCCTCCTTGATGCGGCCCTTCATCTCCTTGAACAGCGTCTCCTGCAGCGCCTCCGTACCGGACATTGCAGCCTTGGTGTAGGCGTTCTCCGCTTCGAGATAGGCGCGAATACCGGGCGCGAGCGCGGCTGGATCGCGCATCACCTCCTGCCAATTCGCCGCGCGCAGCCAGGCGTAATTGTCCACGCGCTCGATGCCATGGTGAAGATCGCGGGCGGGCCGGATTTCGGCCGTGGGCGGATTGAGAGGGGGCGTTTGCGCGTGATCCATGGCGGCCTTCGCTTGCTGAGAGATTCGACGCTCCTTTTAGCGCATTTTTGCCGGCAGCGTCTCGAAATTTGCCGCCGCTGGGATTCGCAGGGCATCCGGGATATTCCTCATCGCCCGGAACGATGCTAGTATGAAGTTGTGACAAAGCTCCTCGACGAAGCGATTGCGAAACTCAAAACGCTCAGCGATGAAGAACAGGACCGGCTTGCCGGACTTCTGCTTCATTTAGCCGGGGGCGAGGCGGAATTCGCGCTCAGCGAAGAACAGCTCGAAGGCATCGGAATTGCGTTGGGAGAAGCTGAGCGCGGCGAATTCGCGACCGATGAAGAGGTCCAGCGCGCACTCCATAAACCGTGGGCGTAGCGGTCAGATATGCGCGCTCTGCGCTCCGCGATATCGACGGCATCCATCGCCACATCGTTGCTGAAAATCCAGCCGCGGCCGAACGCGTCCGGAAGTCTATTCTCAGAACGATCGATATGCTGCGGGACTTCCCGTTTCTTGGCAAGCCCGGGCGCCGGAGCGGCACGCGAGAGATGACCGTGCCGAAGCTGCCGTACCTGATCGTTTACCGTGCCGGCGAAAACCAGATCGCCGTCCTCAGGGTTTATCACGGTGCTCAAAAGCGTGCGTAGATCGCAAGGTTAGCCGAACGCGCCGTCGCTCATGATTTGGGCGATGGATTCGAGCAATTCTTCGGATTTCCGCACGCGGCCGTTCACCCCGGCAAGTTCGATATTCAGCTTATCGAGCTTTGCCTCCAGCTTGGTGTTGGCGGCGCGTTGCTCGGCCATGAACGCTTCCAGCTTTGCGTCCGCGGCGTCTTGAGCGGTGCGGACTTCGCGGAGAAGGCGCAGGGTGAGGGCTTCTGTTTCGTCAGCCATGAGCGTCATGTCACCGTTCCCCGGCGCTTCGTCAACAGCCTCAAGCGGCGAATCCGCTAGCGGGCGGCGGCGGTATAGGGCGAGAGGTCCCACAGCTTCAGCGTTTGGTCTTCGCTGCACGAAAGCGCAGTACGGCCATCGGGCGAGATGGCGACCGAACTGACTGGCCAAGTATGGCCCGTGAAGGCATGAAGCTCGCGGCCGGATGCGATGTGCCATAGTTTAAGTTCACCAAGGAGAACTCCATTAGAGTTAATCCCGCCCGCCGAAAGGGCGATGCGGCCATCTGGCGAAACGGCGATCGATTCGACCAACCCTGTATGACCGGTGAAGCTGCTAGTCTCGCGGCTGGACGCGATGTCCCATAGCTTCAGCGTGTGGTCACTGCTGCCCGAGAGCGCCGCGCGGCCATCGGGAGAAAACACAACCGACAAGACCGCGTTAGTATGGCCCGTGAAGCTACGAAGCATACGGCCCGAGCCAATGTCCCACAGTTTCAGCGTCTTGTCCCTGCTTCCTGAAAGTGCCGAGCGGCCATCTGGAGAAATGGCAACCGACAAGACAATGTCCGTATGGCCCGTTAAGCTACGAAGCTCGCGGCCCGATGCAATGTCCCACAGTTTCAGTTCAATAACTGAACTGTAGACATCTCCGCCGCCCGACAGCGCCGTCCGCCCATCTGACGAAATTGAGACTGAATTAACATCGGCCTTATGCCCGGAGAAACTGCGAATCTCCCGGCCCGAGGCGATATCCCAAAGTTTCAATTCGCCCGATGTCAATTCACCGAATCCTGAGGAGGCTCCGCCGCTCGAAAGTGCGTAGCGGCCATCGGGCGAAATAACCACTGAATGGACAGAGCTCGTATGGCCCGTGAAGCTGCGAATCTCGCGGCCCGAAGCGATGTCCCACAGTTTTAGCGTCTTGTCCCAGCTGCCCAAAAGCGCCGTGCGGCCATCGGGCGAAATCGCGACCGAATGAACCATATGGGCTGTGAAGGTGCGAACCGATTGATCGTGTAACTTGCGCCAAATAAACTCGCCAGGAGTGATGGCAGAGGACACAATGCTACCGCCCGTTGCCGTTACCACGGCACCAATTCCGAAACCCTTCAGCACGCCGCGCCGAGAGAAGCGGCTGCCGCGCAATTCCCTGATCCTTGCTTTGGCATCGGCGACATGGACGCCTTTGGGCCATTCTTTCAGAAAGGCCTCGATATTGACGATCTCCGCGCTCGCCGCGACCTTGGCCCAGGCTTCGGTCTCGGCGCGCTTCTCCTCTTTCGCTACCTGCGCGGCATCGCGTTCGCGCTCAAGCACCTCTAGCCGCGTCTTTGCGGCCCCCGCGTTGTCGCCCTTCGGAAATTCGTCGAGATAGGTGCGAAGCGTCTCGATGCTGCCTTGCGTTGCCGGATTGGCCCAAACCAGCGCTTCGAGCTTCGCGCGCGCATAGCGGTCCGTGGCCCCGCCGGCAAAGCGCGCGAGATGGTCGCGTAAATCCTCCGCGTTCCGTCTGTCCTTGATGAAATCCCAATTCGCCAGCTCCTCGGCCTTGCGGATTTCCTCCGGCGTCAGCCCGGCCTTCGCGCGCTCGGCCGTCTCGCGTGCGACCTGCGCCGCGCGGGCCTCCTCCTCCGCCTCGCGCGCCTTGCGTGCCGCCTCCGCCGCCCGCCGCTCCGATTCCGTGTGCGCGGCGCGCTCGGCCTCTGCCTCTGCGAGCGCCGCTTTCAGTCCGTTGAGAAGGCCGTGTGCGTCGGCCTTGAACCGCTCATGGGTGAGGCGCACGGCGTTGCGGCGCGACAGCGGCTTCAGCGGTTCCGGCAGCGCGTCGGCGGACGGCATGCGCCCATCGTTCACCAGCACCGGGATCACGCGCTTGCCGAGCCGCAGCGCCGAGGCGATCTCGATGCGCACGAAATCGTTTGGGTTGTCGAGGCGCCGGTTGCCCTCCGCATCTTTCGCATCGAGCCAGCTCCTGCCGATCACGGCGAGGAACGCGTCGCACCCGGCTAACTGCCGCTCAAGCACGGCCACGAAATCTTGCCCGGCGGCGATGTCGTCCACATCCATGAACAAATCGTCTTTGGCGAAGTCCTGCTCCAGCCGGTCGTAAAGCCGCCCCGCCGCCGCCGAATCCTCGCCGCGCCGGTAATTGATGAAAATCTTGCCCGCCGGTCCGCCTGCCATGCCACGCCCCCAGAGGCTTAACGTTTCGAATTATCTGAAAAGCTTTAGCTCAAAGCCGCGCCGCGTTAAAGCGATAAGGACGCGCGGTCTTAAGCCGGTTTCATTTCGCAGACATCTCAGCATCGTCATCGCGGAAAGGCCCGTTCCGGTCCTTATCCGCGATCTTGCAGCAAATGAAAACGGAGTTTTGGGCAAGACCCCGGATAGCCGCAAGCGGCTTCCGGGGTGACGTTGAGGGGCTGCTGGCAGCGTTTTGCGGGGTGACATCGAACGCCGGGCCAGTAGCGCAAAAGGCCGCAATCTTAAACCGGATATGCCACGCGATCCTCAAGCACAGCCAAACGCCGCCGGAGCCTCTCGATGTCATCCTCCGGAAGCCGGGCGGCGCAGCCGGCAAGCACGCGCTTGCCACGCTCAAGCAGGAGCGAGTGGATCGCGGGATCGCTGACCGTGCTTCCGATATCGCTGAGAACGCGTATCAGCCTTAGGCTCACCGCGGCATCGGCAACGGCATAATGACGGATTTGCTCGAACGCCAGATCGAGCAGGCCATCCAGGCCGATCCAGGGGACGACGACGCGCAGGACATGAGGCGGATCGTAATGATAGCTTCGGGGAGGCGTGCGGCCGAGCCAGCAAATGAGGACGCTGCCGAGTTGATCGACGCAGCTTATCGCCGTCGTCGGATCGTTGACCGCCGGCGAGATCGCCCTCAACGCGATATCGACAATCTGGACGATGCCGAATTCCACGTCTTGCTGCATCGTGCGCGTGGGGCCGATCTCGACTGCAGCCAGCAGCTCCAGCTCGCGATCCCTCGTCAAGCGGCTGCCGCGCGTAACGCGCAACAGCGCAACGCCTTCGGAAATGAAGTGGCCAACCCGGCGTTCCAGGGCAATGCCGGTCCCGTAAGCTTTTGCCAGCGTTTTGAGCCGGTCGATGTCGACATATCTGATGTAGCCCGACGCGCGGCTTAAGACGGCGAAATCGAGCGCCTCGCGGAAGGTGCCGATGCTTTCAGGCATTTGAAGCGGCGCACGCGCATACGGCATCAGCTCGCCAATCACGAGCTCAGTCTCGCGCCTGAGGCGGTCGATAATGGTGTTGACGCTGATGGCATTCGAAATGTGGTGGATGAAATAGATCAGCAACCCGACGCACACGGGGGCCAGCGCCATCGCGCCCAAGACGGTTAAGACCGGCACGAAGGGAAAGGGAAGAGAACGCGCCGCGGGAAGCGCAGCGATGCAATAGGAAAACGTGCCGAGAAACACGCCGAGCGTCCACTGCGTGACCTGATCGCGGACAAAACTGATCAGGATACGGGGCGAAAACTGTGTCGAGGCCAGGGTCAAGGTCATAAGCAGGATCGCAAAAACGATTGACACAACGGTCATGGTCGCGGTGGCGATGGTGGTAAGGATGGCCTGCGCAACTTGCGGGTCCGCATGGGAGGGAAAGAGAGTCTTCGGAACAATGGCTTGGATACCCGGATACCGCTCCTCAAGCGAGGAAAGAACCGCGCCGGCGGCCCCGGCCGTGAAGGCGATAACAAACGGCCGGATGAGAAACCCGCCGCGTAAGGCGTACAGCGCCGAACGCACCGTTGCGGGCAGGTTCTTGGTCATGTCAGCGGGCCTTGCTCGATCTTTCCGGTTGAAGCCGCACCGCGGCGGGCGAAACGCGAAGGTTGACGCGATAGGGCTACCCGTCTCTCCATGATTGGCCTGCGCTTCGATGCCTGTGCATGCGTTTGACAGGTGCGAGAATTCGGCCAAGCGATCAAGAAAAATTCGCGCGGCATGAGTGGCCAACGGATGCATGCCTAGAATCTGCACGAGGACGGCTTTTCGGGAACCCTGTTTAGGCGGACAAAGCTCCTTACAAATTTGCGCTTAATAGCGGCGCGATTGCCGTTGTGGAATATCGCTGTTCACGCTAAGCGCGAAACACGCATTCCCCAACCTGGAGAAATTCCGCATGAAAATCGCGCCTTACGCCTTGCTCGCTGCCGTGCTCCTTATGGCTTCGCCGCAGCTCGCCTCCGCGCAAGAAGGCCCCGGCCATGCTTGCAAAGCCGACAGGGAGAAGTTTTGCCCTGGCATGAAATTTGGCGACGGCCAGCTCGGCCCCTGCTTGAAGCAGCACGAGGCGGAACTTTCGCCCGAATGCGCAGCCGCCCGCAAGGAAGCGGAGGAAGCCCGCAAAGTCATGCGCATGAATTGCAAGGCCGAAGCCGGAAAGTTCTGCGCGGATGTCGAAAAGAGCCATGGCGGCATGGTGAAATGCCTCGAAAGCCATGCAAGCGAGCTTGGGCAAGCTTGCGCGGACGCGTTGAAGGCAATGCCTGGCAGAAAGAAATCCTAACCCGGTCTGGGGGGGGGGGGGGCCAAACCGGCGCACCCCTTTCAGCTGCTAAGCCCCTCGCCCCAGCCCTCTCCCATGGGAGAGGGAGTCCGGCTGCGGCAGCGTTCCAGAGGGACAGGGTGAGGGGCGATAGCTCTTTATGCGATCCGCAGCTTAAACTTACGGCTGCGCGCTGCCCGCTTACTGTGGGCTTGCAGCCTTTTCGTCCGCCATATGGCCGGGCTTAAAGCCGAGCGCGGACCCATTCATGCAATAGCGCAAACCTGTGGGCCTCGGGCCGTCCGGAAACACATGGCCGAGATGGGCATCGCAACGCGCGCAACGCACCTCCGTCCGACGCATGAGGAACGAGCGGTCGTCGTGCTCGCTCACGGCCTCGCCCTCTATCGGCCGGCAAAAGCTTGGCCAGCCGGTGCCGGATTCGAACTTGGCATCCGATGAAAACAGGGGCTCGCCGCAGCAGACGCACGTGAAAACCCCCTCGCGCTTTTCGTTGTTGAGCGCGCTCGTTCCGGCGCGCTCGGTGCCGTGCTGACGCGTAACCTTGTACTGCTCCGGCGTCAGCTGCTCGCGCCACTCAGCATCGCTCTTTTGAATGCGCTCTTTCATGGCCGTTAACCTCTTGGCTTTACTCCCGTGCATAGTTATTGGGAGGCGGCGCGCGGTTTTGAAGTGCTTGCGGTACGGCGCTCGGCCGGCTAACGCTCAAATCGGTGTCATACCAGATCCGGCTGAATGCTTCCGGCGGCGATTCCAGAACCGTCATCGCGAGGCGGCAAAGCCGCCGTGGCGATCCAGTGCAACTTGCTGCTTACGCTTTCATTTGCAGCCTCTGGATTGCTTCGGGGCGATGCCACTCGCAATGACGGATGTGAACTACTCAACCGGAGACGGTATGACCGCTCCGCGCGTGTGTCTGCGCGGCGCCGGCTATTCCGCGGCCTTAGCAACGTGCACCGTGTGCCGGGCAAGCATGGCACGCTTGTGCGCATCGTCGACGAATCCTTTGGCAAGGCCGTGATAAAGCGGCTCATGCGCAATAAGCTTCGACGTGGCGAATCCCAAAACGGCAGAGATCATAACGGCAATGACGTTGCCATGGTTGCCCGTCATTTCCAAGATGATCACCGAAGCCGTTATCGGAGCCTGCACAACGCCCGCGAAGTAGCCCGCCATGCCGAAGACCGCGGCCAATCCCGGCGATGCGCCTAGCAGCCCGAGCGATCCGCCGAGGCCCGCGCCCACTGCGAGCGACGGTGCGAATATCCCGCCCGGAATGCCCGATAGTGCCGTAATGAGAGTCGCGGCAAGCTTGGCCGGCCAAAAGGTCCACACGATCGGATGGCCTTCGACCGCCCCGCGCGCCTGATCGTAGCCGGTGCCGAAAGTCGCGCCATCCGTGAGGATGCCAATGATAGCCACGGCCATTCCGCAGGAAAATGCGAGCAGAAGGCTTCGCCAGCCTGGCTGAGTGCGGACCGAGCGTTTGATAAGCCGGGCGCCGTCGAGCAAGATGCGGCTGAAAAGGCCGCCAGCCAGTCCGCCTGCTATGCCGCAGACAATCGCGGTGAGCCAATCGCCGGTCCCGGAAACCACAGCCGAGGTGGTGCCAAAATAGGTGTAGTTTCCCGCGAGCCCAAGCGAGGCAAGCCCCGATATGATGACCGCATAGAGCACAAGCCCGTTCGTGCGCTGCTCGAAAGAGCGGCTCATCTCCTCGATTGCGAAGACGATGCCTGCGAGCGGCGTATTGAAAGCGGCGGCGATACCGGCGGCAGAGCCGGCGAGGATCAATCCGCGCTCATGGCGCAAGCCGCCCAGGTTCGCCACCTGCACCATCACTGCAGCTCCAACCTGCACTGTCGGGCCTTCGCGGCCAACCGATGCCCCGGTAAGAAGGCCCAGAAGCGTGAGCCCGATCTTTCCTACGATCAGCCTCGCCGACACCAGGCGGCGCCTCTCGATGGTATGGCGAAGGTTGCGGGCGGCGATGGCCTGCGGAATGCCGCTGCCCTGCGAGCCGGGGAAGTATTTTTGCGAGAGAAATGCGGAAAGGAGAAAACCGGACGGCGTTATGACAAGGGGAAGCCACCATGCCCCCCACAATGCCGTGCTAAATGCGCGCTGGCTCCAATCGGCGGCCTCTGCGAAGAAAACGCTGAGTAGGCCAGCGCCCAACGCGCCGAGCCAGAACACCGCCCGGCGCCGCCAAATGCGCTTCGAAAGCCATTGTCCCGTCTGCCGCCGCCGGCGCAGGGTACCCCTCTGCACTCGTTTCCCCCTTGCAGCATGGATGGGCGAAGTCCATTCCGTGCCCTGCCTTATTCGACCCCGCCGGAGCGCGACGGCGCGGATTCGCGATCAAGCCCGGCAATCTTGGTCCTGGGCGGGAAGGTTCGCAGCCGCGCCTTCAGGCGTTGCACACGCCGGTATGCATCCTCAACACGTGCCAATTGCAACCGGCCGGACTTCAGCCCGGCCTGGACCGCCTCCAGAGTCAAGCCGGAAATATCGGCTCGCACGCTCGAAGGCTCGCGCAACAGGACCATATCGGCGCCGGCCTGAAAGGCGCGCAGGATAACTTCGCTGTAGCGCAGCGGAGCGCCGCCGGGGCCCATGTCCATTTCGAAAATGAGCGCGCCGTCAAATCCGAAACCGCGGTTATCGCGAGACTTAACCTTCCGGTTTGGCAACCCGAAAGAAACGTCCGTTAGCGGTAGCGGCTCCATTGCCTTCACGCGAACGACAAGCGCATCGCTCGTCTCGCCTTTGACGAGCCGGTGCAGAATCGCCGTGCTTGCGCGCTCGCTAATCCAAGAGGTTCGCAATCCCCCCTGGAAAGGGGCATGGCGAAGGGCGGTGAGAACGCCGCGATCATGGTGCCCAAAGTTAAACGCCCGCGCGAACGCGGCAATGCGCGATGGCGAGGTCCCAAAGCAGAAGGCCGAAAGATTAACCCCGCCCTCGCGGCAAATGTCCTCGCTCGGACCGATGTTGAGCGTTACGCCGAGAGCTGCCAGCTCGCCGGCCATGGCGCGGTACAAAAGCTGCGCCTCGTATGGGCTGCTCGCGCTGCTGACAGCATTGGCCGCGCTGTAAAAGGCGAAGCCTTTATCCTCGGAGAGAACCGTATCGGGGCCGCCGGGCTGGTCGATAGCGATCAGGGCAGGGTTTTCGGCGCCAGCGGTGGCAATGACGGAAAGCAACCGGCGAAGCTGCTGAGCGTTTGCAACGTTCGAATCCCTGAGAATCACGCCCGAAACTTTGCCGTCGCGCACCTCGCGGGAGATGCGCTCCACATCGGCGTCTTCCGGCTGCCTGCCGGAGAAACCCGTAAGCACGAGCTGCCCCACCATGTGCCGGAGGCGCTCCTCAGGCGTTTTGCCTGGCACAGCCTTGACAGGCGCGAGGGCTCCGGCCGGCGCAAGCGGCTTGGCGGCCTGAACATTACGCTCGTGCTCGCTTAAGGCGCGGGCTGCGGCTTTTTTGTTGGCCTGTTTGTTGCGTGCGGCTTGGGCGCGCGCTGCATTCTCCTTTGCGAGAGCGGCTGCGCGCTTCTCCTGATCGCGTGCGGCGGCCGCTCGCCAATAAGCCGCGCACTCGGCCGGGCTATTTTGCGGAGTGTAACGGCGGCAATCGGGCTTGCCAACCTCACTCGATCTAAACCCCTCCGAAGAATCCCAATAGGGAGACGCAGGTTCCTCCACGCGGACGATAAATGTAGGCCCTTCCGCGATGCCGGGCTTCGGAAATGCAAAGGCGGTGCTCGAAATCAGGATCGAAGATAGCAGGATAATGAGTAACCGGACCATAATCCCTTCACGCACACACTTGGCTACAGAGCAAACCCGGTAAATATTGCACAGCTTCTGCGGCATTTCGCTCGATATTTTCGCCACAGGCCTAATTCTTTTGTTTTATGGTGCATTTCTGCGCCGCTTAGGCTTGAGCCGGCTTAACTCGAAAGAATAAGACCGGCGCTAAGGGCGCCGGTCTTCATATAAGCTCAAACTGCGAGGTATAATACCAAGCACTGCAAGTCTTGACCGGTCAGAAGCGTCGTCCCCGCGAAGGCGGGGACCCAGTAAGCGCTTCTCTCTGTCGTTGATTTCCCAGTTCTTTAACGTCCCGATTACTGGGATTCCCGCTTTCGAGCGTGTGAAGAAATTGGCGCGCTCGCGGCAAACTCAGTTGTCATGGCCCGACTTGATCGGGCCAT
>Ga0074046_10001767_pt1 | contig 19125 bp, 15 predicted proteins | sample BogForMeECP23OM3_FD_94441 | JGI IMG/M metagenome (GOLD analysis project Ga0074046, IMG submission 94441) | Bog forest soil microbial communities from Calvert Island, British Columbia, Canada - Bog Forest MetaG ECP23OM3 | ecosystem: Environmental > Terrestrial > Soil > Wetlands ... | reverse complement strand
CTTGAGCGTGTTGACGCGAAGGTCTACGGGCGCGCGGCTGGCCAAAGCCTGTCCTTCCGCCACCGCGCTATCTCCGAAAACCTCTGAGAATGAAGGATGGAGCCATTCCGGGTAGTCACCTTGTATCCAAGGAGGAGCACCAGACAGGTCGCTATTGGCGAGGCCGCTCTCCTCTTCCGGTGTGAGGGGTGCGGGGCAATAGCCCTCCCCGCTGCAAAAGCTGGCGATGTCCTGAGCGGAAAAGTTCCAATCATCGCGAAGCGCGGCGAGTGCCACGGAACGCGCTGTCTCCGAGCGCATCAAATACGATAGCGATTGTTTTCGCCGCAGACTGTCGAAGACGAGATTGCCGATCCAGGCGCGGTCCCCAGAGCCTGCGAAGCGGTGCGCCCTGCCCCAATCGGCAAGCACGACGGAAGCGGCCCGCCCGCGCTCAAGGATTTCGGTCAGGACTTCAATCGCCGCCTGTAGTCTTGCGCCAGGTTGCATCGACGCGGCTTAATTGTCGCCGATTGGATAGTTCGGCGACTCTCGCGTGATCGTCACGTCATGCGTATGGCTTTCCCGGAGCCCCGCGTTGGTGATCCTGACAAATTCCGCTTTCTCATGCAGTTCGCTAATGGAGTGCGCGCCCGTGTAGCCCATGGCCGCGCGCAAGCCGCCCACAAGTTGGTGCAGCACGCTCGACACCGGCCCTTTGTAGGGAACCTGACCCTCAATGCCCTCTGGCACGAGTTTCAGGGCGTCTGCAACCTCGCTCTGGAAGTAGCGGTCTGCCGATCCGAGCGCCATTGCGCCGAGCGAACCCATGCCTCGATAGGACTTGTATGAGCGACCTTGATACAAATAAACCTCGCCGGGGCTCTCGTCGGTGCCCGCCAGCAGCGAGCCGACCATCACGCAAGCCGCGCCGCTCGCCAGCGCCTTCGCGATGTCGCCCGAATATTTGATGCCGCCATCGGCGATGACGGGCACGCCGTGCCGCGCGGCAGCCTCCGCTGCTTCCATCACGGCGGTCAACTGAGGAACGCCGACGCCCGCGACGATGCGCGTTGTGCAGATGGAGCCGGGGCCTATGCCAATCTTCACGGCGTCCGCCCCCGCATCGATGAGGGCCAATGTCCCCTCGGCTGTGGCGACGTTGCCGGCGATCACCTGGACAACATTGGAGGACCGCTTGATGCGCTTGACCGCGTCGAGGACGCGCTGCGAGTGGCCATGCGCGGTATCGACGACGATCAGGTCTGCGCCTGCGTCCATGAGAAGTTCGCTGCGCCGGAAGCCATCTTCGCCCACCGAAGTTGCTGCGGCCACGCGAAGCCGCCCCTGCTCGTCCTTGCAAGCAAAGGGATGCTGCTCGGCCTTCTCGATGTCCTTCACGGTAATCAGGCCGATGCACTGGTAGTCATCGTCGACAACGATCAGCTTCTCGATGCGATGCCTATGTAAGAGCCGCTTGGCGTCATCGCGCCCGATGTTGTCCTTCACCGTGATGAGATTGTTTTTGGTCATCAGCTCGTGAACCGGCTGGGCGGGATTTGTGGCGAAGCGCACGTCGCGGTTGGTAAGAACGCCGACAAGCTTGCCCTGGCCGTTGCCATGAGAACTCTCGACAACCGGGATGCCCGAGATCCGAAAGGTCTTCATCAAGGTCAGCGCGTCTTTCAAGGTCGCATGAGGCGAGATGGTTACCGGATTGACCACCATGCCGGATTCGAACTTCTTGACCTGCCGGATGTGCTGGGCCTGTTCTTCAGGCTTGAGATTGCGATGGATGACGCCGATTCCGCCCGCCTGAGCCATCGCGATAGCGAGCGGACCTTCGGTGACAGTATCCATGGCCGCCGCGACGATCGGAATGTTGAGCTTTATGCTCCGGGTCAGGCTGGTCGTAACGTCGACTTCAGACGGCAACACGTCCGACAGGCTCGGCTGCAACAGCACATCGTCGAAGGTAAGCCCCGTCTTTTGCCGGATAATGGCCATTTCAAACCCTTTGCGCGCCCAACGCGTCGAACTGTTTGGAATTCTTGCTGGGGTTTAGCACCCCCGTCTCGATCTGTAAAATGTGGGCAACGATTTTGCTGTGTCCAGTCACGGCCTCGTTGGCGCACATTCCCACTTTCCTCTAAGCGGCAATGCCGTTACCTTGCGGATGTCAAAGGCGCAAAAGGCCCTCACTTTGCAATAAGCCCTTGGCAACTCTTTGCTTAGTCTTACGGGCGGCCTCACTTACGCCAGGTCGAGCGATAAGGGATCATGACAATGCAACTGCGTAGACTTACCAACGAGTTAGCCGTAGCCGGGCAAATCAGCCCGGACGACGTACCGGGGCTGGCTGCTCAAGGGATTGGAGCCATCATCTGCAATCGGCCGGATGGCGAAGCGCCGGGGCTGCCCACATTTGCGGAGATTGAGAAGGCCGCGGCGGCGAATGGGATCAAGATCGTCTATCTGCCTGTCGTGCCGGCTGCGATCAGCGACGCGGATGCAGAAACTTTTGGCAAGCTGGTCGACGAGCTTCCGAAGCCCGTGCTCGCCTACTGCCGTACCGGCATGCGCTCAACCGCGCTGTGGGCGCTGAGCCAGGCTGGGAATCTTCCCGTGAAAGACATTGTGGAAGCGGCGGCGATGGCGGGCTACGACCTAAAGCCACTTTTGCCGTGGCTCGCGCGGTGATCCGGCCCATGAGCGGCGGTACGGCGGCGAACGCCATTCCAGAATTCGATGCGGGATTTCGCGCAAAGCTGGCGGACCTTGTGCTTTGGCGGCGAGATGTCCGGAAGTTTCGTCCCGATCCACTTCCAGCGGGAAGCATGGATCGCCTTCTTCGGCTTGCGTGTCTCGCTCCTTCGGTCGGGTTGAGCGAGCCCTGGCGCTTCGTGCTTGTTGATGACCCGGCCAAGCGCCAGCGCATGCGCGAGAATTTCAAAGCGGCGAACGCAGAGGCTCTCGCGTCTTACAGCGGAGACCGGGCGACACGTTACGCGGCTCTCAAGCTTGAAGGGCTGGAAGACGCGCCCGTGCAGTTGGCCGCCTTTGCGGACCCCGATCCCGAGCAGGGCGCTAAGGTGGGGCGGCGCACGATGCCGGAGACCGTCGCTTATTCCGTTGTGACGGCCATACACACGCTTTGGCTGGCGGCGCGGGCCGAGGGGATCGGCGTAGGCTGGGTTTCCATTCTCGATCCTGCGCCTGTTGCCCGCGATCTCGAAGTGCCGCTGCATTGGCAGTTCATAGGCTATTTCTGCGTGGGCTATCCGATGGAGGTTGCGGACACGCCGGAGCTGGAACGGGCGAATTGGCAGAAGCGCGCCGATCCCGCTTCGTTCATCTTCCACCGGTGAATGGATAGGCTTGGCAGAAGGATGCGATCAGCGGCTCCAGCAGGATCGGCGCCACCGCGCGCGGCCGTCTTAGAAAACGCCTGGTATCAGCCGCGAGCGAACTTTCTGTCTATACGCCGCATATCCTTGAAGATCCCGTAAAAGCACTTTCTCCTCATTCGCAATCCGGAAATAGAGAATCGGCAGGAAGAGCGGCACAAAAAGCAGCGCCCACAGCGAGCCGAGAGCAAGTGGCGTACCAAGAAAAAAGAGGAGAGAACCGAAATACATGGGATGGCGTACAAATCCATACAGGCCGGTCGAGATAACCTTCTGCCCTTCTTCCACACGTATATTCCCGGCTGCGTAAGTGTTCACCTTTGATACGAGATAGAAGATATAAAAAGAGACTGGGACAAGCGCATCACCGAAAACCGGCACATACCATGGCGTTTTCGACCAGCCGAAGCGGATGTCAAGCGCAGACAGAACGACAAGTGCGACGCACGCGGCATAAAGCAAAAACATGACAATCTTTTGAGTGCGTTCCTTTTCGTGCGAAATACCGACTTCAGTGCGCCGCTTAAGCAGTGCTGGATCATATTTTGCCAAGTACACCGTGTACACGGCGGAGCAGATAATGAACGTGGCAAGGTATGCCCACCCCCGCCAATAGTGGAGTGTACCGGCAGGGATAAAAATGAGCGCGGTGAAAACAAGTGTCCCAAAAACCGACGATCTGACCAGTTGCTTGTAAAGCGGACTCATAACCTAACTCTTGGAGGCACGATCTTTCCGTTTACTGAAGAAACCGAAATAGAAACAGGGTAATGAAGTGAACGATGGCGCGCTGACCACTGATGCGTCCCGGTAGAAATCGTTCCCGCATAGGGCAGCACCAGGGGAATTGAGGTACCGGTCAGCCACAGATACCATGGTGTACCCGAGCTCACAAAGAAGGCGCTCGCGAGAAATTTGCGCACTTCCCGACACTTGATTGCGACACGAACCGCGATCGCGTAGAGAACGATGAAAATTACGAGCCAAATCGGTAACGAGATGAGCCTAGCGGTAACATATCGATAACTCTAAGCCTAAGCCGGTCGGGTGTCCATCTTCTGGGGCCGCCGCTTCCCGGCCGCAAGCATGGCGCATCTTTCCTCAATCAACATGAATCTACTTGGTGGCTTCACAAGCCTAACTCATTGATAGTGTTTGCATCATCCTGCATGCGGTACAAAAAGTTCTCAACTAGATAAACCATTATATCTCAGTGACTTGGAAGAAAAATGGAGTTGGCTACGGCCGCCCGTTACGCCCGCTTATCTTCCATCAAGAGAAGTACTGTTTACCAAGCCAAACTTCGCGTTTGGGCCTGCTGCGCGCGTTCCTGTCAGGACGCGCCGTGTCTATCCTGCAAGCCCCAAGATAAAGCATCGAACTGTTGGGGAAGCCAGAAAATTACTTGGGAGACAGCAAGGCTGCGTGGCCAAAAAACGCGTTAACCCCGCGCTAACACACTCATTCAAAATTAACCATTGTGTTTGTATAATTTTACTTCAATCAGAAGCAAGAAGAAGCAATTTTTGCAAAACCAACGGGATTGCGACGCCGCAAATTAGGGCATTCGAGACAGATACTTTTATGCTTACTTATGGCCTGTTTTACGAAACAAACCCAATATTTAATCGGATTTTAAGCGACGCCTCCCGGATAAGGCGTACCAGCGGGAGCCGTGGGACCTTAGGTCATCATTAAACGAGTCAGCGCTTTTCATTGTAGAAGGCGGCGATCCATACACCCATCAGGGCTTGAAGATCAGTTCTTCCGCCGCTTGCCTTTTGAGTTCATCCTCGGAACCCGCCAAGGAGATATAACGCCCTTCTTTCCACAGCGGCGCCAGGTCTCCGTAGTGGCGCGAGAAGATATGGCCGGATTCGCCCGTTGCGATGATGAAACGCGAAGCGTCTGGATCGCCAAGGTCATAGATGCCGCGATAGCCGGTGCCGTGGGTGCGGGCAAATGGATGATCGGCATCGTTTTCGGCGCCACCGCCGCGGTCGAGTGTATAGAAGTCGCCGCTACTCTCGACGCTGAGATCGGACAGGCGGTCGAGCAGCGGAATGCGACTGTAGAATTTGTGACGGAGGATCGCGACGTTTTCTCGTCCCCAGCGCCAGCTTTTCATGTCTGTGCCCTGCCGCTTGGCCAGCATCGCCAAAGCCTGATGCAGAGCCTCCGTTTTCAGTTTCGTGCAATCGGCATCGTCTTTTCCGCACCATTCCCCGGCGCGATTGGTCAAGACGAATGCTATGGAAGCAGCAGCGAAGGGCCCCTTCTCGCTCAACGCGTCGCCTGTCTTCGCGGCCAGCAGGAAGCGGCGCATCTCATACAGCCAAGCCTCGAAAATCAGCGGCTCGGGGCGGTCTTTGTCCATGACCCCGTCCCAGTTCTGCAGCAGGGCCAGCGCCTCTTTTGCCTGCGGGGTCGCTGGCTCTGCCGTGAGCAGCGCGGGCAGCAAATCTTTCGCCGCCAGCGACAGGTGATCAGCCTGCATCCGCGCCGACGAGTCGAGCGTGTGCGGGCCGTCTTCATTCAGGAATTGCTGAATTCGACGTGCCCGAAACGGTTCTGCCCAATCCGATCCGAGGCTGGGGGAGAAGGTCCGTGGGACGACGGCGCTGTTGGCGTTGAGGATGAAGCCGGCTTCGGGATCGCGGACCTGCGGCATCTGGTCGAAAGAGGCCATGGCGGTCCAGTCGAACGCGCCTGATGCGCCGTCGGAGGGTATGCGGCCATCGCCGGCTTTACGGATCGGCAGAAGGCCGGGGTTGATGAAGCCGATATGGCCATCGCGATCGGCGTAGACGATGTTTTGCGGCGGTGCCTGATACGCCTTTAAAGCTTGAAGAACTTCGTCCTGTCCGCGAGCCTGATTCAGCAGCCAGAATGCTTCGGAGGTAGTGTCCGCCGCGCCGAGCCCCGTGAATGCCAGCGCCATGACTTTGCCCGGTCCAGCAAGCGTCTGCATCTCCCCATCGATGTCGGACATGACTGGGCCATGCCTTGTCGCGCGGACGGTCACGGTGACGTCCGCCTCGCCTTTCACGCGAATGATTTCGCGCGTCGTATCAAAGGCTGCGGACCCGTCCGGGGTCAGATAACGGCCCGGATCTTTGGGATCGACGGTCTCAATAAAGAGATCCTGCACGTCGCTGTTGGTGGTGGTGAGTCCCCAGGCGACGTTGTCGTTCTGGCCCAGCAGCACAGCCGGGAGGCCCGGCACGGTTGCGCCTTTCAAAGTCGTGCCTGGGATCACGATCCGCGCCAGATACCACAGGATTGGAGCCTCCAGGCCCAGATGCGGATCGTTGGCGAGAATCGGCTTGCCGGTCGCAGTGTGCTGCCCGCCGACGACCCATTCGTTGGAAGCCGCGCCGGCGAGGCTTAGGAGAGAAGCGAGGATGTCTTCGGGCTTGGAGGCGGTGGGAAAAGCTGCGTCGGGAGCATGACCCTTGGCAGCGATCGCAACGAAACGCTCGCTGCCCTCTGCCGACACTCTTTTCCCGCCACTCGCGGCATTCAGCTCAGGATTTCTTTGCGGCGCGATCGTGATGGGGCTGGGCGAATCCGGAAACAGGGCTTCGATCTGCTCCTTCGTCATATGCTGCGCCAGGCGCGCGCGCAGCATTTCGAGCCGATAATTGTAGCTTAACCGCAGGGCCATCAGTTTGCCCCACACGACCGAATCCGCAGGCGTCCACTGCTCTGGGACAGCGCCCATCAGGAGGAACTCGGGCGGCAGGCGGCCTTCATGCGTGGCCAGCCAGGCATTAACGCCATCGGAATAGGCTTGCAGATGGGCCTGCAGCTCAGGCGACAGCGCCCCAAAGCTTGTCTGCGCGAGCCGGTAAAGCCCGAGCGTGCGGACGTATTTGTCCGTTCCCAGCATGCCCCGGCCCACCATCTCCGATAGGCGGCCCTGTCCTGCGCGCCGCTGCATCTCCATCTGGAATAAGCGTTCGCTGGCATGGATATAACCGAGAGCGCGGGCGGCGTCGTTTCTGTCGGCAGCGAAGATGTGGGGGACGCCCCAATTATCGCGGTAAACGCGAGCCTCAGCCGAAAGGCCGGGCAAGGGGGCAACGCCGCTGTAGGCTGGCATTGCGCGCTCGAAAACGATCATTGTGACTGCCGCGGGGATCGCCAGAATCAGGCCAACCGCTAAAATGCTTCGCTTCCAGATGTGGCGCTTTGGTCGGAACATGATTAAAAACTCACATAAAGAGACGCATGCAATTCTATTCAAGCATGCCCAGGCCGTCACCTAAATGCTTGCTGTCCTGCTCTACGAAGAGGGCTTCCGGAACGTAAAGACACAATAACGCATGGCCCCGGTGCCATATGCCGCCAGGATCAGAAACAGCGTGAGCGCGAAGACCTTGTTTTGCGCGCGTTGCGCAAACAGAAACTGCCGGTAGCGCCGGTCGCTGAATAGTTTGGAGGCCGACCTCTTGATGCATATGGCCCAGGTGCGCTGAACATTTGCGCTGATGTCGTCGGCGGCGAGCACATCGAAACCAGCGCCGCTCGCAAGCGCCCGATAATCCTCTTCCGTTCCCATGCTGGGCAGGCGGCCATAACGGCAGATCGGCTCCAGAAGTAGCCGTTGCTCAAGGCTTGAAGCCCCGTCTTTGGCGAGCCATGCGCAAACAACGAGACGGCCGCCAGGGCGCAGCACGCGGAAGGCTTCCGAGAAGAACCGATGCTTGTCGTCGATATGCTCGGAGCTTTCGATGGCGTAGGCCCTATCGAACCGGCAATCCGGGAAGCTGTTCTGCAGCCAGTTGCAGAGAATGATTGAAACGCCGGGCGCGTGGCGGGCCGTCGCTACACGAAACTGGCTTTCCGAGATCGTTACGCCTTCGAGAGAGACGCCATATCGCGACGAGAATAGTCTGGCCGTCTCGCCATAGCCGCACCCGATATCGCAAGCAAAGATGCCGGGTTTCAGATCCAGGCGTTCGGCTACAAGCTCGGCCAGGGCCTCGGCGGCTTCCGTGCTGGTTTCTTTCCCCGTTCGCCAAAAGCCATGGTGAACGTGGTCTCCCCAGATTTCCCGGTAGAAGGGATCGAGCTCGTTGTAGTGGAGGGCGACAGCGGCGCTGGTCTGGTCAATCTTCGGCGTGATCATTGGCGCGAGGCCGCGCTTGAGACCCGAACCGAGCCCGTGCCCCCTGGATATTTCATCTCAGCGCGGCGAGCGGCTTGCTGGACTGTGAGAGCTGCAGCAGCGGCCGCGCCCGCAAGGAGGAGCGCGGGCTGCAGCCTTGAACGGCGATCCCGTGCAGTCTTCGCTTTGGTCATAATTAGAAAACTGCGACGCTGCCGTTCGGTTCCCGAGATCAACTTGACTTTAATCGATTCCGATTAAAGGCGGAAAGGTTGATCGATTCTAAAAGGCTCGAGCCGCGGGCCGCTCGCGGCGCAGCGCTCTCTTCTTTGAAAGAAGCCGCGCCAGCTGTCCGAGGATTAGTCTAATCTCCGGATCGGTCCTGTCTGGGGGTTGCCTGGCTGACCGGGCAACGGGGTGTTGTTGCTGTTGTTTCCTGTCCTGTTCCCAGCCGTTATGGAATTCGGCGCTGGGGCATGGCCCGTGTCAGATTGTGCACCTGTGGGTCCGGTGCTGCTTGTGGTGCCGGCGCCGCCAGAGGTTCCGCCCATGCCGCCACTCGCGCCGCCAGCGGCCCCTCCGCCTGCGCCTCCCCCGGCTCCTCCTCCTCCTCCGCCGCCTTGAGCATAAGCTGCTGACCCAACGGTTAGAAGTAAAGCCGTAACTGAGACCAATATTTTCTTCATGGTTTTGCCTCCCTTAGGAGGAAAAACCACACGGATTTAGCCGGTTCCGCTTCTATAAAGCAGTTTTTTCGGAAAAATACTCCATCTTCAGACGACGTATTATGCTGTAAAACCATATATATATTTAAGTTTCTTCCGTTAGTTGTTGGCAGTCTGATATAGACTGCGTGCATCATGACTTAGATCGGCTCGGGAGGCTGGCCGCAGGTACATCATATGGCCACCGCGATAAACTCGCACATCGATCGGCGCCGCCCCCTCAATGGGCCTGAGCTGGCTGACCAGATATTGTGACATCGCGTAGGGCGTCACGAGATCCGTGTAGCCATGTGCGATAAGGATTTTGAGCTGGCCGTTGCGAATGCGCGCCTTTTCCAATTCGTCCAGGGATCCCGCATAACCCTGCCGGCTGGGTTTTGTCCCGAAGTCCCAGTGCCCGCCCGCTTCCCGGTTGAGCAGCCGGTACTCGAGATCCGTGCGAAAGCCCAGGTCCTTTCTCAGGTAATTGACAATCGCTGGTCTGAGCGCGGTGATGGCTCCGTCAAGGATCGGATCGTAATGCGGGTGGTCTTCGGGCTGCGGCACTGGAACGCTTACCGTAGCATCGTAGCGGCTGAGCGCGCGATCCTTGCGCTTTTCGTACTCACGGATGAAAAGCGACGCCGAAACGCGGCCGTGATGTTTGGCGATCATGGTGGCGTCGAGTCCGCTGAATTCGGCCAGCTTCGCAACAACGGCATCGTCGCGTTTCAGGCCCTCCACCATATGAACCAGATAGCGTGTGCGCGCATAGGTTTCGGCTTCACGAACGGCATCAAGAGGTGCTTTCGGGCCGTCCCGCAATTCGATATGCGCTGCGGTGAGTGACGGAAGCGCAAATGTGAACGGCAGGATGGTGAAGTCCTCGCTCTGCAGCATGGAGAACTCAAGCGCGGGCGAGATCATGATCGCGCCTTTCACCTGCACCCCCTTCGCCAGGAGCCGGTCAGAAAGAAGTGCGGCGCGAAATCCGCCATAGCTTTCCCCGGCCAGATAGACCGGAGCAAGTTCGCGCTCGTTGCGCGCGAGATAAAGGTTCACGAATTCCGTAATGGAATTCGCGTCCTTGTCGACACCCCAAAAGGCGTGTTCGGCATCCTCGCCGCCGGTCGCGGCGCGGCTGTAGCCCGTTCCGACGGGATCGACGAAGACCAGATCCGTAGAGGCGAGCCAGCTATCGGCATTGTCCACGAGCTGAACCGGCAGCACGGGCTCCGCGCCATTTTCCGTGAACGGAACCACGCGCGGCCCCATCGCACCCATGTGCAGGAAGGCAGCCGAAGCACCCGGGCCACCGTTAAAAGCGAATGTCACCGGCCGCGCCGGTACGTTGTCCAGCACGTAGGACACATAGAAGATCTTCGCCGCAATCTCTCCCTTCGCGCCGAAGAGCGGCAAGGTGCCTGCCGTTGCTTTATAGGCGAGCTGCTGCCCCCCGAGCGTGATGGTGTGTTGCGTTACGCTATCGGGCGGCAGGTGGGAGGCCGGATCGCCTCCAGCCGGCTTTGCTTGGGTGGCCAGCGGGCCGGGAGGCGCCTCTTCGGCGTGCACCGCAACGGATGAAAGCGCAAGAAAGATACAAAGAAAACAACTTAACTTCAATCCGCACATGACAGCAGCCTTCAATTTGGGCTTTTGGAAAAGACTTTGGCCAGGGGAAATCACTTTCCTTGATGAAAGGAGATAACAAGCCATGCTCCCATTTCCAATCCTTGGCCAATGCTGACATACGCCGGCAAGCCCACTGACGCTTAGGTCAAGCTACAGCTGGGACCAATCTTGGACGGGTTATCGTCCGCGCGAGGCCTTTTGATTTGGGGGGGGAATGGCTCGACGTTTGCTGACAAAAAAAGGGCCGCGGGAGGAATCGCGGCCCAGAGGTGATCTCGTATCTGCTGCACTAGAAGTGGGGTTGGCGGGAAGCTGATTGAATTCGCGAGGACTGTCTACTCCGGGAATGTAACAGAGTTTGGCGTGAGCTCCGTGGCTTGGGGGGCGTTCTCGGTTGGGCGAGATGTCCTCGTTCGGCGCGGGAGGGGTCGGTTGCAAGAGCCGGGCGCATCACGGAACCTCAAGCTCGTACCTCCAACCTGCGTTCATGCCGGATACAAAAGAAATCACGTCTGCCGGACAGGCAAACGGGAGTAGCACCATCTCAGGTTTATTCCGTTTTTTGAATGGCTGGGATGATACGAGATGAAAAGACGGGAACCGTCCTTGTGTGACGGCTCCCGAGTCAAATGGGAGAGAGAGAACACGGACAGGATGAGCCGTGAACCACCGGAAGTCGTTCACGGCTCTACGTCTGCTTTCTGGGCTGATTGCAAACAAGGCTATATGAGATTGAGCCGTCAGCCCATGCAATTAAAAGTTGCAACTCCTGCACAGAATTGCACCCCTGGAAGGCGGGGGTCGAGTTGGGTCTTTCTTTGTGCTTTAGTCCTGACACCAACCGCCATATGTTCTGATCCGAGGCCCCTCATCGTTCCTTCTCCCGGCAAGCTCGCCTTGGCAAGCTTGCAACTTGGGGTGACCGCATCCGCGAGCGGATGCGGTTGGGGAGAAGGAACGATGTTGCGACGGCTGCCACATTCTAGCTCTCCCTTCGCGGGAGCCACTTGACTCGTCAAAAGCTCTAAGTAATTGCTTGGATAAGCTTAGCCGCGGGCAGAGATGACTGGCACTCGATGTCTTTGAGGAGCGCTTCTTAAGTTCAGCCGGGCGGATCCGCTATTCACTTCAACGAATATCAATTCCCTGATGCGCCGGGCGCCAGTCCCCTGAAGACGAGGAAAGAAATCGGCCCTCTATGCATTTGAATTGCCGATTGATCTTTAGTAGGGACGCAGGACGTCGAAAATTTGTTGCCCTGTAGAAGGCGGTGGACAGAGGTCTTTTACCCTTTCGTAAGCGGAAATCATAATGATACAGAGCCATTACCGTTTTGAAATACAATGCAAGGGTACCGGCGAGATTGGGCGCATTTTTCCGTATCTTGGTTCTGTGCCCTCGATAAAGGTCTGGAGCAAGAAATATGGACAGCAATGAACTCGATCTAACTTCGTTGACCGCCGATATCGTGTCGGCGTACGTGGCAAATAATGCGATTAGCGGTGAAAAGCTTCCCGACTTCATCGGCTCGGTCTATGACGCTCTGAGCAGGGCCTGCGTCCAAGGCGCAGAGCCGCCGAAAGTCGAGTTAAAACCTGCCATATCCGTCAAAAAATCAGTGACGCCGGATCACATCGTTTGCCTCGAAGACGGCAAAAAGTTCAAATCCCTCAAGCGGCACCTGCGAGCCCATTACGATATGTCTCCCGAAGAATACCGAGAGAAATGGGGGCTGCCGCACGATTACCCCATGGTCGCTCCGGCCTATGCCGCTGCACGTTCTGATCTGGCCAGAAACATGGGATTAGGCCGGCGCAGCGCAGCGGCAGCAAAACCATATAACGGCCACTTCGCGGGAGCATCCCGGTAATCAGTCCCGGAAAGGCGAAGCCTTGTCCGGGATCGTAACGAATTGGCGCGCTTGCTTTTTTGTGATCCCGACTCGCGCTTCGCTTTGCCGGGATGACGGCGGCGGCGATCTGTTGGCGCGTCCGTCAAAACCTGCTCAGTCCCTCACCGGCCTTGCGGCCGACCCACTGGGAATAAAAAAAGTTGCAGACCTTTGTGTCTGCGACTTCTGTCTTGACCGAAAAACCGCGGTCTTGAGACAACCCGGGGTCATTTTCCTCTAAGCTGCGCCACAATAGATTCTATCTCTTCGCGGAGCACCTCCATCTCTTCGGAGAAAGTGGGATGATCGGTCGGGAGACGTTTGAGCGTTTCACCTACGATGCGGAGCCGTTTCGCAAGTTTCGCCAAATCAGGCTTTGCTTCAATGACCGAAGGCATGGCCTCGATCCTATGTAATTAGAAATTAGCATTGGTTATATTCACTTCACGCAATGCTAATAATTACGCGTTCGCGTAACAAGGAGCTTTGTCCGGAGGCTTGGCCTCAGAATGCTCTTGCATCGTGAAGCTGATCGGTAGCCATAAATAATTTGGGCTTGCCTTCCGGTTCGCACGGAAAGCAAGCCCTATAAGTGTCATCCTGGATGGTCGCCTCGAAGGGCGGCCATGACAATAAAGGGGATTCCGAATAATTTTGACGCGCTTTTTCCGCCTCTAATCGATTCCGATTGCAGGCGCGTTGTGGCGGTCAGCGTGCCGCCATCGTCTGCGATTGCGTTTGTTTTGCCGCAGGAGGAGTCGGCGCCGCCTCCGGTGTCTGCGCATAGCCGAAGAAAGCCTGCCCCAACTCTTCCGCGATGCCGATGAGGCTCAGCTGCACCCAATCGTTGAATGTGTGAAGGTTTTCAAGCAGGCGCTCATCGTGGCTAGCGGCTTCGAGTCCCGCGATCATTTTCTCAGCCTGCTCGGCCGCAGGGGCGGCGTTCTTAAGCCCGCAATTACGCCGCAGAAACTCAATCATCGCCTGAATTTCACCAAGGCAGAAAGCGAGGGAGCGGGGCAGGCGCGGATCGAAAATCAGAAAGCGGGCTACCTCCCTCGGGTCGATATCGTGGGGAAAAACACGCCGGTAGGCGTGATACGCGGAAGCCGCGCGAAGAAGAATGGTCCAGAAGGTGAAGTCGTAGTGCCCTTCGTCGCGCGCCATGCCTGTCGCTTGCTGGGCAAAGCGCACGTCCAGAAGGCGGCTTGTCTGGTCGGCGCGCTCGAGATAGAGCCCGAGCTTGAAAAACGGCCAAGTCTCGTCGTGGTAAAGAGTGCTCTCTGAAACGCCGATCTGCGCGTAGCAACCGCGCTTGATCGCATCGCAGGTGCGCGACAGGCGGACCTCGGAGAAGTCGTTCGGGCCGAACGCGAACAGCCGGTTATAGAAGTCGTTCAGCTGATACCACATGTCCGTCGACAGCATCGGGCGCAGCGCCCGCGCGTTCTCGCGAGCGGAGCGGATCGAGGACTGGATCGAGCCCGGGTTGTCGATGTAAGCCATGTAGTATCGGATGACGTTTTCTGCGGTCGCCTCGGAAAACGCTTTCGCGAAAGCCTTCTCATCGGCATAGAGAGCGACGATCCACCCCCAGGAATTGTCCTGCCGACCGCGCTGGAAGGACGTTTGTGTCTCTATGACGCGGGATAGGCTTTCGGCTCGCTCGAAATAGCGCGCCATCCAGAAGACGCTTTCGGCGTATCGTGAGAGGAGGCTGCTCAAGCGCCGTTCTCCTTCAGAACCCAGGTATCCTTCGTGCCACCGCCCTGGCTGGAGTTCACGACAATGGAGCCTCTGCGGAGCGCGACGCGGGTGAGGCCGCCCGGCAGGAGCCAGGTATCCTCGCCTGTCACAGCGAAAGGCCGGAGATCGACGTGGCGCGGCTCAACGCCGTCGGCACAAAGGGTCGGGCAAACCGAAAGCTCGATCATCGGCTGGCTTATATAGTTGGATGGATTCGCCTTCAACTGATCCCGGCAGATATCAATTTCGGCCTTTGTTGCCTTTGGCCCCACGCAGATTCCGTATCCACCTGATTCTCCGACGGGCTTCACCACAAGCTCATCGAGGTGGCTGAGCGTGTAAGCCAAGGCATCCGGCTCCCGGCAGATATGGGTCTCGACATTGGGAAGGATCGGATCTTCGTCCAGGTAGTACTTTATGATGCGCGGAAGATAGGCATAAACCGCCTTGTCATCGGCCACGCCCGTGCCGACGGCGTTTGCAAGCGTGAGGTTCCCTTTACGTGCGGCCCGCATCAAGCCTTTGACGCCGAGCACGCTTTCGGGCTTGAAGGCTTCCGGATCGAGGAAATCGTCGTTGATGCGGCGGTATATGACGTGGACCGGCTTTGGCCCCGACACGGTTTTCATAAAGACCTTGTCGTCTTCCACGAACAGGTCCCGTCCTTCGACGAGCGGAATGCCGATCTCACGAGCGAGGAAAACGTGTTCGAAATAGGCCGAGTTGAACACGCCTGGCGAGAGCAGCACGATCTGCGGATCGGAGATGCCCGGCGGCGCAACCTCCAGGAGCTTGTTACCGAGTTGTGTGCCGTATTCGGAAACGCTCTCGATTTCGAAGCCATGCATAAGATCGGGAAAAGCCCGCTGCATCAGATGCCGACTCTCGACGACATAAGATACGCCGGAAGGCGTCCGCCCGTTGTCTTCCAGCACAAAGAAATCGCCGCGGGGATCGCGGATGATGTCGGTTCCGCCAATGTGGATATAGGTGCCGCACGGCGGATTGTAGCCGACCATTTCCGGCCGGTAGTTCGAATTTCCCAGCACGAGATCTGACGGCACGAGGCCGTCTTTGAGGATTTTGCGGTCGTGGTAGACGTCCCAGAGAAAGAGATTCAGCGCCTTGATGCGCTGCTTCACCCCGCGATCGATCGTGCGCCAATCGGCGGCTGTGATCACGCGCGGGATGACGTCGAACGGCAATATGCGGTCGATTGCAGTTCGGTCGCTGTAGACGGTGAACGTAATTCCAAGAGTGAACAGCTCGCGCTCGGCATCCGCGGAGCGCTCGCGGAGTTGTTGAAGTTCGAGTTGCTGGAGACGATGCCAAAGAGCTGTCAGATGGCGATTCCGGTTCTCGGGTGAACCTATCAGCTCGCAGTACCTGGGCCCGGGGCTATAATTATCGAGCGGAGCTACCGTAGACGGATTCTTCAAAGCTGTGATCGTCGCCATGCAGCCCCCTGCAGTGCATCAGCCCTTCATCGGCGCGGACCAGATGTGTCGATTTCGGATTCAGTACAAAGAAAAGACTAACACAGCAACGTACTGCGTCGGAACACAATTTTCCGCTGAAATATTCAGCAAAATGCCTCCGATTTTGCCTATTTTTTCGGCACAATTAGCAGATGAACTTGCCACTAGAAGCTCACGGTCCCTGCACGAAAGGTTCAAGCCCCGAAAGCCGCAAACGCGGCTCAATCGCGGGAATCTCTCGCGGCGAGAACGGCGCGACGGCCTCCGCAATGGCTTTAATATGATCCGGTGTGGTTCCGCAACATCCACCGACGATATTTAGCAGGCCATCGGCTGCCCAGGCCCGCATCGCAGCGGCCATGGACTCCGGCGTCTCATCATATTCGCCCATCGCGTTTGGAAGTCCGGCATTTGCGTAAACGCTGACATGGGTGCCGGCCACTTTTGAAATCTGCGCGATAGGCGGGCGCAACTGCTCCGCGCCGAACGCACAGTTCATGCCTATTGAGAACGGCTGCAAATGGCTGAGCGAGTACCAGAAGGCTTCGGGCGTCTGGCCCGAGAGGTTGCGCCCCGAGAGATCCGTGACCGTGCCGGAAATCATGAGCGGCAGTTCGACGCCCATCGCATCGAAGGTTTCCTTGACAGCGAACCCGGCTGCTTTCGCATTCAAAGTGTCGAACACGGTCTCGATCAGGATCGTATCCACGCCCCCCTCGATCAGGCCGCGGGTCTGCTCGCTATAGGCCGCAACCAGTTCATCGAAGGTTATGTTACGAAATCCGGGGTTGTTTACGTCCGGCGAGAGAGATGCCGTGCGGTTTGTGGGTCCGATTGCGCCGGCCACGAAACGCGGCTTTTCTGGCGTGAGCGCCGTGTATTTGTCCGCAGCCTCTCGGGCCAGTTTCGCCGCCGCAACGTTGATCTCGAAAGAAAGCGCCTCCATGCCGTAATCCGCCATGGACACGGTCTGCGAATTGAAGGTGTTCGTTTCGATGATATCCGCCCCGGCCTCAAAATAGGCTTCGTGAATGCCTCGAATGATGTCGGGCTGGGTCAGCACCAGAAGGTCGTTGTTGCCTTTGAGATCGCACGGCCAATCCTTGAAGCGCTCGCCGCGATAATCGGCCTCTTTAAGCTTGTGGCGCTGGATCATGGTTCCCATCGCGCCATCGAGAATGAGGATGCGGTTTTTAGCCGCGGCGTGGAGGGCGGCGATGCGTTCGTTGCGGTTCATGCAGACTTGATCCTTTAAGCCGTGGCGCGCAAGGGCGCGGCACACGGTTCGTGTGCTCTGATCCCCAGCAAATGGCAGACGGCATAAACGAGAGTGGCGCGGTTCAAGGTATAAAAATGAAACTCCGTGACCCCGCCCGCGACAAGGTCCATGACCTGTTCGGCCGCCACCGTTGCCGCAACAAGCTGCGTCGTTTCCGGGTCTTCCGCCAAGCCCTCGAACCGCTCGGCCACCTCGGCTGGAATCGAGGCCCCGCAGCGTGAGGCAAAGCTCGCCACCTGCTTGAAATTGTGGATTGGGATTAGCCCCGGCACGACGGGAATGTTTATGCCGCGGGCGCGGACGCGTTCGAGATAGCGCCAGTAGCGGTCATTGTCGAAAAAGAACTGGGTCATAGCGCGCGTGGCGCCTGCATCGACCTTTGCCTGCAGCATGTCGAGGTCGGCGTCGATCGTCGGCGACTCGGGGTGCTTCTCGGGGTAGGCCGATACGGACACCTCGAAATCGGCGATGCGCCTGATTCCGGCGGTGAGGTCGGCGCCATTACAGTAGCCGCCCGGATGAGGCACATAGGCTGCACCCGCGCCTTCCGGCGGATCGCCGCGCAAAGCGACGATATGGCGGACCCCGATGTCCCAGTATTCGCGAATGATGCTGTCGACTTCTTCTTTTGTGGCCGCAACGCAAGTCAAGTGTGCGGCGGGTCTCAGGGTCGTTTCCTTGAGGATGCGCGAGACCGTTGCATGCGTGCGCTCGCGCGTCGATCCGCCTGCTCCGTACGTGACCGAGACGAAATCCGGGGCAAGCGGCTCAAGTTTGTGGATCGCGTTCCACAGCGATGCCTCCATCCCGGCTGTCTTGGGGGGAAAGAACTCGAAGCTGACCGCAATCGGCGGATGTATCGCGTGGTAATGTGTGCTTGCCTCCGTCACGAAGCGGTCCTCCATCTTTGCATTTTTGCGCTGGCTTTCTCGCCTGCCCAAAGGGCGACGGTCAGCGGGTTGTTGTTAACGTGGTCAGCTTGCAGTTCCCGGTAGGTGCTTGGGCCCAGCCCGCATTCCCCAAGCCACGCAGCAATTTCAGCCGCCGGGAAACCAAGGCGGACATGCGCGTGCTCCTGTCGCAGGAATTCGAGGTTGTGGGGCGCAAAGTCGACCAAAACCAAGCGGCCACCCGGCTGCAATACGCGAATCGCCTCTATTAAAGCAGCCTTCGGGTTGTCCAGGAAGTGCAGCACCTGGTGAATAATGACGGCTCCTGCGCTTCCTTCTGGAAAAGGAAGATTGTAAATATCCGTGAGCCGCACGCTGCAATTGACGAGTTCTGCGTTGTCCAGGCGGACGCGAGCGCATTTCAGCATCTCGCGATTTGTGTCGATGCCGATGAGGCGGCGCGCACGGGCGGCGGCGAGTTCGAGAATGCGTCCAGTCCCGGTGCCAAGGTCCAGCAGCAGCTCGTAGGGGCCAGGACCAAGAGCCTCCAGAATTGCCGCCTCCACATCGCGCTCAGGAACGTGCAGGGATCGGATACGATCCCACTCGGCGGCGTTTTTGTCGAAATAAGTCTGGGCGACAAGCGAGCGAGCGGCCCGGATTTGGTCCGCGCGTTCCGCGTCGCGCAGGGTTTGCGGATCATCCGGCGCGATCATCGAAAGCGCTGTTTCGATGAAGCTGCGAACACCCGGATCGGACGATGCGCGGACGAAAACCCAGCTTCCTTCCTGATAGCGCTCAATCAAACCGGCTTCTGCCAGAAGCTTTATATGGCGGCTGACTCGGGGTTGGCTCTGACCGAGAAGCTGGGTGAGGTCTTTGACGTTGAACTCGCCGTTCTGAAGAAGCCGGAGGAGGCGAAGGCGGGTCGGCTCCCCAGCGGCCCGCAAGCGCCCAACGGCATCGCCAAAGCTGTCCATGATTGCCCTCGTCATGAACGCCTTAT
>Ga0074046_10001766_pt1 | contig 19128 bp, 13 predicted proteins | sample BogForMeECP23OM3_FD_94441 | JGI IMG/M metagenome (GOLD analysis project Ga0074046, IMG submission 94441) | Bog forest soil microbial communities from Calvert Island, British Columbia, Canada - Bog Forest MetaG ECP23OM3 | ecosystem: Environmental > Terrestrial > Soil > Wetlands ... | reverse complement strand
TTTCAGGCGGTCTGAAAGTGCAACCAGCTCTTCCGCGGCGCCATGACACCCATTACCGCACATGATCGCCACAGTCTCGGCCGCGTCGATGCGCTGGGCGATTTCGGCGATGTCTTGCTCGCTCGCAGGAAACTCCTCTTTCGGCCGTAGCGTGGCGAGACTTGGAACCTTAGAGCTGGCCTTTGACACCAACACATCCTGCGGCAGCGTCAAATGCGCCACTCCGCGTCCCGCATAGGCGGCTGCGATGGCTTGATGAATAATGGCGGGCGCCTGGTCCGGCGTCAGGATCGTCTGCGTAAAAAGCGAGACGTCGCGGAAAAGCAGATCGGGTTCGCTAGTCTGAAAGTAGTCTGTGCCGTGAAACTTGCGCGGCATATCGCCCGAAAGCGCAAGCACAGGGGCGTGATCGCGGCACGCCTCATAAAGGCCGGCGACGAGATGGTTGCTTCCATGTCCAGTTCTCCCGGCACACACGCCCAAGCGGCCCGTGAGCTTTGCCTGTCCGGCGGCGGCAAGCGCCCCGCCTTCCTCATGCCGGACGCCCACCGACTGAATTTTGCTACGCCGGACGGCATCGCCGAGAGCGTTCAAAGAGTCTCCGATCAAACCGAAGATGTGTGTTACGCCAATCTGCTCCAGCGCCTCGACCAGGATGCCTGCTACCGTTTGCGCCATTAGCTCTCTCCTTGACTTCCCAAAAGCGGGTGCTAAGCCGCTGCCCCGGCTAGGTTTTGCTTTCTAACAACCCAGGCCCAACCTTGAGCCCTAGCGGTGAAAAGAAAGTCCGGGGGTGGCTGCCGATCTCCGCGCAAGAGGAGACTTGACGCCCGCTTGAACGTGTGGACTGGCCCTACGAAGGCATGAGCGGGCATGGTTGAAATCATTCACGAATTTGCCGTCCGTGACTCAGCGCAGCTATAGGTGCGACATGAGCCGCAGATACCGCCCTAGAATTATTGATCCACTCCTGATTTCACTCAATGATGGGCATGCGCCGACGGCGAACTACATCAAAACGCTGAGGCGGACGCTCACAAAGAAATTTCCCGATGTCCTGTTCTATTTCCAGCCCGCCGACATGGTCACGCAAATCCTGAACTTCGGAATTTCCTCGCAAATCGACGTGCAGCTGCAGGGCCGCTATCCCGGAAACCGCGCGCTCATCGAGGAGCTCCGGGAGCGCATGTCAAAGATACCCGGTCTTACCGATGTGCACGTGCAGCAAGAGCTCGACGCGCCCGAGTTTTTCTACGACATCGACCGCACACGCGCCCAGCAGGTTGGCTACAATGTGAATGGCATTGTCAACAACATGAATATCAGCCTCAGCTCCTCGGAGCAGGTGAACCCAAATTTCTGGACCGATCCGAGGAATGGAATCCCGTATTTCTTTGCGGTGCAGACGCCTGAATACCGCATCGACAGCTTGAATGCGCTCAACAATACGCCGATCAGCAGCACATCCTCGCCGCAGACGCCGGTGCCCAACACGCTCGGCAACGTCGCCAGCGCAAAGCGGATGGGCGTGCAATCGGTCTACAATCAGTCGAATATTCAGCCGGTCTACGATGTTTATGCGAACGTGCAGGATAGCAACCTTGGCCGCGTCTCGGAGGCGATTAACCAAGTGGTTGCCGGTCTGCAACAAGAGCTGAAGCCCGGCAATCGCTTCGTCATCCGGGGTCAGATCGAGAGCATGAACGAGTCCTTCCACGATCTGACCTTGGGTCTCATATTTGCGGCCGTGTTCGTCTATTTGCTCATGGTTGTGAACTTCCAGAGCTTTATCGATCCGCTCGTCATCCTGCTCGCGCTGCCTGGCGCTGGAGCCGGCATCCTGCTGATGCTGCTCATCACGGGAACCACCTTGAGCGTGCCTTCGCTCATGGGGGCGATCATGTCGATCGGGGTCGCGTCGGCGAACTCGATCCTGCTTGTCTCCTTCGCCCGCGAGATGCGGCAGGGGGGCGCCAGCGCGTTCGACGCCGCTCTCCAGGCGGGCCGAACCCGTATCCGGCCGGTGCTGATGACGGCCGCCGCGATGGTGGTCGGCATGATCCCGATGGCAATCGGCGCACCGGGCGAAGAGCAGAACGCGGTCTTGGCGCGCGCCGTGATCGGCGGTGTTCTTGTGGGCACGATGACCACTTTGCTCTTCGTTCCCTACCTCTACTCGATCTTAGGCCGGTTCGAGACGAGCAGAACCGAGCCTAGCGAAATTGGAAATCAGGGGTTGGCGTGATGCTCAAGGAAGTGAATGAAAAGCAGCGCCCCGGCGTAACGGAAGAGCCAATTTCCAAGCGCGCGAAACGGCTTGCCCGCCTTTTTGGCTGGGTCGCGCTGATTTCGGTTGCGCTGCTTGCCGCCTATGGAATCTGGGGGCAGATGAAGCAGAGCCAGGCTGCCCGTGAGACGCTTGAGCAGGCCACAACCGAAGTTCCCTCCGTTCGCACAAGCCTCGTTGAGACGGTGACCGCGCCGCGCCGCCTCGATCTTCCCGGAACGGCGAGTTCCTTTAACAGCGCGACGATCTATGCCCGGGCAACCGGCTACATCGCAAAACGAAATGTGGATATCGGGAGCAGGGTCAAGAAAGGCGATGTTCTCGTTCTTATCGCGGCCCCGGATCTCGATCAGCAGCTTGCCCAGGCGCGGGCGCAAGTTTCGCAGCTGGAGGCATCCATCGAGCAGGCGCGCGCCAACGCCGAGTTGGCCAAGGTCACAAACCGGCGCACATCCTCAACGATGAAACGACGCCCTTTTTTAAAGACATCTCAGGCAAAGGTTCAGTTGTGGCCGCGAAGATGGCGATTGAGGATTTTGGCGCTCAAACCAAGGGCCTCGATGTGAGCGTGCTGTGGGCGGACCACCGCAACTCACCGGACTTCGCGGCGGAGAAAGCTCGCGAATGGTACGATAAGGACGGCGTCGATGCCATTTTCGATGTTCCCAATTCTGCCGTTGCACTGGCAGTCTCCGAGATAACCCAAAAAGCGAACAAGGTTTTCATCGATTCCGGCGCCGCAACCTCCGATCTCACCGGCGCCCTGTGCTCGCCAAACACGCTTCACTGGACCTATGATACCTGGGAGCTTGCACATGGCACTGGCTCAGCGGTGCTGAAAGCCGGGGGCACAAGCTGGTTCTTCCTGACCGTGGATTATGTGTTCGGCTACACATTGGAGCGCGATACCTCCGCCGTCGTAACTGAGGAAGGCGGTGCTGTTCTGGGCGATGTAAAGTTTATCCGCAACACGCCGGACATTTCCTCCTACGTGCTAGAAGCACAGAGGTCGGGTGCAAAAGTCATTGGCCTCGCAAGCTCCGGCGGCGATACCATCAACGCCGTCAAGGAGGCCGCGGAATTCGGCATCGTGGAAGGCGGTCAGAAGCTTGCGGGCCTGCTTGTCTTCATTACCGACGTGCATGCTCTGGGGCTCAAGACCGCTCAAGGGCTGCTCTTGACTTCGCCTTTTTATTGGGACTTCAACGCGGGCACGCGCGCTTGGTCTGACCGTTTCATGCAAGAGACGGGCGGCCGGCCGACTATGGTGCAGGCCGGCGTCTATTCAAGCGTACTCCACTATTTGAAGGCGGTTCAGGCAGTAGGCAGCGCCAAGGATGGGCTCCAGATCGTCGGCAAGATGAAGGAGACACCAGCGGAAGATCCGTTGTTCGGCAAGAGCACCGTGCGCGCGGACGGACGAGTGATTCACGATTCCTATCTCTTCGAAGTAAAGACGCCCGCGGAGTCGAAGGGCCCATGGGACGATTATAAGCTGATCTCCACGACTCCCGCGGAGAAAGCCTTCAGGCCGATGAGCGAGGGCGGCTGTCCGCTCGTGGCCAGGATTAGTAATAAGGCCGAATAAACTTAGAAATGACCACCAATAAGGGGCGTCTGCTCCGGATCTTGGCTGATTAAAAACGCTGGAGACCTTCAATGGGCAAACCTTCCTCCAAAGACAATTCAGGGAAACGAGCTGAGCCGGCGCCCGAGGTCCCAATCCGGAACATCGGTGTTGTTGGCCTTGGCCATATGGGTGACGCTTTTGCCAGCAACCTGATTGCCGATGGGTATCAGGTTACGGTTTACGACCGGGACGAGAAGCGCGCCGTGCCGCTGATTGATGCGGGCGCGGTTAACGCCGCAGGTCTAGCTGGCCTGGGCGCCTGTGAGGCCGTTTTGACATCGCTACCTGACGATGATGCGCTCGCAGAGGTCACATTGAGCGACGCTGGCTTGATCCATGTGCTTGGGCCGGGCGCAATCCATGTCTCTACGAGCACGGTAAGTCCGGGCTTGTCCCGGCGGCTCGCCCAGCAGCACGAACTTGCCGGACAAGGCTATGTAGCAGCTCCTGTGCTTGGCAATCCCGACCTTGCCCATGCAGGAAAGCTCTTTGTGATTGCCGCTGGCATACCGTGGGCGGTTACGAAGATCTCGCCCGTCCTTGAAAGGCTCGGGCAACGCCTGTTTCTGCTGGGGGACGATGCGGGAACCGCAAACCTGATGAAGCTAGCGGGTAATGTTCTTACGGCGCTTACGTTACAGAGCATGGGCGAGGTCTTCGCCTTGCTTCGCAAGGGCGGCTTAGACGCCCACGTCGCATTTGAAGTTCTTACCGGTTCGCTTTTCGATGGCAAGGTCCATAAGACCTATGGCGGAAAGATCGCCGATAATCGTTACAGCCCCCCGGGCATGACAGTCCCTTTAGCGGTCAAAGATCTCCACCTTGCACTGGAAGAAGCCGAGCACACCGCTGTGCCGATGCCCGCAGCGAGCCTTGTTCATGACCGTCTTGTCGCGATGCTTGCTCGCGGCTGGCCAGAGCTCGATTGGTCAGCGTTGGGCTTGCTCGCCGCCTCCGAAGCGGGATTGACGCCAGCCGCAAACACGTGATGTTGCCGGAAAGCATAATCGAGTAGATGCAGGCCGCACTGGGGACCGCCGTCAGATTGTTCGGGGGAACAAAGACGGGAGCCCCCGTTTATCGGTGAGGCCGATCGCGGTTCGTAATGTTGCGCGTTCGAACCCCCGAAGCGACCGAGTAAACTCTCTGCCTCAGGGGGAGGCCTGGTTTCGCCATGAAGCGGCTTTTCTCATACTTGTCTGTTTCTTCTTTCATCCTCGCCGGCGCAGCGGCGCAAACGGCTCCGCTAAGTCTGCCCGGTTCGGGCGATTCGTCGGCAGCAACGCCACCGCGCCTCCAGTCCAGAATGAGCGGAGGGCACGTCGGGATACCTCTTGGTAGCACAGGACTGTCAATGCCCGGCGAAAGCCCGATGAACTTCAATTTGGGGGCTACGCCCTTAACCGGACAGAGCGCGGCTGGGAAATCCGGAATTCCATTAGGATCAACGGAACTGATCAGGAATGCGGGCCTCAGCCCATCGCCTCGATTTGTAGCTCCCAATGGATGCACTTCCATTGCCGGGACCGGCGGTTCGAGCGGAACGCTGCCGCAAAGGCTCTTCGACGGCAATGCCGGTCGCAAACGGTTGCATCTTCCGTCACAACGCCGCTTGAGACTCAGTTTGGAGAGATCCCCGGCCTCACGCAGATGACCTCGGCGAGCGCGCTTGGCTTCACACAGATTACCTTGCAGTTCGAATTAAGCCGGACGGTGGACGGAGCGGAGGCAGACGTTCTTGCAGCCATCAACGCGGCGAGTTCGCAGCTTCCGCCTAACATGACCTATCCACCTACGATCCGGAAGGTCAATCCCGTGGACACGCCAATCCTCGTCCTTGCACTGACCTCGGACACCCTGCCGATCACGACGGTCGACGCCTACGCTGAAACCATCTTCATGCAGAAGATCTCGCAGATACCGGGCGTTGGGTTGGTTGGGATTGGCGGCCAGCAGCAGCCGGCCATCCGGGTTCAAGTCGACCCGGTTGCCCTTGCGAACCGCGGCATTGGCCTCGAGGATGTCCGTACTGTCATCAGCCAGCAAAATGTCGATCTTCCGAAAGGCACGCTAAACAGCCCGCGCGTAACCTACACGCTGAACACGAACGATCAGCTTCTCAAGCCGGAACCCTACAACAACATGATCCTGGCCTACCGGAATGGGGGGCCTGTGCGCGTGCGGGATGTCGGCAGGGCGATCGAGGGCCCTGTGAACGATCTGCTTGCGGCCTGGGCCAACAAGCATCCGGCGATCATTCTCGCCGTTCAGCGCGAGCCCGGCGCCAACGTCATTGAAACCGTCAACCGGGTGAAGGGGATGCTCCCGGTGCTGCAAGCCTCGATCCCCTCGGCGATCAATATGCAGATCCTGTCCGACCGCACGCAAACGATCCGGGCCTCGGTGGCCGATGTGCAGTTCACGCTCATGATCACGGTGGCGCTGGTGGTCATGGTGATCCTGCTCTTTCTCAGGAATTTCTGGGCCACCATCATTCCAGGCATTACCGTGCCGCTTTCAATCATCGGCACCTTTGCAGTGCTTTATGAGCTTGGCTATTCTTTGGATAATCTATCCTTGATGGCTTTGACCATCGCTGTTGGCTTCGTCGTCGATGACGCCGTCGTCGTCATCGAAAATATCGTTCGCCATCTTGAAGGCGGCGCTACGCCCTACGAAGCCGCGCTCAAAGGGGCGGGCGAGATCGGCTTCACCATTGTCTCGATTACCCTGTCGCTCATCGCGGTCTTCATCCCCCTGTTCCTGATGGGCGGCTATGTCGGCATGCTGTTCCGGGAATTTGCGGTCGCGGTCAGCGTTTCTCTCGTCTTATCGCTTTTGATCTCGCTGACGCTTACCCCGATGATGTGCGCGCGCCTGCTGCAGCCCGAGGGCAAGGAACACGGATTTCTATACAATCTTCTGGAACGTTGCTTTAACGGGCTGCTGCATCTCTACGAAGCGGGCCTGAAGATCGTTTTGCGGCATCGCTTCATCACGTTACTGTCGCTCTTGGCCACCATCGCTTTGACGGGCTACCTCTTTGTTATCATTCCGAAAGGCTTTTTTCCCCAGCAAGATACTGGAATGATCCAAGGGATCAGCGAGGCGGGGGAGGACATCTCCTTCCCGGCCATGGCACAACGGCAACAGGCTCTCGTAGACGTCCTGTTGCGCGATCCTGACATTGAGTCGGTGGGATCGCAGATCGGGGCTAGTGCATTATCGCCAACGCTCAATCAGGGCCGCATGTTCATTGCCCTTAAGCCGCACTCGCAAAGAACCGCAAGCGCCGATGAGATTATTCGCAGGCTTGAGCCGAAACTCGCGAAAATCCAGGGCATCACGCTCTATATGCAGGCGATGCAGGATATCACGATCGGGGCGCGGGTCTCGAAAACCCAGTATCAGTTCACGCTGACCGATGCTAATCCGGGCGAATTAAGCTTGCGGGCAGGGCTCTATCTCGACAAGATCAGAAGCCTGCCTTTCGTCACCGCCGTCTCCAGCGATCAGCAGAATGCGGGTCCGCTCCTTGACATCACCATCAACCGGGAGGTTGCCTCCACCTACGGCATTACGGCAGCCGCCATCGATAACGCTTTGAACGATGCGTTCGGGCAGCGCATTATCTCGACCATTTACACGTCATTGAACCAGTACCGCGTCGTGATGGAGGTTTTGCCGAAGTATCAGTTCGGGCCGGAGGCTCTGAACGATATTTACGTAACCTCATCGGCGGGACAGCAGGTTCCGCTCCGGACCCTGACCAACACCGTTACCAAGGTTGCTCCCATTCAAATCAATCATCAGGGGCAGTTCCCTTCGGTCACGATCTCCTTCAACTTGGCGCCGGGCGCGACCATCGGACAGGCCGTTAACGCAATCGATGGACTCAATAAAAACCTTGGCAAGCCGCTTTCTCTTGCGACAAGTTTCCAAGGGAATGCCCAAGCATTCGGGACCGCGCTTACAAGCGAGCCCATCCTGATCGCCGCCGCGCTCTTTGTGATCTATATAATCTTAGGCGTGCTTTACGAGAGCGCCATTCATCCCATCACGATCCTTTCGACGTTACCGGCTGCGGGCGTCGGCGCGCTATTGATGCTCATGGCGTTTGGCCTCGATCTAAGCGTGATCGCCATTGTCGGCATTCTTTTGCTTATTGGCATTGTCAAAAAGAATGCGATCATGCTGGTGGACTTTGCGCTCGAAGCGCAGCGGCACGAAGGCATGACGCCGGAGGCAGCGATCTATCAGGCTTGCATCCTGCGTTTCAGGCCCATCCTCATGACCACCATGGCAGCGCTGCTTGGAGCGGTGCCGCTAATGGTGGGAACGGGCACCGGCTCCGAAATCCGCCAGCCGCTCGGCTACGCCATCGTCGGCGGCCTGATGCTGTCTCAGCTCCTTACGCTTTATACGACACCAGTCGTCTATCTTTATCTCGATGGGCTTCGCGATTGGCTGGCAGGACTAAGACAAGCAAAACCGGCAGCAAAGGAAATGCCGCTTCCAGCAGAGTAATTATTCCGGCATTCATCGTTTGCTCTCTTCCAGTTTGCCAGCGAGTTCCGAAGCTCCAAGAGCAAACAACACCGCTGCGCCGGGAACCCAAATCACCGCACATGGAAAATGCCAAACAAGAGTGGCGGCCAACAAAGCGCCACAACCATATGAGGCGAATGCTTGAAGATGTCCCCCGATGGCCGCGAACAATGGAGAATCCTCTTCGGAACGGCTTAACGCCCCCGTTACGGACATAACGATGCGGACCAAAGCGCTGGTGAAGACAACGGTATTGATGCCCGAGCTGATGCTGCCCGCTGCAACGGCCTGGACGCCCATGCTAAGGGCGGAGAGTAAAATAACCGCGTAAACCGTGCCGCTTGCGACGGGGTCGGGGCTTGCACTCCAAAGCGCGGCACAACAGGTGAGGAAGATGAGTTCGAGGATGATGAGCCGGCTGAAGCCGCGGTGTACATGCGGCGTGAGGCGCAATGACGTCTTCACTTTAGTGGCCAGCGCAACACCGAGAGCGAAACCTAGGAGTGCCGTCAGCGCACGCGACGCGGCAACAATATTTCCGCGCCCTAGCTCGATCGCGAGCAGCGCGGTATTGCCGGTCATCGCTGATGTGAACACATTGCCAAGTTTGAGGAAGGTTAGCACGTCTGTATACCCGGAAGCGAACGACAACGAGACTAGGCCGAGAGTGCCGTAGGCGGCGCAGCTGTCTTCAGCGGGCTTCATTCGTTCGGCTCTTCACAACTCTCGACCGTAATGACTGTGTAGCTTAAGAACTTGAGCAGACTATTGTGCTAAACTTAGGAGTAGAACCTATTATAAGTCTCGCATGCATTAAATCATATGTGCGAATAGCCTGCTGATAACTATAATATTTAGATTGTTCGTAGCTCTTTAACAGGCTGCTCTATAACAGGAGAGGTGCAATTAGGGAAACAACCAGAACATTCATCAAACCGACTAGCACCTTCCTGGGCAAGGGAATCACGCAGACCCTGCATTTGTGTCCCTGCAATGATAAAAGAGATCGATCCGTCAAGACTGTTACGCCCATGACCGCTAATCAGCCCGGAGAGCTCTTGAGAATCCAGAATGGCGAGCGCGGCCGGCACGTGACGCTCATTCTCCTCAAGGCAAAGCCTGATCGATCACCGGCGTCGTTGAAGCCTCGCCCAAGGTCAGACATCAAATTTGACACGCCGCTCGATTTCATAGGCGTAAACGATCGGGGGCGTCTACCTTCTTCATACCTATCATCGCATCAAATGCGCGCTTTGCTTCATCACCGCCAGGCTAACGCCTTGGTTAGCTCGCGTCGCGGGAAGTCTGGTGGCTATACGGGGGCCGCCGCGGAAGTGAGCATCCGGCCGCTGGTTTCGTTCGCCCGGAGTAGCTCAAATGTCCATTGGGATCCTGCATTTCATAGCCTGCTGAAGCTTGCCGAAGCCTGCGATATTTCTACGCGGTGGTCGTGCCGCACAGGGGTCTGCCACCATTGTGAAACGGGGCTTGTGGCGGGGACAGTTGCCGATCGGCCCGACCCAATCGATCTGCCGGCAAAAGGCAATGTGCTGATCTGCTGCTCGAAGCCTCTGGGCGACGTTGTTATTGATTTCTGACGAGATAAGTTTAGTCGTAGGGCCGCCAGGGTGTACTCAGCTGCCGACTCCTGGAACCAGGGGCGACCGAGGCGATCCATTCACCCGACTGTGTCGGAGCTTACCCCGACCCTCCTCGGTGAAATGAAGCCGGTCCAGCCGCAGAGGCCGTAACCCCTTTGAGGCCCGGCTCACGGAACTCCAAGGCCTCATTTGGCATTTTCGAGATGGATGTGGCACAGCCAGGAGGGAGGGGAGCTAAGGGTTCGACTGCCTGGAGCAGTGCTGTCTCAAGCGGCAGACTGATCTTGAGGCTCCACGAGCGCCCCCCCGAAGGAGGAGAAGATGCATGCATCCACATTAGACCAAGACATTCGCGCGGCACTCACGGAGCATTGGGCGGCGTCCGACGCAAACGATTTTTCCACCGAGCATCAATTGGGGAGCGCATTCGCGGGCGCGCCAACATTCAAGCAAGCCGCACAGCGCAACCGAGCAAGAAGCGCTTCGAGGTCGGGAGCATTCTGGGGTTCGGCGGTTTGTGGGTCACCGAATACATCATCTGTTACGACGAGAAGCCGTTCTGCACAGTAAGCATCATGGAATTCAGGGACGGCAAGGTAGCCCATGAAACCCAATATTTCAGCGAACCATTTGCGCCAAGCGCCTCGCGATCGCTTTTGTGGAACGAATAGGCTCACCGTCCACCCCGCCGAAAAGAGATCCGATGCGGCTATCGCTGAACCGGTGCCCCCGCAAAAATAGGGAGCAGCTCCTGCGTATCCCTTCCCATAGCGCAGGCCGAACGGCCAACCGAGTCGTCGAGTGTGAAAAAGCACTCATGTCCCTAGTTATCCGTCAAAAGATGTGGGCTTTGGCGCAGAGCGATTTGCAATCTTGAGCCGGTTTTCGGCAGGTTTTCTTGCAAATTGGATTTGGCTTTTCCCCCTGTTCAAATCGTGATTGCCTGCCGCGGCGGCGATTTGTTTGGGGGAAGACGATGAAGCCACAGGAGCAGCGCGGCGGCGCCCAAGGGGACCTATTCCGGGCAAGGCTGGATCAGATCATCTCTTTGCAGCATGCGCTGGTGAAGCTTGCGGGCGAGCGCGCGGGCAAGGTCTTACGCAAGCTCAAGACGTATCTTGGCCGCACAATCCGCAATATCGCCCGCAAAATCGCGCGCAACCAGCTTTTAAAGCCGGTCTTCGCCAAAGCCTTATCGCTGTCTCATCGCGTGCTGACCCAGCGAAGGCGGCAAAAGGCTCCCAAAGTCTACTCGCTGCATGCCCCCGAGGTTGAGCGTATCGGCAAAGGCAAGGCGCACAAGCCTTACGAGTTCGGGGTAAAGCTGAGCCTCGCTACGACGCTCAGCCCTTCGGCTGGCGGCCAGTTCATCCTGCACGCCAAGGCCCTGCCAGGCAATCCGTATGACGGACACACGCTCGAAAGCGTCATCCCGGATATCGAGGCCACAACCGGCGCCACTGTGTCCCGCATCCTCGCCGATGCGGGCTATAAGGGCCACAATGCCCCGGCCGGCCGGATACAAGTTCAAGGAAAAGCGGTCTTTTTAGCTGGCGGCGCGTGACCGACGAATGCCAGTGGCAAAAACCGGTAATTTAGAGTGCGTCCGGAAAAGTGTGAAGCGGTTTTCCGATAAGGCGCACGATAAAGAGCTAGAGCGCGCTTTTGATTCCATCAAAAGCGGATACGCTCTAGGTGGCCGGAAGCTGATCAGTGCGTTGTTTTGCCGCGCGGGCTTGGACTTTTACGAGGGCATCAATGCGTTGAGCTCGTCGCGGCAAGCCTCGCTGAAGCACCGCAGAGGATCGAGTGCACCGCTGTTCATCATCGCGCGCAGGTCGGGCAAGGTCTTGTTCGGCGAGAAGTAGGTGTCCACAATCGTGCGAATGACTTTGTCTGCCTGTTCGGCAATGCCCGGGTTCGAGACGACGCGCATTTTACTGATCGAAGAATAGAGATTGACAAGAGGTGGAACAGCGACCTGATCATGAATAAGCGCATCGATATATAATGTCGAAGCCTCTTCAATAAATTGCTTATAAAGCTCTTGGCGTCTGGCCTTCTCCTGCAGGAGCAGCTGGACATTGGCCTGCTGGCGTTGAGTGATCCAGGCGGCTGCAAAAGACGTCACGCCTCCGATGACCGATCCTCCGAGCGCGGCAAAGGCGGAAACATAAGCGGCGTCCATAGACTTCCCTCCATGTCCGTCTTTTGTTTTCTAGCTCCGAGGCCTTACCGCGATCGGCTAATGCCAGGAATGAGCCACACCGTCATGCCTGGCTCCAGCTTTTCCTTCAGTTCAATCGGATCGGCGCGGAGAAAGAAGCTGTTGAGGTCGTGGTCCCCCACGGCGCGCGCCGCACGCCATGTCGCAAATTCGCCAAGCGGCCACAACTCGGTCACCCGCGCCTTGACGGCATCGCCTCGCGCAGTTCGCAGCTGAACCGGAGCCCCAACCGCAAGGCCCCCCAGGACGTCTTCGCGGATCGTGAAACTGAACCAGAGTCCGCGTTCTGCCTTCAAGGTCATGACAGCTTGGCCCGGTGAGATCACCTCGCCTGGATCAGCGGCAAGGGTGCCAATTTCCCCGTCGGTGGGGGCAAAAAGCTTTAGCTTGGCAAGCTTTGCCTCAAGATCGGCGAGAGCAGCCTCCGCCAAAACGACCTTTGCCTCGGCGATTTCCCTCTCTTCCTTGGTGGGGCCGGCCCTGTCCTGGTCGTGGGCCGCGCGCTTGAATGTGAGGTTGGCTTCGGCTGCCCGAAGGCTGGCTGTCCGCTCATCGAGCAATTGTCTTGATGCGAAAGCCTCCTTTGCGAGCGCAGCCGATCGCTCATAGTCCTGCTTGGCAAGAACGAGGTTGGCCTCCGCAATGCGAGTATTTCCAGCTGAGATATCGACGAGCTCCTTGCGGACACCTGCAAAGACGTTGTCGCGGTCGGCCCGCGTCTTTCCCAGCGCGGCTTTCGATTCCAAAACTGAGGCCGTCAGTTCGGGACTACTTAACAGCGCCAGCAGATCGCCCTTTTTAACCTGCTGCCCTGGCCTCACAGACACGGTTGCCAGACGGCCGCTGATTTCCGGGGCAATCAGAATTTCGGTTTCCCGCACCATGCCGGTCATGAGCGGCGCTTCAGGGGTGGCCTGCAGCGCGCTGAGAGAGACACTGCCTGCGCCGCCCGCCAAAGCGATGACGGCGAGAAGCAGGAAGGCTCGACGCCGCGAGTTAATGACCAAGGTGGTTCTCCTTCCAACTGGCTATTTTGGCTGCGAGGATCGCGAGAAAGCCGTAGATGCCGGTTAACGCCCATAGCGTCATCCAATCGTGCCGGACCTCAAACGGGCTTGCGCCCATCTGATTGATGCGCACGAGCCCGTCGATGGCTGTGGTGCTTGGAAAGACCTGGCTAGCGGCGCGCAGTTCGCCCGGAATGGCTTCGAGCGGCCACGACACCCCGACCAGGAAGAACAGCGGAAGGCTGGTCGCAATGAAAAGCAGGACGGCGTTCTCCCGGCGCGTGAACCAAGACCCAACGAACTGGCCGAGAAGGCTCACGGACAAAAGGAAGGGCACCGCCAAGAGAAAAAGATCGAGAACATGCCCGAGGGTCGAAAAGCCGTACACGCGCGGAAGAACGATGAGATAGAGCGCCACGCCGGGCATCGCCAGGCAAAGATGGGCGAGCGCTTGCCCGGCGACAGCCATGGCGCCCCCTCTCCGACGCCGGGCCTCAATCCCACCTGCTTCGAATGTGACTCCCCCCAGCATCGCCGTGCCCATGAGAAGCGTCTGCTGAAGGATGAGCACAAAAGCAGCGGGAACTACGTAACTCGCGTAGCCGCCCGTTGGATTAAATAATGGCTCGGTCAAGAGCTCAACTGGCGAATATCTCGTCAGCGTCGCATGACCAAGGCTGCCATGGGCGGCAACCGCGGCCGTTACCGCGTTGGCCGCTTCATTGATGCCTTCTGACACCCGATTGTAGAGAAGAAAATAAGCCGAATCGACATAGGCGGCGAGCCGGGCTTTGTTGCCCTTCAAGATCTCCCGCTCAGTGTGCTTGGGGATCCCGACGATGGCGAAGACTTCCCGCCGTGCGAGAGCGGCCTGGGCCTCTGCGAGCGTGTCGGCAGCGATTGTAACCTTCAGAGCTTCATCCGCGTTAAGCGCTTCAACCAGGGCGTGGCTGACCTCCGTCCGGTCTTGATCGACAACAGCGAGCGGGATGTTGCGGAGCAGCTGGCCGAGATAAGGTTGCGGGTAAAACAGGCCATAGATGACGGGCGCCAGCACAATCATGCCAAAGGCGCCTTGATCGCCAAGCACGCGTCGGAATTCGGCGAACATCGCGCCACCGATTCCGAACGCAGCGGAGGGTTGCTCTGGTGATAGAGGCTTTGGCGCCGGCATCGGCGCGGCGTGAACAAGAGAACGCAAGCGGAACCAGGCAAGGCCGAAATAGATGAACGCAAGCAGCCCCAGTATCGCGAAAGGCTGAGCCGAGACCGCTGGAGGCAGTCCTCGAAGCGCCTGGTCAAAAAGCAGCTCCATATACCAGCGGAGAGGAAGGAGGTCTCCCCAGAACCGCGAAAACGCGTTCATGCCGAGGAGGGGGAAGCCGACACCCACAAAGCCGAAAGCCGGAGAGCAGAAAATTGCCGTGATGCTCAATCCAGAGGCGAGATTGCGGACCAGTAGCGGAAACAATGCGCCGACCGAAAGGTAAGCAATGATCAGGAGGCAGGCAGCAGCTCCCATGAGTACGGCGCTGCCGCGGAAGGGGACTCCGAAAAGGCCGTGGATGATACCGGCTTCGACGGCCATCATCAGGATGAAGATGGCAAAGAGCGGCGCAAGCTTTCCAAAGAGCGCGGCAACAGGACTGCCTCCCGCCGTCCTGAGCCAAGCCCCGACACTGCGCCTTGTAAATTCCGTTCCCACAGCATATCCGGCAGCGACCGCGATCACGACGTGGAGGACCATCGGCATAATGGCCCGCAAAAGAAATTGGGCAAAGTTCAGGGCCGGGTTTGTCAGTACATATTCTTCAGCAACGAGAGCCCCGGGTTCGAAAGCGGGTTTAGCGTGCGACGCGGGCGCAAGCTTCGACGTCGTGGCGTTGATGGCACTGGAGATGGCCGCCGAGGCGTTGTTACCGGGCGTAAAAAATTGCCGGTTGTAAAAGACGACGATCTGAGGGCGCTTTTTATCCAGGAGATCGTGCTCAAAATGCGGGGGAATGTAGGCCGCAGCTATAGCCTCGCCGGAGCGTATGGCCTGCATCGCGTCCGTCAGTGTGCTTGAACGATGCGTCAGTTCCACTGCCGGGGCGGACGAAATCGCCTGCACGTAAAGCCTGGATGTTGGCGTACTATCCGCATCGACGACGCTCACATTGAGGTTGCGGACCACGGCGTTGCTGAACGTCAAGGCCAGGATCGCAAAGGCGATGAGCGGCACGCCTATAGCGAGGAAAAGAGCCAGCCGGTCGCGGTACATCCAGCGCAATTCGCGCGTCGCGACGAGAATGATTCCAGGGCGAGGCGGCAGCTTCATTGTCGCGCCCGCGGCCAATCGGTGTAAACGCTCATCCCCCGGCGCAGCTCGGGTAAGGGCTCGACAGGGTAGGCGCGCACCTCGAAAGTCCGAAGATCAAAGTCGCCCGTGGCGCGCGTCGCTCTCCAGCCCGCATATTCCCCCATTGGCGCAATGAATTTGACCGCAACTGTAATGAGACGGTTGCCAAGGGCAGGCACGCGCACTTGAAAACGGTCGCCCACCTTCAGTCCTTTGACGAGATCCTCGCGGAGATTGAACCTTAAATAGACGTCGTTGAGATCGACGAGCGACAATAGCGGCACGCCTGGCGAGACATAGTCTCCGAGCTCCGCCGCAATCTGGTACACTTGTGCTGCGATAGGCGCTCGCACGACGAGCTCATCGACCTGCGCTGTGATCGTATCGATGTCGGCTTGCGCTTTGGCGACGGTGGTACGCGCTATGGCGCGCTCTTCTTTCGTGGGACCATTGACCGCCTCCTCATAAGCGAACTTCGCCTGTTCGGAGCTGCGCTCTGCGACTTGGAGCTGATCCGTCACCTCATCGAGACGCTGCTGCGGGGCATGGCCTTCCGCGACCAGTGTCTTGGTCCGCTCATAGGTTTGGTTGGCGAGAGTAAGATTGGCGGCTGCGCTTGCTGCGGCAGCTTTGCGCTGCGCGATCACCTCCTCGCGCGTTCCAGCTTCGGTATTCGCGAGTTCTGCATCCGCGACTGCCTTTGCCGCTTCAGCCTGACGAAGGCTTGTGAGGAGTTGCGGGTTGGCTATTTCATAGAGGACCGCACCGGGGGCAACCTTGTCGCCACGCTCCACAGGCCGGTTGCCGACCCGGCCATCGACCCTCGCCGCAATGTCGACGCGGGTGGCATCCGCTTCCCCTTGGACGAGAAGAGGCTGCGGCTGCACCAAATACCAAACTGACAGGCCAAAGACCGCGCCGACTATGATCGCCGTCAGAATGGCAGGAGCGACGCGGGGCCTGGGAGTGGCTTTCGCTTTCTCCCATCTTGGATCGGGCGCGTCTTGGGGGCTTGGGCCCCGCGAGCGGTGCTCGGGCGCCGGAAGAGAGCGAGCCTCGGCATCGGGCGCCCCATGGCGATTTGCGGTTTGGTCCTCGCCCACTCCTTTATCGATATTACCAGCCATTTTAGACCTCCATGCTGGCTCCTTAGTGCCTGAAGCCCACCATGTGCGTGCTATCAACAGCACTGACAGCGAGCGAACGTTCCATCCCGCGCGCCGTGTATGAGTACGCCCTCGATATCGGCAATTGGCAATAGACCGCTATGGAAACAGACATAGTGAAACAGACATAGTATCCGGCGCGGAATTCCGGCCGCCGGCAGGCATGATGCAGACAGGTTCGATAAAACAGCCCGCGTCACATCTTTTTTTCTGCTGTCTGCGTGACATTGCTGCTGCCGTAGAAGGCCGCAAGGGCATGAATTTCATCAGGCGTCAGGGCTTTCGCTATCACTCGCATTTGCTCGCCAATATCGTTTTCGCGGATACCCTGAGTAAAGGATGCAAGCTGGCGCTCGATATAGGCGGCCTGCTGATTTTTAAGGGAAGGAGCGCCAAATTTTCTACCTGCGGGGCCATGACAAGCTGCGCAAGGTGCAATCGTACGCCGCGGATCGCCGGCATATACCAGTCGCGAAGCAGGGTCGCTTTCACGCAGGCCTCCGGCCACGAGCGGCTCTTCCTCAGTCAGAGGATATTGTTGCTGTCCAACGGCAGCCGGTTCTCCAGCGAGGCCGGCGAAATAAGCGGCGACATCGGCTGACGCCTCGGGCGTTAATGCTTTCGCGATTGCCTGCATAACCCCCCAGAGCCTCTTGCCCGTGCGGAAATCGTCGAGCTGCTTGTATATGGCGGATGAATCCATTCCAGCGAGCGTCGGGATCAAACCAGATTGACTAATTCCCTTCTCTCCATGACAAGCTGTGCAGTTCAGCGCGACAAAGGCGCCTTGTTTAGCGTTACCAGCGCCGATCTTGTCCAGGGCGCTTGGAGTCCAGGCGATGAATGACGGCACACGCAGCGGTGGCTGCGGTTCTCCGGCCGGTTTGATCGCGGAAGTTATGCCGAGACTCCTGCAAATCGCCTCCCACGTATCGAGCCTTGGGCCATTTTGCTGATAGGGGCTTAGAACCACTAAGCCCAGAACCAGGGCAAGGGAAATCGCAATCGCAGCAGTAAGCCAGCCAATCCAGCGCCAGGGATTGTGGGGGTTAAATGGACTTCCTTCAACCTGCATCACTGCCCTCGCGCTTGGACCCGCCGGTCAAATTGCTCATAAGCGGGCACCGAATGCGGTTTAATGAAAAAGAATTGACTGATCGGCCAGCCATAAGCAAAAACCACGAAAACCGCCAGAATGACGTTCCATATCAGCAGGTTATTGAGAGAAGCCGGGATATGTTTTGGCGGGTTCACGGCCAAGGCATAGCGCAGGGGTTCTATAACTTGCCGTTCGCCCAGCTGAGAGCGGATGAGAATGACGATCAAAAGCATTGCCGAGATCAGAAGAACCCCGCCTCCAACGACGGTAACGATGTCGAGCACTTTCATGGGTGCCATGAGCGGGTTATTATAGTCGAACACAGCGACACGCCGGGGCTGCCCCATTATTCCCGCAGCATGCCATGGAATAGTGGTAATCAGCATTCCGAAAAACCAGAGCGAAAGCTGCCAGCATGCGAGCGGCTTGGAGCGAAGGGGCTTTCCGGTAAGGCGGGGCCAGACCTCATAAGCAACAGCGAAATACATAATCACAACGGCCCCGCCGAAAATGAGATGAAAGTGCGCCGTGACCCATGAGGTGTTGTGGACCATGGAGTTCATGGCGTAGCTCATATTGATGAGACCGCCAAATCCGCCGAGGCCGAGCATGATAAACGAAAGGACGGCTGCCAGTACCATCGGCTCACGCCATGGGAGCGCCCAGACCCAGCCAAGCAATCCGCGGCCGCCGCGGACACGTCCAGCGATTTCAAGGCTTGCCCAGATCGAGAACACAGTTATAAGCGTGGGCAAAGCCACCAGAAACGTCAGAAAAGACTGCATGAATTTAAAGCCAGTGCCATGCTCGGGATCGGCCAGCAGGTGATGCATCCCAACCGGCACCGAGAAGACCAGAAGCATGATGAATGTCAGCCTGCCCATGGTATCGCTATAGAGCCGTCCCCCGGCGGCTTGCGGAACCAACGTATAGAAAGCAATGTAGGCGGGCATCAGCCAGAAATAGACAATGGAGTGCAGTGTCACTGAGAAGAGTGTCCGGGCGAGACCGGCGTCCAGAAGCGTAGTCCAGCCGAAAGCCTGAGGCAGCAGAATTGCCACGATCTCTACAACAACGCCCGTCGCGGACCAGGCCCAAAGCAATGCGGTTATAGTGATCCCGAACATAGCGAGTGGTACCGGCTCGCCCGGGTGGGCGCGTTTCCATGCTGCCATATTGACAACCATGAGCACGACCCAGACCATGGAGCCGCCAACGAGCA
>Ga0074046_10001765_pt1 | contig 19140 bp, 18 predicted proteins | sample BogForMeECP23OM3_FD_94441 | JGI IMG/M metagenome (GOLD analysis project Ga0074046, IMG submission 94441) | Bog forest soil microbial communities from Calvert Island, British Columbia, Canada - Bog Forest MetaG ECP23OM3 | ecosystem: Environmental > Terrestrial > Soil > Wetlands ... | reverse complement strand
GTGCCGGATGTTTTCTCCGGTTGTTCTTCCTTTTTGCTGACAAAGTAGAGCGTGTTCTGTTTCCGGATCAGTTTCCCGTTTTTGATGAGGTAGAGGTTCTTTTTCATGATCACACCCAACAGAATTCCATGTACGCACATTTCCGGCAGTAGGTCTTCTTTTCCGGTTGCGGCGGGCTTTCGAGACAAATAATACCGGGAATGGCAGACAGGATCTCTTCGAGTTCGGCCCGGGCGGCATCGGTGAGCTCAACATGCACCCGTTCCCGGCTCTCCGGGTAATCGAGGACGCCGTCAACCTTCGGGAGCCCTTTGACGGTCGTGAGATAATAGATGTAATACAGGAGCTGGTACCGGTGCGCGCGCTCCAGTTTCTTCGATTTTTTCACTTCGTGGACGGTGATCGTATCACCGGTTTTGATAAAATCGATGCCGATCCGGTTGTCGATGATCACATCCTTTTTCTCCCGCTCGTACGAGGTTTCGTGGATGAACCGCCCCATGGCGACGAGATCGGAGCCGGACTCCATGGTAATGTGGTGCGCAAACAGCCAGAGCTTGGTCGTGCAGATGATGTAGTAGTTGACCTGCGTGCCGGTGAAGTAGCCCTGCGATGAGATGTCCACGAGGAGAGCGTGGGAGTGTTGGGTTATAAGGTTTGTGTGAGGAGGGGGGGCCGGATGGGGATTACAGCCATTTATATTTCTTATGGGCCTGTCCTATGGTCATGATTTCGTTAACATAAACAACGGCTCCTTCGATCTCGTAAAAAGCGGTGAATGTGCGTCCGATATGGAGCCGGTAAATTTTCACGCCCGGCCGGAGGTCCAGGAGTTCCTTGTCTCCCCCTTTTCCGGGGAACGGATCATTTTCCAGGGATTTCAGGTGGGTTTCGATGATCCTTCTGCTCTTATCGTTCTGTGAATTGACGAATCCGATCGCATCGATATCGATGCTGACCTCAAACGTCACTTCCTGATCTCCGAGAGCGGGACGTATCTGTCCCGTTTCCTGATGCGCTCAGTCTCTTCAATCAGCCGGGTCTCGGAATCCCTCCTGATGAGATTCCGGATAACATCATCATAGGTCTCTCCCGGCTTTCTGAGCTGGTGGACAGTCTCCCACGTGCTGGGGGATACGGGGATTCTTTTCGTGGCGCACTCCTGTCCGGTCATGAGAAGATAGTGGGCACTGGAATTATTTACGGTTTCCGGACAACTTCAGGAGGTAGGGGAGCTCGCGCTTGCATAAGCGCGATCTGTGCGGGGTTATCCGGTTTGTGCGAGCAGCGCGAGCCACGCCGGAATATACAGGATATCCCTGCCGTCAACGGATTTCCGATCCATCAGGTCTTTTGTGACAAGAATCCCGAGAGGAACGTGATGCTCCTCCATGAAGAACCGGAGATTTTTTGTGTCGGCGGGGGTGATCCCGGCCTGGTACTTTATTTCTATGGGCAGGAGACCATCCCGGGTCTCGCGGACTACATCGACCTCGCGTTTATACTTGTCGCGCCAGAAGTACTGGCCGGCAAAGAGCGTCTCGACATACGGCCCGAGGACCGGTTCGATGAGCTGGTGCCGGTCGTAGCCGAGCAGGGCGCACGCGATTGAAGGGTGTGTGACATAGAGTTTTTTGTTCCGCCGGGCCCGTTTTGCGGGACTCGCGGTGTAGGATTCGGCACTCCGTATGAGGAACGCCGACTGGAGATACCAGAGATAGTTCGCAACCGTTTCGGCATGGACGCCGAAATGCCGGGCAAGGTTCTGGATGTCATAGAGCTGCGATGATGTGCTGCCTGCATACCGGAACAGGCCAAGAAGGATGTCCGGCCTTCTCACCTCAAAGATTGACGGGATGTCCCGGTAGACAATCTTCTTGACGACCAGATCGTGAATGTATTTCCGGATCACGGCGCTGTCCTGTTCCTGCACGAGCTCGGGAAACGCTCCCTTGTAGAGGTACTCGATGAATTCCTGCTCGAAGTACTCTTTCCGGGTGATGCACTCGTGGTAGAGCCGTTCCATGGACGGATAATCGGCGAGCGTTGCAGGTTCCTGCCCGAACGTCGCACCTTTGAGCCGCAGGTATTCCCGGAACGAAAGCGGCGGGAGAACGAACGTTGCGATCCGGCCGGCGAGCGCTGCCTTGGCCCGGTAGATGTCGAGCGATTCTGAACCGGAGAGGACAAACTTGAGTCCTTTCTGGTCATAGTACCGCTTGAGGGTGCCCTCCCAGTCCTCCACGTACTGGATCTCGTCAAGGAGGATGCTCTTCGCATCGAGCGTCGTTACCGCGTAATCGAGCACAAAGACCAGGACCTCTTTTGTGCGGGTTTCTTCCTCGTCAAACGAGAAGAAGACGGATGGCCCGGGAAGTTTTTCCTGGAGCTGGCGCATGAGCGTCGTCTTCCCGGTCCGGCGCAGGCCGGTGATGGCGACGGCCTGTTTGCGGGAAAGCCACGGCCCGATCTCATCGTAGAGGTCGCGTCGGGTCGGGGGAACGTCAAACGTCCGCCCTTCGAGCCAGGGATTGAATTCCCGGATGAGCCGGATCAGGTAGTCTTTGTCCACAGTATAGTATGGTTAACTCCGGAAATTAATATGATTGTGGTGGGGTTAAGATTGCGAAACGAAAGAGAAAATTAATGAGAAGTTATTTCAGGAGTCTATACAATTGAACGTATAAAAGAGAAATGCAAGGGGATGATTTTATCACACGCAAAATTCCGGAATGTCCGCCGCGGCCTGAAGAATCCAATTCTCATCCTGATTTTAACAAGGAAAAATACACTATAGAGGTAATCACACCTCTCTTCGGAGGAGGGGTCGAGGCCGGGAAAGTCGATCCAAGCATGCCCATCAGGCCCTCAAGTATCCGAGGGCATCTCAGGTTCTGGTGGAGAGCAACGAGAGGGGCGAGATGTTCCGATGTTAAAAACCTTCGCGAGAGGGAAAGTGAGATTTGGGGATCGACAGAGAATCCAAGTCCGGTCATTATTGAAGTTGTACAACCAGAGCGAGATACACTTGAACCACGATCGCATCCCCACCATGGTTTTCAAAGATCCGGAGCAGAAGCTTACATTCTGTTCTCCGCAAAAGAAAATAATCTTTGTAAAGAAGGCTTTACGTTTGAACTGAGAATGTATTGGCCGAAACCGGAGGCACTCCAGCAATTACGGGACACGGAGAATGCGGAATTAAAACGCTTAAAGAAAAAAACAAAACCAGAAAAAATTGAAGATATCGGTCCTGACGTTGAAATGGCGTTATGGGCCTGGGTCAATTTTGGCGGGATTGGTGCGAGAACCCGGCGCGGGTGCGGGGCTTTGTATTGTAAAAAACTGGCATCTCCTGACAGAGACAGCATCGGCATTTGGTACATAACTTGTCTTAAGAAACATGGAATACATATTTCAACCAGCCGGGAATGGCCTGTAATGCCAGAAAAAATTCTGATCAAGCCAAATACCAATAACAATGTTCTGGAGAGTTGGGAAAAATCAATCAGCACGATGAAAGAATTTCGACAAGGCCGTGATATTGGGAGAGATCGCGGAACCGGAAATCATCCCGGACGTTCACGTTGGCCCGAGGCGGAAACACTTCGGACACAGATATATGGATCAGAAACAAGGCCCAAGGGGATACATTCGACAGATTCGAGAATGAAAGGTATCCATGCATTTCCCAGAATTGAATTCGGGATGCCAATAATTCTTGAGATCCGTGGTGAAAGTATTAAATCCACGCTGCAACCTTCAGCAGAAAATGACCGGATGGCAAGTCCCCTGATTTTGAGACCACTAAAATTTGCGGATGGAAAATGTGCATCGATGATCATCCGGCTGAATACCCCCCAACTTACTTCGGCATTTGTAAAACCCGGAGCAAATGATCTGAGAAAAGGTCACCCAATAAAAAGTTCAGATATTGTCAGCTCAAATAATCAAAATTATAGAGATTCCCCAATGAAAGGCAGATGTAACACAGGTTCTGCCCTTGATGCATTTCTTACATTTGCCAAAGAACCGAAGAATGGTTTTATGGAGGTCCCAGAATGACCGGATACCTCTACGTCCTCTCCATCGGGCCGGTTCAGGATTTTATTAAGGCGGCAAGAACTACCAGAGATCTCTGGTTCGGCTCTCACCTCCTCTCTGAAATAAGCAAGGCTGCCGCCAAGAAAATTGCTGATTCGAAAGGGAATCATCTCATCTTTCCGGCCCTGAATACAGAAGATAAAGAACTTCAACCAGCTGATGATCCCAAATCATTCAACGTGGCGAATGTGATTCTGGCACAGCTTCCTGAAGGGTCTGATCCTTCAACCGTGAACCAAAATGCACAGGGGGCAGCCAAGGCAAGATGGATGGATTATGCAATTGAGGCAAAGGGGAAGGCGGGAACAGCTGTTCGGGAAGAGATCTGGAAGGAACAGGTCGATGATGTCATTGAATTCTATTCGGCGTGGGTCCCTCTGGATAATAATTATTCAGCCTCATGGAAAAGAGTCATGCGCCTTCTCAATGGCAGAAAGTCTGTTCGGGACTTCATCCAGCCCCTGCCCCATGCAGGAATTCCCAAATGCTCTCTGGATGGTGCACGTGAGAGTGTCCTGGAGAAGGATCTTGAGGATAAACGGATCATTCAGATGAGACTTGCCAGCAATGAGCAGCTCTGCGCTGTCGGACTGACCAAGAGACTTGGTGGAAAAAATGTTTTTCCCTCCGTGGTTCGGGTGGCGGCAGACCCGTGGATTCGTGGCGTATGGGCATCGGGGCCTGAACCAAGAAAAAGACTGGAAGAGATTGCTGAAATCTGTAAAAATAACAAGGATATCGCATCAAACTATAACGATAATCTTTATCAGGATTTCCCCTACGATTGTGACGTTTTGTTCCCTTCCAAACTGGCTGAAATGATCAGGCCCCCCGAAAGAATCCGTGCTCATCAAAAAAAATCGTGGGAGAAAATGCTTCCAGATAGTGATCGGGAGGCTGCATCAAAGATTCGGGATTTGACAGAAATCCTGCAAAAGAGCGGGAAAGACAAGAATGAAAAATCCTGTTTCGGATTTGGCGAGCCGGATCCCTACCTTGCAATTTTGGTGGCAGATGGAGACCGTATCGGAAAAATTATCTCTGCCAGAAAATCGCAGGAGGACCACCGGGCATTCTCTCAAAAACTAGCCGTGTTTGCCAGCGAAGCAAGGAGAATTGTCCAGACCAATCGTCATGGCCGCCTAGTTTATTCCGGCGGCGACGATGTGCTCGCTTTTCTTCCGGTAGACACATGCCTTGATGCAGCAAGAGATCTTCACGAAACCTTTTGTGATTTGTTGAGAAATTTTCTGGACGATGATGGAAATTTGCCAACCCTTTCGGTGGGGATCGCCATCGGGCACTCGAATGAGCCTCTCGAAGATCTGCTGGAGTTTGGGAGAGAGGCAGAGCAAGCGGCGAAGAAGGGAGGATCTGCCGATGATGACCGTAATGGCCTTGCAATTCATTTTCACACAAGGAGCGGAGGAGAGCCGATCCGGATCCGTGATCAGTGGAAATCCCGGGGAGCGAAAGGACTGGATGAACGTCTGATGGAATTTGCCGGGATGCATCGCAATGAACAACTACCGGATAAGGCAGCCTATGATATCCGGGAACTGGCAGAGGTCTACAAGGATAAAGAATGGGGCAGACTCGCCCCGGAAGAATTCGGAACGCTCATTGCTGCAGATGCAAGGAGACTTCTCAAACGCAAAAAAGCAGGAGGAGACAGCAACTCTCTCACGCAAGAGCAGATCGCTGATCTGCTGAATGGTGTGGATTCTTACAAAGCAATCTGCGGACTGGCGGATCAGCTGATCCTTGCGCGAAAACTGGCGGGTGCAATGAAACAGGCAGAAGGAAAAACTCAAGTGGAGGAAATTGTATCATGAAGACGGCGTACCTGTCCATTACCCCCCGCGATCCCATCATCGCGCGGGATGGCCGGCCCTTCGGCTTGGGCATCCGCATGAAGTCGCTGGACTGGCCGTATCCTTCAGTTCTTACCGGGACGCTGCGTACGATGTTGGGCAATAAGAAAGGCGGTAATTTTGATCAGGACACTGTGGATGCATTGAAGCGCATCTCCATATCCGGACCTTTGCCAATGTGGAATGGCAGGCTCTATCTTCCGGAACCGAAGGATATCGTAGTCAAGGAGGAGGGGGAGGGTCGTCGCTCGTACGCAATCCGACCGAGAAAGATGAGCAAGGGCGAAGGATGCGATCTGCCGGATAGCGGCCTTCTCCCGGCCATGCTGCCTGACAGCGTTGAAGAGGAGTTCAAGCCTGCCAAAATTGCTCCACTCTGGTCGATGGAGAAAATGGTTGAATGGCTCACTTGTGTCGACAGGTGTGCTTTTGATGCTCCCCCGGATCCAAAGGAGATTACCGGTGAGGGAACCGGCTTCCTGAATCTGCCCGAGAAAGATCCACGGACACACGTCATGATCAAACCGGGTTCGGGAACTGCTGAAGAGGGAATGCTCTTCGAGACAATTGGACTGGATTTCTCTGTAAAAGGACAGAAAGAGAAGTTGCAGATTGCTGCGAAAGTTGAATCTAACGATGATTTTTGGGATATGATATCCCAGATTGATTCATTCAACACTATCGGGGGCGAGCGGCGTCTGGCTCATTGGAAAGCATACGAGAATCAAGATGGGTGGAATTGTCCAGATAAGATTGTAAAAGAACTATCCGGTAAAACAAGAATCCGGATGGTTCTTGCGACACCGGCAATCTTCTCCGGTGGCTGGCTTCCCGGTTGGCTCCATGGCAGAGGAGATTCGATTGAGGGGCATCCGCCTGATGCACCTGAAGGTCTGAATCTCAGACTGGTTTCGGCATGTATTGATCGGTGGAAACCAATCTCCGGCTGGAATCTGGAAAAAGGGAAAGTAGGCCCCAAAGCAATCCGAAGACTCACGCCAGCGGGCTCGGTTTACTTCTTTGAGGTTTCCGGCAATGCAGAAATGCTGGCCAAAAATCTCTGGCTCAAACCGGTGAGCGATGACGAACAGGACCGGCACGACGGTTTCGGACTGGCATTGTGGGGAATCTGGGACAATACGGATGAAGGAAGATTGAAGGAACAGAAAAAGGGGGACTAGACCATGAGGAATAACACGAGGATGTACTGGCTTCAGGCAATAACGCCGCTGCATGTTGGCGCAGGGAAGGGCGTCGGGTTCATCGACCTGCCGATCATGCGCGAGAAGGTCACGAACTGGCCGCTGGTGCCGGGTTCGGCAGTCAAAGGTGTGATGAGAGATCATTTCGAGCAGCGCGAAAAAGTAGAGAGTAACTTAATATCTGCCGCATTTGGAAAAGCGGACAAAGATAATGAATCCAACGCCGGTTCTCTTGTTCTCACCGATGCCCATATCGTCTGCATGCCGGTGCGCAGTCTTTACGGGACGTTTGCTTACACCACAAGCCCGTTGGTTCTGGAGAGACTGAAAAGGGATCTTGAAGCAGCCGGGTATAATGATTTACCACAACCGCCATCGCCAAAGGTGGATAGTGAAGCATTCTTCACAACAGACAAAATTGTTCATGATAATAGGATCTTTTTTGAAGATCTCGATTTCAATGCAACGCCAGATGAAAACACAAACAAATGGGCTGACAAGCTGGCAAAGATCTTATTTTCAACGGATACGAAATGGCAGACCATTTTCAAAGAGCGTTTCGCGATCCTTTCCGATGACTCTTTCAATTTCCTTGCTGAAACTACGACCGAGATAGCCGCCCGTATCAGGATTGAACCGGAGAAGAAGATCGTCAAACAGGGTGCGTTATGGTACGAGGAATCCCTTCCAACAGAAACCATTCTGGCAGGGATAGCCTGGTGCGATAAGGTGTACGGCGGGAACGGGATAAGTCAAGAAAGAATAATCGAAACGTTTTGCAATAACTCCGGCCTGAACCTGCAGATTGGCGGCAAGGCAACGGTTGGAAAAGGCAGGGTGAAGTGCCTGTTCACGGAGGGTTGAGAACATGGCCGATACCAAGATCCAGACAAAAAAGCAGAAAAGAGCGCAGTTAGCTTATAATTGTGTTTCATCGCTTTCGACAAAAAATAATGAAGATTATGTTCAGTTGGCCAAAAAATTCCCGGCCCTGGTACATACCTGCGGCCTTGCGCAGGCCGTTGCTTTCGTTCAGGCAAAGGAGAAAGATAATAGGTACACCTACATCACACATCTATCCAAAGTAATGGGACTGGAACTAAGTGATGATCTCGGCGATAGAAGCCGGAACGCTGAGTTGGTAGACTATCAGCACCTCTCCCGTGAAGCGATTGAGTCCGCAACCTGGATCAAGCGCTATGCCGAGGCTCTTCTGGAGAAAGAGGAGAAAGATTGACCATGCCGGACGCATGCAGAGAGAAAATCTCGGACCTTTGGAAAGTTAACCTGCTTGGGGCCAGCAACGCGGCACTCATCAAAGACAGATATCTGAAAGTTGCTGTGAAAGATGATACGCAATCACATTCAGATGCACGGACGAAACTTTACGATACGATACGGCAAGCGCTGAATTTGTCAACCGATATCTATAGATCCGCTTTCGAGCGATACAAATCCTCTGTTGGAGAACCCAAGGCCGAAGGTAGTTTCAAAACGATTGGCAGAATGATAATCGGCCTCGGGAATGAGAACGTCCTTGAAACCGGGCTGACTCTTCATCGCATTTATGGGACACCCATTATCCCCGGAAGCGCCCTCAAAGGACTCGCTTCCCATTACTGTGATCAAGTCTGGGGTGAAAAAGATTCAAATTACAAAATAAATCAGAAACATCACGCAGTCATTTTCGGAACTTCAGATGATTCGGGGCACATCATTTTCCATGATGCATGGATAACTCCTGAAACCCTGACTGACTCGCTCCATAATGATGTAATGACACCCCATCACAGTGATTACTATTCATCGGATGAAAATATCCCTCCTACAGATTTCGATAAACCCATCCCTATTACATTTCTCTCAATTGTCGGAACTTTCCATATCATGATCTCTTGTGATGTTTCCGGTGAAGAAGGACAGAAATGGGTTGATCGCGTATTCGAATTGCTCACTGGAGCACTGAAAGAATGGGGAATCGGTGGGAAGACCAGCTCGGGTTATGGAAGGATGGAGAGAGCAAATCAGGGGATGGCCCCTATTGGAATTTTTCCTGCCGCCACACGGAATGTTCAAAGAGTAAAAGAACCGCGACACAGAAAAGGTGAGGTTATCATGGTCACCAGAGTTGAAGATCCCAAAGGCAGGAATCGTCTCTATTTCGTTGACGAAGATGGATTCAGCGGAACGGTGAAATCGGAAGAACTCTCCTCTCTGATGATAGGCCAGTCAACCCGGTTAAAAATTTTAGGTGTCCAGCCTCCTGAAGGGTATGCATTTGTCGTTCCTGATTCAACCACTCCTTCCACTGTAAAGAGGCAAGGTGACCAGAGACGATGAAAAATATGGTCTGTCTCATCAGCGACCAGCATATGCCGAACCTGCTCACCGTGCACGCCGTCAAGCCGGATTTTCTTGTCCTGATCGAGACAGACCGCATGCAGAAGAAAAACGCCGCACAAAATTTTCTGAAGGCGCTTGAAACCGGAGGGCTGGCTTTCCAGGTAAAAAATAAACACAGAATATACCATTTGTTGGATGAGAACTCAATATCTGCGGCCAAAAACATTTTTCAGAGTGCCACTTCACAGTATCCCGATGCTCAGTGGATTGTAAACATCACCGGCGGTACAAAACCGATGAGCATCGCAGCGTATGACTTTTTCAGGAGTCAGAGAGATGCCGTAATATACTATGTCCCATTGAATAATCTGAATGCTTTGAATTTTACAGACGGATCATCGATTAAACTCAACTATAAGGTAACAGCCAAGGAATTTCTCGCAGGATATGGTTTCTCGTTCACTGAAGAATCTGAAATAAAGGAAGGAGCAGTAAGTGAGCAGTGGTTTAATACATCATTGTATCTTGTTTCAAATTACAATAATCAAAAAGTTACGAATTTCCTGAAAAATATTTCAAGGATTTCCAGGGAAAACAATAGACAAGGGCGAAAAAATGGCTTGGATATTCTGGCTTCTGATGGATTGAAATGGGAGGACAGAGATCTTCTTGGACACATTCTCACGATCTTCCCGACAATCAAAGAGAATGGTAATTTGATAACCGGAAAATTAACCGCCCCTGAGGTTTGTTTCCTGACCGGCGGATGGCTTGAAATTTTTGTCTGGTTTTTGCTTTCCCGACATTCAGATATTCTCGGGATTTGGGATGTCCATCTTGGGTATCACATTGGTACGAATGGCTCAAATGCCATGGATGAAATGAATGAGTTGGACATCTCCCTCATGCAGGACCAAACACTTTGCATTGTCGAGTGCAAGACCGGAGAGCAGAAGCACGACAAAGAGGGTAATGTTCTTTACAAAATCGAGGCCGTCAAGAGACAATTTGGGGCTATAAAAGTAAAGTCCTGCCTTGCAACAACTTCTGATAACATGATCGACAAGAAAACGAATAAAATGAAAAAACAATTGGAAATGCGGGCTGCGATATATCAATGTAACATCGTTTTAGGAGATCAGCTTCAGAAAATCGCAAACGAGTATCTTGAAAATCCTGACAGCCCTGAGCTGGGTGTATTACTCGCCCGCGAATTTCATCTTACCCCGGAGGTTCGGAGTTGACGCCGCCATTCGTGGTTTATTCTATCGGCGTTTCCAAGCCCATTACTCCTTCCGAGCCATTGCCCCCTTTGCCGGAAATACCCCGGGGTTCCCTTGTGGTAGTGGAAGGGCGTGCACCCATCTGGCGCTATGGTATGGCTTTGCACCGATTACATGGCTCACCTGCCGGGGCGATTGCTTTTTATGATCCCAAGATTGGGGCGGTCGTTGTTGCTACCCATAATCCCTCATGGTTCGTCGGGCAGATTGTAGAGGTAGCAATCTCAAGTGAGAAATAGAATATTTCACATTTTCGCGATTCATGCACAAGATTTATGCTTCCATTTGTATATGGATCTTCAGTGATGGAATGATCCCTTCTGAAAGTCAGGTTTCATCAAGACAGGCCAACACCCATTCTTCTGCACGTTATCCACGTTCGTTGACCGGGGATCCATTTGTGGACGCCGGCATTACGGCAATAGAACTGATGACCGGGAAATCCTGGACGGACATTCAGGAAGAAGATTTCAAAAAAGCCGTTGATGATCTTGTCTCACTTTATTTGACCCCGGCATGGTCAAAAGATCTCCAGTCTGTTTTCCCCAACAGCAAATTCATCAACACATCAATAAAGAATAAAGCAAAGGATTCAAAAGAATTCCTTTACGATCTGATTGCTGGCTTGGGTTCCGGCACCCAAACGGATAAAACCTGTATTTTTTGTGGACGTCCGGCATACGACCGAACGGATGAAAAACCGTTTACAAAATCGCAAATCCCACTGGTGGGTTCAAGCGATCTGACCAATTATTTTCCCTCCTTCCAGAACGGCATTAGTATCTGCGCAAGATGTGCCCTTGCCATACAGTTTGCGCCAATAGTATCCTATAAAGCCGGAGGGAAACCCTGTATTGTTTCAAGCAACAATCCCCTTGTGATTCAGGAGTTGGGAAAGGAGGCACTGCATTACATTCATGAGCAAAAACTGCTCGGTGCATATCAGTCCAAGGAAACATCCGGTATTTTTGACGAGAAATTTCGGTCGCCGCAAAACGCTATCTTCCACCTTGCATACAAGGTTACGCGGCTTTACCGTACAAAAGGCATCTGTGGTGAAAATGAAGAGATTACACTCTATTATATCGACAACTACAACCAGAATCCCAAAGGAATCGCAATTTACACGCTCCCGAACAATGTTTTCCGTTTTGTCGCAGTGGTTATGAGTAGTCCGGAATACCGGGCTTCGTGGTTTGCGTTACTGTCGCGCTATTATTCAAAATCCAAAAAAGAATCGGAAGACGTCCCCCTCTGGAAAGTGACGCCGAACCCGGTTCATATCCAGCTGTTGAACAACCAGAGCATCCTCTGGGCGTTTAAGGATGATGAAAGAAAAACCCTGACCTTACCGTTCATTGTTGTCGAACGGTATATGGGACTGGTGAGAGGAATGAACAAGCAACGAATTGAAAAGATCAAAAATCTTGCAGACAGAATAGCCGAATGCATCGAAAAAAGCGGTGACAAAAAACGGGTCAATGCCTTACAATCGGCAAAAGATCTCATCTCTTTCCGTAACCAGATCCGGTTGATCCTTAAGGACTGGCAGAAGCAGGGGCATGAAGATCCCCTGATTGGTTTTGATGATTATATCGAAGTCCTCATACCCGGAGATTATGCCGGCTGGATGGAGGTCCGGGATCTCATCGTGATCAGGCTATATGAAAAACTTCACTCCATGCTTGCACGAACAGCGAATGAGGATGACACGGATGATTCTGTAAAAAAAGGTGAAAAATGATGAAGACTATCATTGGAGCATATCTTATTGATGCGCCGTTCTCTGCGCTCAACAACAGCGGAATCGATCAGAGAGCAGCAAATGAGAATGAAGTGGCGACAAAAACGATCAAATCTCCCGAAGGGATCCGGCCGTATGTTTCGGCACAGGCACTCAGGTACTGGTGGAGAAATGTGCTGGTAAGTAAATATGAATGGAAATGCTCCCCGGTAACCAAGCTGGACAAGAACCAGGCAATCACCCAGGCAGATCCTCTTACCTACGCCGATGACGATATTTTCGGGTACATGAGTGCACGGCGCGAACCGACAGATAAGAAAGATAAAAAAGGAAATCCGATCATGGAAAATGTGACGGTAACACGGGTCTCCCCCCTGAAATGCTCGCCGGCTATCGGTCTGCCGATAACACCGAAATCTGATTTCGGCGTGATGAACCGGCACGCGGAAGGCGATCCCGTCCTCTACAACCACCAGTTCTACAGTAATATCCTCAAAGGGATATTTGCCCTCGATATCGATCAGGCAGGAACGTTTACCGCTCGTGACAAGCCCGGCGCAAAAAACCTCTCGGAAGACCTCAAGAAACTCTGCGAAGAAAAAGGAATGAAAAAAACCGATCCGAATGATAAGAACAAAGAATGGTTCATCCTTCCGGTGGAACAGAAAAAAATCCGTGTCACCCAGACAATCTCCGCATTGAAATATCTCAACGGCGGGGCGATGCAGACCCTGCACCACACCGATGTAACCCCGAAAATGATCATTCTTGCCGTTCTCAATGGCGGGAATAATATCTTCATGGATGTCTTCCCCCACCACAGGTACGATGAAGGCCTCATCAACCTTGACGCCCTCAGCGAAGTGCTGACAGATTATAAGAAGGATCTTTTATCCGGCGTTTATATCGGCAGGATGGCAGGATTTGGATCCGATAAAGACAAGGAGCTCGATTCCTTCAAGGCACCCGAAGGGATAACCCTGACCCTTACCACACCGGCCCGGGCAATCGATGAATTCGTTGCAGAAATTTCAAAGAACGAGAAACTCTTCGGTGCCTGAACATGGAATTCCTCCGCGTGGAGATATCGGCGATGACTGCATCGTTCCGGTATCCCATGTTCGTTGTATCCTACCAGCCAACCTATCCGGTTCCTCCGGTCTCTACACTTTACGGTCTTCTGTCTGCGGCCAAGGGATCGAAGGTTGCACTTGATGAAGTCAACATCGGGTATTCGTTTACCTCAGAAGGAAGGGGAATCGATCTTGAGCGGATCTATGAATACGGCGATGAAAGCGAGAAAAAACCTGTGCATCCTCTCGGGACAAATATTGTCCAGAGAGAATTCCTGTATAATTGTTACCTGACGCTCTACCTGTCGGATACCCGGTGTGCAGAATATTTCCAGAACCCGGCGTACACCCTGCTCATGGGGCGGCAGACTGATCTGGCATACGTAAAATGCATCAGGACCGTGGAACTTGAAAAGAGACCGGATGTCGAAATCAATCACACCATGGTTCCCTTCACCGGAGAAATTCCCGGTCAGGTTATCTCTCTTCCATCAGATTTTACCGATACCGCGCAGAGAAAACCCCTAAAAGTCAGGAGTTATGCGATAATTACATCGAAACAACATATCCGGGATGGATTTTTTGATGCGGAAAAAGAATGTGGGGTATTCATTCATGATTTCACCGGTGCTGGCAAAGAAAAACGGTGAAACGCTCCGCGATCACACACAGAACTGCCTTGAACTTTTTGTCATTTTCAAAGACTTATTTACCGGGCTGGATCAAAAATGCGGGTATCCCGGATTTTATGATGATATCGCCACAGCATTGTTCTTTCATGATTTCGGGAAAGCCGCAACCGGCTTCCAGAACCAGTTCCGGCCAGATAATCCCCAATATCATTATCGTCATGAAATTCTTTCAGTGCCGTTTGTTGAATCACTTTCTAGGGGAGATACGGAATTTATCAAAGAACTGGTGCTTACTCATCACAAAACATTGGATCAGCTCAGCGATTATGTTGAACAGGAAGACTCGCTTGATCCCGGATTTACCGATCGTTTGTCAGAAATTAACGAACAGATCCCGTATCTGAATGAACTTATCGCAGATTTTCAACAATTCCCCGCATGCAATAAACTGCCCCATAAACCGCAAAAAACAGCCACTCTTGATTTTTCAAAAGAGTGCTGGGAAGATGTATTACGGACAATGTACCGGGAAAACCGGGAGTCGTCCGATAAAAATGCCCGGTTACGGAGGATTTTTGGCAGGGGCTTTGTCAACAGCTGCGATTACATGGCATCCGCCGGGGTCCATACCGTATTGAAACCACTTGCCGATATTCACCCGGTATTTCCGTTTCAGAATCTTACGACCGTTCAGGATATCGCTGGCAGGACAAAAGGCAATGCGATCATTACTGCACCGACCGGGTCGGGAAAAACCGAGGCTGCATTGTTCTGGGCCACGTGTAATCTGGATGCAAACCCCGGAAACAGAGTTTTTTATACGCTTCCCTATACCGCAAGCATCAATGCCATGTATCTCCGTTTGAAAAATGCCATCTCTCCCAAGTATGCAGGTGAGGATACCTGTGTCTCGCTGATGCACGGTAAAGCCTCGTACTATCTCTGGAAATTTTACGAGGAGACGGAACGTTTCGATTTTGTAAAATCCGTTTCAAAAAGGATTTACAGTCCGTACAAAGTGATGACCCCATTCCAGTCAATAAAACATTTTTTCTCGCTCAAAGGGTACGAGATGGGGCTGCTGGAAATGTACCGTGGATTATTCATCTTCGATGAGATCCATGCCTACGATGCAAAAAATACAGCCCTCATTCTTGGCATGACCGATTATCTGGTCAATACGCTTGATGCAAAAGTCCTTGTCATGTCTGCAACATTACCCACCTTCATCCGTTCACGGTTTGCCGAATGTCTCAATGTGGCAGAAGAGATCAGGATGACTGCCCCGGAGCTTTCACGATATCTCCGGCACCGCTGCACAATTCTAGATGGAGATATTTTTGATCACATCGATCTGATTAAAAAGAACCTCCAGGAACAGAAAAAAGTCCTCGTTGTCTGTAATACCGTTCAGCGTGCTCAGGATGTTTACGCTCTCTTAAAAGGTGAAACGGATAATCGTGCTCTCCTCCATGGTAAATTTACTTTGAATGACAGAGAGAAAATCGAGGGAACACTGAGTGAGAGAAAATTACTGGTCGGCACCCAGACCATCGAAGTCTCGCTCGACATCGATTACGATATCTGTTTTTCCGAGCCCGCCCCGATTGATGCGCTCATCCAGCGGTTCGGACGGGTGAACCGGAGAAAGAACGCGGACGGGACCCCGCGGAAAGGAATCTGCCCGGTCTTTGTGTTCACGAAAGGATCGGAGAATGATCGCTTTATCTATAACGAACAGAAGGTTGCAAAAACTCTCGATCTCTTGTCCGGCCTCGATCTGCTCCACGAAAATCTTTTGCAGGACATCACCGACAAGGTCTATGACGATGGTTTTGGATCCAGAGAGACCGAGTTCAAAGAAACACAGCGCCTGTTCCTGCATCTGATTGACGAACAGCAGCCATACTGCAGTACGAACCGGAGCGAGTCTGAATTCTACCACTTGTTTAATGCAATCGAAGCCGTTCCCCTGTGTTATGCTGCCGCATATGATGAGTGCATACAGTCGGGAAAAATTTATGACGCCATGAAGTATGTCGTGCCTCTCACGCTTGGACAGTATCACAAACTGAAATCAGAAAACCGGGTGAGTGAGAATAAAGAACGAATCGTTATCGATGCAAAATATGACACGGAAACAGGGTTGTTGCTCAGTCAAAGGGACCCGTCAGCGATGACCATGTAATACTGAATTGGGGGTTTCATTTCTTCACCACGTTCACAAACCCGAACCCGAAACTGTTCCGCTCCCCGAACCCTGCATCGAGCCCGAATTCAATCACTCGCCGCTGCACATCGTCCATATGGCTCCAGGAAAATTCCCACATGCTTCCCGCCGCCCCGTAACTCTTCCCGTCAATAATGTACCGGGTATGAACGGTTTTTTTGAACAGGAATTCTTGGAACAGGGGATGATCCACGATTGACGTGCCGTACGACTGGTTGTATTTCTTGGTAAGGTTCTCGGTGAGCTGTTTGATGAACGCCTCAAACGAGATCTGCGGGCGCCAGTATACGTACCGGGGCCTGCGTTCCTCTTCGGGCACCGTATAGTGATCGTAATTATACTCCGGGATACGCAGGAGGATCGGCGTCGCACAGATAATCTTGACCGGCTCGTGCTCGAGCGAAATCTCAACAGTTCTCACGCCATCGAGCGCAAACGCACAGTCGCCAATATGAATTTCCCGTTCTGTGTTGTTCGTGGTAAGGTACTGCGCGAGGCGTTCAATGATTGTTTTGCCCGGTGATGCAATCATGAAGTGCCGCACGTCCCCTTCCTTCATGTCTCCAAATGGGAAAATGTTGGAGAAGCAGAACGGTTTGTACCCCGGCTTATCGTGCAGCAGGGGAAAACCGGACTCCTGCAATAATGAATAGACAAAACCCTGAAGCTTGTGATATTCCAGCGAGACGTCTTTCTGATCGTTTTTCGAGATGAGCCGGAGCAGGAGACGCATGGTACGGAATTGTTACGTTCATACAATGATAATCCCTCCGAAAGCATGCAGAAATTCCGCCGGTCTCTGTGTGGATAGTCAGAAGTCCCGGTTCGGGATCGATCCGGCAAAACCCCCCTTCTTTTCATTTTCAGGTATCCTGGTCCGATCCGGAGGGAGATTTGCCTCCCAAAAGCGTATATTAGCGTTCTACAAAAGCCCGATTTGCCCGGAAATACGGCAATCCGGGGGCAATACGGCTGATTTCCAAAATTTTGTGTAAAACTGCACCCGTTTTGCGCATTTCAACGCATCCCGGCAGCTCCGGCCGGGGGGGCCGGACCTCATTTTCCGACGGAGACCCCGGCACCGGCACCTGCGCTGAGGTGCGATGGTTTTCATCGATCCGGGAACGGATTTTGGAGGGTAAATAATTCGGAAATTGTGCATCCCGTAAAGATTCTCCGACGTGAACTCTCCCGGATGCCCTCCGGAGCCTCATATCCGCGTTCTGTTCGATCCCACGTCCGCCAGCACCTTTTAAAAAAAACCGACCGCTGGAACGTTGCTATTTAGTGCCTCTTCTCTCCGGCGTGAAAATACCTTCCGGACCTGAATTATTACCTCAATTTGGGGAATTATTGCCTCCCGGCCGGAAAAAGGAGGTGATCGGAGCCCCAGACAGGCCCGGAAAACCCAGTGTCATGAAAGGTCCGGAAATTAACAGGGGTACAGTGGGGTTAACCTGGCAGGTTACTATGGTTCTGACACGATTAACTCAAGGAGTTGAACGGGTGCGACACTTCGCAACGTTCAACCGGAATGACAATCGCGTGCGCCCCGGTTTTTTGCGGGGCTGAAACCCCGGCCCCCTGTCATCCCGGCCTTCCCGCGTTCACACCTCATCAAGCAGCGAGAAGTATTCTTCCCGGGAAATCCCGGCAGACTTCAGGTTATTCTTAATAATAAAAACCGGGACATCATCCCAGTCCGGAATGACCAGCGGCCGTTTCACACCGGGCTTTGAAAAAACATAATGATCGCCTTCGATCCTTCGGCACGTAAAACCGGCACGCCCGAAAACCTTACGCAGCCGCTTTGCCGGGACAATCTTTGGCATCGATCAGAGGCTGACTTCTTCCGCCGCGATAATTTTCGGAGGCACAGAGCGGCCATCGTGGTTTACGGTGTAGTCGACTTCAGAAAGGATATCTTCAAGAGTTCCCATTTTTTCGGCTTCTTCAAGGAATAACCGGATAGCTGTCCTGAGCATCTCCTTTTGAGTGCGGTACGGAATTTCCTCAAAGCTCGAAAGATCCAGCTCCGGGCAATACGCCACATAGGTCTTCCCTTCCTCAAAGACGATCATATCAAAATTCATCTTCATCATAATGCACCGTTCCGGCCGTTGCAGGTTATCATTACCTTGTCTTAATTTCTCTCTCATCCGTACCTGGACACAAGCATCCGTATCGAAAGCCTCAAGCGAAATCTATGCCCCGCCACAAATCAGATTCTTTAAAAAAGCCTGCCCCTCCGGTGTCGTAAAGAGCGGGAGGTCGCGGTCTGCTGCAACCGTTCCCCGTGTTACCGTCACGTGCTCTTTTGTGATCGGGTTGTAGCCTTCTTTTTCGATCTCCTTTTTGCAGACAAGCACCCCACGGCGCTGCCAGGCCGGCGTCTTTGCGAGGTTGACGCCCCGCTTGTGCATCATCTCGTGAAGCTCCTGCGCCTGCATCCCCTTGAGCCTTCGTGCCGCGTCGGTCCCGTCCATCCCTTCCGCGATCAGCGCCTGCTGGCAGTAGGCGTTCAGGTGGTTACGCCACGCCTCGTCCTGGCGTCCGGTCATATAATCGATCGCGGAATCGGGAGTCGCCTGCACGATCCGCGCATCGAAAGCGAGCGGTTCTTTCGCATCAAGGGCCAGCGTGAGGGCGCTTGCC
>Ga0074046_10001764_pt1 | contig 19141 bp, 21 predicted proteins | sample BogForMeECP23OM3_FD_94441 | JGI IMG/M metagenome (GOLD analysis project Ga0074046, IMG submission 94441) | Bog forest soil microbial communities from Calvert Island, British Columbia, Canada - Bog Forest MetaG ECP23OM3 | ecosystem: Environmental > Terrestrial > Soil > Wetlands ... | reverse complement strand
CTGCATGCAGCCACTCTCGGTCGCGTTTAGCTCATTGTCGCGCCGCGAACTTCCCCGAACTCCTTGCCAACCCAGGGACTCTCACCCCTCAGCACCGGGCGAGTCCTGGGTCACTCTCCTAGCAGCGGCCAACGACCCACACGCTCTCGGTAGGTTTCGTATTCTTGCCCGAACTCGCGAAGCAAGTGCGGCTCTTCATAGAGAACGATGAAGAGTTGGAAGCCAGTGAAAACCGCCAAAGCGTAGACGAAGAGGGCGGCGGCTTCGTACAACATGACCCAGCCGAGGATCACCGTGAGGACCCCCACATACATGGGATTGCGCGTGTACCGGTAGAGTCCTCTCACGACGAGTCTCTTCGGAGCATCGATGGGAGCCGGGGTACCCCGTCCGAAAACCGCGAAGTCCCAGACGCACCAACCATAGATGAAGCCGCCGAGGCCGAGGAGCGTAAACGCGATCACGAGCGCCCCGTCTGAAGCTCGGGGGTGGCCGCGGGCGATCAGCAGCGGCAGGTAGACCCCGATCGTTCCGGGTGCGACGAGGGTAAACAGAACGTTCTTGATCAGCAGGGCCATTTCCATGTCTCCGCGGTGTCAAAGCTCGGCGAGCGTTGCCCGCACTGTTGCGGGCGCACGCCGGGGGCGCGCCGAACCTGGTTAACGCTGCGAGCCTGCGCTCGGGATCGGCCGCTCCTCGAACTGCGGAGCCGAGCCGCCGATCTCATCCCACGCTGCCTTCGAGCCCACGAAAATGTGTCCACCGATCCGAAGTCCAGGGTCGTCATCGAGAAGTCCCGCCGGCACCCAGTAGGCTGCGGCGCTGTAGTGCTTCTGCGGGAGAGGGCTTCCGCAGGTTAGGCAGAACGTCGTGGACCAGCCCGTGGGCTTCACGAAAGTCTGACGAAGCTCTTCACCGCAGAGCCATTTGAAATCAGTCTCGGGTACGACGATGACCGCGTTTGAAGCGGTACCCGAGACCTTGCGGCAAAGAGAGCAGTGACACATTCCGACCCCTGTCACGGCACGTGAGTATTCGAATCGAATGCCGCCGCACAGGCAACTTCCAGCGACCATGACGATCCTCCTTGGGTTGTGCGGCTTGGTCTCCGCGCAGCGGGGCTGCGACACGCAACCAGCCAGCTAGCTAGCGAGCCCAGCGCAAGCGACTGCCAGAACGGACCGAAGGCTGATGCATCCGCGTCCCGCCAAGGGGCCAGAAGAGCGTGATGCTCTCTCCCTCGGAAAGCTCCCGCCAGCGGCCTTCGAGGATAAGGAGCCGCTCCACAATCCGCCGCCTCGTGTCCTTGTCCACATGCACGGGGAGCCACTGCTTAACTTCGGGAGAAACGAGCTTGGCGAACCGAAGGGCTGGATCCCTGATCCGAGCCGCGGCGCAGAAGGCCTCCACCAGAAACTCCGACGCGCCGCGTTCCTGGGACGTCGCGCGGATCAGCGCCTGAGATCTTGGGTTCACAATAGGCCGCCGCCTTCCCGAGACCACGGTCATCCCCGAAAAGAGCACCCCCCTTTCCGATGCACCCCCAAAATCCGCGCTCGAGTCCCAGCTCGGTCTCGACCATGTAGTGGCTGAGATCGTGCGGAAGCTCGGACTTTCGACAGGAACCGCGCAACTGGACGGTTACGCCATCGTCGCGGAGAACAGTGGTCTCCAATGTGCGGTCGCTCGTTTTGCGGAAGGTGATCTGCATGTTCCCTCCGACTCCTGCCCCTTCCAGCCTCGTTCAAAAGACACAGCGACGAGGGAGCCTCGAGGTTAGGGGACCCTTGGGCTTCGGCTACTCCTCGCGAAGCTGGTCCATGTAGAAGAGGTTTCCGTCGGGGTCGGCAAAGGTCGCCATGAAGCCCCCCCAGGGCTGCCTCGTCGGAACCACCGTGAACCGGACGCCTTTCGTTTTCAGGTCCTCGTAGGCTGCGCTGAGATCCGGCACGCCCCAACCGATGCCGGTGTGGCGACCCAGCAGCGAATGTGACTCGGGAGCGCTCCCGTCCACCCGGGCAACTCCGAAGCGCACTCCTTCGGGCGCAAAGGATGCGTAGCCGAACCGCTCCTCCTGAAACTGCAGCGGCAAGCCAAGAATGTCCCGGTAGAACTCAACAGCACGTGCTAGGTCGCTGACGAAGACGTTTACGTACCAAAGTCGCGGATTCTTCACGGATGCCCCCCTTCCTTCGGCGCTTTAAAACTCACGCCCATGAGAAAGACCTGAGACATACACCGTCAGGGTAACCACTATGCCACGAGCAAAGGGTGGCCGGCGAGAAGACCGTCGGCTAAGAACCGAGGCTGTTGTGCGGAACGACGGCGACCCCAGGCGTATTCAGCGCTTCTCTGGGGACACCGAAGAATTCTGATCAGAACAAGGCAACTCGCGCAGCGGTCATGGTGTTCCTGGAGCCCTCTAGCCGATATCCCAATGACTGGCACGACACCGAGCCGGGTCCAGAGCGCCTAGACGGGATACAGCAGTCGAAGACAGAGCAGCTCGCCCCTTACGGAACGACGTCAAGATTCGGAGCGTTCGCGCGAGATCCTGAAACCCGACGGCGCGCCAGAAGGCGAGGGCGGACTCGTTGTGATTTAGAACCTCCACTGTCACGCTCCGGCCCCGCTGAAAAACCTCTCGCAAGAGGAGTCCGACGGCACCCCGGCCATATCCACGGCGGCGCATCCTTCGGCAGATGAAAAACTGGCGAACGTACACTCCGTCCTCGTCGACGCGGAACAAGGCGTAGCCGACGATCTCAGAGGCGATCTCGAAGAGAATCGCTTGATACTGCAATGCGAGCCACTCCCGCATTCGCTTTTGCAGCTGCACTACGGTCATGGCGTTGTCGGCGCGCTCGTCGCGTATCAGCTGGTGATTCAGCTCTGCAAGCAGGAGGAGGTCTTGCTCCGCGGCGAAGCGATACTTCATCTTGAAGTAGCCCCATGCTCATGGAGCCAATGTGCGACCTGATCGTAAATCGCCTCATACACCTCCTGCTGTGTGAACCTCGAGCTCTTCAGGACTTTGAAGGAATGGTCCCCTCCCTCTACGACATAGAGCTTCACTCGAGGCTTGAGATTCCCGAGAAATGGCTGCAGCTCGTGAGGCGTGCCGAACCCGTCCCGTGACCCTTGAACGAAGAGCATCGGAACGTTAATGCCGGAGAGATGGTTCGTGCGAAGCTTATCTGGCCGGCCAGGAGGATGCAGCGGATAGCCGAATAGAACCAACCCTGCGAGGCCGCCGGCGTCACGAGCCGCGATCTGCGACGCGATGCGCCCTCCCATCGACTTGCCGCCAATCACGAGCGCATTGCCGCCGAACTTCCCGTGATGGCGAGCCGTCTCGATTACCGCCCGATAACAAGCCTCGAGCTTGTCATTCGGATCGGGAACCCGACGGCCGCACTCCATGTAGAAGAAGTTGAACGTCAGCACATCAACCCCACGTGCCGCAAGCCCGGTCGCCAAGCTCACCATGAAATCGCTGGTTTGGCTCGCGCCGGCTCCATGTCCGATGATCAAGGTGCTGCCAGCTCGGTCATGTGCAGTGGCAGGGTAGGCAAGCGCCGTGACGCTCATGGACAGGGTGATCTCGACTCGAAGAGCCTCTCGCGTCCCTTCCACCAAATCTAGGCCTCCGGTGCAATCGAAGGAGTGTACATGCCGTGAGCGAGTAGGAATACCGCCCTACCTGCGCGGAAGCGAAACACCATGAAACTCAGAAGGCTCCACGAGAGGGCGGTGAGAACGGTGGCGGAGAGATAGACCGCGAGCGTGATCAGAAACCAACGTTTGCGGCCCTGCAAATCTGCTAGGTACGAAAAGAGGAGCACACCGCCCACGGTGCCCGCGAGGTAGGCCGATGCTGTGAGGCCAACCTCCGTCTCAGTGAGAGCAAGGGTTCGGGGGTGCGTGAGGACGGGACCCATGGCTCCGACAATCGTTACTTCGAGCCCGTCCAAGACCCACGTGACGCCGAGTGCAAGGACGATCCACCAATGCCATTTCGACCACGGTAAACGGTCCAATCGTTGCGGAATGTCGGTTTCGATCCAACGCCTGACTTCAGATTAAATCGTCCGCTCCATCGCCTCGCGATTGGAGAGATGGGTGAGAAGTCCGCGACCTGCTGTCCAGCTCGCGGCTGCGTGGGCCAGATAATCTTCTGGTCGGTTGCAGCAAATTGTGGGCCCGTCCGACGCGCGGATCGGCGCCTCTTTGGATCAAGACCTTTGTACGATTTTCCTTCCTTCGGGGAGGAAGGGGTTGCAAGCGTGGCGCACGGGCCCGCTCGATACTCGGTCTAGCGTGTCACCGCCTGGGGAGAGGCCTGGGCTTCACTCAAGAAAACTTCACAACGTGCGTCCCGTGCCGAATCTCCAAGGTGCGATGGATTCTGCGCCCATCGGCAAAGATGACTTGGAAGTTGTGGCGGCCCGGTGCAAGAGGAACCCGGCCAAGAGGTGTGCGTCCAGCGTCATGACCGTCGATCCAGACTCGCGCCTGCGGGTGGGCGTCAATCTTCACGAGGATGTGCCTGGAAGCCGGCGGTGCCGTGCGGAGGGGGTTCTCTGGCTGGGAGGGTGGAGCGGGAACAGGCGGGGGAGGGCTGGCCTCCGCGATCTGCTCATGCGTAGCGTTGGCTCCTCCGCTTGACGCGGAGGCGAGCCCCTGGTCCTGCCCCAGCTGCGGCGGTGCCGCGGGTGGCCCCGAAGACACGACCGGCGCACGGGGTGTGAGCTCGCGGGCCCCGCGCCCCACAATAGGTGCCGTCACTCGACCTAAGAGGAATGCCACCGCCGCCACCATTGCGAATACCGCAAGCAATCCGGTGCGCCGTTCGGGCATGCGGAGCGTACGAGCAAGCGACGAGAGTGCGAGTCGCTTCCCATGCGCGAGTTCCGCGACGCGTTCTTCTTTTCGCTGAAGCCCTCCGCGAAGAGAAGCCACGGTCTGCGTCGTAAAGCGACCTGTCGCCGGGGGCACCTTCTCAGCGAGTCCCCGGGCGCGGAACGCAACCCTTCCCAGAAGTGCCTCGACGCCCTTCATCGCCTCCGCGATCGTCGAGCCGCTTCGCCGTCCTAGGAGCGCCAGTCTGGTCACATAGTGCGCACTCCAGATTCGTGCATTTCGGAGAGTCGCCGTGCGGCGGGCGGCAAAGTCCTCCGATCTGTCGACCACAAGCCCGCCCACGTGCTCCGTGCGCGAGGGGACCGTGTGGCGAATCTCGCTTGCGCGTTTGCCAAGAGCTTTCCCGAGGAGAAGAGCGTGGCCCCATGAAGCGCGCACTGCCTTTCTGCCCGCCTCTCTACTCCAAAGGACAAGGCGGCGAAACGCATGCGTGAGGCCCCGGAGGAGGGTCGCCGACTGGTGGAGCGCCCCAATAAGGCGGATGCGAGGGGCAGGTCGTGCTGCGACGGCGACTGGAGGGGAGGCGCGTACGATCGGGAGTGCCACCACCACTTGTTCAATCTTCGCTGCTGGAGCCGGCTTCACTCCGCCGCCAAGGGTTCCAGCCGCATCGCTGCGCAACGCCGCCGCAAGGTCTCCCGTCGCAAGCCGCCGCTCCAGCTCCCAGCGAACGAGACGCGGAACCCCCTTGGCCCTCTGCACGACCTCCACCCAGTCAGGATCGTTGAGGTGCAGGAGTTGTTCTGCATTGCAAGTGTTGTGGACCCAGGTAGCGACTTCCTTTGGCGTCAGCTCGCTTGCAAGTTCGACGTACTCCGCACCGCCCGGGAAGGCCGCAACGGCAGCCCGCAAGGAGCGCCCATCCATGCCGGCGAGGATGACTTGCGCAGCCGGTCCGGCTCCATTCACGAGTTCCGCGAGGCGCTCCGCACTGTCACGCGGCATGCTTTGCACTTCGTCCACCAGCAGGAGCGTTCGCAGGCCACGCGACTGGAATGCGCGAGTCGCTCCGAGGAAATCGTCCTCGGCCCCTTCGGTATCCGCGAATGCACGGATCCACGGGCTCACTTCCTCTGCGGGAACATTCAGCCAGGGAAGGAAGACCGTGCGGATCGAGAGCGGGGGTTGCTCAACAATCCGGCGGAGAAGAAGGGTCTTCCCCGCACCCGGGGGGCCGAGGAGCACGATCGGGTTGCGCAGGGCAACGATCGCATGCTCCAAGGCCACGAGCGCACGATCGCACGCGGCCGACGGGATTGCGTTACCCGGGTCCGCACAATCGCGGAATGGATTCTCCCACAGGTACTGGATCGCCATAAGCGTCGTACTTCCGGGGTCCGGCCTCGCGGAGGACTTACGACCCCGCCAATCCTGGATCACCGTACCAACAATTTAGCCCAGAGGAAGGCCAGAAGAGGTAGGTACCCATGCCTCGCTCGTCGACCCACCGGGGACGGGAGTGGTCGGGCCTCACCGGGGCTCGTAGGCGTTTCTCCGAGCTGCCGGCGTCCGCCTCGCAGGGTCTGGTGACCGGCGATGCAGAATTCGAGAGGCCGCGAGGGAATGTCGGTGCCGTGGCGAAGAAGTGAGCCTTTCGCAGGTGGGAGATGCGGAGGACCGAGCGAGAGCCCTCTTTGCGACTGCAACCCGGGATCGCTAGTCGTACCAAACCCACGGCTTACGGTGTCGACTGAAATATCGGTAGCCCTGCCAGATCAGGCAGGCCATCGAAGAGGGAAATTTCACGAGACGATACGAAGGGCGCAGCTGGGCCCCGAAACTTCGGAAGAAGCCCTCTACACCGGGCAGCACCGTACCGGCAAAGTCGAAGTCAAGACCCATCTGATGGGCGTCCTCGATCATACGATGGGTCAAAAGGACGTTCATGAGGAAGCCCTTTCGTGCGTCGCGGCGCATGCCGCCGGCTAGACAGAAAGCGCTTCGATTGTCATTCACCATGAGGCTCGTACACACGCCGCGCCCCTGACCGTCTCGAAGGATGTACGCTCGTCCAGCCTTGCGAGTTGTCACCACTTCCCACCAAGTAGGCAAGCGGCGGGCGTAATGGGCAAACGAGTAATGCTTCGCTTTCGCCGTCTCCTCCAATACGGACAAAACCTCTGAGATGTGGGGGTGATCGTCGACAAAGAAGTTCTGATCGCTCGCATCTTTGCAGGCCTTGCGCAACGTCCAGCGCCGGGTCTTCGAAGTCTGCTGAATCCAGGTTTCCTTTTCCTCGATGGGAATGACGTAGCTGTACTCCAGCATCGTGTCGAAGCCGTTCCAGAGAAAGGGAACCACGTCGAGATCCGTGTACGTCAGCACGAGGTCGTACATTCCAAGACGCGGAAGGCCATGGAGGGTCGCCAAGAAAAGGTGCTTGAGCTGAGAATCGTGGCCGTGACGAGATCGCCTCTTGATGGCTGAATAGACGGGGCCATTGAAGCACGTCATCGGGGGTTTGATGATCGCTGTTGTCCCAAACCTTCGCCCGACGCAGCAACAGAGCCCGGCTTGAAGCTCGCCTTCGCTGTTTGTGATCGCGCGCACCGTCGGTTCGAGTCCCCACGCGCGTTGCCACCATGCCGTATGGAAGATCGAGCCGTTGACGGAGGAGGCAACGAAGCGATCCCAGTGGTCGTAGGCGCTCTCCGGAAGCTCGACCGCGGCGTGTGGTTGGACCGCTCGCGCCGGCCGTGAATCGGCAGCGATCTGCGACTCGGCCCTTCCGGCCGGATCCCTCCCAGGATGCGCCAGATCGCTATTCACGCCGACCGCACGCAGCTCCGCGCTTCGATGCTTTGGCCGCCAACTCAACCATGCAGGGAGAACACCGCGGCAAGGAAGGCTCCTCTACAACGACGAAAGACCAAAGCAGGGGCAAGACACCTGAGCGCTCATCGAGTTTTGGTTACGGTCGCGTAAAGTTTTGGTAAGCAATATTACCATAATTTGATTCGGCCCCGTCTTTGGGGTGATTTTGTCCCGCGCCGCACTCCTTCCATGCTCTTCCGGTCGGGTATCCCCCTCATCAATCTGGTAAAGACTGGGCGTATCACCCCAGGGCGCTCCAGCGGACGACGGAGGTGAGGATTCAACCGGGCTGGCAGGTCGCAGCCAAGAAGAGGGATACCCGCATCCCTTGCTCCCCGTTCCCCCAGGGGAATTGGCTAGGGGACTCCTCCAGTCGCTTCGGGGACCGCCCGGGGCGGCCCATTTGACGGGCGGTGGTCCGAGGAATCGGGTCCTCAATGGCGTGCTTCGATCTGCGGAGTCTGGCCACGATCGCCGAACCTCTCCCGAGGTTTCCCTGGTGCCCGAGCGCGATCGATGGTCTGGCCATTCGATTTCTGTCTCTCGCCACCTCCCAACGCTCTGCATTACGAGATTCGATCATACTTCGCCTCACCCCGAGAGCAGACAACACCGCTTCGGCCAGAGGACATCCTTGCCGCATGATCAATGCGAAGTCAGCCCGACGTGCAGGGCTTGGGCCTTCGGGCCGCCTACCTGGTCTGACGACGACTGCCACCCCGGACGGCCAGAAACACCACGAGCACGACGAATACGATCACGAGCGGCTTGATAAACTGATCGGGAGTCATCACGCCTTCTCCTGGTTGCTCGCAGCGAGGGACCCCAGTTTGGGCTCCCCGTTGCTTGCGCCGGTAACCACCAGACGCCCGACTCGATCTGGGTAAGGGCGCTGCTGGCCCACGGCGCCGCGCCTCCGCGAATTGGTCACGCGGGGCCTGAGGGCAGCATACGCCCCGGGCACAAAACGGGTAGAAATTCTGAAAGGTGCGCCGGGCCCGGTCCATGGGCGGGCCGACGAACCGGATGTGTCTAAAGCCGCTCACTCTGGCGGAGTGTTGCGCGGTCCACGTGGTCGGCGACCGCGAAGGAGCTCGTCCCACACCGGTCGAGAGGTGTAGAGCAAACCAGACCCGGGCTGGAGCGTTCGTGGCCAAGCGGTCAAGGTTGTGTGTATGCCGACAATCATGCGGGTCGAAGGGCGACGGGAAGGAGGCCGGCGCCGAGAGCTCAAACGGGGAGGGACTGGCTACCCGATGGGCTCACAGCGCCGGCGGCCCTCGCGGATTAGCGCCAAGGCCGAGAACATGGTGGCCAAAAATACGGAGGGCGTCTGTGACCGGAGGCACGGCAGCGCACAGGCAACTGTGAGTGAAACACGGTGGTGTGGGAAACGGTAGGCAAGGAGACTCGCGAAGACGATTCGGGGACAACGGTGAATCGAAGTGCTGGAGGCGACTCTGTGACCGAAGTCACCGCTCGGCACGCGGTCCCGGAGCCCGCGACAAGGACCCCTTCGATAGGAGAGGAGACGCTCTGCGGGCGCAACGCGCGGTTGGCTCAGCCCGCGTTCCCAGTGGAGGCCCGCGGCGAGCGCATGTCACCGAAGGGACCGACGCTACAGCCCTTTTGTTTTCGGCCTTCACAACGACCCCTGCGAATGCGTCGCAGAAGGCGTTCGAGTCTATCCTGCTCTTGGCCAGGCCGAGCTTTCCGTCCAGGTTCAATCTGCTCGAAGCCGACGCGCGTGTGACGCGACACCCCCACCTACTGCTCGTGGAGGGCGGCATCGAACTGCGAGCCCCACGGTGCGCGGCCCGAGCAAGAGAACGGCCCGACCGAAGCCGGGGCGTGTCGGTACCGAATGTGCTTTCGCCTGCAACCCATGGGAGGGAGCGCCCGCGTGGAGGTTCCTCCCATCCCCTGGACCTCTGCCACGCCGGTTACGGCCCGGCAGATCGCCCACGCCGGGAACTCAGCCCCCTATCCTTCCGAAAACTCGATCAGACTCGTATTCGTTGAGGTTTTTTTGATCGCGCGCGCGTGGCTCGAGGGTAGCCGTGGGATTCTTCGGAACCCGCGCTCAATCCCGAACGTCGTTCGCCCGATCCCTCCTCGTGTTCTCTGGATCAGGGTGTCGCAATGCGGGTTCGTCTGCGCAGGTACCTCGGGTCCGTCTCTACGTTTCGTCTCGTCGCCCCGTGCACTAGCCCCTGGATAGGCTCCACGCGATGAATAACGAATGGGCCTTCCTGCCAATGCGCGACTCGAGCCAGCTACTCGGGGATGCGCCCGCACTCCGCCGGCGCATGGAGCAGGACGGATACATATACCTCCCGAAGCTCCTCGATCGCGAGCTCCTGCTGCGGCTGCGCCGGAAGATCCTCGAGGTCCTGGCGCAGCACGGATGGATCGCAGGCGGCGAGTGGCTGCTCGACGCCATGCCGGTCCGGCCTCCGCTCGACGAGAGCCATAAGGACTTCGCCGAGGCCTACGACGCCGTCCAGCGCATCGAGGAGTTCCATGTCCTCGCCCACCACCCGGATTTGCTCGCCGCGATGCGACAGGTCCTTGGGCCGACAGCGTTCCCTCACCCCCTCAAGGTCGCGCGGCTTGTCTTCCCGGCGAACTACGAGATGACGACGCCGCCGCATCAGGATTACCCCAACAATCAGGGGACGCCTCGCCTCACGGCCTCCTGGATCCCGCTCAGCGACTGTCCGAAGCTGCTCGGTCCCCTGGCGGTCCTCCGCGGCTCGCATCGCTTCGGGGTGCTGCCCCTCGAGCCCCATCCCGGCCCTGGGAATCGCCAGGCGCGGATCCCGCGCGATCTGCTTGAGTCGCTTCGGTGGGTCACCACGGATTTCGCGTTGGGCGACGTTCTGCTCTTCACGGCGTTTACCGCGCACGCGGCCTTGCACAACGCGAGCGAGGTGCATCTGCGGCTCTCCGTTGATTTCCGCTATCAGGAGGAGGGGGAGGAGCTCACTGCACCCTGCCTCGAGCCTCACTTCGGGCGGCAGTCCTGGGAGCGGGTCTATGAGGGCTGGACGTCGCCGCGCTGGCAGTACTACTGGAACGCGCTCGACTACCGGGTCGTTCCGTTTCGCGAGCTCCCACTGCACGGTGCCCTTCCGCTCCCTGCGGACGCCGGCGCCACAGCGGCGTCTATCGCAGACGCCTTCCGGGCCGCAGTCGCAAGCGGCGCGCTCGAGCTGACGCCTGCGCATGCAGGCGATTTGTTGCGCGCCACATCCCGCCGGCAAGAGCGCTCCCGTCGTTCCATCGAGCGCGTACGGGCCCTGCTCGCGGAACGCGAGTCGGGTGGCCATGCCACGAAGGACGGGGCGTGATCTCCTCGCACAACGAAATTCTCGAAAGCGGATCTGGCGCGCCGCTGCGAACGCCCGAGGAAGACGCCTTGGTGCGCGCATTCAACCGGGACGGCTTCGTCTTGGGAGGCCCGGTCCTCGACCGGGCAGAGGTCGAGCTTCTGGCCAATGAACTCGAGCGCTTCGTCGACACCCTGTTTCGCGACCGGAACCGCGGGGTGGAGATCCCTATGTACTGGACCGACGCGAGCCGGCGGACCGGCCGCCGCCACCTCCAGATCACGGATCTCTGGAAGGTGTCGGAGCCATTCCGGCGGCTGATCGAGAACCCGACGATCGCCGGCATGGCGGCTCGACTGGCGCGCGCGTCGCTCCTCCAGGTCTGGCAGGACACCGTGCAGTACAAGCCGCCGCACGAGGGCGCCGCCTTCGAGTGGCACCAGGACGCTCCCTATCACAAGTCGACCTCCCCGCCGACGAGACTTCTCACGGCGTGGGTGGCGCTCGACGACTCCGACGAAGACTCGGGCTGCATGTGGATGGTGCCGGGCAGCCAGCGTTGGGGCGATCAGACCTTCCACCTCGACCGCTTCAGGACGCGCTCCACACGCGACGAGTTCGTTGCGATCGAGCCTCCGTCGAACCCGCGGGAGGCACTTGTGGAGTGGGGCGCGCCAGTGTCGTGCCCCGTGAAGGCGGGGGAAGTCCATTTCCACCACGGTTACACGTGGCACGGCTCACCGGCGAACACGTCGGGACGGCGACGCGCCGGCTATACGATCTTCTACATGCCTGACGGCGTCATGGCGACGGCCTCCATCGATCCGCGCGTCACGGTTCCCCCCGGAACCCCGATGGTCGACGCCGGGCCGAACTTCCCCGTCGTCTATCGAAGAGAAGTGTCTCCGGTCTCTTCCCGATAGGGGCCTTGGAGCACGCGACGGAACGACGGCAGGGCGGGGAGCTCGTCCGCCACCGCCGCGGCGATGATCCCTTGACCCTCAGCATTCGGGTGTGTCCGCTCCGCCATGTAGGCGAGCGCACCGAAGATCTCGACGGGTCCACGGGCACTCTCACCCACGGGCAGCATCCGCAGGCCTTGGGTGGAGGGAAAGGGCGGCAGCGGCCTGAACTCCGGCTGCCCGTCCGCGACGAACAGGTACTCGATTGCGAGGACCCCGGCCGGCACCGCGAGCGTGGCCGTGAACACGCCGTCTTGCGCTCGTTCGTCGCCGTGCGTTCCGTCATCGTACGCGGGCTCGTCGAAGTGGAACGCATCCTGGAGGAAGGCGCTCCCCCGGACGCGTAGGGAGCTCGCCCGGGGCGCATTCGCCAGGCGCAAGACGACCGTGTGCGCGTCGGCCGACGGCGGCGCATCGAGCGGTCCGGCCGGCGCGAGGCCGCGCTCTCTCTCGCGCCGCTCCTCGGTTTCTGTCCGCAGCGCGTGGAAGCGCGCGACGAGGTCCAGGAACCGCAGCGGCTCGGCCGCCGCAGCGCGGCGCAGACCCTCGACTGCCGGGGTCTCCATGAAGTCGGTGTTCAAGACCACGAGGTCGGCGCCAGCGGCGCGCGTCATCGCATCGACCTCCCGGATTGCGGCCTCGATCTCCGGAATCGCGACCCGCCGGCAGGCGCCAGCCGGCTGCGCTGCACAGCCTCGGCCGGGCCCGGCGCTATGCGACGACAGCAGGTGGGCGAGCTGGGAGAGATTCGTCCGCGTGAGTCGGCTCGCGAGGCGTCGGTACGTGCGCGCGATCCAGCCCGTTGAGTGGCCGATGCGCTCGTTGTCGGTGATCGTCGCCGGGAAGAACTGGTCGTTGGTTCCGTGCCCGATGACGACCACGTCGGGCCGCAGCGCAAGGCCCTCGAGCTCGAGATAACGACGCCCCTGGATCCAGGACCATCCCGGCACGCCGGCATTGATCACCTCGAAACGCCGGCCGGGGTAGCGGCGCTCGAGGAGCGCCTCGAGCTGTCGCGGATAGGTCTCGTCGCCGTCAACGTTGAAGCCGTAGGTGATCGAGTCGCCGACGCAGAGGACTCGATACACACCGGGGTGATCCGCCGCGAGGCTCGGCGGTCCGCTGCGGTAGCCGCGAGCGTCGACCGTCGCGGTCCAGGAAGCCGGCCGATCGTAAGCCTCCGGATTGATCGGCTGCGTCTTCTGGCTGCCCGGCCGGTTGCGCCACAAGAGCTCCGGATCCGGGACGAGCGGGACGGGGTTGATGTCCATCCAGACCTGCACCCCAGCCGCGAAGTCCGTCTTCGCCTCCTCGAGGTTCGCCGCGTGGATTGCCGCCGCCCGTCGCCCGAGGTACACGCCGGCGCCCCATTCCGCGCCCGCCAGCAGGAGCGCTGTCAGCACGAGCGCGGCGAGCGCCTCGACCAAATGCCCGGTGAGTCGGCCGATGCGTGCTTCGCGAGGGACGGCGGGCTGCACGATGGGAACGTATGATCGGGGAATCGAGTCGACTCGCAACGGCTCCGAAGGGTCGGCGCCAGCACGCGCCCCCGCCTCCGGGACCTGCGGTGGGCTGCCGAAGCGGGGCTGGCCTCTGGGGACGCTGGACGACGATGTCGATTCGATCCCACCCAGAGCTCTCAGGGCGGAGGCGCCGTACGACATGCGACCGCTCTCGTCGCTGATGCTCGCTGCGGCCCTCGCCTGGACCGGCTGTGCTGCTCCGCGCGTGTACGCGCCGGCGACGGCGCTCCTGCACGACGATCCGGCCGACAACCCCGGTCGACTGGCACTCCTGTCTGTTACGGGCAGCGGCTTCGGCCTTCGGGGCGCGGGGTCTGGCGTTCTTCTCCGCGGCGCGGGAGGCCGTGTCGCCTTGGAGGTCGGATCCGACGATCGCAGTCGCGTGCCGCTCTGGGGCAACCAGCGGATCGTGATCGCCGTGCCGGACCAGCTTGCGGACGAAACCGAGCTCTCGATCGAGGTCTTGACCCCCTTCGCCGCAAGCCTCCCGGCGCACGTCGAGCGCTTCCGGTACCGACACTACGACGTGCCACGCTCCGACCCCGCCAGCAACCCTTCGCCGCTCGCGGTTGCCGTCGACGAACGCTCGCGCGTGGTCGTGGACGAGGAGTTCCACACCCAGCTCAAGCGCCTCGCCCCTGACGACGGATGGACGGTGTTCGATCTGCCCCAAGGACGCCCGGAGGGCATCTTCGCGTCGGAGCTCTTCGGGGATGGCCCGACCCCGGTCTCGATGCTGGGCGAGTCCGTTGCGGTCGACGAGCGCAGCCGGGTCTTCGCGACGGAGGGCGGGTGGGAACTCTACCGGGGCGTGCATCCGAACCATTCGCGCATCGTGATGCTCGCGCCGGAGGGGGGAGCGCCGCAAATCTGGCCTGTTCCCGGCAACGACAATTCGATCGTGGGGCTTGCCGTAGATCCCGCGACGGGTCGCGTCTGGTTCACACAGGGCCGCCGCTCGGTCCGCGAGGGTGGCGTGGATCACGTGGCGTACGAGGCGCGCCTCACGAGCTTCGACCCGGCCGAGATCCCGTCCGACCCGACCTTCGACTTCGCGCCCCGCCAGCGATGCGAGGTCCCGGCAGGTGAGCGCGTCGGTGTCTGCAGCGAGACCCGACATCGCCGCTGCCTCGACGATCGTGACTGCGTGCTCGCCGAGCGTGTCTGCGCACCCGGTGCGCGGGACGAGCGCGCCTGCTTCCGCGAGTATCCCATTCCGGTGCCGACGGGCAGCGAGCCGCTCTTGCTGCCGGGGCCGCTGCTCCGACACACCGACGGGACGATCTGGTATTCCGGGTACTGGGGCGGGAACTACGTCGGTCGCTTCGATCCGGGGACGGGGGCCTTCCAGCGCTTCCCGCTCGCCCGCCCGCCCGGCGAGGCCAGCTGCCAGCGCTCGCACTGCACGTGCTCCTTTTCCGAGAGGAGCGCCGTGCACCCCTGCCCATCCCAGTGCTGCCTCTACCGCCTGATTGGGCAGGGCCCCTGGGGCCTCGCCGAAGACGCAGGCGGCGGCGTCGCGTTCTCTGCCCAGGAGGCGGGCAGCGTGTCCCGGATCCCGAAAGAGCGCTTTGACGATCCGCGCTGCGCCGTTCTCGACGCCCGCGGCATGAATCCCTGTGTCATCGAATATCCCGTGTTGAGCTTCCGCCCGGGAAAGGACCAGATGCACTCCCTCGCGCGCGACGACGATGGCAATCTTTGGTTTGGTCAGGGCCGCGTTGACGGGAGCGACAAGGCTCCCGACGGACGCGACGATCCGGCGCGCGGCGCCACCCTGGGCTACGTGCAGGCCGAGACGGGCCGCGTCATCCTGCTGCCGCCGATCTCGCTCTATCCCTACGTGAGCACGGGCGTGGAATGCCGTGCTGCGGGAGAGCCTGTCGCGCATCTCGCAGCCGGGCTCGCCTTCGATCCCCGCACCCGCGCGATCTGGTTCGCAGATTTCTGCCGCAAGCGTCTCGGACAAATCGTTCCGCAGCGAGCGGAGGGCCCCCTCTAGCGTCGGGTCGAGGTCGCTTCGTCGGCTTGGCTCCGCCGCCTTACGGCGCGCCGCCTCGCGACGCCGGCGCGCGTTGCCCGGGCGGCCGACGGGAACCCCAGACTGCGAACCGTGCGCCCGCGCGTGCCTGAAGCGCTTCCCTCATCACAAGCCACCTGCTTAGAGTCGTTGAGCTTGGTACCCACGCGGGGTCCGAGTCAGCGGCGCAGGGAGTCGCTGTCACTGCGTTCCGATCAGGCCGCTCTCCCCGCCAGAACTCACGGCAGCAGACGGTTGAAAAATCTACCGATTGGGCTCAGGGGCGGTAGCATGACGCGACAAACCGGCGGGCTCATGGCTCAGCGCCGGCCGGGCGAGGCCTGCCTGTTGCACACCGAGCGCGCAGAGCAGTGCTCGCTCAGGAGGAGGGGAGATGAGCCTAATCGCCAACGGAGTGGGTTGGGTTCTAATCCTGCTCTTCGCCACGCTCCTTGGGAGTCACTTATTCGACACAGCGGTTCTGGTCCCTTCCTGGAGCGCGAAGCCACCGGAGTCGGTACATGAATGGGCGGCCAATCCGACGTCGGGGAAGGTGGTCGCGCACTTTCGACGCCTTCTGCCGGCCCTCCTTGCCGCGTCCCTCGTAGGTTTGTTGTCGGCCTTTTTTCTGGATACGCCAGCGCGAATCTGGTTGCTCTTCGCTTCGCTGTGCGGGATCGCACACACGAGCCTCATCACCTTCTTCTTCATTCCGACCAACCGCGCGCTTGGCATGCTCCCTTCGGACGCTGGCATGAGCCCCATTGAGGCCGCGGTGTGCGAGCGGTTGGTGAAAGGGTGGCTGCGCTGGAATTCTGTGCGAATCGGATGTGATCTCATAGGTCTCATTGCAGCGGTTCACGCCACAACCTAGATGAGCGCCGATCTGCCGCGGTTTTGGGCTCAGTGGGGCGCCGGCATGGCTTCATTGAAACCCTGAAAAGTCGCGTCGAACTTGCCGCTTTCGGCGGCGAAGCGGAGCAGCTTGACCCGCTCGACGCAAACCTCGGTGCCCGGCTGTGTTCGCAGAATCCGCATGACCTCTGCCAGAAAATCCTGAAGCGGCATAGCCCGCGGATCCTCTACCTGCTGCGGGCCCATCAGCTCCGTCGCGACGTAGGGCGGGATCAGTTCGATGACCTCGGTGGTCGTTCCTTTCAACTGCCAGCGGAGCGATAGCGTGTAGGAATGGATGGCAGCCTTGGTCGCGCAGTAAGTGGGGGTCATGGCCAGCGGGAGAAAGGCCAACCCGGACGAGACATTCATGATCGTCGACCGCGGCTGCCGCCTGAGCAGCGGGATCAGAGCACCTGTCAAGCGGATCGGACCCAGCAGGTTGGTGGTCACCATTGCTTCGGCGTCGACCAGGTCTTCGGGCGGGGCCATCAGGTTTTCGGGGCGCATGATGCCGGCATTGTTGATGACGACATTCAGGGTAGGAAATTCGCTTGCCATCTGAGACGCAACAGTGCGGATACTTTTGGGGCTCTCGATGTCAAGCACGACGGCCTTCATCCCTGGATTCGCTGCTGTCACTTTTTCCAGCGCTTCGCGCCGACGGCCGGCAATCACGACTCGGTTGCCTTCCCTGAAGAATGCTTCGGCCAGTCCGCGTCCGATGCCCGAGCCACCGCCCGTAATGAGGATCGTGTTGCCGCTGATGTTCATATGTTCCCCTTCCGCTCTGAACGGTACAAGACGAAGGTTGCCCCTCAAATCTAGGTTGCCAGGGTTTCCTCGTGGCCCTGCGACAGCCTCGGCTGAGGACGCTCAATCGAGGCGCCCGAGTTTAGAGGGGGGGTCGCCCTGTGTTGCTGGAGCGAGCCGCGGTTCGATAAAACGCCTGAACTGGTCGGAACAGAGGCGCTTGTTCGCACGCCACCACGCGCTTCCGCCCGGGCTCTTCAGATTGTCTTCGAGCATGCGGAAGAAGGTCTCGAGCACGTCGACGTCGATAAAGTGCTGCTGGTGCAAGTGAAGCGCAAGGTCGAAGCGTGCCACAATCTGGCCAAGCAGCGCGCTAAAGCGAACCTGCTCTTCGGGTGTGAGGTCCCCCGGAACGCTCGAACCGCGGATGAAGAGCGCCGTCAGGGCTGCATCTTGCGCCAACGTGAGCATGAACGCGGCATTCCCATCGACGATGGCTTGGTAGCTCGATGCGCGTACAGCGTCCGTGTTCTGTCGAATCTGCCGCGAGAGGTAGAGGAGTGAGGCGATAACGCCCGCGGCGGCGATCAGGTTCGCGATGGTGCCCAAATCCATGCTGGGCTTGAGCCTACGGCAAAGCCACGGATCGGCTAGGAGGGCGTGACCGAGAAGCGGACCGGGGGTTTCGCACTCGCGTTGCGGGAGGCTTGCGGACCTTCCAAGAGATGGGAATGGCCGGGTGGCTGCACCGAGCGGATGAGTGACTGCGACAGCTCGAACGATAACCTTTCTCCGATTGCGAGTCGTAGGACCTAGAGAAGTTGACGATTTCGGCACCCGGTGGGCGCCGTGCGAGAGGGCGCTCGAGATGACGTCCCATCGGCGAACCGAGTTCCCCTACTGGGCGCGATTCGGTGTATGCGCGGATCGCGCGCCCGAGGAGAATCAATGAACGGACGTGAAGTTCCTGCTGCCGTGCTGATCACAGGGGCGTCAACCGGAATCGGACGCGCAACTGCGCTCCATCTCGATCGGCTGGGCTGGCGTGTCTTCGCGGGCGTACGCCGGGTGGCGGACGCCGATGGGCTCCGCGCTGAGGGCTCCGAACGAATGGCGCCGGTCCTTCTAGATGTGAGGGACATCGGGTCCATTGAGGCAGCGGCCAAGACCGTTTCGGCCGAGGTGGGCGAGCGCGGCCTGGCGGGACTGGTGAACAACGCTGGAGTTGCGCTCGGCGGCCCGCTTGAGTTCGTGCCGCTCGACGAGCTACGCCGCCAGCTCGAGGTGAATACCATTGGCCCGATGGCCGTGACCCAGCACTTCCTCCCCCTCGTACGGCAGGGTCGCGGTCGCATCGTCTTCGTGAGTTCGATTGGTGGGCGTTTCTCGAACCCAATCATCGGCCCTTACTGCGCCTCGAAGTTTGCGCTCGAGGCGCTCGCCGATGCGCTGCGCATGGAGCTCGCACCGTCGGGCATTCACGTCTCAGTGATCGAGCCTGGCGCGGTGAAGACGATGATCTTTGAGAAGGCGGGTCCGTACGGCGACCTGGCCCTGGCACGACTTCCGGAGGAAGGCAAGCGTCTCTACGGGAAGATGGGCCGCGCCGTGCTCGACTTCTTCGCGAAGATGGAGGGGAGCGCGATCCCGCCAGACCGGGTGGCGCGCCGGATCGAGCACGCACTCACCGCAGCGCGCCCGAGGACGCGCTACCTGGTCGGCATCGACGCCCGGATCCAGGCTCTGCTCGCCTGGCTGCTGCCCGACCGCGCGCGCGACGCACTGAGCCGGCGCCTGCTCGGGCTCCCCCGCTAGGAGAGTGACCCAGGACTCGCCCGGTGCTGAGGGGTGAGAGTCCCTGGGTTGGCAAGGAGTTCGGGGAAGTTCGCGGCGCGACAATGAGCTAAACGCGACCGAGAG
>Ga0074046_10001763_pt1 | contig 19146 bp, 10 predicted proteins | sample BogForMeECP23OM3_FD_94441 | JGI IMG/M metagenome (GOLD analysis project Ga0074046, IMG submission 94441) | Bog forest soil microbial communities from Calvert Island, British Columbia, Canada - Bog Forest MetaG ECP23OM3 | ecosystem: Environmental > Terrestrial > Soil > Wetlands ... | reverse complement strand
TTCTTCTCCGTTATCTCCGCACTCCTCTGTGCCCTCTGTGGGTAAAGCCTTTACTCTTCGCGGGTGCCCCATCCTCGTTTTTTGAGGGTGGGTCTTGGGTTTCCTTCTCCACTTTCTTCTCCGCTATCTCTGCGGCTCCTCTGTGCCCTCGGTGGTAAAGCCTTCGCTCTTGGGTTCTGTCAACTGGCAACTGTCGACTCCTTCACACCCCCCTGCACCAATTCTGTCCCACCGTCCAGTTGTCCCTCCCCGCCTTCCTCTCCGACACTATCCTTACTATGTCCTCCGCACTCCGTCGGCTTTTCCTGTTCCTACTCGTGTCCCTCGCCGCCATGGCTTTGGCGTCCTGCGGCTCCGCCTCCAAGACCGCTCCTCCCCCGATTCAGCCCCCTCCCGCCTCGGTCTCCGTATCTGTCTCTCCCTCCACCGCCAACATCCGCGCCGGCGCCACTCTCTCTTTCTCAGCCACCGTCACTGGCTCGACAAACACCGCCGTCGCCTGGTCCGTCAACACCACCCCCGGCGGCAGCTCCACTCTCGGCACCATCGATTCCACCGGCAACTACACCGCCCCCGCCACGCTCCCCTCTCCCAACACCCTCACCGTCACCGCCACCAGTTCTGCCGACTCCACAAAATCTTCTTCCTCCGCCGTCACCCTCTGGAATCCCACTCCTTCTCTTGCTGGCATCTCCCCCGCCTCCACCAATCTTGGTGCATTCTCGCTCACCATCACCGGCACAAATTTCATCAACGGCGCGCAAGTCCTGCTCAACAACTCCCCGCTCACCACTACCTTCGTCTCCTCCACGCAACTCACCGCCACCGGCAACGCCGCCACCGCAGGCACCTTTCCCGTCGCTGTCCAGAATCCCGATCCCGGCAGCAGCACGTCCACGACTCTAAATTTTCAAGTGAATGGTTCGGTTCAAACGTCAAGCTGTTCGCAAATGTCCACGGGCCAGGGCGCCAGTCTCGGCGGCTTCGTTCCATTTCCTTCTGACAATCTCTGGAACAAGGATATTTCCTCCGCTTCCGTCGATCCCAATTCCGCCGCCATTATCAACTACATCGGCCCTAGCATCGGCATCCATCCCGATTTCGGCCAAGGGGAATACAACGGCTCGTACATGGGCATTCCCTACACGATTGTCGATTCCACCCAGCCGCTCATTCCCATCAACTACCAAGCCTATGGCAGCGAGTCCGACCCCGGCCCCATGCCCATTCCTCTCACCGCTCCCATCGAAGGCTACCCCAATCCCGGCTCCGGCGATCGCCACGTTCTCGTCCTCGACAAATCCAATTGCTTTCTCTACGAGCTCTACAGCTCTTACCCGCAATCCTCCAGCTGGAACGCCGATTCCGGCGCGGTCTGGGATCTTCTCGCCGACGAGCAGCGTCCCTACACTTGGACCAGCGCCGACGCTGCCGGCCTTCCGATTTTCCCTGGCTTAGTCCGTTACGATGAAGTCGCCGCAGGCGCCATCAATCACGCCATTCGTTTCACTCTGCAAAATTCCAGCGCCGGCTTCATTCCTCCCGCCTCTCACTGGGCCAGCACCACCAGTAACGCCAACGCTCTCCCGATGGGTGCCCGCCTCCGCCTCAAAGCCAGCTTCGATGTCTCCGGCTACTCCGCCACCAACCAGGTCATCCTCAACGCCATGAAAAAATACGGCCTCATCCTCGCCGACAACGGCTCCTCCATGTACATCTCCGGCGCTCCCGATGATCGCTGGAACAATTCCGACCTCCATCTCCTCAACGGAGCCACCGCCGCCGACTTCGAAGTCCTAACGCTGTCTCCCCTCTACACCAACGCGAATGTCCCCACCGGCGCGAATCCCACCATCACGACTTTCACCGCCTCGTCCAATTCCGTCTCTTCCGGCACCGCCGTAACTCTCAGCTGGCAAGTCACAGCCGCCGACTACGTCATCATCTCCCCCACAGTCGGCGCAATCCGCGGCACCTCCGTGCAAGTCTCCCCCACCACAACCACCACCTACACCCTCTACGTGACCAATCAATTCGGCCAAACCACCTCCACCCAACAAATCACCGTCCACTAACACCACCCTGTAGCTCAGGCCTTCCAGGCCTGAGGCCGGGTGCCCCATCCTCGTTTTTTGAGGGTGGGTCTTGGGTTTCTCCTCCACTCAATGCAACCACCAAAAAGCGCGCCTTCCGCGTCTAGCCTCCCAAATCCTCCGTTAACTCCACGGCTCTCTGTGCCCTCTGTGGTGAACTCTTCCCCGTCTTTTCCTCTACCTCATCAACTTCCTTTACCTCCTCTGCTTCCTTCACCGCCGGGCGCCCCATCCTCGCTTGCCCTGCGCCTCGAAGGGGTTGTTTGCGGGTTTACCCTGAGCTTCGAAGGGTGAGTCTTCTCTTCTTCTCCTTTATCTCTGTGCCCTCTGTGGTAAAGCCTTTTGCTCTTTGTGGGTCGATTTCCTCTTCCACTTTCGGAGCCCTACTCTAATCCTCTGCCTCCTCCCTCTCCTTTACTTCCTTCCCTCACGCAAACCTCCTCGCCTTCCCCCAAAACTCCTTCCAACTTCCCTTCAATCCCCGACAAACAAAAATCTCCGGATCCTCCATCGTCTCCTCATTCATTACCCTATACCGGTTCCACGTCCGTCCAGCCACCACGCACGACGCAAACTCCTCTTCCAAAAACTCCCGCGGATATCCCACCACAATCACCGTCTCCGGCGCGGGATTCCCATACCCTCTCTCCCAAGACGAATTCACCCCGCTGATCGCCCACGGCAATCCAAACTTCTCTCCATACAGATTCAGCGCCCCGACTTCTCCATAATTCCCCGCCAGAATCCCAACCCGCCCTCTTTCCTCCGCTGGCAATCGATCCCGCACCGCTGCCACACCTTCCACAAATTCCGGCCAACCAATCTCCTCCGGAAACACGCTGTCCACCCGCGACGCAAACTTCCACCACCCCGAATTCACTGGCGCAATCGGCAACGCCACCGCCCCCGCCACGATCACATCCAAAACCAAACAAACCCAAATCACCTTCATCCAACGACCAGAAAAAGCCACGTCATTCCGAACGGAGCCTGCGGATTGAGCAACCCCTCTTCGATCTCTCCAAGTCGCCGCTTCGGCCGGGTGCCCCATCCTCGTTTTGTGAGGGTGGGTCTTGGGGTACTTTTCCGACAGTCCACCAAGGAACTTACCGTCATTCCGAACAAAGTCCGCCGAGTGAGCAACCCCTCTTCGATCGCTCTCCGACCTCAATTCCTCTTCGCTTTTCTCCTCCCGCCACTCGTCACCAGCCACTCGCCACTTCCGTCCGACCCACACCGCCCCCGCCGCATATAACATCGGATACCCCGGCGCCAAATAATATTCCCTCCCCCGCATCACCAGAAAAAGCACCAACGGCACCAGGTACATCCATCCCAAAATCCGGAATCGCTTTCCCTCTTGGGTGAAAAAACAAAACCACAATCCCGCCACCGCCAACGGCGCCGCTAACAACGTAATCTCCAGTTGCCCCAACAAAAACCAATCCGTCAATCCCTCTCCCACATCCCGCACATGCAAAAACCGCAGAAACTCCAACGACACAAATTCCCGCTTCCACTGCCAAACAAAATTAGGCAGAAAAATCCCCACCGCCACCGCCACACCCAACCACAACCACCCGCTTCGCAAATATCGCCGTGCCGGAGTCAACAACACGCCAACCATCAACCCCGCCACCAAAAACAACATGGTGTACTTCGCCATCATCCCCAACCCAATTCCCACTCCAACTCCCACCCACCACCACTCACCCGCCCTTTCGCTTTCTTCTTCCGGGTGCCCCATCCTCGTTTTGTGAGGGTGGGTCTTGGGTTCCTCGTCCAACGGCCCACCAAAAAACACACCATCATTCCGAACGTAGTCCGCGGAGTGCAGAATCCCTCTTCGCCCGCTCGCACTCAACAATCCCTCCGCCACTCGCCACTCACCACTCACCACTATCTTCACCACGCAATACGCCACCCAAACCCAGCACACATAGTCAAACGAGATGTACTGCATCAGCGTCCCCGCACCCAAACAAAACGGCACGGCCGCCATCGCCGCCACCACCATCGCAAATTTCTCTCCGGCAGTGCCCGTGCGTACCGTCCTCGTTTTTTGATGGTCTACCCTGAGTTGCGAAGGGTGAGTCTTGGGTTTCTCCAACTCTTCCACTTCTGGTCTTCGCTTCTTTCTTCCGCTCACCACCTCGCCCGCCGTAGCTTCAGCGAAGGCGGGTCCCCACTCGTCACTCGCCGCTGCCCTCCAGATCTCCTTCGCCATCAATCCCGTCAACACCACCGCCAACGCTTGCGCCAATGCCGCAAAAAACCGAAACCCCACCAGCGAAGTCCCAAATAATTCCAATGCCACTCGCCCCAAAAACGCCGTCATCGGCGGATACTGCACATATCCCCAAGCCAGATGCCGCGCATCCTCCAGCGCCATCAACTCATCGCGATCAAATCCATACCTCCACCCAGTCGCCAGATGCACCACCACCGTACCTACCGCAATCCACGCCACCACCGCCGTTCCACTCTTCCACCACACACTCTCTTCGCGCGTCACCGTATCACCCAATTCTCCCTGCCCTCTGTAACCCTCTGTGTCCTCTGTGGTAAAGCCTTTCTCCCCTACTCACCACATCTCGCCCCAAACGTAAATCGCCGCTCCTCTTCGTCCTCTTCTTCCTCAACCTCCTTTACTTCCTCAACTTCCTTTACTTCCCCACTCCTCCTTTGCCACAATCTCACCAACAACCATGCGAACCCCAAAATTTCTGTGCCTCTGTCTGTTCTTTCTCCCAACCCTCGCGCTCTCCCAAACACAAACCACCACTCCTCTGTATCTCAACACCTCGCTTCCCATCGACCAGCGTGTCACCGACCTCGTCTCCCGTCTCACCATCGACGAAAAAATCGCCCAGATGCAAGACGTCGCCCCCGCCATCCCTCGTCTGCAAATCCCCGCCTACAACTGGTGGAACGAAGGCCTCCACGGTGTAGCTCGCTCCGGCATCGCCACCGTCTTCCCGCAAGCCATCGGCCTCGCCGCCACCTGGGACACCAATCTCCTTCACTCCGTCGCCGACGTTATTTCCACCGAAGCTCGCGCCAAATACAACGACGCCATCGCTCACAACAATTTCGGCCGCTACTACGGTCTCACTTTCTGGTCTCCCAATATAAATATCTTCCGCGACCCTCGCTGGGGACGTGGCCAGGAAACCTACGGTGAAGATCCTTTCCTCACCGCTCGCCTCGGCGTAGCCTTCGTCACCGGCCTGCAAGGCGACGATCCTCACTATCTCAAAACCGTTTCCACTCCCAAGCATTACGCCGTTCACAGTGGTCCCGAATCTCTCCGCCACCGCTTCAATGTCCCTGTCTCTCTCCACGATCTTTACGACACCTACACTCCCGCCTTCCGTGCCACCGTCGTCGAAGGCCACGCCGATTCCATCATGTGCGCCTACAATTCCGTCGACGGCGAACCCGCCTGCGCCAATCATCTTCTCTACGGTCTTCTCCGTCGCGACTGGGGTTTCAAAGGTTACGTCGTTTCCGACTGCTGGGCCGTCAACGATCTTTACCAAGGTCATGGCTTCGTCATGTCTCTCGATCAAGCCTCCGCTCTCTCTCTCAAAGCCGGCACCGATCTTACTTGCGGCCCGCAATACAAAGTTCTCGATCGCGCTCTCGACGATCGCCTCATCGCTCCCGCCGACATCGATCGTGCCGTAGCCCGCCTCTTCGAAGCACGCTTCCGCCTCGGCATGTTCGATCCTCCCACCAACGTCCCTTGGTCCAAACTGACCATCGCCGATGTCGACACCCCCGCCAATCGCAAACTGGCTCTCGAAGCCGCCCGCGAATCCATCGTCTTACTCAAGAATTCTCCTCAACCTCACAATAAATCCGGCGAACTCACGCTTCCCCTCAGCTCCAGAATCAAATCCATCGCCGTAGTCGGTCCCACCGCCGATTCCCTCGACGCCCTCCTCGGCAATTACAACGGTATCCCCTCCGCCTATTCCACCGTCCTCACCGGCATCAAAAACCACTTCCCCAACGCCAAAATTTCCTATGCCACCGGCGCCCCACTCACCGAGTCCCGCGCCATCCCCGTCCCCTCCTCCGCCCTCTGCGCCACCGCCTCCACATGTGGCCGCGGGTCTTTAGACCCGCAAGCACAAGCCTCTTCCTCTCGCTCTAGCCTCCTGCCCGCTCCTGGTTCCTCCCAAATTTCTCAAAACTTGTCATTCCGAGGGCCGCATCTGCCCGAGGAACCTGCTTTGCTCCCCGACTCGCTCGACACTGCCCACTCGCCACTCCCCACTGTCTCCTCCCCTGGCCTCACCGCCGAATTCTTCCCGAACATCAATCTCTCCGGTCCTCCCGTTGCCACTCGCGTCGATCCCACCGTCGACTTCGAATGGAACAACGTCTCCCCCGCACCCAACGTCCCCGCCGAATTTTTCTCCGTCCGCTGGTCCGGCGTTCTCCTCCCTCCCGTCACCGGCGACTATCGCCTCGGCGCTAGCACTGACGGCGGCTATCGCCTCTACTTTGATGACAAACTTTTGATCGACGATTGGGCCCCTCACGGCGAACGCGCCCTAACCACGCTCGTCCATCTCCAAGCCGGCCACGCCTATCCCATCAAGCTCGAATACTTTCACATGTCCTGGGAATCCGCCGTCCGTCTTCTCTGGCTTCCTCCCAATCTCCAACAAGAAGCCGTCGACGCCGCCCGCAAATCCGACGTGGTCATCGCCGTCGTTGGCATCACTGCGCAACTTGAAGGCGAAGAATCCGAATCCAGCGATCCCGGCTTCTTCGGCGGCGATCGCACCGACATCACTCTCCCCGAAACGCAGCAACAACTTCTCGAAGCTCTCGCCGCCACCGGCAAACCGCTAATCGTCGTCCTCACCAGCGGCTCCGCCATGGCCGTCAACTGGGCCAACGATCACGCAGCTGCCATTCTCGAGGCTTGGTATCCCGGCGAAGAAGGTGGCGCCGCCGTCGCCGACGTTCTCTCCGGCGCTTACAATCCAGCAGGCCGTCTCCCCGTCACCTTCTACAAATCCGTCGCCCAACTCCCTCCCTACACCAACTACAACATGTCCAACCGCACCTACCGCTACCTCAACGAACCTCCTCTCTACCCCTTCGGCTTCGGCCTCAGTTACTCCTCCTTCTCCTATTCCGTTCCCATCGTCATGCCCGCGCCTGGTAGCACTGTCCATCAACTGGCCCATGAAGAGCTCATCAGTACCGCAGTTGCGCCAGGGCTTATGGGTTCCTCTCAGACCGTTCCGTTCCCTGCTCCCGACATATCGTGCGCCGGTGGTGTCACTCCTCCCCGACCAACATGTGGTCGCGGGTCTTCAGACCCGCAAGCACAATCCTCCTCCGCGCCTATGAAAAACGTCCAGGTGTCGCAACCAGCGCCGGAGGCGCGCCAGACGTTAGCTCAGCCCCTAAGGGCTGGGGACAATTCCGAACAAACACAAGCACCGGAGGTGCGAAACACACAGACAATCGACGGCGCCTCCTCCATCGCCGTTTCCACTCACGTCACCAACACCTCAAAACTTGCCGGCGAAGAAGTCGTCGAACTCTATATCTCTCATTCCAACATCGACGGTGCCCCCATTCGCGCCCTGGTCGGCTTCCAACGCATTCATCTCGCCGCTGGCGCCTCCCAAACCGTCAGCTTCCTCGTCACTCCCCGCGATCTCTCCATCGTCGACCCAACCGGTCGCCGCTACATCCCCGCCGGTCCTGTGGAACTAACCGTTGGCTCGACTCAGCCAATCAACCTCCCCAATGGCCCCACTCCCAACACCAAATCCGCCAAATTCACAATCGCCTCCAACTCCTCCCCCCTCCCCAACTAACCAAGGGGTGCGGCAGCCCAGCTGCCGCTTTCACTCCACATGATCCGCATCACGCCCAATCCAGCGGGAGCGCTGCTCTCCCGACCGGCTCTCAGGCCGTCCTTTCAATCCCCTTACTTGACTCCCCTCTCCCTCGCGTATCTAATCTCTCTCACGCACGCACACTCCACCGCCGGCGAGGCATCATGATCAAAGTTACGGTGATGTATCCCAATCAGGAAGGAACCCACTTCGACATCGACTACTACTGCACCAAGCACATGCCCCTGGCGCGACGACTCGTCGGCCCTGCTCTCCTCAATGTCTCCGTCGATGAAGGTTTTGCGGGCTCCACACCGGACTCCCCCGCGCCCTACTTCGCCATCGGCCATCTTTATTTCGACTCCATGGCATCCTTCATGGACTCGTTCCCCGCTCATGTCCCACAACTTCTCGCCGACGTCCCCAATTTCACCAACGCTCACCCCACCATCCAAATAAGCAACGTCAAACTCTAGCCCGGAGCTCCATGCTCGTCTTGTAAGGATTTATCCTCAGCTTCGAAGCGTAGCTCTCAGCGAGCCAAATCTAATCGACATTTGGAGTGCGGCAGCCCAGCTGCCGCTTTCACCCTACAGGAACCGCATCACGCACAATCCAGCGGGAGCTCTGCTCCCGCCACCCCAATCACCGCCCCTTCCCAATCTGTATGGATCTTGGGTTCCTCTTCCCCCTTTCTCTTCCGCCGGGTGCCCCATCCTCGTTTTTTGAGGGTGGGTCTTGGGTTTCTCCTCCACTCGATGCAACCACCAAAAAGCGCGCCTTCCGCGTCTAGCCTCCCAAATCCTCCGTTAACTCCACGGCCCTCTGTGCCCTCTGTGGTGAACTCCTTCCCGTCTTTTCCTCTACCTCATCAACTTCCTTTACCTCCTCTACTTCCTTCACCTCCGGGTGCCCCATCCTCGTTTTTTGAGGGTGGGTCTTGGGTTCATCTTCCCCACTCCTCTTCCGCCTCTGTGCTCTCTGTGTCCTCTGTGGTGAAAATTTCTTAATTCTCTGTTCCCTCTGCTATCTCTGCGGTGAACTCTTCCTCACTTCACAAACTCTCCCGTCTTCCCCTCCGCCCACGGATCATAATGCAACGCAAACCAAATCCTCTCCGGTATCGACGGGTGCGAATAAAACACGATCACCCGCAACCGGCTCGGCTCCGGATCCGCCAGATCCACATCCCCCAAAATATTGAACGATTGCGCCGCCACTTGCCCCGCATCTGGCGTCAATCCATGCGTCACTTCCAATCCATACTGGTCCGCTTGATGCTCAAAGTACCGCGAAATTGTATTTCCCAACGGCTGCCCCAGCAGACTCAAAATGGAAATCACCAGCAGCAGCGCCGGATACGACGCCAAATCCCCCACGTCGCGTATTCCCCACGCCGCTCCCCATCGCGCCAGCACCCATCCCATCAGCCGGTAGCCCAAATAAAAAGTCACGAACAATCCCAGGAATGCCACCGTTAATCCCTTCGGAATATGCTTCAACACGTAATGCCCCATCTCGTGTCCTGCCACATACACAATCTGCGGCGTGTTCATCTTCGCGATCGTCGTGTCCCACACCACAATTCGTTTCGACGCGCCGAATCCCGTCACATACGCATTCAACTCCGTCGTCTTCTCCCCCGCTCCCATCCAGAACATCCGCTCCGGTGGAATCGTTTCCCCCGCCCGTTGCACCATCTTTTCCAGTTCCGCCGTCAACCCCGCATCCTTCACCTGCAGCGGCTCAAACGTGTGGAACATGGGGTCAATCACCATCGGCTGAATAAACACCAGCAGCAGAATCAACGGAATCACCGCCAGCCAGAAATAAAACCACCATCGCGCCGGCGATTTCCGGATCACCCAGTACAAAATCCCCACCACAATCACCGATCCAATCACAGAAAGCAGTTCGCCCTTGGTCCAATCCCACAACCACGATCCCCATCCCTGCACCGACAATCCGTATGCTCGATTCAGCCAGTTGTTGTAAATCCCCATCGGCAGTTCCATTGCATCCATCGTCAACGCAATCAGCGGCGCAAAAACCAACACCTGTACAAATCTCCGCAAGCTCACGCGTTCCGCCACGTCCCGATACTTCGTCGCCACCTTCCCCCACAAAATCACCAACAGCACCGCAAACCCGTACACTAACTCCACCACCCACGTTCGCAATCGCACCTTCGCCAACGCCCGCGCCTTCGCCTCCCTCTCCGGCGTCAACGTGTACTTCGTGATCCGCTCTTGGCTATTCGCCGCTGCGCTCGTTTCCCCCGTCGCCGGCGATCCCCCACGCCCCTGGTCTCGTCCGGACTGCTGTTGTAGTGACCGCTCTCGTAGGGACCGCCTTCCGAGGCGGTACGCTCCGAGTAGTTGAGCGTCTGCTGCCCGTGGCTGAGGGTCTGCTCCCTGTGGCTGAGTGCCTGCAGCTTGTGGTTGAGGGTCCGCTCCCTGTGGCTGAGGGTTTGCTGTCTGTGGCTGAGGGTTTGCTGTCTGTGGCTGAGGGTTTGCTGTCTGTAGCTGAGGGTCTTTAGACCCGTACCCCCAGACCAATCCCGCAACTCCCGCAAATACCAAAACGCAAACCATCCCCAAAACAAAATGCCTAACAATCTTCACGCCAGCCTCCACACAACCTTGCCGCTGCCCGCCCTCCAAATAGCCGAGGGTCCGCTCCATGTAGCTGAGGGTTTGCTGTCTGTGGCTGAGGGTCTTTAGACCCGTACCCCCAAACCAATCCCGCACTCCCCGCAAATACCAAAACGCAAATCATCCCCAAAACAAAATGCCTAACAATGTTCACGCCAGCCTCCACACAACCTTGCCGCTGCCCGCCCTCCAAATAGCCGAGGGTCCGCTCCATGTAGCTGAGGGTTTGCTCCCTGTGGCTGAGGGTCTTTAGACCCGTACCCCCAAACCATTCCCGCAACTTCGGCAAGCACCACTCCTCCGGGTGCCCCATCCTCGTTTTTTGAGGGTGGGTCTTGGGTTTCTCCTCCACTCATGCAACCCACAAACCGCGCCTACTCGCGTCTAGCCCCAAACTTCTCCGTTAACTCCACGGCCCTCTGTTAACTCTGCGGTGAACTCTTCCCCGCCTTTTCCTCACCCTCCTCCTAGTCTCTCCTCCACCAACCCCACCACCACGCTCTTCCTCTCTCCCTCATCCAAATCCACCGTCACTCCCTTTTCCCCATATTTAGCAAAAAACTCCGCCTTCCGCGTGTCCTCCTGCAATCCCTCCAGCGCAACCACCACGTACGCTCCCGGATTCATTCCCCGCAACAAAAAATGTCCGCTCGCGTCCGCCTTCTCCACCTGGTACAAATCCGATCTCCCCAATTTCCCGTTACTCGGCAAAGTCACCACCGTTGCTCCCGGCACCGCGTGCCCGTCGCTATCCACCACCGTCCCTTCCACCGACGCCCCCTTCGCGCTCAGCACCACATCCACCACCGTCTCGCCTTTCACGGCGAATCCCGTATCCGCCACTTCGCGCCCGTCCAGCGTCACCGACTTCATGTAATAATCTCGAATCTTTTCCGAATGCCCGCCCAGGAACACCTGATACGTTCCTCCAGCCACATCCTTCATTTCAAACGATCCATCCTCCTTCAACTGCGTCGATCCTCCCAGCGCGCCCAGATTCTCCATCTGCGGCAATTCTTCTTCTCCCTCCGCCACACGCACCAGCGTCACACTCAGATCCGCCCAATCCAGACTTTCCCCCTCTTCCGCGCGCACTTTTCCGCTTACGGAACCTCCCGCCTCCGGCTGCAACACCAATCCGGTCACGTCCGCGTTGCTCACCACGATCGGCGATCCGATCATCTGCGTGTGCGTCTCCGGCGTCCTGCCATCTCCCCCGGAACTCATATCCACAATCTGCGCCACGTACGTTCCCGGCAAAACATTCGGAAACTCGAACCGCCCGCCCTCACCCAACCCTTGCGCTTCCGTCTGCCCGCTTGTCGACACCAAAAATATCTGCGTGTTTCGCGGATTCCCCGTCATCGTCACCGTTCCACTCACGCGAAACGCATGGCTCGTCACCATATTGAAATTCGCCGTCGCCGTCCCTCCCGACGTCACTCGCACCGCACTCGCCGTTTTCTCCTCCGCCGTCCCCGGGTAAAACGTTACCGCATACACCGCCTTGTCTCTCTGTTTCCCCTTGTCTGCAGGGTCCGGTGCCGGATCCATTCCATGCGCCTGCGCCTGCACCACGTATTGTCCCGCGCGCAAATTCGCGATCCGGTATTCGCCCAAATCGTTCGTCGCCTCTTGTCCCGATTCTGCTTGCTCCGATGCGTCCGCTGCTTCGGGCGCGCCACTCTTTCCCACATGCGTCACCCACACGGTCACGCCCTGCAGAGGATCCCCATCCACATCCGTGATCTTCCCCGCGATCACGCCCGCAGGCTGCATCTTGTACACCAACCCCGTCACATCCTGTCCCGCTGCCACTGTGATCCTCGCCATTTCTGGCTTCACATTCATCCGCACAAATCCCACTTTTGCCACGGACACGCTGTACTCCCCCGGCGCCACTCCCTCCAATCGAAATTGTCCCGTAGCGTCCGTCGCCGTCGTATAAGTCCGCGCTTCCGGATTCTGCCCCAACAACTCCACCACCACCTTCCGTATCCCAAATCCGTTAGCCTCCTGCACCACCTTCCCCGTCACACTCCCCACCGCCTGCGCTTGCGCCCCCGCTTCTTCCGCCCCCAGCACATATGGCCGCGGGTCTTTAGCTTGCCCTGACGACGGAAGGGACCCGCAAGCAAGCGCAGCTTGCCTACCCTCCAAGCACAATCCCGCCCCAACGCAGATCACAATCGCAACAAGTTGCAAAACGAATCGCCGAACGAATTTCACATCAACCTCCACGCCGCAGTTCCTGCCCGCCCGCATTCTACCTTGGAGTGCGCCGGCTCGCCGCCGCTTTCGCCGCGTCAACTCCCTCCACCAAATCACCCGCCATAACAAGCCCTCTTGTCATCCCGCAGCGCCGTAGGCGCGCCAGAAATCAGCCCAGCCCGTAAGGGCTGTGAACACTCCCCACACCCATCGCGCCGTAGGCGCGTCACTCCTGCTTGCCCTGAGTCGCGAAGTGCCTTCGCCCTTGGCTTTCTCTTCGTTCGCCATGTAGCGCTGGCTTTTATGCCCGCGCCCCGCAAACACGAATTCACCCTGAGCCTAGAAGGGCCTGTGTTCTGAGGGGTTGTGTAGCCGCGGGTCTTTAGACCCGCAAACCCAGCGCCGGAGGTGCGACACTCCTGCTTGCCCTGAGTCTCGAATTGCCTGTGCTCTTGGCTTTCTCTTCGTCCGCCATGTAGCGCTGGTTTTTATGCCCGCGCCCGTGCGGAAACACGAATTCACCCTTGGCCGAGAAGGGCCTGTGTTCTGAGGGGTTTTGTAGCCGCGGGTCTTTAGACCCGCAAGCCCAGCGCCGGAGGCGCGCCACAAATTAGCCCAGCCCGTAAGGTTTGGGCACACTCCCCACACTCATCGCGAGCGCCGTAGGTGCGACACTCTTCTCCAGGGTGGGTCTTGGGTTTCCGGCTGGCAACTATCGGCTAACCATGCCGGTCACCGACTACCAACCGCCGTGGATCATAAGTCTTCTCCTTCCCCTCCTCCACCTCTTCCATCTCCTTCTTCATTTATCCTGCGTTTATCTCCACCGTGACATCCTCCCTCGGGACCACATACACTTCCCCTGTCACTCTTGGAGGCTTTTCCGTGTCAAAAAAAATCGCGCTCGCCTTGCTTTTCCTTACTCCTCTCCTCTTCGTTTCACCCGCGCTCTCTCAATCCGCAGGCGCTTCCGGCTATCATCTCGCCAAAAAAGTAAAACTCGGCGGCACCGGCGGCTGGGATTACCTCGAAGTCGATCCCGCCACCCATCGCCTGTTCATCTCGCGGGGCACACACTTCATCGTTGTTGATCCCGATCAAGGCAAAATCATCGGCGATATCCCCGACACGCAGGGTGCCCACGGCGTTGCCATCGCCAACGAATTCAACAAGGGATACACCACCAACGGCCGCACCTCCGATTCCACCATGTTCGATCTCACTTCTCTTAAGCCGCTCGGCAATATCAAAACCGATGAAGACACTGACGGCACCATTTACGATCCTTTCTCCAAGCGCGTGTTCACCTTCAATGGCGACGCCGCAACCGCTTCCGCCATCGACGCCGCATCCGGCAAACTCGTCTCCTCCTTCCCTCTCGGCGGCAAACCCGAATTCGGCGCCACCGATGGCAAAGGCAAAATCTTCGTCAATCTTGAAGACAAAAGCGCTCTCGTGAAATTCGACGCCAAAACTCTCAAAATCGAAAACACCTGGCCTCTCGCTCCCTGCGAATCTCCTTCCGGCTTGGCCATCGACGCCGCTCACGAAATTCTCGTCGTCGGCTGCCACAACAAACTCATGACCTTCGTCGACGGCAACACCGGCAAGGTCATCGGCACCGTGCCCATCGGCCAGGGTGTCGACGCGAATCGTTTCGATCCCGTCACCGGCTACGCCTTCGCCTCCTGCGGCGATGGCACCATCACCGTCGCCCACGAAGACTCCCCCACAAAATTTTCGCTAGTGGAAATGATTCAGACTCAGCGTGGCGCCCGCACCATGGCCCTCGACTACGCCACTCACACCATCTACACCGTCACCGCCGATTACGGCCCTGCTCCCGCCGCCACTGCGGACAACCCGCGTCCCCGCCCCTCCATCATCCCCGACACCTTCGTCCTGCTCGTCTACACCAAATAACATGTGGGTCTTTAGACCCGCAAGCCCAGCGCCGTAGACGCGCCAGAAGTTAGCCCAGCCCGTAAGGGCTGGGTACACAACCCAGATCCGCGGCGAGCGCCGTAGGCGGGTCACTCCTGCTTGCCATGAGTTTCGATGCCCCCTCTTCTCTTTTCCAAACTCTGTGTCCTCTGTGGTGAACCCTTTCTTCCCAATTCCTCCTCTTTTCACCTCCTCACCTTCAATTCCTTTTCCACCTTCCTCACCATCCCCAAAAACACTTCCGCATCCGCCTCATCCAACGAAAATCTCCTCACCATCCGCCGCAATTTCTCCTCCGCCAATTCCTCACTCCGCGCCGCCACATACCCGCTCTTCACCAGACACGCCAGCAGCGACTTCGTAATCCGTTCCACCGTCTCCATCGACGCCGCCCCGCGATTCACTCCCTCTTCCACACTTCGCGTCCCTCGCCCCAATTCATAAAAACAAACCGCCGCCGCCTGCCCCAAATTCATCGATTGGTGCTCTCCCCTCGTCGGGATATGCACCAACCAGTGGCAATAACTCAAATCCTCATTCGACAATCCCTTCTTCTCCGACCCAAACAGAATCGCCACACGTTCCCGCGCCAACCGCTTCCGAATCACCGGCCCCGCCTTATCCAGACTCCGCAGCGGGTGCTTGATCTCGCGATTCCCAATCGCCGTCGTTCCCACCACCAGCCCGCAATCCGCCACCGCCTCTTCCACCGACGCGCACTCCTCCGCCTCACGCAACACCGCCGCCGCGCCCACGGCAGACCGTGCCTCCCGAAACGCCTTCTCATAAGGATTCACCACGCGCAGCCGCGTCGCCCCAAAATTACTCATCGCCCGCGCCACCGCCCCCATATTCAGCGGATTCCGCGTAGCCACCAGCACCACCCGCAAATTTTCCATCACTCACCTTGGAGTGCGGCAGCCCAGCTGCCGCTTTCACCACACCCAGCGCACCCCGACCATCCCTCAGCGGGAGCCCTGCTCCCGCCCGACTGCGCCCGATCCCCTTCTCCGCACACTCTGTCTTTTCTAAAACTCCTCACTTTCCCACTCACATCACCTCGCGGGTGCCCCATCCTCGTTTTTTGAGGGTGGGTCTTGGGTTCCGTGGCGCTACGAAGAATCTCACCGCAGCGTCTTGTCTCCCAACCCAATGCCAAAAACCGTCCATCATTCCGAGCGAAGTCCGCGGAGCGAGGCAATGTTTTCCATCGCGTTCTTTGCGAGGAATCCCTCTTCGATTCGTGTCCTTCCTCCCAAACTCTCCGCGCCCCTCTGTTCCCTCCGTGGTGAACTCTTTCTTCTCTCGCCTCTACCGCTCGCTTTCCAGCAACCAAATCTCATCCGACTCTTCCACCGAATTCGACGTCACCAACCATCTCCCATCCCGCGACACGTCAAACGGGAAATTCGTCCCATTAAACCGCAACCCTGGCAGCACCCGCGTCTCTCCCGTCGCCAGCGTTACCACCGTAATTTCCTCATTCCCGCCCGCTCCCACCGTCTGCATTCCAATCTTGTCTCCCCGCGGCCACCACACCGGCCACCCTCCCAGCTCCGTTACTCGCTTCAATCCGCTTCCATCCGGCCGCACCACAAACACCCCGCTGCCAAATCCACGGTCCGGACTGAACGCGATCCACTTCCCATCCGGCGACCATCGCGGCACTGTTCCCGTCAAGTTGCCCACTCGCCGCGCTTCGCCACTCCCCTCCACCGCCCGCACATACAAGTGCGACACTTTATTCTCCGTGCGCGCAAACACCACCAACTTCCCATCCGCTGAAATGTCCGCGTACGAATCGCTCGTCTTCGCTTTTGGCTCCAGCGGCCGCATCGCTCCGCCTTTTCTCGCTACGCGTCCAATGCTCAACGGTTCCGGCCCCCACGTGCTATAAAAAATGTCCTGCCCGTCCGGCGTATACCGCGCGTAAATCTCCAGCAGTTTTCCCGACGTCAACTGCTTCGCCGCCCCTCCCTCCGTTGGCATCGTCCACAGATGCCACGCGCCATCCGGCTCCCCGCGCGAGTAGGTCACTTCTTTCCCGTCCGGCGAAAACGCTGGTCCCCACAAAATTCCCCGGTCCGTCAACATCGTTTTCGTCTGCCCCGTTGCCAGGTCATACAGCAACAGCGCCATCCGCGTCCGTGAATTCAGAAACGCCATCGTTCCATCTCGCGCCACGCTTGGCTCGGAATCCGGTCCCGGTCCCGTCGTCAGTTGCGTTGCTCCTTTTCCCGTCAACTCCATGTACCAGATGTTCCACGATCCCCCGCGATTCGACCGGAACACCAACCCGTGTCCATCTGCCGAAAATACCGGCATATCGCTCGACGTTCCTCCACTCCCGTGCGTGAACTCCGTCGCTGGCGCTCCATCGACTGGGACCAGCCAGATCTCCCGGCTATCCCCTCCCCGGCTTCGCGCCACCGCGATGGTCTTTCCATCCGGTGACCACGCCGGCCTTCCCAAAAACGGATAAATCGCATCCCCCGCCAGAATCGTTCGCATCTCCGAACCATCCAGCGACACAATCGCCAACGCTTCCGCTTCCCCCGCTTTTCTCCGCACAAACGTCAACCGGTTTCCGTCCGGGGACCATGCCGGCATCGACCCGCCCCGCGCCACCGTCACAATTTCTCCGCCCAGTGTCGCCACCGTGCAAATCTCTTCGTCCCCTTGGCCCGCCACCATCCGTGCGAACGCAATCTTCTCCCCATCCGGCGAAAATACCGGCTCCCCTTTTCTCGATGCATCGTTCGTCAACTTCACCCGTTCCCCGCCCGCCACCCGCGTCACATACAAATCTTCCCCGTTTGCTCCTTCCTCCACATACGCCAGCATCTTTCCATCCGGCGACAGCGCCGGCCCCGCAATACTTTTTTCTGTCGCCAGCAATTGCCGCAATTTCCCGCCTGGCGCTGGCCTCCCCAATTTCGGTTTCGCTCCCGGCACAAAATAAATCACTGCTGCTATCGCGGCCAGCAGCCCCACGCTCATCCACACGAATCGTTTCGTATGTTTTTTCGTGCTCGCCGCCGCCTCCTCCGCCATCGCGGCAAATGGCCTCGCGGCCGCCGCCGCTGCGGAAGACGCCATCATCCCGCCATTCGAATGCAATGCCTCCAGCGCTGCCTTCACTTCGCTCGCTCTCTGGTACCGTTGCTCTGGCTGCTTTGCCAAACACCGCAAAATAATCGCCCGCAATCCCGGCGGAACGTGCATCGGCAGTGGACGCGGCGCTTCCTTCAGAATTGCGCTGCACAGTTCATACGTCGTCCGTCCCGGAAACGGGTGCGCCCGCGACGCCATCTCGTACAGCAACACGCCCAGTGCCCAAATATCTGCCCGCACATCCGCCGGCGCTCCCGTCAACACTTCTGGCGCCAGATACGCCAGCGTTCCCGGCGCGCCGGTCGTATCCGTAGCCTTCGTCTCCGTGGCTCCTTCCAGCGCTTTGTCTTTCAGGCTTGCCGCCAATCCAAAATCCAGCACCTTCACTTGTCCGCTGCCGCTTTGCCGCACATTCGCCGACTTCAAATCCCGGTGCAGCACTCCATGCGTGTGCGCGTGTTCCAGTGCGCTCGCGATCTGCGCTCCATATTCCAGAACTGTCTCTGAAGGTAATCCGTCGTCGGGGATGCACTGGTTCAGCGATCGCCCCGCAAGATATTCCATCGCGATGTACGGCTGGCCTTCGTACTCGCCCACTTCATAGATCGTGCAAATGTTGGGATGGTTCAGCGCCGACGCCGCGCGCGCCTCCGCCAGCCACTTCGCGCGCAATTCCTCCGTGAGGATCGCGCCCGCCAGTGGAATTTTTAACGCCACGTCGCGCTGCAGCTTTTCATCTCGCGCACGATAGACGACACCCATCGCCCCTGCGCCGGCCTGCTCCAGCACCACATAATGCGCAAACTGCTTGTCCACGATAAGCCCCTGACCTGGGCCGAATCGTAGCCCCCTCCTCCCCTCCCGGTCAACGCCTCTTCAGCATCCCCAACCATGTAGCTGAGGGTCTTCAGACCCGTATTTCTCCTCAGCCCACTCCATTAAGCCGGGTGCCCCATCCTCGTTTTTTGAGGGTGGGTCCTGGGTTCCACCTTCCATTCCGAGCGCAGTCTGCGCAGCGAGGTAATGTTTTCCATCGCGCCTTTGCGAGGAATCCCTCTTCCATCATCGCGTCGTGCAACCCCATGTGGTTGAGGGTCTTCAGACCCGTATTTCTCCTCAACCCACTCCATTAAGCCGGGTGCCCCATGCTCGTTTTTTGAGGGTGGGTCTTGGGTTCCACCTTCCCTTCCGAGCGCAGTCTGCGCAGCGAGGTAATGTTTTGCCTCACAATTGTCAGCGCCGGTGCAAAAATCCCCA
>Ga0074046_10001762_pt1 | contig 19147 bp, 10 predicted proteins | sample BogForMeECP23OM3_FD_94441 | JGI IMG/M metagenome (GOLD analysis project Ga0074046, IMG submission 94441) | Bog forest soil microbial communities from Calvert Island, British Columbia, Canada - Bog Forest MetaG ECP23OM3 | ecosystem: Environmental > Terrestrial > Soil > Wetlands ... | reverse complement strand
GGCATGGACATTGATTGTTGCCGCAACGTCCACGTCACCCACTGCAGCGTCAACTCACCCTGGGATGACGCTATCGTGCTGAAGAGTTCCTATGCGCTCGGTTCCCCACGCTCGACCGAGATGGTCACCATCAGCGATTGCCTTGTAACCGGCGACTATGAAGAAGGCAGTCTGCTGGACGGCACGTTTCGTCGCTTTGATCCCGCACGCAAGCTCGCGCCTTATGAAGAGGTCTGGCGCACCGGACGCATCAAGTTCGGTACAGAATCGAACGGCGGGTTCAAGAACATCACCATTTCGAATTGTGTGTTCGAGGCCTGTCATGGGCTGGCGCTGGAAAGCGAAGATGGTGCGCAGCTCGAAGATGTTGCCATCACCAACCTGACCATGCGCGACATTTACGATGCGCCGATTTTCATCCGCCTGGGATCGCGCATGCGCGGCCCGGCCGGCGTCGCTGTGGGCACCATCCGGCGCGTGCTGATCAGCAATGTGGTTTGCTCGAACGCGGACTCCGCCATCTGCTCCATCATTACCGGCATTCCGGGACACAGAATCGAGGACGTACGCCTGAGCAATATCGTCATTCAACATAAAGGCGGTGGAACGCGGGAACAGGCGAGCATCCGTGTTCCAGAGAAAGAAGCGGAGTACCCGGATCCCGACATGTTTGGTCCCATGCCCGCCCACGGCTTCTTTATTCGCCACGTGCGGGGAGTCGAAATGGATGGCATCAAGCTCATTGCCGCCGGCCGCGACGAGCGCGCGGCTTTTGTGCTGGAAGATGTGGAGAATGCCGGTTTCACGCGCACGCAGGCGCCGGCTGCTGCTGGAGTGCCGCTATTCCTGCTTCGCCAGGTCGAGCAGTTTCGACTGCGCGATAGCGCAGCCGTGCCCGACATGACCCTTGACCGGGTAGCGCAGAAAGAGATCCTGCCGGAATAGCATAAGAAGACATTCAACGTGGCGGGCTCAAAAGAAAGAAGATCTTGCAGTCAACACTTAGTAGTACGAGAGCGTGGGTTGTAAGTGGTAAGTAATAAATGCGGAAGCGCATGCGGTCCGGTGATCGTCCCGGTCATCAAAGCGGGCTAGGCGCGGCGGGGCCACGTGGAATCAGCGGGTTGCAAATCTCCAAGAGGCGCTTAGTGGCTTCAAACGGGCGTGGGCGGACGGAAAATGCAATATTCATGCAACGGGAGAATCGGGTGTTGAATTCAGGATAACCCGCATGACTCACATCAACGGGATTCGTCAAAAGCCAAGCGGTCTCTTCGCAGGCTTATCGACCATTGATCTGACCTACATGGTGGACGATATTCCGAAACGAAACTCAAAAATGTCGGCCTCGGTGCAAGTACTTGCTGCGGGCGGACCCGCCACCAACGCGGCAGTGACCTTTGCATTCCTTGGAGGCAAAAGCGCACTGGTAAGTTTTGTCGGTCAGCATCCTCTCACTGATGTGATTCGTAGCGACCTTAATCAGTTCGCGGTTCGTTTGCATGACTTCGCTGGCGATCACACGGGAGCTCCCCCGATATCTTCAATACTGGTGCTTCCTGGTGGGGAACGCACAGTCATTTCGGCGAATGCGCAAGTATTCCCCCCGCTGGACATTCGGCCCGACTCGCAGTGGTTCGACGAGGTCGATGTGGTCCTAGTGGACGGCCACCACATGCCGGTGTGTCAGGCAATTGCCGCCAGCGCTCGCTCGCGCGGTCTCGACATCGTGCTTGATGCTGGGAGTTGGAAAGAAGGGACGGGTGCACTGCTTCCGAGCGTTGACATCGCCCTCTGCTCGGATGACTTTCGTCCCCCTGGCTGTCAGAATGAAAAGGACGTATTCGAGTTCCTGAGGGATCATGGAACTGAGCGAATTGCTATCACTAGAGGCATGAATTCAATTCTCTACGTGAACAAGGGCGTGGCCGGCGAGATTGCTGTCGAGCGTGTCACAGCTGTGGACACTACCGGCGCAGGAGATATTTTCCACGGAGCGTTTTGCTATCAATTCTCGATAAGAAATGATTTTGTGGGCGCACTCAGTTTTGCCGCACAGGTCGCCACGTTCTCCTGTCTTCATGTGGGCACGCGCTCGTGGATGGAGCCCTTTCGCGAAACACTGTCGGAAGCGTCGAGCTCACGCGGTTCGCGGTGAAGTAGAGCCGACACTCATGCCAGCAGTTCATGACTCCTCCGAGTGCGATCGCTACTGTATGCTGGACAGTGCCATCTCCTGAAAAGCGCGCTCGGGAGTCTCCGAACACTCGCCATGGCAGGCCACCATATAGATTGTGACCATGTCGTGTGCTGGGATGATCCACTCCTGCGTTCCAAAAGCGCCGCCATGCCCAAAGGTTCCGACGGGCAGCAGTCCCCAGACTCCAGTTGGCCTGGAGATGATTTCCCAAGCCAACCCGTAATCGGAGCCGGGATACCACCCGGCCACCATCCCCGAGGTCTGGACCTGGCGCATGGCCTCGATGCCGGCGGGAGAAAGAAGGCGAATGCCGTTCCAGATGCCGCGATTCAGGATCATCTCGCAGAAGTGAGAGAGATCCTCGGCAGTCGAGAACAGTCCATATTCAGGTCCCGGATATTTTGCTCCCTTGCGGAACGCGCCCGGGTCGCCGCCTAATATCTGCGCGCCTGCGCGAACCATTTTGCCGTTGTTGGGGCTGTAAACGATGGCAATTCGATCCAGCTTGTCGGGGGGCGGGTAGAAGAACGTGTCTTTCATCTGCAATGGCTTCAGGATGCGACTTTCAATAAAGCTCTCATAAGACTGTCCGGAGACAACCTCGATAATGCGGCCAAGCGTGGCCATGCCCGTGTTGCTGTACAGCCATTTTGTTCCGGGCTCAAATTCAAGCGGCTCCTTGGCATAGGAAGCCACGGCTTCGGCCAGCGTGTGATCCATTTTCCAGTGGATGTCCCTCATGTCGCCTTGAGGCATCTGGCGCATTCCCGATGTGTGTGAGAGCAAATCGCCGATGCGGATAGGGCGTGACGGTGTCCTCAACCATCCATTGACATTCAGCTTCTGATCCCGAAATTCAGGCAAGTACTTCTGCACTTCGTCGTACAAGCTGATCTTTCCTTCCTCGCACAGCATCATGATCCCAACCGCGGTAATCGGCTTGGTCATGGACATGATCTGAAAGATCGAGTCTTCGCGCATGGGGCGTTTTTCTTCGAGGTTCTGCATTCCTACCGCTGTCTTCTGCACGACATGGCCGCCACGCAAAATCATGGTGACGATTCCGGCGGCATCTCCGGCATTGACGAACTCCTGCATCCTCTGCCGAATGCTTTCCAGGCGCTGCGCATCGACGCTGGCCTGAGGATCGTCATTTGCTGCCAGGCTCGGAACGGCGAGCAGAAGTGACGTCAGCATGAGAGGCAGCATCCGGCTGAGACGGGGAAATGGAAAAGTCCATGGGACTGATTTTGCCGCCGAGTGCAAATGCGAGAAACAACCGGTGTTCATAGCTTGACCTTTCTAGGAGTGCCCTGGGCAAATAAGTTTCTGGGGTTCACGCGCAGGCTGATGCGATGCAGTCGATCAGGCTGCGTTAAGACAGTCAGGAGTGTACCCCAGTTACGCAATAGGCAAGAAATCCTGGTTACATTCCTTGACCGAGGGAAGAACGGAGATATACTTCGATTCGATGTCCCCAACCTTTGGCAAGCCGAACAGGGGAACCTTGATATGATCACTCGCCGCGAATTCGTTACGACGCTGTCCGCTGCTTTACTCGCGCCCGCAGCCTGGGGAGACAGCAAGGCCAACAAGATTCCGCTGGCATTCTCTACACTCGGTTGTCCGGAATGGGATTGGAAGAAGATTCTTGGTTTTGCTTCGACGCACGGCTTCTCTGCAATCGAACTGCGCGGCCTAATGGGCAAATTGGACTTGCCTTCGGATCCTCTCTTTGCGGCCGATCGAATCCAACAAACCAAGCAGCAAATCCAAGCCGCCAATCTGAAAATCGCCTGCGTCAGCAGTTCCGCACAAATGTATCCGGAAAATCCCACGAAACGCGCGGAGGAATTGTCCAACGCAAGAGGCTTCGTCGATCTCGCGCAGGTTCTGGGCGCGCCCTACGTGCGGGTGTTCGGAGGCAAAGCCGACTCCGACAAGAGTTCGGTACCCGATGACGCCACCAAAGCACGAGTCGCTGCCGGCTTGCGCGAACTTGGCAAATACGCTGGGCCCCGCGACGTGACCGTCATCATTGAATCACACGATCACTTCACGGCATCGTCAAGCTTGAAGGATGTTCTGACTCAGGCGGACTCCGAACACGTCGGACTCTTATGGGACGCTCATCACACTTTCGCCACCGCTAACGAAGATCCCGAATTCACGGTCAAACAACTCGGACCGTGGATTCGCCACGCTCACTTAAAAGATTCTGTCGGCAGCGGCGAAGACCGCAAGTACGTCCTCACGGGCCGCGGCAACGTTCCGATCCAGCGGCAGATCGAGGCTTTGCGCTCCATCGGCTACAAGGGCTTTTATTGTTTCGAGTGGGAAAAACTGTGGCATCCCGACATTGATGACCCGGAAATTGCCATCGCGGACTACGCGCATGTCGTGGGCGACTGCTTGGGCAATGCAAAAGCCTGTGGCCGGTAATCAAGTGGAAGAAACCACGATGTGTCAAACGACTCCGCGGGCGGCGCTCTGCCTACTGGGTGCGTCGCTGCTGATCCTCTCTCTCGGACGTGCGCAATCCACTGCTCCGCAGTCTTACCATGATGGGCTCTTGCTTCTACGCGCCGGCAGCTTCAAGGCCGCGCAGGTTACCTTGAGTTCGCTTTGCCACGCGGGTATGCAAAACACGGACGTTCTCGAGAGCATCGGGCTGGCCTATCTACGCATTTCACCTAAGGATTTGCCGCCGGCAGCAACACCGGAGTCGGGCATTGTGCAAGGTGTGGGTCACGCGGCTTGTCTTGCGGCTCAGAAGCGATTTGACAATGCGCGCAAGGAATACCGCGCGTTGGAACAGGAATACCCCAAGTATCCGTACATTCACTATGCCGTCGGCAGGTTCTGGGTGGATATGGATGATGTGCCTGCAGCGGTCGCCGAGTTCCAGCAGGAACTGAAGAATCAACCGAACGACATCAACTCCCGGCTGGAAATCGCCGCTGCCGAGTACAAACTGGATTCCGCGGCGGGGTTGCCGTACGCGGAGGAGGCGGTCAAACTGAATCCGCTCGTGCCCTCGGCGCACTATCTGCTGGGGCTGCTTTATTTGGACACCGACAACTACCGGAAGGCCATCCATGAACTCGAGATAGCCCGGAGGGCTCTTCCGCAGGACGCCAAGATTTGTTTTGCGCTGGGCTCCGCGTATGCGCGAGCCGGGAGGAAGGAAGATGCCGCGCGCGCCCGGGCAGCCTTCGCGCAGTTGAACAAGGAATTGGAGAGCGGTTCAGAGGTCAAGCACTGAAACGGCCGCACTAAACGCTCCTCCAACAACCCGTGAATTATCTTTCCGGTTCCTTCACGGTAAGCACCTGATCGGCGTTTACGTCGCGAAGAGTCTGTGTGATTCCGCTCGGCCAGCGGATTTCGATGGACTTGATCCGCTTGTTCTTGCCCAGGCCAAAATGGACCCGAGGATCGCTCGAAGAAGCATAGCCCACAGCTGTGGTCGCCTCATTCCACTGCAGGGAACCGTCCTGTGCTTCCAGGCGTATTTGCGCGCCAATACCCATGCGATTGCTTTTGGTACCGACAAGGTTCAGGAGAATCCAGTGGTTCGCGTTGTCCGAAATATTGTGAAGAATCTTTGCCTGACCGTTTAGCACGGAAAGCACGACATCGACTCGTCCGTGATTGTCTAAATCACCAAACGCAGCACCGCGATGCGCCGCCTCCACTTGAAAATCGGGACCGGCGAGGCCGCTGACATCCGCAAACTTACCGTTCCCGAGGTTTCGGAAGACGGAATTAGGCTCCGGATAATGCCGGGCCGTTTTCAAAAGGCTGATATTGTCCAACACGTTGGAGCGGGCCACAAACAGATCCTTCCAGCCGTCATTGTCGAAGTCGAACATGCCATTGCTCCAACCCGACATGTCGGTGGTGCTACCAAGACCGCTGGCCACGGTCATGTCCACAAAATCGCCTCCACCTGCATTGATAAAAAGAGGAAACTCCTCCCTTTCCACTGCGGTGTGCCAAATATCCGGCAGACCGTCATTGTTCACGTCCCGAAAATCCGAGCCCATGCCCGAGAGAGTCTCGCCGTCGGCCGCATAGCTCACACCAGCCGTCACCCCCACCTCTTCAAACCCTTTGCCTTTCAGATTGTGGAAGAGAAAGTTCGGCGTGGTGTCGTTAGCCACGAAAGCATCCAGATAACCATCGCCGTCGTAATCGGCGAAACTCACGCTCATTCCCTTGCCGAAGTGTTGCGCTATGCCCGTTTCCACAGAGACGTCGGTAAACGTGCCGTCTCCGTTGTTGCGATAGAGTGTGCTGTGAAGCGAGGGATAATACCTGGGATCGCAGTAAGAGCGCACTCCTTCCTTCAGAAGGCAGTAGGGATCCTTGTTTACTTCCCAGCCGCAGTAGTTCACCACGAACAGGTCCAGCAGGCCGTCGTTGTTGTAGTCGAACCAGCCCGCGCCGACCGACCACATCTTCTTGCCGTTAAACGTCGCGCCGCTGACACCTGCCTTGGCGGCGACATCGGTGAATGTGCCGTCGCCGTTATTGTGGAACAGTTGATTCCCCGTGACACTTGCAACGAAGATGTCGGGCCATCCGTCATTGTCGTAGTCGCCCACGGCCACGCCGGTGGCGTAGCCTGATCCAGCCACACCAGCTTTCTCCGTAACGTCCGTAAACGTCCCATCGTGATTGTTGTGAAACAGCCGATTCCAATAGCGCGGGGAATCCTTCACCAAGGACGGAATGGCAGCTCCGCCTACCAGATAAATGTCCAAATAACCATCGCCGTCATAATCCAGGAGTGCGACTCCAGCCAGCATGGTCTGCGGTTGATTCTTGGTTTCTGTGCTAGAGTTTGCCGTAACGTAGCGCAGGCCTGCGCGTTGAGCAACTTCTTCGAAGCGGATCGGACTGGAGGACGGCAGGGCTGAAGGGGCAAGACCGAGGGCTCCCAAACCAGCGACACATAGGCCCAGCAAGGAGGCGACCACGCCTGCCCGTGCAGCTATTCGCCGGAAGGAACGGACAGATAGCATCGTTACATCGAACCGCAGCCGCCGTCCTGTGCGACCAGCACTCGCATGCTGACCCGACTGAGTGCGCCGTCCAAAAGAAACCAGCGGCGACAGGACGTTCAGAGGTTCTTATACACGAACTCGAGACCGCCACGACCTGCCGCACCCCCAAATCCGTAGCGTGTTTCAATATATTTCGATTTATATTTTCGATTTATATTTTTTTCTTGCATATCGTCATGATTTTGTGCTAAATCAGCATCATTTGGCAAGAATCCGGAAGTGTATCCGGGAGGATATCGTGAAAAAAGGCACTTTATTATTCGTTCTCCTCGCCTCCCTGATGTCTCTGCTCTTGTTTGCAATACCAGGTTATGCGCAGGGAAATCTGGGAGCGGTTACTGGCACCGTACAAGACGCAACCGGCGCGGTTGTACCCGATGCCGCAATCACTATCACCAACGTCGCTACCGGCGTGAAATGGACAGCCAAGACCAGCAGCGCGGGTTATTACCGCGCGCCGGTGTCTCCCGGCACCTACAAGGTGCAGGCCGAGAAGACCGGCTTTAAGACTGCCATAGCCGATCAGATCATAGTGCCGGTCGCACAAGTGGTCACGGTTGATCTCAAACTGCAAGTAGGGAATATCAGGGAGACCGTGGAAGTCACGTCACAGGCTCCACTGCTGCAAACCTCGAGCGCCGAGGTGGGTTCTTCCGTAACCCCGGAGGAATTCGAGGCGCTGCCTGTCGAGTTAGGTGACGGCGGGCGCGATCTTCAGACTTTCATTTTCAGCAGCATGCCGGGAACCATCGGCAGCTCATGGTCGGGTTCCATCAACGGCGGGCAATTGTTCAGCCACGAGATCATGATTGACGGCGTTAGCATCGGCCGCTACGACCTCAGTGGCGGCGGCCTGACCGAGACCCAGCCGGGCACGGACTCGATTGCAGAGTTCAAGGTACAAAGCTCGAACTATTCCGCCGAATTCGGGGATACCGGTGGGGGAGTCGCTAACTTCACCTACAAATCCGGAACCAACCAGTTTCACGGCTCGGCCTTTGAATACCTCTATAATCCTGTGTTCAACGCGGCTGGTGAACTGGCAAACGTTTATCACACCGCGAAGGACAACACGAAGGAGAACGATTTCGGTGCTACCTTTGGCGGACCGATCCGCAAGGACCGCACGTTCTTCTTCTTCTCGTATGAAGGCGATCGTCATCGGGATTTCTCGTATTCCGGGGCGGTAACCATACCTACCCCGGCTATGCTAACGGGGGATTTCAGCGGGATGCTGGGATCGCAGGTCGGTACCGATGCGCTGAACAGGCCTGTCTACCAGTATCAGGTCTATGATCCGCTGACAACGCGCAATGTGACGCAGGGCGTGCCTGACCCGGTAACCCACATAACGGCGACCGCCAGTGCCGTCATCCGCGATCCCTTTACCTCGGGCGGCAAAACCAGCGTGATCCCGCCTGGGGAATTCAGCACGGCATCGGCCACGCTCCTGCCGATGTTTCCCGCTCCGCTGTTGTCTGCCCAGCAGTCATTGCAGAATGGGACCATCAAGAACACTCCCGAATTCAGTGGCTGCTGTCCGATCCTCAATCGCGATGCCTATACGGTCAAGATCGACAACGTGCTGACAGGCAAGCAGAAGATCTGGGGATCGTTTAATTACAACTGGAGAACCCGGTTTCAAAGAGGCGCCGCTACGTTTCCGCCATTCCCGGGGGAACCGATTAACCCGGTGAAGGGACAAGACGTGGGTGGTCCGCAGGTTCGACTGGCGCACGCCTGGAACATCACCGACCGGAGTCTGAACGAATTCCAGGTCGGCTACAATCGGTTCCAAAACAAGAACGGCCTCTCGAATGACGTCAAATACTTCCCACCATCCATTGTGGGGGTGCCGAACACCTGTTTTCCGGGGATCAACCTAAGTAGCCGGTATATTCAGGGCATACCGAAGCAACTTGGACACTCCTGCAACAACATTGACCCCATGGAGAGTTTCATTGTGCAGGATTACTTCAGCTACCTGCACGGCAAGCACAGCCTCAAATTCGGAGCTGAATATCGCAAGTATCGCTACAACACGTTTGAACCGGATACCGTGTCCGGTGGCTTCAATTTCATAGGGGACTCGACGGGCTTGCCCGGCTTTTTCAAACAAACCGGCAATCCGTACGCCAGCTTTATTGTTGGGGCCGTGAATAACGCCAACCGGCAGATCTACCCATCGTCACCACACTACCGCGCTGGGCTGTATGCCTTCTTCGCTCAGGACGACTTCAAGGCAACGTCCAAGCTGACCCTGAACCTGGGGCTGCGCTGGGAGATCGCCATGCCGCAGAAGGAAACCGACAATCACGAATCGGGGTTCAGCGGCACGGTGCTGAATGCCGGCGCGGATAACATTCCGGGAGCGCTGGAATTCCTGGGCAACTGCTCCACCTGCAACGGCCGCAATTCGCTGGAAAACTGGTACTACAAGGGTTTCGCGCCACGGATCGGCGTGGCCTACGGAATTACGAACAAGCTGGTGTTCCGCGGCGGATATGGGATCTCTTACGCCCCTCCCATTGAAGACAACTTCGGAACTCTGGATTACCTGGGATTCACGGACTATGTGAATGCACACGCAGGAAGCTCGCCGACCGGATTTGTTAACGACCCGGCGATCTACTGGTCACCTCTCGCCTCCGCAACGCCGCCCGGGACGATTGGACTGCGTCCGTACACCGGTACGCTCCCCGATCGGGACCCCACCCTCGCCAACGGGAACTCGGTTGACTTTCTGCCGAGGAACGGTACGAGAGAGCCCTATACTCAGAACTGGAGCGCCGGATTCCAGTACATGTTGCCGCGCGAAATCCTGCTCCAGGCCGACTACATGGGTTCGAAGGGGACGCGGCTGCTGAACGGCTACTTCGGAACCTTACTCAACCAGCCGCAGACCAAGTACATGGGCCTGGGCGATATGCTTCTGGACGATCTGGCAACGGATTTGGCGGATCCGGTCAACGGCCCGATTCTAGCCAGTTACGGAATCACCAAACTTCCGTATCCCGACTTCGAGAATAATAACTGGGAATCATTGGTCCAGGCGGCCATTCAGCCGTATCCACAAATTACCGGGCTGATGAACAATTACCCGACCATGGGTAGCTCCACTTATCACTCTCTCCAACTCATGGCCCGCAAGACCACCAGGCACGGCCTGATGTTTATTGCGGCGTACACCTACTCCAAGTTGCTCACGGACTCGGACGCAGCGCTGTTTGCCAGCGGCAGCGAGGATGTTCAGGACATCTGGAACCGGGGGGCCGAAAAGGGCATTGGCAGCTATGATTACACCCACGTGCTGAAGCTGACGTGGGTGTACGATCTGCCCTTTGGACGCGGACAGAGATGGCTCAACTCCGGCGGGGCCCTGGATCGGCTGGCGTCCGGCTGGCAGGTTACCGCCATTCAGAATTACCAATCTGGTGACCCTCTGGTCATCTACTCCATCGATGGCTCGGGCTTCGTGAGCTCGTACGGAATACGCGGGGATGTCATTCCGGGGGTTTCACCGAGAGTACCCTCGGGACCTTTGGACCCCATCAACGGGACAGCCTACCTGAACCCGGCAGCCTTCGCGGACCCGCCGGCATCACCAGTCAACGGATTCGCGTTGCGCTACGGGAATTCTCCACCTTTCCTTACTAACGTGCGCGGGCCCATGCAAATGGGCGGGGGCGAGAGCTTTGGGATCGTGAAGAGAACAAAGATCACTGAGCGCTCTGCGCTCGAGTTCCGGGCGGATATGTTCAACGTGTTTAACCGCCAGCGACTGGGCGACCCGGATACGTCTTTGGGCGACGGGCTGCCTAGCTTCGTCAACGGGCAAAATCAGGGTGGGACGTTCAGCCTGGTCACGGGCCCGCAAAACGGTCCGCGCATCATCCAGTTCGCATTGCGCCTGACTTTCTAGGCAGCAGCGCGAGGTTAACAAGCTGATCTGTTTTTTAAGGCAGGTGGGAGGCCGAAAAGGGCCTCCCACCTGCCTGCTCTTTGCAGACGGCGTTTAACCGAAAGGATTCCGGATATGTCAAAATCCACGAGACGCGAGTTCATCCTCCGCAGTGCGACTCAGGCGGCGGGCCTGGGGCTTATCCTCAACGGGGAACTGGTTGCTCTTTCTCCCTCGCCGCTGCCGAAACCCGCAAGCCCGAATGACCGCGTGAACCTTGGTTTCATCGGTTTCGGGATTCGCGGCAACATATTGCTCGAGGCAGCCAAGGAAACCCAGCAGGCGAACCTGGTGGAAGTCTGCGATTGCTACCAGGGGCACCTCGACCGCGCCAAGGAGCGCACCGAGGGTAAGATCGCAACCAATTTTGCCAACTACAAGAAACTGCTGGACCGGAAAGACATTGACGCTGTGGTCGTGGCGACACCCGATCATTGGCATCTGCGCATCGTGCTCGACGCGCTGAGCGCGGGCAAGGACGTCTACATCGAAAAGCCGATGACCCAGAGAATTGAAGACGGCCCAGCGATTATCCAGGCGGCGCGGGAAAACAAGCGCATGGTCCAGGCGGGCAGCCAGTGGGTATCGTGCGAGCAGCACAAGAAGGCGCGGGAAATCGTGCAGTCGGGCAAGCTCGGCAAGGTCACCAAGGTGACAGCATCCTACAACCGCAACAGCTCTACCGGCGCCTGGAACTACCCCATTCCCCTGGACCTCGAGGAGAGCGTCAACTTCAATTGGAAGGAATGGCTGGGTCCCGCGCCGAAGGTCGCCTACGATCCCGAGCGCGTGTTTCGTTATCGCAAGTATTGGGACTATTCCGGCGGGATTTCCACGGACCTCTTCGTTCACCTCATTACTTCCATTCACTTCATCATGGGCGCAGAAATGCCGAAGAGCGTAGTCGCCACCGGGGGAATCCTGTACCGGCACGACGGGCGCGAAGTGCCGGACACGCTCGACGCCCTGGCCGACTACGGCAGCTTCTGCGTCAACATGGCCGGCACATTCAACAGCGCAAGCACTGCGGGGCAGGGAATCCAGTTCCTGGGAACAGAAGGGTCACTCTCCGTTCTGCTCGGCGCGGGGATGATCGAACAGGCCGAGTACAAGAGCGAAGGCTACGAGTACTCGATCGACAGCTGGCCCAAAGCGATGCAGGACGCATTCCTGAATCAAGAGAATCACCGGGCGGAATCGCAGGGAACGGGGGTGAAGCCGACGCCGGAGAATCTGGAGTTTACTAATAAGCCGGACGCCACCGTATTCCATCTGGCGAACTTCATCGAGGCCGTTCGCACCCGTCAGCCGAGCTATGAGACTGCGGAGGTGGGACACCACGCCGCCGCAGCGGGGCACATGGTGAACCTCTCGTATCGCAGCGGCAAAAGAATGCTGTGGGACGCCACCAAGGGCGGCGCGTCGGAAGCGTAGCTTGGCGCCAAGTGCGGCGATCCTGCTGAGAGCCCATTGGGCCGCAAAAGAAAGCGGCCCGGGAGGCGACTTCACATGGGTAGCCGTTACGCCAGAGCGACGCGGCTAATGGCTGGTGGCGCCGCTGTCATTGCTGACCATCAGGCTGGAGACGTTAACCGGCTCGAAGTCTGCGAGGGTCAGGCCGGTAAGGCACGACAGGTCGTTGTCGTCCCAGCGCGCGTCAGGCGTACCGATGAGGCCACCGCTGCTCCCATTATCCGCCAGGATAATCCCATAGTTTCGAAGTGCAGTGATGATGATGGCAGCCTGCGGACTCGTGGCGGCACACGAGGGAGTAGTAACGGAAACCTTCAGGCGGTAGATCTCGCCGGCGGGGCCGGACATGGTGCAGCTTTCGGGCGGAGAAGATTGGGAAATCTCTGATTCCGTGGGAATGGCCTGCCCTCCCGAATCCGTGCAACTTCCCTGGCCTGCGCTCTGCGTGCCGGGCCAGACCCAGTAGTTGAGCATGTGCTGTACAGTGAATCGGATGGGATGCTGAACCGTGCCGGTGGGCGCGCTGGGCGTGCCCGATCCGATCACTTCGTCGGCATTCACGATAAGGGGACTGATCGGAAGCCCCGCCGCATCGGTTGTGCCATTTCCCTGGGGCGTAAGAGCGTCCGAGGTCACATCCGGCCAAAGGGCGTTTGAGGAACAAGTCCAGGGACCGCCTTCGTAAATTCCCTGCCACATCTCATACAGGGCCGGTTTCTGGCCACCGCCCGCTTGCTGGTAAACCAGAACATGTCTGTCTCCATCCGACGCGGCAGCAGCGCTCGTGCCCTCCACCGGCGCATACGGCGGAATGGGACCTGAACTGAAGTATGTCTGATACAACGTCGTCGTCACCTGAACCTTCGGCTGGTTGTAGGGAACTGAAATGGCCGGTATTCCGTTGGGGAATCCGGCATAGCCCGTGCCAAAGAACGGCTTGATTGTCGCTGAGAGATAACTGCTGTAGATGGGTGCTGCGGGCGAAGTATCCACGGGAAGGCTGGTTGTCAGGGCATCCACGCGATGGTGAAAGATCGAATCTAAAGGGAAGATGCTGGCCAGGAACGCATTACTTCCCGTGATGGCGATGCTGATGTTCTGCGTGGCCTGCGCGCTAGTCGAATCCGTGACTACAAACTCGGGAGTGTAGGTGCCCTGCCCGCCGATGAGGGAACTGCTCACCACGCCGGTCGCTGCGTCTATGGACATGCCTTCGGGCAGTGGCGGGAAACTCGTATCCGTGCTGACAGAGTAGGCGTAGGGCGGCGTGCCGCCGCTGGCAACGATGGTGCAGCCCGTGTAGGCCGTGCCCTGGGTTCCGTTTGGACAAGAAGTTGTGGTGATTGTCAGCGAACTGCCCGACCCGGTCACCGTAACGGTTGTCGTAGCCGTGGTCGAACCGGCGGAGTTGGTCGCCGTCAGCGTGTAGGTGGTGGTCGCGGTCGGACTTACGCTGGTCGAGCCAGTGGCAGAGGTAGATGTGAACGTCCCTGGGGAGATAGAGATACTCGATGCTCCGGTTGTCGACCAACTTAGCGTGCTGCTGGTGCCGGATTTTATGCTTGCCGGGTTGGCAGTAAAGGAAGTGATCGTCGGCGCGGAGCCATTACCAGAACGAGAGCTTGAGCTGCTGCAGCTTTCCAGGATGATGCAACAAGATGACATCAAGGCCAGCACACAAACACAAGCTACCGCTGGACTGGTCCGGTGTGAAGCGAACGCAGTCTTGCAATGCACGCTCATGGTGTAGATTCGCTCCTTTGACTGCCGTCGGGTAGGCCGCGAATCATGGCTCGGCGGATTGCGGTGGCGGCGTCCGCCGCGACAAAACCAGGGAGCCAAAGCGGAATACCACAGCAGCGAACTGGCATCTATTCAACCTGCTTGGTGCCTGCAATGTCAAGCGAATAAGTTTCGTTTTATTGTGTTTAGTTTCATTTTCCAGAGGCCATTCGCAGGGTCGATCCTGACACCTAACATCCTGCTTTTTCATTGAGTCTACGCGGTTTATTAAGAACTATTGCAGTTGCAATGAAAATCACATTAGAAATAGTATTTGACGCAGGCATCCATCCTTGGCTATTGTTTACTTTCTTTTTGTTTCTCTCTGGTTTTTTGTTGGCAGTTGGAGCGCCTGGATAGAGAAACAAGAAACTGAATGAGCAGGCCCGCAACAACGCCCTCGCATGGTTGACGAGCGGTGCCCCGGTCCCGTGAGTCTGCTCATTCCGAAGAAATCCGAATGAAGACAGCGAACATTCTCGATTTCTCGATTATCGCCATTTACATGGTGGCGATGCTGAGTATCGGATTCGTCTTTATGCGGTTCAACCGGAGCGCTTCCGATTATTTTCGCGGGGGCAACCGCATCCCCTGGCTGGTAGCCGGACTGAGTTGTTTCATGAGCGGCTTCAGCGCGTGGACATTCACGGGAGCGGCCGGGATCGCATACCGCTACGGCATCGTGGTCGTATTCCTCTACGTTGGCAATGCCCTTTCCTTCTTGCTGGGCTACTTCGTGTTTGCCCGGCGCTGGCGGAGGTCGCGGGTCACGACCACTATGGGCTACCTGGACGAACGCTTCAACGAGGGAACCCGGCAGACTTTTTCTGTAGTCAGCGTGTTCTTCCAAATGTTCATGGCGGCCAGCGTACTGTATGGATTGGGACTGCTCATGGCGTCGAGTTGCGGCGTGCCGCTGGTGGGGACGATCGTAGTCTGCGGACTCATTGTGCTTGTTTACTCGACTCTTGGAGGCCTCTGGGCCGTGGTGGTGACCGACTTTCTTCAAGCCGTCATTCTCATGCCCTTTTGCCTGGTCCTGGTTGGCGCCTCCCTGATCCGTGTCGGCGGACTGTCAGGGCTTTACCACTCTCTGCCCGCTGGGATGGTCTCACTGCGCCTGCCCAGTCAGTATGGGTGGCTTTATGTGTTTGCCTGGAGCTTGATGGTGAGCGTCGGTTACAACACCTCGGCCATGGCCCAACGCTACTTCAGTGTGGATGACGAACGTTCCGCGAGAAAAGTCGCGCTGTTGTGTTTCGGACTGTTTCTAGTAGGAGCATTTATCTGGTTTATCCCGCCTATGGCAATGCGAGTGATTCATCCCGATCTGGCGACAGTCATGCCTTCCTTCTCCAATGCACACGAAGCCGCCTTCGCAGCAGCCAGCCTTACTTTGCTGCCGAATGGATTGATCGGAATCATGCTGGCGGCGATGTTCAGCTCCGCCATGGCTAGCCTATCCGGCACTTTCAACATGCACGCAGGGATCATTTCAAAGGACGTTTACCAAACGCTATTCGCGAAGACAAGTAGTGACCGTGCCCTGCTCAAAGTAGGACGAATCACGACCGTGGTCGTCGCTTTGATCATCACTGTTTTGGCAGTGGTCCTGGCCGTAAAGGGGAAGAGTATTTTCCAAGTGATGGTGACGTTCAACACAATCATCTCCCTGGCCTATGGCCCGCCTGCCTTGCTGGGATTGTTGGTCAAAAAGACCCCGCCCTGGTCGGGCCTGATTTCCTTCCTGGCTGGCTTGGGCATCGGGTCCGTAGGAAGTTTGTTTCTCGGTTGGGGTTTGGTCATGAACGTGGTCGTGGTGGTGCCGGTTTCAATCACGATATTCTTGTCCAGCCGATGGTTTGACCGGCCAGAAGGCGCCCATGTGGTGCGGCGGGAGAGGCTCTTCGCAAGGCTGAACACGCCAGTCGATGTGCAACGCGAGCTTGCGGGCTGCCCTGATCAGACTGCAACGGTTTTCCGTTTCCTCAGCCGGATCACCGCCGGTGTGGGTGCGCTTACTTTGATGCTGCTGTTCTTTGTGGCGCGTGCGGACCGCCCTATCGTCATTGCTTATGCCACGATCACAATACTCATCGCCTTCTCACTGAAGTTCATCAAGGGAACGCGATCAATCCGGGCAGCAAACGACGTGGTGCCTAAAGGAGTTCGAAATCCATGACCATGCTTGATCGGCGTAGAGGCTTGATTGCGGTTGCAGTCATTCTTCTGTTCGTGATCCCCGCCGCGGCGGCACCACTTTCGCCAAAGTTCGTAAAGATCCAGAATTCCGATGAGTGGGTTGAGAAGACATTTCACCTTCAACAACGCTACTCTCGCGTGCTTTTGGTTGGCTCCAGCACGAATGTCAAGAATGTGAGCGCCGCACCACTGGATTTGAACGATCCGTTCGCGCAAAAGCCGGAGCGCTCCTATCCAGTTTCCCAGAGCTTTGCCACCCTGCAGGAAGCCGCAGACGCAGCGCACGGCGGCGACCTCGTCGCGGTCCTTCCCGGACACTACGCGGGCTTTGTCCTCAGAGACAAAAGCGACGCTGGGGATGGAAAGTACATCCACTTCAAGGCCCTCGGAACTCCAGGTTCGGTGGTCATCGATCAGGCCAGCCAGATCCCCGACTGGATGGTCTTACTCGAAGCCGCTCACCATGTCATTCTGGAAGGGTTCAACATCGCAGGTATGACTGGTCCCGGTCTCGAACCGAAAGGACCGAGAGCCGGCATCATGCTGGGCAGCAACTTCGGCGTGCACGGAAAGCAGGCGCACCATATCGCAGTTGTTCGGGTGTTTTCTCACAATCATCGAATGTGGGGCCTGCATTCAACCGATACGCATACCGTGCTCATCGAAGACAGCGTATTTGCCCTGTCCTGCATTGAGCACTCGGCTTATGTCTCTGACGGTTCGGATAACTATGTGATTCGCCGGAATATCTTCTTTGGCAGCTATGCCAGCGGACTGCAGATCAACCTGGATCCCGAAAGCTCATTGCATGAAGTCCTCAGGCATACACGCTTCAAAGATTTTCCTGCCGAGCAACCTACGCGCGAGTGGGCCCAGAAACTGCTGAAAGCAGCAACCCAGGAGTTTGGAGAGAACAATTTTCCCGACGGCCGAGGCATCAACTTCATCGTCGAAGAGAACGTGATCAACGGTAATGGTAAGCGCGGCGGCGGATCATTGAACCTGGCTGGTCTGCAGGATTCCCTGATTCAGAACAACTTGATTTATGGCAATTTCAATCATGGAATTGCACTCTGGGATAACGGTAATCCGTACGATTCCTCCACCGTGTTGCCGGGGCCCTCTTCGCCCGAACAGGCGCGGGATCCAGCCTTGTTGCCGTTCTGGGGTTGTCAACGGAACATCATCCGCAACAACACGGTGTTGCTCGATGCCAGGGGCCGATCCGCTTTGCTGCTGAACAACGGGAGTTGGGGCAATGTGGTCCGGAACAATATGCTCATCAACGACCAGCCCAATTCGCTGGAGGTTACCGCTACCAGCATTTACCGGCTCGATTCCGGTTTCAACATCCTGAACACGATCCACTACGTTGGGATTTCAGCCCATTCTCTCCCCTGGGTAATCCAACCCGGCAGCAAGGCGGTTACGAGTCCGTTCAGTGAAACAGAGATACTTCCGGCTCTGAAGCAGCTGGCCCTGAATCTTGACGAAAACAACCATTCGCGTGATGGCTTCAATCGCGAGAGCGTCGCTAAGGAATTCCTGAAGTATAACGAAGAGCCCTGGATTGTCATTGAGGATGGGATGTGGCGCTTGAATCCAGCTCGCCCTGATTTTCACCCGCGGGCCGGTTCGACGCTACTAACAGACAGCGTCGATCAAAAACAGCTGCCGCAGCGAAACGTCGCCGGAGAACAACGTCAGACGCCAGACATCGGCGCCTATTGATCGAGACAAACGGAGACCAAGTGATGAACGCGCTCAAAACGATTCGACCCATCGAAGAGGGCGATTGGAACATGGCATTTCTCTTCCCCGATGAAGTAGCAGAGGCGAGAGCACGTAATGGACTGGTGATTCTTCCCCTCGCACCCGTGGAATGGCACGGACCCCATCTCGCGATGGGATGCGATAACCTGCTCGCCCATGCCTTCGCGCGCCGCCTGGCTCGTGAGTTCCAATGCCCCTACTATCCGCCGCTTTTCGTAGGCACGGAGCGCCAGCGGCGGCCGGAGACTCTGGAGTCCATCGGGTTCGAGCGCGACGCACGGATCGAAGGAATGGATTTTCCCAACCACTCCGTTGCCAGCGCCTATCTGCGGGAAGAGGTCTTTGCCCTGGTTGTACGTGATACTCTCAACATCCTGCTGGGCAAGATGGGATTTCGATACGTCCTGATCGTGAACGGCCACGGTGCTGACAATCAGAAGGATGTGCTCAACCGACTCTGCCACGAGTTTAACGACCCGTCTTCCGGAAAGGGACAGCGTGTGAAATGGGTGTACCCTGGGTTTCCTCGTTCCCTGCTTGCTGGGGCGATCGGACACGCATGCGCTGAGGAGACGTCCATGTTGGCAGCCAGTTGGCCCGGATGTGTCAATCTCGCGAAGCTGCCCCGTGAAGGAAAGCTACGCAACGCGGATTTTGGCATCGTGGACGGGGACACCTTTGATG
>Ga0074046_10001761_pt1 | contig 19152 bp, 20 predicted proteins | sample BogForMeECP23OM3_FD_94441 | JGI IMG/M metagenome (GOLD analysis project Ga0074046, IMG submission 94441) | Bog forest soil microbial communities from Calvert Island, British Columbia, Canada - Bog Forest MetaG ECP23OM3 | ecosystem: Environmental > Terrestrial > Soil > Wetlands ... | reverse complement strand
CCCAATAAGCCCGCACGCAGCGCCGTGCAGGTGGTGGCGCTGGCGGTACCGGGAGCGTTGGTGGAGATTGAGGCGATCGCGGTGCGCAAACATGAAGCGCACCTGATGCACTAAAACATATACGTTACGAAAAGCATGCCGTGGGGCCTCCGACCGCATTACCGGGCTGGCGAAGAAGCGCGAGATTTAGACGGCGGAAGTAAGCTGGAGTAATGGGGGTTCCGGGCTGCTACCATCGCATCCGTCATCTTTCGCTCGGGGAAGTCTTGTGACGCGCTGCAGGCACACGGCGGTTGCCGTCGCATTTTTCATCTTGTCGGTTGGCGCCCGGGGACAGCAGTCCCACCGGCCGCATTCCACCAACCCTCCGTCGGGACCCAATCCGACGGCTGACAATCCCGAGATTGCGTCGCTGAGCCGCGCCGTCGCCATTCAAGCGCGGCCCGATCAGGTTGGCTACTTCCATTCGGTCATCGAAAGCACCGATACGGCCCTGCAACAATCGCGCGACCTGCAGCAACTTGGGGAGGCCGCGACCAATATTCCCATCATGAATGCGAAGTCTTTGCAATTGCGTGACGCGCTCGACGACATCGATCTCTACAACCGCCGCTTTCTGGTTTCCTTCAGCAAGTTTCAGGAAAGCGAACTAGAACCGCTGACCAAGCGAGTTCGGAAGTCATACAAGTACGTGGCAAAGGAGTCGAACAAGGTGGCACAGCTCATGGAGCCGGGCAAGATCGTCCCTGCACGCCTGACGAGTGCCGCTGCCAATATGGAGAAGGCGCTCTCCGACTTTCGGACCGACCAGATTCGTCTTGGCCGCGAGATGGGCATTCAGTCGAAGTGATATCGTTTTCGAGGGATTCTTGCTTATGAGTCGAATTGCGTACCTCCATAGATTGGGTTTTGCATTGCTCGCAGTCGCCGTAGCGGCCATGGGCCAGGACCAGGGATCGATAGGGCCGGTGAACTTTCAGGTCGCACCGGAGGTTCAGAGAAGGTACATTTCGCCCTCGCCGGGCCCGAATGCAACAGGGCAAGCGAAGCGCGCCTCGATCGGCAAGGGCAATGCGATGATCGATACCGGCGATCCCAAGAATGCGTTCTGGACTGAGCCGTCTGACCTCAGCGGAGCGGGCACGGTGGTGAACGCCGACATGCTGTGGGACGCGTCGTCGAAGATCTTCTACGCCTTCGCTCATACCCCGCTTCGCTGCGCGCATGGCAAGTCGATCGAGGGGAACGTACTCATCGGGATCTATGCCAAGCGCAATATTCTGAGCAAGACTCCAGGTTCGGGATGGTGGGTAGTTGACCTCGCGCAGAAGGAATGTCAGGCTCCGCTGGCGGGTCTTTATGGCTGCAAGTTCGATTCGCAGGGCAACAACCTGGCGTGCGGCCGCGCAGAACTCGATACTCGCATCAATGACATGGCGATCGTGGAGTCCACCCGATTCTGACCCCCGCACTACTGCTGGGTGTACACCGGATTGTTAGGAGAGGGTGGCTCATAGTCCTGGCCGTACTTGTTTTTGTGCTGGGTTTTGGCGGTCTCGGTTTCGCGCACGCGCAGGGTCCCCACGGAGTGCGCGGTGCCGTTAATGTCCACCTCATGGGTCAACGCCTCGAGGGTCTCGGGCAATGAGTTTTCAGCCCACACGTGGAGCGTGTAGCGGCCCAGCGGCACGCCCGCAATCGAGAACTCGCCGTTCCGAGCGGCCAATGCGAAGTACGGGCTCGCCACAACTACTACAACCGCGCTCATTTCGGGATGGATATTGCAGAAGATGTATGACACACCCTCGCGGTCGAAGTGGACGGTGCGCGTCGTGCCGGCTTCGTAGAGTCCGAGATCGAACTTCTTGCCGTTGAACAACGAGAACACATTGTGGAACCAGGGATCGAGGTTGGGAAAATCCACGGTCGAGCCTTTGGTCACCGCGAGCAAATGAGGCTCAAAGGCTTTGTTCTTCTGGCGCAGCGCACTGTGCATCGGACTGAGTTCAGGGGGATCACCTGCCGGCTGTCCTGAGGGCATCAGCCAGACCACGGCGGAGATGCCGCCCGCGGGATTAGCGCCGCCGTACATAGCCACGCGCCCGGTGACGTTGACGCTTTGCGCGGCAGAGTGCACGGCCAGTGCGCCCAGCACAACCGCCAACAACAGCACGATTTTCTTGTGTCCCTGCACCGTGCTCCTCAGAACAGAATTCCCATTCCCAGGTTGACCTGGCCGGCGTTGGCGTTGGTGTCGTAAATTGAAAATGTCTTCAGGTGGCGATACTCCAGCGAGAACAGAACGTCTGACCGTGGACGGTAGATCACATTGCCAAAAACGCCTTGGTTGCGGGTGATCGTGGGATCGCCATAACTCTGCGGTTCAGCGAGTACGCGCATGTCGGCTGCGAACGGATTGTCCTGGCCAAACGCCGCATTGAACTCGAGCTTGGTCGTGGCGCGGTATTTCAGTTGCGCCCATCCGCCCACGGTGTTGAGCGGAATCACGGTGGTGGTGGGATCGATGAGCGGCCCGTTGAACAGCACACTACGTCCTATCCCGCCGCCCAATCCGCCGATGGCCTGTCCGCGATAAAACGATCCGCTTAGCGCAAATTTCTCGCTGAGAGGCAGGCTCCAATCGGCCAGCGCGGCGTACCCGTTGACGTTGCGGCTGTAGCCCCAATTTTCCCGGCTGTAATAACCAGCAGCTCCGATAGTGAATGTGTGGCCGAACGCAGGATGCGAGTAGGCCACTCGCGCTGCATAAGCGGGCTGGCGAGAGCGCTCGCCCGCCTGCGGCGCGCGATACCAGGTGTAGACGTAATCGGGAGGCTCACCAGTCAACGCATCGAGGATGCCACCTTGTACCGTGACAGTGGACTTCTCCGTCAAGGCGAAGCGGTGCCCCACGTGGACCTGCGGCGTCCATGCCCACAGATTGCCCGAATACGAAAGCGCGGGCACGATCAGCGACGCGAACGAGGTGGGCGAATTCGGCTGAAAGAAGAGCTGCTCCTGTCCCACCACGACGTCAGTGTTCTTCCAGTCCAGCCGCATGCTGGCGGTACGCAAGCGGACCAGCCCGAAGTTCACGCCGTTCGAAACGCTGGGGAAGCCTCCGCCAGCGTCGAAGTTGATACTGGCGCTGGTCTTCGCGCCCATTAACTGCGGACCGAATACTTCGAAGCCGAAGATCGACTGGCGCAGCGTGCCGCCGAACGACCCCGACGAGGCCAAGCCGCTTTGCCGATAGGCCAGCTGAGGCACGTCGATGTTGTCCACTGTGCCCTGCGTACTGAAGAGGTTGAACAGGGCAATCCCAGAGAATCGTACGCGATACTTCGATGCGCTCTCCACCTTGGTCTGGTATTGTGTGTCGATCTTACCGACAAGCAACTGCTGTTCTTCCTCAAGCTGGCCGATGCGGACGTCCACCGGCGCCGTGCCGACGGCGTGAGGCACCGAAGGTTGCGTCGCGCGTTCGGATTCGAGTTCCTGGCGGAGGCGAGTAATCTCGGCACGGCTCGCTGTGGTCTCCTGCTTAAGCTGCTGTACCAGATCCCTCAGCTCGTGAACTTCGGACTGCAACTCGTTCAACGACGCAGCCACGTTGCCATCGTGGGCGCCAGGCGCCGGCCTCGAATCCTGCGCCGCCGCGCTTGCCATCAGCATCAACGCGATCGCGCTGACTTGCGCTCCGTGCGGAAGGCGCGATCCTCGAAACAGTTTCATGTTCCACCTCTGGGCAACGAAGTTATGGGTCCTGGCCCTGAGCCCGCTGGCTGGCCGCCATGCTGATCGCGGTCGCGCTCGGCAGGGTGATGCGCATTACCGTGCGTCCCGGCGCCGATTCTTCCACCTGCAACTGGCCGGAGTGGTCCTGCACGATCTTCTGTGCGATGGTTAGCCCCAGGCCCGTGCCGTTTTCTTTTCCATGACTCACGAAGGGCTGGAAAACCCTGTCACGAATGGACGAGTCGAACCCGGGCCCGTCGTCGATGATTCGGATTTCGAGTTGACTGCTGCTGTTCGTGACTGCGACCGATACGTGACCTCCGCTTGCCTGCACCGACTGGCATGAATTCAGAAGCAGGTTGTAAAACACGCGCTCCATTTTTCTGGGATCGCACATCGCAACGTGCACGCCGCTGGATGTAATTCCAACCTTCACCTTATGAAATTCGGGATGCGCGCGGATCAGTTCGATGGCGCGGCTGGCCGAATGCTCGACTGCCGTTTCCGTCAGGCTCAGCGACTCCGCGGGACGCGATAACTCCAGCAAGGAGTCGATCAAGTCCGTGAGCCGGTGCACCGCGACGCGGATCTCCAGATAAAGTTCCTCACGCTGCTTAGCCGGCAGGTCCGGTTCGGCGAGAAACTCCGCATTGGCCAGCACCGCGGTAAGGGGATGACGCAGATCGTGCGAGATGGAGCTGGCCATAGTGCCGATGGTGGCCAGCCTCTCAGAGTGCAGCAACCGCTGTTGAGCATGTTGCAGGCTTTCGCGCATTCCAGTGAACGCCTTGGTCACTTCGCCGACCTCGCCGTCCGCGCCGGCCTCAAGCGGAAATGCGTAGTCGCCCTTTCCCAGCGCCCGCACGCCTTCCACCAGACGTTCGAGCGGACGGGTGAACGAGCTGGCGAGGAGATAGACCAGCAGGCTGCCGAGCAACACCGCACCAAGACCGACACCCAGCAACAGCTGCCGCAGGTGGCTGAGGAATTGTGCCGCCTGGTCGAATGACTTCATGACGTAGATGGTGACGGGCGGCTCGCCCCGATTCAGCGTCAGCGAGGCGACCATGAAGCGTTCGCTGCCCAGCTTCACGTCGAGCGGCTCTTCGGAGCCGCTGCGCGAAGCCAGCGCCTGTTGCAGCTTCTTCACCTCGGACGGGTCGATGGTGCTCACGACTTCTGTGCCCGCGCATAATACGGCGACCTGGCCGGCGGCTACTCGCGCCAATTCATGGGCAACGTTCTGGTTGATCTCGTAGCCAATGGCCACTGTGCCCAGCACTGAGTTGCTCGATTCGGGGCCGAAATAAATCGGAGCGAGAAATACTTCGTAAAGATGTCCGCCGGCGAACCACCATAGCCGCCCGGAATCCGTGGTGGTCTTGCGCTCCCGCAACGCCTGTGCCTGCTCCCGGGTGATGCCTGGCGAGCGCGTGTGAAATCCAACGATCTGGTTGCTCTGGTCCATCAACGCGAACAAGTCACCGCCGGAAAGCCGGAACATCTCCTGGGAAGCGTCCTGTATGGTCGGCGCGTGCCGCGAGGTCATCAGCGCCTTCAGCACCGGCAGGTCGGCCATCAGCTCCGCCGAGCGGGCCAGGGATTCTTCCCGTTCTTTCTGAAAGTTGCGAAAGGTCTCGACTGAGTTGGCGAGATCGAGCTGCAGGTTGCGCCGAACCTGATTTTCCACGCTGCGCTGCACGATGAGCAGGGACGCGGCGGTGAGCCCCGCCGAGGTCAGCAGCATTGCGATCAGGAATTTGGTTCTTAGCCGGATGGCGGGTCTCCTCGTCCGGTTCACTACCTCACGAACTTGTAACCCGTGCCGTGGACCGTGCGGAAGTGAACCGGCTCGCCCGGATCGTTCTCCAACTTCTGCCGCAGGCGCAGGATGTGCGTGTCCACCGTGCGGGTGGTGGGATAGCTGTTGTATCCCCATACCTCGTTCAGCAATTCGGCGCGCGACACCACCCGTTCCTCATTGTTCAGGAAGAAGCGCAGCATCTTGAACTCCTGCGGCGTCAGCGGCACCAGCTTACCCGCCTTCGATAGCTCCATCTTGGAGAAATTCACTTCCACGTCATCGAAGCTATAGAGCTCGCGCTTCTCGGGGCTCTGATTCAATCGCCGGATGGCGGCGCGCACCCTTGCCAGAAGCTCACGTGGGCTGAAGGGTTTGGTTACGTAATCGTCGGCGCCCAACTCAAGCAGAAGGACCTTGTCCACCACGTCGCTGGCGGCGCTGAGCACCAGGATGGGCACGCTGGCCGCATGGCGCTTGATCTCGCGGCAAATGTCCTGGCCTGACCGGCCGGGCAGGCGCAGGTCGAGAATCACCACGCGCGGCATGGTCGTCCGAAAGACATCCATGGCCGAAGAGCCGTCGGGCGCAATCGTGATGTCAAATCCGGCGGTTTCGAACGTTCGGCGCAGCGCACGCTGCACAGAAGGATCGTCCTCGATTGCCAGCACCTTGTCCATCGTTTCTTTACCCCACGAGACCAAATGACCCATGAGTTCAAGAGCTATACCAGTTGATGGCGCCGGTCAATGAAGCGTTAACAAATTTGTGACAAGATGCGCGGGCGCGCGCCTCGCTTCTTACGCTTACACATTTTCTTGACAACTTTTCTACAGCGCGATGACAAACGGGTTTTCCGGCCCCGCTAGATTCGCATGGTCGAACAATCTGCAGGAGGTCGTTCCATGAGTATCAGGAAGTGGGCCTTACGTCTGTGGATGCTGCCGCTGGCGGCGTCCATGGTGGTCGCAACCCCGACATTGCTCTACTCGGCACCCAACACCTTCAACAGCTTTAGCCAGCAGAACCTGGTTTCCGACATACCCGGTCTCGCGGCATGGACGGACCCTAACCTGGTCAATCCATGGGGAGTGTCTTTTTCTCCCACGAGTCCGTTCTGGGTCTCGGACAACGGCACCGGACTTGCCACGTTGTACAACAGCACCGGCACACCCCTTTCGCTGGTGGTAACCATTCCTCCGCCCATGGGGTCAACTGGGACTGCTGCACCAGACGGCCAGGTCTTCAACCCCAACCCCGCGAACTTCGGCGGCGCACACTTCATCTTTGCCACCGAGGACGGAACCATCTCTTCGTGGCAGGGCTCGAACGGAACCAACGCCGTTCTCAATGTTGATAACTCCGGAGCGAACTCGGTATTCAAGGGCCTCGCTCTCGCCACCATCGGATCGAACAGTTATCTCTACGCTACGGATTTTCGCAACGGGACCGTTGACGTTTTCGACACCAACTTCAACAAAGTCACCCTCGGCGGTTCGTTCACCGATCCCAGCCTTCCGGCGGGCTACGCGCCGTTCAACATCGAATCCTTTGGCGGAAAATTGTATGTGACGTTTGCGGTGCAAGATGCTGCCAAGCATGATGATGTGGCCGGACCCGGTCATGGCATCCTCGATGTCTTCAACACGGATGGTACGTTCGTCCAGCGGCTGGTTTCGCACGGCGCGTTGAACTCGCCCTGGGGCCTGGCAGTGGCGCCTGCCGGCTTCGGGCCCTTCAGTGGTGACTTGCTGGTTGGAAATTTTGGTGACGGCACTGTCAACGTTTTCAATCCAAACACCGGGGCTTGGATTGCCCAATTGGATGACTCCAAAGGCAACCCGATTGTCAACCAGGGCCTGTGGGCCATAACGTTCGGTAACGGCGTCGGCGCAGGAAGCACCCAAAAACTGTACTTCACGGCCGGGATACCCGGGCCTAATGGCAACGTCGAAGACAATGGATTATTCGGCGTTATCGCCGCCACTCCCGAGCCCGGCACGCTTACTCTGCTCGGCACGGGACTTGTAAGCCTGATCGGGTACGGCCGGCGCAAGGGGAAGCGCACAGCCTGACTCATCCTCCAACCAGGGACCGCGCAGACAGCAACGCGAGGTCCCGCCAACCATCAACTCTCCAGAGTTGCTCGCCCGAGCCGGAGCTGCACGCTCCGGCCGAGCTTTTCGTGGGCGGCGATCAAAGTAACTGTGATAGTCAGTTACCGAAAAGCTGCAAGTGCCTGCCCAGAGAACGCGGCGGTGTCAGTGTAAATATTTCATTCTATTGATGCATGATCGGATGCGGACGTGGTACTATCCGGTGGTTACCTTTCGTCCGCGCGGGTTTCAAATCGCGGGAATTCAAACCAACCGTGCGCCAAGCGGAGGAGAAATGCGCAGATTCGCAGGACCAATTCTCTCCATCGCCGTGCTATTCCTCGGCGTTGCCTCGTCTCAAGCCTCAACAATCACGGTAACCATCCCGGATCCCAGTCCCGCCCCTTTCATCTTCTTCGGAACGGGTAACGCGTCTGTCACTTACTCCGGCGTGGTGTTCTCACAGAAAGCCGCTCTGTCGAACGGCAACTTCTACAATGTCGGCGTCCTGTACAGCGGCGATCCAGCTGTCCTGTCATCCCAAGCGCAAACGATTGGAGTCGCCAACATCCTGGTCACGCTACCGACCTTTACCACTGCCTTTTCGGTTAACTACGGCACCTTCAACGGGAGCGCTGTGACCTTCGCCCTGTCGAACGGCTTTACCACCACGCTGGGAAGCACTGGTAGCGGTTACGTCGTGCCGGACTTCTTCTCGTATTCGGGCACCGTTTTCCACACGGTGCAGATTACCTCTCCCGACATCGTACTCAACATCAACAACATTACCTACAACGTTCCTGAACCGGGCACTCTGGCCATGCTCGGTACCAGTGTACTGGTGGCTGCGGGCGCGCTTCGCCGTCGCTATGTGGCTTAGTTAACACCTCGCGTTAAATTCAATGGCGGGCCTGATGGCTCCGCCTTTTTTCTTCGCATGATCGTTGCGATCAATATCGTCGGTTCGCACTCATTCAAACATCACGAAAGAGTGGCGTGCCAGGGCGACACGAACCTGGAAGACCCGATCACGAAACTGTGCAACTACTTTCCTGACGCCTGCACGCTCACCGGCAAACCCTGGAATTCCTGGTTCATCCAGCCCTTGAAGGCATCCAGCGCTTGCGGCCTTCCCAGGAAGCTCTTCACCAGGTCGTTCGCCGGCATCGATCCTGTCTTGTCCAGTACGGTGGAGCGATAGCGCAGCGCCACCTCCGGCGCCAGAAGGTCATTGCGATTGAACTGGTTGAAGAAATCCTCAGCAATTACCTTGTCCCACAAGTATGTGTAATATGCCGACGAATATCCTGTCAGGTGGGTGAACGACGCGATCTGGTTGTCGCCCTCGAGCGGCTTGAACGGCAGGAAGCGCTTGACGTTCTGCGGGAACGCCTGCTCGAGCTTCACCTCCTGCGGCGGCATGTTGTGCAGGTCGAACGACACGCTGGTGTACACCAGTTGGAAGCGCGCCCACAGGCCACGGCCGAAAGCATCAGCCCGGTTGGCGCGCATTACCAAGTCTGCGGGAATGGGTTCGTTGGTTTGGTAGTTGCGCGCGAAGGTGGCCAGCACCTTGGGATCGTGCATCCACTCTTCCAGCATCTGCGACGGGGCCTCGACAAAATCGCTCTCCAGGTTGTTGCCGTATCCCGCCCATTGCTGCTGTCCCTGGAAGATCCAGTGCATCAGATGGCCGAACTCGTGAAAGAACGTCGTGACCTCGCCGTACTCCATCAGTCCAGGCTCGCCCGGCTTGCCGCCGGAGAAGTTGCAGACCAGGGCAGCCTCGGGCAATTGCTTCCCCTTCTTGCCGTCGAGCAGCTGGTTCGAGCTGAACCACTGGTCCTTGCCGGGACGCGGGTGCATGTCGAGATAGATCCGCCCTAGCTGCTTGTCGCCGTCGTACACGTCAAAGGTGCTGACCGATGGGTCCCAAACGGGCGCGTCCGGCACTGGTTTGAAGGTGACGTGAAACAGCTTCGATGCGACCTCGAGAATTCCGGCCTGCACCCGGTCGTAGGGGAAGTACGGTCGCGCGGCCTGTGAGTTGAAGTCGAACTCACTGCGGCGAAGCTGCTCGAAATAGTAGTTGCGGTCCTGCAGTCCGATTTGTTGCAGCGAGGGGTCCTGCTTTTGCGCTGTCGCCAGCAGCATCTTGTATTCGCGCTCGGCCGCGGACTTCGACGCCACATCGATTTCGTCGATGAACTTCGAGATGTTTTGCGCATTCACCGCCATCTTGTCGGCCGCATTCATGTCGGACCAGTGTTTGTAACCCAACAGGTTGGCCAGCTCTTCCCGCTTCTTCAGCAGATCGGCCAGCACGGCAACGTTTTGCGGATACGCGCGGTTGTTGTAGGCGAGATAAATACGCTTGCGCAGGTCGGAGCTCTTCGAGAATTTCAACACCGGCGTTACGTCCGGCGAATCGCTGGTCAGCGTGATGGTGCCGTCCGCCGCGGGCTTGTGTGCCTTGATGAAGTCCTCCGGCAGGCCGTCGAGTTCCTTAGGATCCTTGACCACAACCTTGATTTGTGACTCGGCCAGGTTGCGCTGAAACTGCGTGGCGTACTTAGTGATTTCGTCGTTCAGCGTCTTGATGCGGGCGCGTGTGGCTTCGTCTTTGTCCACGCCGGCCAGGCGGAACTCCAGCAACGTGCGCTGCACGTAATACTGGGTCGCGGAATCGGCCTTCGAGACGTCGAGCGCCGCCAGTGCGTGATAGACAGCCGGGTTCAGGGAAAGTGCGGTCGCCACCGCACTCACCTTCTGGATCATCGCTTGCGCGCGGTCGCGGATGGCCGCGTCGGGATTCACAATCTGCATCGCATACGATTGATATGCGGCGGTATCCAAGGCTTGGATCGTGTCGTCGTAAGGCGCCAGCGTGTTCTCGACGGTGCGCGCGCCTTTGACTGCCAGCAGTTCGTCTACCGACTTCTGCGCCAGGTCAAGTTGCTCGTTGATACGCTTTTCGAAGGTCGCCGGGTCAACGGGCTTGTCCCAAACGTGCGGACCGTACGGTGTCGTTTGTGCGGTGCTATGAATGGCCGCGGCCATAAGGACGAGCAGGCACGCCAGCGAGCGGCCCGCATGAACGTAATATGTCATGATTCGTTACTCTCCGAAATCTTCTGCACTCGGGCCGGGTTCGTAGAACCGGGAACCGCACGGCCAGTGCCGCAGCAATAATGGGTGCTACCGCAGCATAACCTCAAGCTGCGATTTGCGAAAGTCTAGCGGGACGGAACGCGCGCTGCAGGGACGAATTGCGGAGACGCTTTTCATCTGAGCACGTCTGGTTGGGGCGAGCTACTCCAGTTCTCGTTTGCCGAAGCGCGGCGCGATGACGTAATTCAACTGCACCAGCACGATAAATGCGATGCTCCAGTAGGTGTTGAAGAAACACAACAAGGCGCCGAAGGCGTACAAGGACTGTGCGATCAGGATGCGCCGCTTGATGGCGTCCGACACATGTGCCGGCATGTCCTCCTTCACCAGGCCGCTGCCGAGGGCGCACACCCAGCTCCAATAGAGGGTGGCCCCCAAGAGAAGAATGTTCAACCAGTACGCCAGCATCGCCAGGCGATATTGCGTGAACTCCGCCAGCAGAGCCGTGGAGGCGGGTATGAGGGTTACGAGGAACAGAAAAGCGAGGTGGATCCACGTCAGGCTGCGGCTCGAGCGCCGCAGGTGATTGAGCTGCGTCTGCTGGCCGACCCAGAAGATGCCGAGCGTCATGAAACTCATCATGTACATCAGCAAGCGCGGCGCCATCGTGAGTAATGCCCGCCACAGATCGTGCTCGTCGTGGATGGCCTCCGCCGCCGGAGCACGAAGGTCCAGCACAAGCAACGTCATTGCCACCGCGAACACACCATCGCTCAGCGCCGCCAGCCGCTCGGCGTTCTGTCCGGCAATCCGGTTGTAGGAAGTCGTCATCGTGGACGTGTTCCGGCCATCCTCATCTTGCCCACTTCTTCGCGGCCCAGCCCGCCAGCGCGCCGAAGACCAAGCCGGTTCCAAGTACCCCAATGTAGGAGTGCAGGGCGAACGCGTCCGGCAGGCTGATCAGTAATCCCGCCAGCGCGCCCGAGATAACGCGATCCATCCCCAACGACACGTTCGCGCCGAGCACGCCGATGGCGAGCCGGCTGGAGAATGCCTGCAACAGCATCGACCGGCTGACGTCTAGATGATGGCCGAACACCGTCATCAGCACGTCAGCAATGCCAAACGCCACGCCGCACAACGCCCCGAGCAGCAGAGGATTCATGGGCAACGGTTGTACATGATGCAACGCACCCGGCGCAAGCCGCCCGGCGCGCTTCTCAGCAAAGGTGTATGCTCGTGGAACTCGAGCTGCAACAGGGCCGGGCATGCGCTTCACGATACGCGGCGCAGGAAAGGCATCACATGTCGTTACGCAACGGAGACCGGTCGCGCGAAAATCGTCTGCGCCGGGCCCGCATCGCCCGCCGGCTCAAGTCACAACAGTTGCGCCAGTCACCGGCCAAACCGTCGGCTCCGGCGACGCCCGGCAAGTGACGAACCGCGGCGAGCTTACCGCTTCGCCATCACCGCCGCCGAGACCAGATCAATGGGCGGCCCGTCCTCGAATCTCACGCTAGTCCTCGGCATGCCGGCCAAGTCGGCGGTGCTGGGCGCGATCCACGTCCACACCAGCAGCAGCTTGCGGTGTCGCGTTACCGCGACCGCCTCGACGCGGCGCCGTCCCAGCGGCTGGCCCTCCGCGTGCTCGCCCACCAGGCCGCTATATTCGGCAAACAAATGTTCGTCACGCATGGTCAGGTTGGAGGCGCGCAGTTCGCCGGTTGCGCCCAGCATCGTCAGATATGCGCCGAGCTCCTCCGCGCCGAACTGGTCGGTCACCGATGCCGGGGCCGGTAGTCCCAGGCAGGTCTGGTCGATGGCGCGCAGGGTTATCATCCGCCCGCTTGCGTTGGCCGGCGTCAGCTGCAACAGCATGAGCGAGCAGGCATCAAGGACGTCGCGGGTGCGTTGCGCGGTCGCATCTTTTGCCGGCTGGTCCGGCTGGTCCTTCACCATATCCCACGTTGTGGGATAGGTGTAGGTCAGTCCAATCTCTTCATTGCGGTAGGTGCCGGCCGACGCCTCTCCGCGCACAATCTGCTCGAGTGCGGGTTTGTCCTCCAGAGCGGCGTCCACCACGGCCGTCGGAATGGTCGGCCCCTGGTAGCCTTCGCCGGGGGTGGGCACGATCTTCCCCTGTTCATTGATCAACGTGCCGTCTTCCTGGGCACAATAGAACTTCACGCCGACCACAGCCTCCTTGGTTTTTTGCAGAAACGCGGCGTCGTTTGACGCCACTTTCACACGGATCAGATAGTTCTTAATGAAGGTCCAATACTGCACCGTGGTCACATCGCCGGAGTGCTTGGCGATGTGGTAGAAGCGCCCGGTGCGCGTCAGCCAATCCGGTGGGACGATCTCGTGCCGCGGCTGACCCTTCGCCCAGGCCTGGAACTCCGCCTTGCGTTCCTCATCGGTCATCTCATGGACGGGATTGTTCGGCTCCGAAGCCGTGATCAGCAGCGTTCCCGAGCGATGCCCCTCCTGAAATCCCAGGGCCAGCAGTGCGTGCTGCCCCGGCGGCATGAGCGGCATCATGATGCGATGGCCTTCGGGTGTGATGGGCAACTGCATCACGAAGCCGAAGTACACGCTGGCGTAGGAAGTGCCTGACAGGTAGCCCGACTCGGGGATCCGCGGTTCGCCCCCTCGTGTCGATGACACTACGGTCGGCAGCGGCGGCGGCAGGTCATCTTCGGGATTGGCCACCGGACACTGCGCCATCATCCCGCCACCGAGCGACAGCACGGCGAACAGCGCCAGGAGCGATCCTTGGCCCCGTCGCCTCCATCTGCCGCCCATAGGAACCGCAGTCATTGCCAGCCGTAACCGCCGTCGCGGAGGAGAGTTGCGCCATCATGGCATCAAGCGCCCGGTCACCGCAACCCTGCCTTTTTCTAGTGCGACCCGGCGGCTTCCGGCATCCACATTCCCATGGCAAGAATCTTTCCCGGCCGTTACACAGCCCGAATCGACGGGCCATTTGCGGTTTTCCTGATTGGCATGCGCATCAACCAACTATGGGCGGTCCATAAATGGATGCCGGTTGCTGCCGCCATGCCCCCCATGCAAATGGCTTTGAAGAAAAACCCCGCTAAGGGCCTGCTGGGCCTCGAGAACTGGGTGCGCTGGCGCGAAGTCATGAATGTGCAGTACTGGCGCAGCTTCGAAGACCTGGAGAACTTCGCCCGCAATCCCTCCGATCCCCACCTGCAGGCCTGGAAGGACTTCAACCAGCGCGTCGGCTCGGATGGCGGCGTCGGCATCTGGCATGAGACCTTTGTGGTCAATGCCGGCCGTTACGAATGTGTGTACGGCAACATGCCTCTGTTCGGACTAGCTGCCGCCACCGAGCACGTTCCCGCCGTCGGCAATCGCGAGACCGCGCGCCTTCGTCTCGGCGGATACAGTGAGCCGGCTGTACCTTCGCCTGAAACCCCGCAAGAACTCTAATGCTCCCAATTACGGCCAATCCTCTGGCGAAAGGAATTACGATGACTTTTCCGCAACTGGGCCGATTCACCGACCTGGGATTGCTCCTGCTTCGCGTCATGGTAGCGGTGGAGTTCTTCGACAGCGGCCGCAGAAGTTTCTTTCAGGCCGACGAGCGCGGCAAAAACCTGGGAATGAGTAAGAGCTTTACCCGCTTCATTGGCCTGGCGGAGATGGCTGGAGCTTTGGGGATCGCCTTTGGAGTACTGACCCAGCTCGCCGCGCTGGGCCTCATCCTTGTTATGACGGGGGCCATCTACCAGAAAATATACGTCTGGCACACCGGCTTCTGGGGCAAAGACGGGCTGGGCTGGAATTACGATCTGATGTTCGTGGCGATGAATCTGGTGATCCTGTTCACTGCCGGTGGCCGCTACGTGCTATTTCGGTGACGTAACTTCGGGCAAATTTCACGTTCCGGCAAAAATATCCGCTAGCGACTGGTAGCCGAGGTACAATTTCGGTTTATCCAACTGTAATAAGACGGGGTTCGGTCCTGCGTGGCCGTGTCGGGATTCTCTTGGAGCAAGCTTGTGTCAAAAGGCAAGAAAGAAAAGAAGCATAAAGACAAGAACAACAAGAAGAAAGGTAACGGTAAGATCAAAGTTCAACCGGTGCTGGCTGCACCGGTGGACATTGGATCTACCTATGCCGATGGCACGCCGCTAGACCGGGTAACGTACGTCGAAGCCAAACTGATCTTGAAGCCGGACCGCTTCACGTCGGTCCAGGCCTTCCGCGACTTCGGCAAGATTGTGCAAAAGACGGCAAAGCAAGTTGGCGTTGGCTTCATTCCCGATGCCGAAACCGGCCTAAGACCGCAGGTGCGGGAGATCGTATTCGGGGACACGTTTGATTTTCGGCTATACAACAACGCCTTCATCCTGCGACGCCGCATCTCCTACGTGGACGGCTTCCCCGTGGGTGATCCCGAAATCGTGTTCAAGTTCCGTCACCCCGATGAAGCCCGGGCGACAGCCGTGGATGTGCGTCCCAAGATTGCCGGGGCCTACCGAATTAAGTTCAAAGCCGAGGTCCTCCCTTTGAAGGACAGGGTCGGCGGATATCGCATCCTTTACTCGCACAACTGCCAGTTCGGAGCGAGCCAGATGCACGAGATGGATCGAGCCTCGATGGCCACGTTGGTCAGAGTGTTCCCTGCGCTTGGGAAGTTAGAGAAGGAGGCTAACGAGAAGATCAGCCTGGTGAACGAAGGCATCGTCGAAGAAGTATTGCTTCCGCTCGGGCAGTTGGATTTCGGCAAAGGACTGGTGGGCAAGTGCGACATCGGGTTGTGGCGCACCCGTGGCGAGCACAAGTCGCTGGTCGGAGAGTTCGCTTTCCAGGTCAAGTTCGCCCGCAAAGAAGATGTCGCGGAGAAACAGAAGAAGCTGGTAGCGGCATTCTACCTTGCCCTGCAACACGCAGTGGAGGATTGGCTCGCGCTCGGCGTGACGAAAACGGCTATGGTATACCGCCTGAAAGGAAATGCACCGCAAAGCCATGAGTGACACCACGATTGATCGCGCAAACGAAGCTGCGCTAGTCGCGGCGGCCCGGCAAAAAGTGACCGTCCTCGACATCTTTATCGAGTTCCTCATCATCGGCGCCACCAGCTTCGGCGGAGTGGTGCCGTACCTGCGCAACAGCCTAATGAGCAAACGCCACTGGGTTGATGACAAGGAATTCGTCGAACTGCTCTCCATCAGCCAGAGCCTCCCCGGGCTGAATGCCACCAATATGGCCATTCTTCTGGGCGACCGCCTGCGCGGCTGGATGGGTGCCGTGGTCGCCATCCTCGGCGTGTGCCTGCCCGGGGCGGCGATCATGCTTGCCGTAGGAATCATGTACCGCATCCACGGCGATCACAACTTCGTCACGGCGGTATTGAAGGGAGTTGCCGCAGCCGCAGCCGGACTGCTTTTGGCCACCGTGATCCAGCTGGGCAAGAAGTCGCTCTCAGGCCGCTTTGACCTGGTTTTTGTGCTGATTACGGTTCTGGCGGTAAATCGGCTGCATCAGTCGGTGCCGCGCACCCTGATTGCTGTCGGGTTACTGGCGATCTTCTGGCATTACCCGCGTAAAACGGCCAAGGAGGGTGCAAGCCAATGAATCAAATTCCTGCTCTGATTCGGGTGTTCGCGTACCTCTCGTTGCTCACGGTCGGCGGCGGCATGGCCGCCTTCCCGGAGATGAAGATCCTGACCGTGGATGTACACAAGTGGCTTCAATTCCACCAGCTCATTCATCTTTATAGCGTGGGCCAGTTGGCTCCCGGGCCGAACATGATGATGATCGTTGCAATCGGCGACTGGGCAGGTGGAATCCTCGGCGCAATCGTGGTGCTGATCGCGTTTTTCGGTCCCACGGCGCTGCTGGCGCTGATCGTAGGTCGAGCGTGGACGAAGCTGGAGAAGTGGCCATGGCGCGAGTCGATTCAGAAGGGTCTGGCTCCGGTCTCCATTGGATTGCTGCTTGCAGGCACTCTTAGCATGGCCAAGGGAGCGGTCACCGGATGGACAACCGGCGGTATCGCGCTCGGTGTCCTGCTGGTTATGATGTGGCGCAAGGTCAATCCAGCCTTGCTGGTGTTGGCAGGGGCCGTCGTCGGCGGCATCGTCTTCATGCCCAGATAGCCTACATTGCGCGAAGTCAGCGGGACTTGCCGCTGAGTCGGGTCGTTACTGGAGTACACCACCATCAAATCGCGGCAAAAGGCCGATTGAACTATGAAACAAGTGGTCCAGACTGCCGCGACAGCATGAAGCCTCAACTGAACCCCAGAACGCTGATCTTCGCATTGACCGTTCTGGTCCTCGCAGCCGCCCTGCCCTTCTCGCTGCGTTACGCTTATCAGCACGGCGGGCTTTACCTATTTTCGCGAGAGTTCTTAGAGGACTTACCAAAACGGCTCACCGGACCAGGAAGGTTTCGGTTCGTCTTGCAGCCCGCAGTCGCCATCTTCCTCGGCAGTCGAGCGGGAATCGCTGATGATCGAGCCGGACGTCCTCCTTATATTTTCGGCCTCGTATTTCATGCGCAGCACCGTCTCCAACTTCTGAGAGAGGGACTCAAGCAGTTATCGACATTGATCGCGGTGGCGATATTACTCGACGCGATCTCGCAGTTCTTGATCCTGCGCGCGATTTATCCCGGCGCTGCCCTGGTGGTCGGACCCGTGCTCATTTCGATTCCGTACGCACTCAGCCGGGCACTGGCGAACCGCTGGGTGCGTCGGAAAGCCGTCGCCGATAAGCCTTAAGTTACATCGATTCAGTTAAACAATTCCCCCTCATCCCGGATGCGGCGCTTCCAGGTACGCCCAGCGCTCTACTAATTGACGGTGGGCGATGCGCCAGATCACAATCCCGGCGAACTTCAGCTTCACTCCATTCGCGGGATTGGTGGCTCGCCAGGTGTTGCGCACCACCACCCTGTCGCCGTCGGCGATGATGTCTTCGATGGTGACGTGCATGTCGGGAAACTTCTTCAGTGCGCCGCCGACGTACTGCTTGGCGCCCTCAGGCCCAGTTGGAGTTCCCAGCGGCACGTCCGAGCCGTGGTCCACAAACTCGGGTGCGAAGTTCACGTCAGCGATCGCTATGTTCTTGCGATTGACGAACTCTTCAAAGTGATTCCGGACGAACTCCTTCATTTCGCTGTGCGTAAATCCAGTCACCGGATTCACCGCCTCGGCAGTTATCGCGTCTGCTGCCACGGTCATGCCCCTAAGCATTCACTGCCGCCGGCGCAAAGCTGGCGGCATAGTCTTTTAGAAATTGATCAAACCGGATGGGCTCGCGGCCCAGCACTGAGCGCACATCGCCCGTGACTTTCGCTCCCGGCCCATCGGTGTAATAAGCCTGCAGGTCCGCCAGCGCTTCCACCTGCCACGGCGGCATGCCCATCTCGCGCATCGATTGCCTGAGTTGTTCCTGCGTAAGGGCCACATAGTTCACCGGCCTTCCGAGCAGCGCTGTCAATTTCGCCGCGACCTGCGAATAGGTCAACGCCTCGGGGCCAGTCAAGGTGTAGGTCTTTCCAGTGTGCCCAGCCGAGGTCAATACCTTGGCTGCTACAGCGCCCACATCGCGGACGTCCACAAATGCGATCGGTGCACTGCCGCCCGCGGCATAAAATGCGCCCTGCGACGCGATTGTGCCCGCGAAAAAGTTGGGGATGTTTTGCATGAAGCTCTCGGGCCGCAGGATGGTCGCAGGAATTCCCGAGGCCCGGACCCGTTCCTCTACAGCGTAGTGCCAACGCGGAAACGACTTGTCGTACACGTCTGCTCCGAACGCCGAGTTCTGCACAAGGTGCTGGATGCCGCGCTCGCGGCACGCATCAACCATGTTGCTCTCAAGCTCAACCAGTTGCGGGATCGGCGAGCACACCAGATACACGCGGTCCACGCCTTCGAGCGCGCGATCGAGGCTGGCTCGGTCGGCGAAGTCGGCAATTACCGGGTTCGATCCCGCCGGCGCTTTTGCGGCGTCTTCGCTCGAGCGGAACATTGACCGAACCGGCGCTCCCGCGCGCATCAACTCCTGCAACACCACAACTCCTACGTTTCCCGAAGCTCCTGTCACCAGAATCATGCGAACCTCCTGCGTCACAAAAATTCGATCTCGCCCCACACGGGCTGCATCCTTACTTACGCGAATGTAACCTGATTCTGCGCGGGCGGGAAGTACGCACAATTTTGTAAGCCCGGAAGAGGAGTGCCAGCGTGCAGCCGAATTATGGATGTCCGGTAAAAGCCACGACCAGAGTGCTGGCAGGCAAGTGGAAGGTCGCCATCGTTTGGCATCTGTCCTTTGGAACCAGGCGGTTCGCCGAGATTCGCGACCTCTTACCCGGAGTCAGCGAGAAAGTGCTGACCGCGCAGTTGCGGCGACTGGAGCAGGATGG